>Ga0207690_10000009_pt1 | contig 366044 bp, 316 predicted proteins | sample KBSC23metaG_FD_184315 | JGI IMG/M metagenome (GOLD analysis project Ga0207690, IMG submission 184315) | Corn rhizosphere microbial communities from Kellogg Biological Station, Michigan, USA - KBS C2-3 metaG (SPAdes) (version 2) | ecosystem: Host-associated > Plants > Roots > Rhizosphere >...
TGTTCGAGTACATGACGTTTCTCTCGAGCGGATGTCGATGGAATCATCATCGGCGCACGTGTGCCGGTCGCGCTGATCTGGATCAACCGTCGCGGTTGCCGCGCAGTACGCGCACCGCGGCGCGCGCCGCGATCCAGGCTTCGTTGGTCGGCTCGACGACCACCGTGACCGCGCTCGACGCAGACGACACGACATGGGCATGCGCGGCATTCGCGCGCGCGTCGAGCCCGATGCCGAGCCAGCCGAGCGACGTGCAGATCCGCTCGCGCAACACCGCCGAGTGTTCGCCGATGCCGGCGGTGAAGACCAGCATGTCGAGACCGCCGAGCAACGCGGTCAGCGCACCCGCTTCACGCACGATGCGATGGGCGTAGAGCGCCAGCGCATCGCGAGCCAGCGTGTCGCCGGCCGCTTCGCACGCGAGCAGCACACGCGGATCGCCCGATGCGCCCGACACGCCTTTGAGCCCCGATTCGTGATACAGCAGGTGCCCCAGCTCGTCGCCCGACAGCTTCCCGGCCTCGAGCAGGTGGAGGACGACACCCGGATCGAGCGTCCCGCAGCGGGTGCTCATCATCAAGCCGTCGAGCGCGGAGAAACCCATGGTCGTCGCGACGCTGCGGCAGTCGCGCAGCGCACACAGGCTCGCGCCGCTGCCGAGATGGGCGGCGATCACGCGACCGTGCGCGCGCGAGCCGAACGACTCGTCGAGCGCGACGGCGAGATATTCGTACGACAGTCCATGGAAGCCGTAGCGACGCACGCCCTGGTCGAACCATGCATGCGGCAACGGCAGCAGTTGCTCGACGCGGGGCAGCGTGCAATGAAACGCCGTGTCGAACACCGCGATTTGCGCGACGTCCGGAAACGCGTCGCGCAGCGCGTCGATCGCGTCCAGGCTGTGCGGCTGATGCAGGGGCGCGAGCGGCGTCAGCGTGCGCAGCGCGTCCAATACTTCGTCGTCGACGACCACCGGATCCACGTACCGCGCGCCGCCGTGCACGACGCGATGCGCGATCGCGCCGAGCGTGACGTGCGACAACTGCACGCGGATCCACGTCGCGATCCGCGCGAGGACGGCGCGGTACGGATCGCCCGCGACGAGCGGCAGCGAATCGTGCGGCTCCGCATCGAAGCGGATCGACGCGCCGTCGCCGGTTGTGACCGCCTCACCGTCGTGCAGCGGCCGCCGCGCGGGATCGCCGTGCGGCGGATACGCAAAGACCGCGAACTTCACGCTCGACGAACCGGCATTGACGACGAGCAGCGCGAGCGTACGCATCGGACGGCTCAGTGCGACATCAGCACCGGCAGCGTCATCGACGCCAGTACCGTGCGCGTGGCGCCGCCCATCACCAGCTCGCGCCAGCGCGCGTGGCCGTAGGCGCCCATCACGAGCAGGTCGGAACCCGTTTCATAAGCGCGCGACAGCAACGTGTCGCCGACCGACGAACCGTCACCGGTATCGATATTGAGCACGTTCACGTCGCGTGCATGGCGCGCGAGCATCAGCGCGGCATCGGCGGCCGGAATCCGCGTGGCCGCGGCTTCGGAAGCGCCGTCGACCACGGCGGCGACAGTCGTGCGCTTCGCATGTTCGAGAAAGGGAGTCGCGTCGTGCGCGGCGCGGGTCGCTTCCCGGCCGCCGTCCCACGCGACGAACACCCGTTCGCCGATCGACGGGAATTCGCCGGTGTACGGCCAGAACAGCACCGGACGGCCCGCCGACAACACGAGGTTTTCCGCAAACTGGTCGTCGATATAGGTCTCGGGGTCGTTGGGGTCGCTCTGGCCGGCAATCACGAGATCGGCAAGGCGTGCGGCGCGCGGCACGGCCAGGTTCGCGCGCTCGTCGGCACGTATCCAGGCTGCCGGCACTTTCGCGCGCGCCGTCTCCGCATGGAACAGCCGCTCCAGCGCGGCCCGCCGTTCGTCGCGCTGTTCGCGGTGCTCGCGGAAATAATCGGCCGACCCGGCCATCACGTAGAACGAATGCGGCTCCGGCGTGTAGACCGCGAACAGGCCGGTCAGATGCGCACCGAAGCGCCGGGCGACGCGCAATGCGAACTCGAGGCGCGAATGCGCGCGGGTGCTCGTATCGAGGTGCACGACCATGCTCTTGTAGCTCATCGGAATCGCTCCATCGACGGGTGATCCGCCAGTGCAATCCAGTCTACGAAGCAGGGTTTTCGCGGGCTTGACTCAGATCAACGGCACTCGTGCGCCGTGGCCGCACAGTGAAACGGTCGCGATGCCGATCCCGGGCACGCGGCATGCGGCGTGATGCCGACCCATTGACCGGATCGAAAGAGGGAAGCCGATGAGCACGTACGCTTTGACGACACCGAACGACGTTTGCCGCGCGGGCTGCGATCTCGCGCTGCGGATGGTCGAGCTGAACAGCGACTGGCAGCACGAATGGCATGCGCTGGCAGGGCGGCGCATCGAGCGGGACCGCTCGGCGGTGCACCAGCTGCAGCAGACGCTGGCGGACACGAACGAGTGGACGGCCTTCGACGAGGCAACCCGGCAGGTGATGCGCGACTATGCGATCGCGAGCATCGCGATCTGGCAGGATGCCACCGAGCTGTGCATGCGGGCGCAATACGAGAGCGCGGGCGTATGGCGTACCTGGTTGCGCGAACACGGCGCGGGTGCGCTGTCGCGTTTCCAGACCGACTGGCTGCCCGATCTGGGACGACTGGCGGTGGTGAACGAGGCCAGCATGCCGTGGGCGGACTGGATGACGTCATTTGAGCACGGGATCGAGGACGCGGCCGGCGCGAATGACGATGCGCCGGATGGTCCCCGCCGTCTGAACGGCATGGCCGGCGCACCGGAGAACGGCCATGTGCGCTGATCGTGTCGCATTCGTCACGGGCGGCATGGGCGGCCTCGGCGCCGCGATCAGCCGTCGCCTGCACGAGGCCGGGATGACGGTGGCGGTATCGCACACGGAAGGCAACGACCACGTCGCGACGTGGCTCACGCACGAACGCGAAGCGGGGCGCACGTTCCATGCGTTCGAGGTCGACATCGCCGACTACGATTCGTGCCAGCAGTGCGCGGCACGCGTGCTCGCCGAATTCGGGCACGTCGACGTGCTCGTCAACAACGCCGGCGTCACGCACGACGCCACCTTCGTGAAGATGACCAAGAGCATGTGGGATGCGGTGCTGCGCACCAATCTCGACGGCATCTTCAACATGACGAAGCCGTTCGTGCCGGGCATGATCGCAGCCGGTTTCGGGCGCATCGTGAACATCGGCTCGGTGAACGGTTCGCGCGGCGCATACGGGCAGGCCAACTACGCGGCCGCGAAGGCCGGGATCCATGGCTTCACGAAGGCGCTGGCGCTCGAGCTCGCGCACCACGGTGTGACGGTCAACACGGTCGCACCCGGTTACCTGGCGACCGCGATGCTCGAGTCGGTGCCGAAAGAGGTGCTCGATACGAAGATCCTGCCGCAGATACCGGTCGGCCGCCTCGGCGATCCCGACGAAATCGCGGCGCTCGTCGCCTTCCTGTGTTCCGACGCGGGGGCGTTCGCGACCGGCGCGGAATTCGACGTCAATGGCGGGATGCACATGCGTTGAGGTCGTCCTATGCCACTCCCGCCATACGCCCCGAAGGAAAGTCCCTTGGGAAGAGGCGGGGTTTCTCGGAGCAGATTCTGATGAAAGCGTCCGTTACGCGCGCCCCGCGCGGGAACGAATCGATACGGCCATCGGGCGCGGTCGAACCCGAGTCGAGCATGACCCAATGCCCGCAAGCCGGTACGACGCCCGCGGAACAATGGAACCGCGCGGCACATGCGAACGTGGCGGCGATGACGTTCGGGCTGTCGCCCGTGTCGCTGGCGCTGGCCACGCTCGACTGGGCCGCGCATCTCGCGGTGTCGCCGGGCAAATGCTTCGATCTCGCGATGCAGGCGTGCGTGGCCGCCGTTGCACCGGCGGCAGACCAGTGCGAGGCCGAGGCCGGCGAGGCGGACCCGACCGGCCTGGCCGTGCACGCGGGGCAGGCCGATCCGCGCTTCGCGGCGCCCGCGTGGGCCGGATGGCCGTTTCACGTATACCGTGACAGCTTCCTGTCGATCCAGCGCTGGTGGCGCGACGCGACGCACGGCGTGCCGGGCGTCGAGCGGCACCATGAGGAACTGGTCGGATTCGCGGCGCGCCAGTGGCTCGACGCGTGCTCGCCGGGCAATTTCCTGGCGACCAATCCGGTCGTGCTCGACACGACGATGTGCAGCGGCGGGGCGAATCTCGCGGCAGGCGCCTTGAACTGGCTGGAGGATGCGAAGGCGCTGCTCGAGCGTGCCGGCGGCACGCATGCGCATGACGCGCGGACGTATCTGCCGGGGCGCGACGTGGCCATCACGCCGGGCCGCGTCGTCTGGCGCAACGCGTTGTGCGAACTGTTGCAGTACGAGCCGACGACGGCGCGCGTCGCGCGCGAGCCGATCCTGATCGTGCCGTCGTGGATCATGAAGTACTACATCCTCGATCTGCAGCCGCACAATTCGCTGATCCGTTTCCTGGTCGATGCGGGCTACACCGTGTTTGCCGTGTCGTGGCGCAACCCCGGCGCGGAGGCGCGCGACCTCGGGCTCGACGACTATCTGCGCGACGGATGCATGGCGGCGTTGGATGCCGCCCGGTCGGTCTGTGGCGGAGCCGTTCACACGGTCGGCTATTGTCTAGGCGGCACGCTGCTGGCGATCGTTGCGGCGGCCCTTGCGCGCGACGGGCGGCAGCACGAAGCGCTGCGATCGGTCACGTTGCTGGCGGCGCAGACCGATTTCAGCGAACCGGGCGAACTCGGCCTGTTCATCGACGCGAGCGAATTGTCCGCGCTCGATGCGCTGATGTGGCGGCAGGGCTATCTGGACGGCGCGCAGATGTCGGCCGCGTTCCAGCTGCTGAATGCGCGCGACCTGATCTGGTCGCGGATGATGAGCGAATACCTGCTCGGCACGCGCACGAAGCCGAACGACCTGATGTCGTGGAATGCGGACACCACGCGCATGCCGTATCGCATGCATTCGGAATACCTGACGCGGCTCTTTCTCGACAACGATCTCGCGGTCGGCCGCTACTGCGTCGACGGGCGGCCGGTCGCGTTGTCGGATATCGACGTGCCGACGTTCGTGGTCGGCACCGAGCGCGATCACGTGTCGCCGTGGGGCTCCGTCTACAAGCTCCATCTGCTCACGCACCACGCGCTGACCTTCGTGCTGACGTCGGGCGGCCACAACGCGGGCATCGTGTCGGAACCCGGTCACCCGGGGCGTCACTACCGCCGCACGACCCGCGAGCCCGGCGCGCCGTATCGCAGCCGGCACGACTTCGTGCGGGAAACGACGGCGGTCGACGGATCGTGGTGGACATGCTGGCGCGACTGGCTGCACGAGCGTTCGTCGGGCGACGTGCCGGCCCGCACGCCGGCCGCCGGATTCGACGCGGCGCCCGGCACCTACGTGCTCGAAACATGAACGGGAATCCGTATTCCGATGCCCCCGCCGGCGCGCGCCTGCCCGGCCTGCTGCCGCGTGCGGACGGCGCACTGCCGTCGCTGATCGCGCGTGCATGCAACGCGCCGGCGCTCGTCGTTGCCGTCGTGCATCCGTGCGACGCGACGAGTCTCGCGGCGCTTGCCGCGCTCGCCGCTTCGCCGCTGGGGGCATCGATCGAGCCGCTGATCGTCGCGCCGCGCGCAAAGGTGCTGCGCGTCGCGGACGAGGCGGGCATCGATCTCGCGAAATGGACGATCGAAGACGTGCCGCACAGTCATGCGGCGGCGGCCCGCGCGGTGGAACTCGCGGCGGCCGGCCGCGCCGGCGCGCTGATGAAAGGCAGCCTGCATACGGACGAGCTGATGGGCGCGGTTGTCGCCGCCGGTTCGGGGCTGCGCACCGACAAGCGCATGTCGCACTGCTTCCTGATCGAGACGCCGGCGTATCCGAGGCCGTTCATCCTGACCGACGCGGCCGTGAACATCGCACCGGATCTCGCGCAGAAGGCGGCCATCACGCAGAACGCCGTCGACGTCGCACATGCGCTGGGCGTTGCCTGCCCGCGCGTGGCCGTGCTGTGCGCGGTCGAGACCGTCAATCCGGCGATGCGTTCGACGCTCGACGCGGCGGCGCTGGCGAAGATGGCCGAGCGCGGGCAGATCACGGGGGCGATCGTCGACGGCCCGCTCGCGTTCGACAACGCGATATCGCTGCGCGCCGCGCGCGACAAGGGGATCGATTCGCCGGTTGCCGGCCGCGCCGACATCCTGATCGTGCCCGATATCGAAGCGGGCAACATGCTCGCGAAACAGCTCGAATACCTGGGCAGTGCCGCGAATGCGGGGATCGTCGTGGGCGCGCGCGTCCCGATCGTGCTGACGAGCCGCGCCGACAGCGTGGCCGTCCGGGTCGCGTCCTGCGCGTTGGCGGCGCTGCTGGCGCAGGATCGGCATGCGCCGGTGTCGATGACCGAACAGGCCACCTTTTCGATGGAGTAACAGCGATGAAAGCACTCGTTTACCACGGCCCGGGGCGCAAGGCGCTCGAACAGCGGCCCAAGCCTGAATTGCAGTCGCCCACCGACGCAATCGTGCGCGTGACGCGCACGACGATCTGCGGCACCGACCTGCACATCCTGAAGGGCGACGTGCCGACGTGCGAACCGGGCCGCATTCTCGGCCACGAAGGCGTCGGCATCGTCGAGCAGGTCGGCGTCGCGGTCGACTCGCTGAAGCCGGGCGATCACGTGCTGATTTCATGCATCTCGTCGTGCGGCCGGTGCGAGTATTGCCGCCGCGGGCTGTATTCGCATTGCACGACCGGCGGCTGGATTCTCGGCCACCGGATCGACGGCACGCAGGCCGAGTACGTGCGCATCCCGCATGCGTCGACCAGCCTGTACCGGATTCCGCCAGGTGTGGACGAGGACGCACTCGTGATGCTGTCCGACATCCTGCCGACCGGATTCGAATGCGGCGTGCTGAACGGCAAGGTGCAGCCGGGTTGCTCGGTCGCGATCGTCGGCGCGGGGCCGATCGGGCTGGCGGCGTTGCTGACCGCGCAGTTCTACTCGCCCGCGCGGATCATCATGATCGACCCGGACAGCAACCGCCTCGAGGTCGCACGGCAGTTCGGCGCGACCGACTGCTTCGATGGCCGCGGCGACGACCCGGTGGCGGAGGTGATGAAGCTGACCGACGGCGTCGGCGTGGATTGCGCGATCGAAGCGGTCGGCATTCCGGCGACGTTCGAGATGTGCACGTCGCTCGTGGCGCCGGGCGGCGTGGTCGCGAACGTCGGCGTGCATGGCGTCAAGGCGGACCTGCACCTCGAGAAGCTGTGGGATCGCAACATCTCGATCACGACGCGGCTCGTCGACACGGTCAGCACGCCGATGCTGCTGAAGACGGTGCGCGCCGGGCGGCTGGATCCAAAGCGCCTGATCACGCACCGGTTCTCGCTCGACGACGTCGAGCGGGCGTACGACACCTTCGGGCGCGCCGCACAAACCCACGCGTTGAAGGTGATCATCGAAGTGAGCTGATTGGCGGGCGGGGCGTGACAGGAACCGGGCTGGCGGGCGGGTGCTTTCGCGCCAAGCGCGGCCGGCATCACCGCATGACGCGACAGCGTCGCTATCGCGCCCTTGACGCCGGATTCAGCTGCGCGACGAACGCGACGATGCCTGAAACCAGCGTGACGATCGCGTAAGGGACGATACGCTCGTCGACCAGCATCGCGTGGACGACACCCAGCAGCGATGCGAGTGCGATGAACACGCAGGCCGTCGCAAGCGCGCTTCGGTATTGCGGTCGGATCATGATGTTCTCCCGGGAAGGCGGCCGCCGGTGACCCGGCTTGCCGCAGGCAAAGATGCCGCTAGTTGCGCATGACATGGCGTCATGATCGCGTGCCGGGCTCCTGCACGGTTGATCTGTATCAACGGACAAAACCTGATCGCGCCCCCGTGGGCCGGGCCGACCCGGCGACGGCAATCAGCGCGCCTTGAAGCCGGCCGCCCGAAATCCCATTCCGAAACCCGCGTGACTCGGGCGCCCCGGTGCGGCGACAACGCACCCGCGACGCCATGCGATTCGGGTAAAGTGCCGCTGAACTTGCCGGCTCGGCATTACTAGACGACCGGTCTAATCGTTGCTAAGATACGCCATCATGAATGCATCTTCAGGCGCGGAAGTCCGCCAGCACATCCTGAACACCGCGAAGCTGATCATGCTCCAGAAGGGGTTCTCGGCGGTCGGTCTGAACGAGATTCTCGCCGCGGCGGGCATCCCGAAGGGCTCGTTCTACCATTACTTCGGCTCGAAGGAAGCATTCGGCGAGGCGCTGCTCGAGTCGTATTTCGAAGGCTATCTCGCGTATCTCGACAACCTGTTCAAGCATCAGGCCGGCACGGGCGCGCAGCGCCTGATGACGTACTGGAACAACTGGCTGCACATGCAGTGCGCGGACGATCCGGAAGGCAAGTGCCTCGCGGTCAAGCTCGGCGCGGAGGTGTCCGACTTGTCGGAGGCGATGCGCGCGGTGCTGCGGCGCGGCACCAGTCAGATCATCGAGCGGCTCGCGGGCGGCATCGAGGCCGGGCTGGCCGACGGTTCGCTGAGCGGCGTCGACGATCCCGCGCATACGGCCGCGATCCTGTACGAGCTGTGGCTGGGCGCAACGCTGCTGGAGAAGATCCACCGCAACCGCCAGCCGCTCGAGCGCGCGATGCTCGAAACCCGGCGGATGCTGAACCTGCCGCCCGTCGAGCCGGACGGAGCGCAGTCATAATCCGGGCGCGCGCAGGCGCGCCTTGTTTTTCCATATGGGCTAGACGACTGGTCTACTCACCCCGGAGTCCGATTGCTTGATGCGCCAGGCCGCGGCTGCACCGGCTGATTCGCCGGCACGGCCGCAGCCTCGCGCATCACGGTTGTCGAACATTGATCCGATCGTGCCCGTGGCACATCCATTCCTGTTGACGGAGGTTCCCATGCCGCAAACCAAGACAGCAAACCGCAGAATCGTCCTGAACGCGCGTCCGGTCGGCGCACCCACCCCAAACGACTTTCGCACCGAGACCGCCGACGTGCCGGTGCCCGGCGCCGGACAGGTGCTGTTGCGCACGGTGTGGCTGTCGCTCGATCCGTACATGCGCGGCCGCATGAGCGACGCGCCGTCGTATGCGCCGCCGGTCGGGCTCGGCGACGTGATGGTCGGCGGCACGGTCAGCCGCGTCGTCGCATCGAACCTGCCCGCGTATCGCGAAGGCGACCTGGTCGTCGCGGGCGGTGGCTGGCAGGACTACGCGTTGTCCGACGGCAGCGATCTCATTGCGCTCGGCCGCGACTTCGCGCATCCGTCGTATGCACTCGGCGTGCTCGGCATGCCGGGGTTCACCGCGTACACCGGATTGCTGAAGATCGGCGAGCCGAAGGCCGGTGAAACCGTGGTCGTCGCCGCCGCGAGCGGGGCGGTCGGATCGGTGGTCGGCCAGATCGCGAAGCTGAAGGGCTGCCGCGTGGTCGGCGTCGCGGGCGGCGCCGACAAGGTCGCGTACGTGAAGGACACGCTCGGCTTCGACGCCTGCATCGATCATCGCGATCCGCAGTTCGCGGCCAAGCTGAAGGAAGCGTGCCCGAACGGCATCGACGTCTATTTCGAGAACGTCGGCGGCGCCGTGTTCGACGCGGTGTGGCCGCTGCTCAACGATCACGCGCGCGTGCCGGTGTGCGGCATCATCGCGCATTACAACGACGCGGCGTACGACGACACCGCGGTGTCGAGCGGCCGTGACCGCGTGCCGGCGCTGATGGGGACCATCCTGCGCAAGCGCATCCGGATGCAGGGTTTCATCATTCTCGATCATTATGCGACGGGCTATGCGCCGTTCCTGAAGGAGATGAGCGAGTGGGTCGCGCAGGGCAAGGTGAAGACGCTCGAGGACGTGATCCCCGATCTCGCCGATGCGCCGAACGCGCTGATCGGCTTGCTCGCCGGCAAGAACTTCGGCAAGGTCGTCGTGCGCGTCGGCCCGGACGAACTGGCATGAGGCGGCGCGTCCGTCTGCACGCTGGCGTCACCGGATGCCGGCTTATGGCATGCTCGATCCCGTTTCCCAAGGAGTGAAAAACATGGCGCTTTATGTGATGGCATCGGTATTTCCGAAACCCGAACACGCGCAGGCCGTCGAGGCCGAACTGCGCAGCATGGTCACGGCAACCCGTGCCGAACCCGGCAATCGCCGCTACGACCTGTTCCGCGAACAGGACGGCTCGCCGGCGCTGCACCTGTTCGAGATCTACGACGACCAGGCCGCGTTCGACGCGCACCTCGCAAGCCCGCACTTCACCGCGTTTCGCATCAAGTCGGCCGAATGGTTCTCGGCGCCGCCCGTGATCAAGGTGCTGTCGGGCATCGACGCGGCCGAATAACCCGCGCGGAACCACCGCCGCGGCTCGCCCCACCCGGGCCGGGCGGCAGCCGCCGTGCACTGCGCGGCGGCGATGAACGACCCGGCGCGCCGGTCGCGCCGCTTCCCCAATACACCGGCCCCGGAGGCTGAATGGTCACCCTCAATATCAACGGCGAGAGCCGCACGGTCGACGCCCCCGACGACATGCCCCTGCTATGGGTGCTGCGCGACGTCGTCGGCCTGACCGGCACGAAATTCGGCTGCGGGATCGCGCAATGCGGCGCGTGCACCGTGCATCTCGACGGCGTCGCCGCGCGCTCGTGCGTGCTGCCGGTCGCGGCCGTCGCGGGCCGCAAGATCACGACGATCGAAGCCGTCGGCGCGACGCCGGCCGGCCAGAAGGTTCAGGACGCGTGGCGCGAGCTCGACGTCGTCCAGTGCGGCTACTGCCAGTCCGGGCAGGTGATGGCGGCCACGGCGCTGATCGCGTCCAACCCGAGCCCGAGCGATGCCGACATCGATGCGGCGATGGCCGGCAACATCTGCCGCTGCGGCACGTACAACCGGATTCGCGCGGCCGTGAAGCACGCCGCGAAGGGGAGCTGACATGTCGCGAGGACTGATCCAGGCAGGTCGGGCCGGCGCGGGCGTGTCGCGCCGTTCGTTTCTCAAGGCGGGCATGTCGCTCGGCGCGGCGGCGGGCGGCGGCCTGCTGCTCGGCTTCAGCATGCCGGCGGCCGGCGATGATGCGCGGCGCTCGGTGATCGGCGGCGATGCGGACGAAAACGCGCGTGCCGGCGTATTCGCGCCGAACGCGTTCGTGCAGATCGACCGCAGCGGCAAGGTCACGCTGGTGATGCCGAAAGTGGAAATGGGCCAGGGCGTCTACACGGCGCTGCCGATGCTGATCGCCGAGGAACTCGAGGTGCCGCTGTCGAACGTCACGCTCGATCATGCGCCGCCGAACGAGAAGCTGTTCCTCGATCCGCTGCTCGGCGGCCAGCTGACGGGCGGCTCGACGTCGGTGCGCTACGCGTGGGAACCGCTGCGCCGCGCGGGCGCGACCGCACGCACGCTGCTGGTTGCCGCGGCCGCCAAGCAATGGAACGTTGATCCGGCCACCTGCCGCGCGGAAAACGGCGAAGTGCAGCACCCGCCGAGCGGCCGGCGCGCATCGTACGGCCAGCTCGCCGATGCCGCGTCGAAGCTGCCGGTGCCGAAGGACGTCGCGTTGAAGCAGCCGGCCGATTTCAAGCTGATCGGCAAGCCGGTGAAGCGGCTCGATTCGCCGGAGAAGGTCGACGGTACCGCGCAGTTCGGGCTCGACGTGCGCCTGCCCGGCATGCTGTACGCGGTGATCGTGAACAGCCCGGTGTTCGGCGGCACGGTTGCGAGCGTCGACGATACGGCCGCGCGGAAGATTCCCGGCGTGCGCCAGGTGGTGCGCGTCGACAACGCGGTCGCGGTGGTCGGCGATCACACGTGGGCCGCGAAGCGCGGCGCGTCGGCGCTCGTCGTCAAATGGAACGAAGGCGCGGACGCGAAGGTGTCGACGAAGGACATCGTCGCCGATCTCGCGCAGGCCGCGGCGAACGGCAAGGGCGCCGTCGCGCGCAAGGAAGGCGACGTCGGCCGTGCGTTCACGAATGCGAAGACGCGCGTCGATGCGGTCTATGAGCAGCCGTTCCTCGCGCACGCCACGATGGAACCCGTGAACTGCACGGTGCAGGTGCGCGCCGACGGCTGCGAGATCTGGGTCGGCACGCAGGTGCCGACGCGGGCGCGCGATACGGTGCAGCAACTCACGGGGCTCGCACCCGAGAAGATCGTCGTGCACAACCATTTGCTCGGCGGCGGCTTTGGCCGGCGGCTCGAGACAGACATGATCGGACAGGCCGTGAAGGTCGCCAAGCAGGTCAACGCGCCCGTGAAGGTCGTGTGGACCCGCGAGGAGGACATCCAGCACGACATGTACCGGCCGTACTACTACGACCGGATCTCGGCCGGCCTCGACGCGAACGGCAAGCCGGTCGCATGGCAGCACCGGATCGTCGGCTCGTCGATCATCGCGCGTTTCGCGCCGCCTGCGTTCAAGGACGGCGTCGATCCCGACGCGGTCGAGGTTGCCGCCGAATTGCCGTACGACCTGCCGAACCAGCTCGTCGACTACGTGCGGCAGGAGCCGCGCCACATCCCGACCGCGTTCTGGCGCGGCGTCGGCCCGACGCGCAGCACGTTCGTCGTCGAGAGCTTCATCGACGAGCTGGCCGCGCAAACCAAGACCGATCCGGTGCAATACCGGCGCGCGCTGCTCGACAAGACGCCGCGTGCGCGCAACGTGCTCGACGTCGCGACGAAGGCGGCCGGATGGGGCACGTCGCTGCCGAAGGGGCAAGGGCGCGGCGTATCCGTGATGCACGCGTTCGGCAGCTTCTTCTCGATCGTCATCGACGTCGCGGTGGAGGAGGGCGAAGTGCAGGTCAAGCGCGTCGTGTGCGCGGTCGACTGCGGGATGGCGGTCAATCCGAGCACGATCGAGGCGCAGGTGCAGGGCGGCATCATCTTCGGGATCACGGGCGCGCTGTATGGCGAGATCACGATCGAGGACGGCCGCGTCGTGCAGAGCAACTTCACCGACTACCGGATGATGCGCATCAACGAGACGCCGCCGATCGAGGTTCATCTCGTGAAGAGCGCCGAGGCGCCGGGCGGCATCGGCGAACCGGGCACCGCCGCGACCGCGGCGGCCCTGTCGAACGCGATCTTCTCGGCGACCGGCAAGCGGCTGCGCAAGCTGCCGGTCGGCAGCCAATTGAAGACGGCCTGAGGGGAGGGACGAACCATGCGAAACCTCAACCTGAACCTGAACCGCTCGAATCGCGTCGCTCGTACGTTCGGCGCATCGTTGATCGCGCTGTCCGCGCTGACGGCCGGCACCGCTGCGGATGCCGCGCAAACGGCGCCGGCCGACAGCGCGCTGGTCGCACGCGGCGCATATCTCGCGAAGGCGGGCGACTGCGTGGCGTGCCACACCGCGCCGCGCGGCGCGCCGTTCGCCGGCGGCCTGAAGATGGTCACGCCGATGGGCGCGATTTACACGACCAACATCACGCCCGACCCGGAAACCGGCATCGGCGGCTATACGGAAGCCGAGTTCGCGGGCGCGCTGCGCGCGGGTGTCGCGAAGGACGGCCATCACCTGTATCCGGCGATGCCTTATCCGTCGTATGCGAAGCTGCGCGACGACGACGTGAAGGCGCTGTACGCGTACTTCATGCACGGCGTCGAGCCGGTGAAGCAGGCGAACCGTGCGTCCGAGATTCCGTGGCCCCTCGGCATGCGCTGGCCGCTGGCACTGTGGAACGCGGTGTTCCTCGACACGAAGCCGTACGCCGACAAGCCGGCCAAGGACGCGGCGTGGAACCGCGGCGCGTATCTCGTGCAGGGGCTCGGGCATTGCGGGTCGTGCCACACGCCGCGCGGCGTCGGCTTCCAGGAGAAGGCGCTGGACGAAGGCGGCGCGGCGTTCCTGTCGGGCGCGGCGATCGACAACTGGTTCGCGTCGAACCTGACCGGTGAGCACAATACGGGGCTCGGCCGCTGGAGCGATGCGGAACTCGCGCAGTTCCTGAAGACCGGCGCGAACCGCCATGCGACCGCGTTCGGCTCGATGGTCAGCGTGATCAACCACAGCACGCAGGAACTGACCGACGACGACCTGACGGCAATGTCCCGTTACCTGAAATCGCTGCCGGCGGCAGGCGGCACGGGTGCGCCGCCTTACCGTTATGATCCGAAGGCGACGCAGGTCTCGCTTGGCCGGCCGGCGAACGATCCTGGCGCAAAGGTGTATAACGCTTACTGCCTGCATTGCCATGGCGTGGACGGCCGCGGCTACGCGCCGCTGCTCGCGCCGCTCGCCGGCAACCCGAACGTGCTCGAGGCCGATGCATCGTCGCTGATCAACGTGACGCTGAACGGCAGCGAGTCGCTCGTGATCGGCGGCGTGCCGTCCGCGTATCCGATGCCGGCGTTCTCGAACCAGTTGAACGACCGCCAGATCGCCGACGTGCTGACGTTCATGCGCGCCGGCTGGAACAACGGCGCGCCGGCCGTGCAGCCGGCGGACGTCGCGAAACTCCGCAAGGCGACGGCGGCCACGCGCTGAGCGCGGCCGACCGTGGCGGATGACGACGGGCATGCGTGCCGCTTGCCCGTCGTCGAACATTGCCGGGTGCATCGCGCCCGGCAACGCAGCGCTTTCTGTCAACCGGCGCGCGGCCATTCGCGGCAGCGCGCGTTTTATCGACGCAAAGTAGGGGTGTGTGGATGGCTAACGTGACTTATACGGATACGCAACTGCTGATCGACGGCGAGTGGGTCGACGCCGCGAGCGGCAAGACGATCGACGTCGTGAACCCGGCGACGGGCAAGGCGATCGGCAAGGTGGCCCACGCGGGCATCGCCGATCTCGATCGCGCGCTGGCTGCGGCGCAGCGCGGTTTCGAGGCATGGCGCAAGGTGCCCGCGAACGAGCGCGCGGCGACGATGCGCAAGGCCGCGGCGCTGGTGCGCGAGCGCGCCGACACGATCGCGCAGCTGATGACGCAGGAGCAGGGCAAGCCGCTGACGGAAGCGCGTGTCGAAGTGCTGTCGGCAGCCGACATCATCGAATGGTTCGCAGACGAAGGCCGCCGCGTGTACGGCCGGATCGTGCCGCCGCGCAATCTCGGCGCGCAGCAAATGGTCGTGAAGGAGCCCGTCGGCCCGGTCGCGGCGTTCACGCCGTGGAATTTCCCGGTCAACCAGGTCGTGCGCAAGCTGAGCGCCGCGCTCGCGACCGGCTGCTCGTTCCTCGTGAAGGCGCCGGAAGAAACCCCGGCGTCGCCCGCCGCGCTGCTGCGCGCGTTCGTCGACGCGGGCGTGCCGGCCGGTGTGATCGGGCTCGTGTACGGCGATCCGGCGGAAATCTCGTCGTACCTGATCGCGCACCCGGTGATCCGCAAGGTGACGTTCACGGGTTCGACGCCCGTCGGCAAGCAACTCGCCGCGCTCGCGGGCCAGCACATGAAGCGCGCGACGATGGAGCTGGGCGGCCACGCGCCAGTGATCGTCGCCGAGGATGCGGACGTCGCGCTGGCGGTGAAGGCCGCCGGTGGCGCGAAGTTCCGCAACGCGGGCCAGGTGTGCATTTCGCCGACGCGTTTTCTCGTGCACAACAGCATCCGCGACGAATTCACGCGCGCGCTGGTACAGCACGCCGAGGGGCTGAAGATCGGCAACGGCCTCGAGGAAGGCACGACGCTCGGCGCGCTGGCGAACCCGCGCCGGCTGACCGCGATGGCATCGGTCGTCGACAACGCGCGCAAGGTCGGCGCGAGCATCGAGACCGGCGGCGAACGGATCGGCTCGGAAGGCAATTTCTTCGCGCCGACCGTGATCGCGAACGTGCCGCTCGAAGCGGACGTGTTCAACAACGAGCCGTTCGGTCCGGTCGCGGCGATCCGCGGCTTCGACAAGCTCGAGGATGCGATCGCCGAAGCAAACCGTCTGCCGTTCGGGCTGGCCGGCTATGCGTTCACGCGCTCGTTCGCAAACGTGCACCTGCTGACGCAGCGCCTCGAGGTCGGGATGCTGTGGATCAACCAGCCCGCGACACCGTGGCCGGAAATGCCGTTCGGCGGCGTGAAGGATTCGGGCTACGGATCGGAAGGCGGGCCGGAAGCGCTGGAGCCGTATCTCGTCACGAAGTCGGTGACGGTGATGGCGGTCTGACGATCGTTGGAGTGCGTGCGTGTCGGTGGTGGGCGGCGTGCATGCTGTGTTGGTGGAGGCCGGGCGTTTTGCCCGGCCTTTTTTCTTCGTTCGGGGTTGCGGGACGGGTGGGGAAATCGGGTGGAGGGCGAGGGAGAGTTCATTCAACGTAGCCGATTGTGACGCGCTGCTGATAGGTGGGTTGACGCAGGACAAGAGTACTCGAGTGAATTCAGGTCTTTCGTTCTTGCCGCCATGTATGGCGGGGTACACGGCGTCGACGGGCAAGGCTGAGATTGCGTTGCTGTTGCAGGTCCAAGCGATTTAGCGGGATGGTCGAACTGTGCTTCGCATTTCGAGTGTGGATTTCAGGACAAGCAATCATCCCGACAGGGTGATTGTGTAGATTGTCATCCGCGCAGTAAAACTTTCCTATGGATGAGGCAATTATGAAATTTCCGAAACTTGGTCTAAACAGCTGTACGAATGTAGAAAACCATGAAGATTCGCCGACCTCACAAGCGCAATCTAGTCGACATCAGGGAAGCGCACCCGTTGCAATGCACGTATCGCCTGCATTGGCGGATTTGCCCCGCCTTAGCCCGGAACAGCGTGCACGAGTTGGCGATGTCTATCGGGAAAATCGCATGTACCACGGTACAAGTGAACCGAGCAAACAGTCCATTCGCCAAAAAGGTTTTTCGGCCAACCGCAAGACGACGGGGGCGACTGCCAAGAGCTTTGGCGAAGATGATGCTGCCGAAAGTAGTGACAAATTCTTCAAGAATGCGCGTCGGTATAACTATTTGACGAGCAACCATGGCATTGCGTCGCAGTACGCACTGCTCGCGACGGACACCGAGAAACCGGCGATAGTTCGAGCGTTGCATAAACTGACCGAAAATGATCCGGATGCAATGTCGGCAGGCATGGCTGCTTACTCGGATTCATATAGGACGAAGAGCGATATTTCTTCGAAATACATTCTAGGACCGTCACGGCAACCAGCTTCGGAGCAAGAGGCTAAAGTGTTTCAGAAGCTACTCAAGAAACATGACCTCGAAGTCAGCGTCGAACACGCAGGCCTACTGCTTCGCGGGGAGCAAACCGATTCAGAAGACGAGGTCGAAAAGACGGCAGTTCGCTCGTTGCCGGAGGAGCGCGCTGTTCTGAAAGCTCAAATCGCTCGGAACAAGAACGACTGAAGTCGGCGCTGGTGTCGCCGGGAAAAACGTAACGCCTGCCGTTTTCGCTGATGCGGAAAACTACGCGAGATCATGTGTATACGGGCAAATAGCGTCGGGAGGGTCCAGCACGTGATTGGGGCGAGGTAGGCGGCGGCGGCACTGCGGAGTCGTGGCGGTGTCGCTCGGCTCAGCGCGGCCGGCCGGACCGAGCACCGGGTATTAGCGGTATGGCTGAAGAAGTCTTGTCAACGAGGCCACTTAGCTTCGCCATGAAAGTTGACATAACGTGAATTATCAACATTAAATCTGTAAGAGCAAAGTTGTAATGTCGCATCTGGGCAAAGTTGAAATGTCGTAGTCCGAGGGTTTGAGCGCATGCTGGCGGCGGTTTGGACTGCCGGAGCGCATCGTGGGCCATCCTGGACTGATCACCATGAGCATGCGGGAGCTGGATCGTTTAAAGGTCGTAGAAGCCGTGATCGAGCAGCGTCTGATGCCTTGGCGAGCCGCAGAGCGGCTTGGGATCAGTCGACGACAGATTGAACGGCTGGTCGCCCGGTATCGTGCAGCTGGCCCGGCCGGGCTGCTTTCGCAGCGCCGTGGTCACGCGAGCAACCATCAACTGCCCGAGGATTTGGCACATCGTGCCTTGAGCCTGATTCGGGAGCGCTACGCCGATTTTGGGCCGACGCTGGCCTGCGAGAAGCTTTGGGAATGCCACGGGCTGGAGTTGTCGAAGGAAACGGTCAGGAAGCTGATGACAGACGCTGGGCTCTGGATTCCGCGCCGACAACGACCGCCCAAGGTCTACCAGCCCCGAGCACGGCGCGCCTGCCTGGGCGAGCTGATCCAGATCGACGGCAGCGATCATCGGTGGTTCGAGGAACGGGCGCCGGCCTGCACGCTGCTGGTGTACGTGGACGACGCGACGAGCCGGCTGATGCATCTGCACTTTACGGCAACGGAATCGACCTTCAGCTACTTCGAGGCCACGCGGGCGTATATCGAACGCCATGGCAAGCCGGTGGCGTTCTACAGTGACAAGTACAGTGTGTTTCGCAGCACGAACGCCGGCAAAACCGGCAGCAGCGTGACTCACTTCGGCCGAGCCATGTACGAACTGAACATCGACACGTTCTGTGCGAACAGCAGTTCGGCCAAGGGACGTGTCGAGCGTGCGCACCTGACGCTGCAGGACCGGCTCGTCAAGGAGTTGAGGTTGCGCGGCATCAGCACGGTAGCCGATGCCAACGCTTATGCGCCCTCCTTCATCGCCATGTATAACGCGCGCTTCGCGAAGCCGCCACGCAGCGACTTCAATGCGCACCGACCATTGCGGGACGACGAGGATCTGGATCGGCTGCTGACCTGGCGCGAAACGCGCCGCGTATCGAAGTCGCTGACGGTGCTGTACGACCGGGTGCTCTACCTGCTGAACGATACGCCGGCTAACCGCAAGCTGATTCACCGGTACATCGACGTGTGGGAGTACCCGGATGGGCGGATCGAAATCCGGGCTAATGGCGAGGTACTGACTTGCCGTCTTTACGACAAGCTGGCAGAGGTCGATCAAGGCGCGATCATCGAACACAAGCGCCTGAGTCACGCGCTGCAGGTGGCTGAAGCAATCCAGGCGCAGCGCGACAACCGACGGATCTCGGGTTCGCCGTCGCGCGCCAATCGAGGGCTACCGGTGCGGGCGAAGGGATCGTTGCCAGGTGCCAAGAAGCAGCGTGCCTTCACGGAAGCCGACATCGAAGCAGCCATCCTGCAGGTCGCTTTGCAAACACATCAAGCGGAATCGAATCGGCGGTCTGCCAAGGCCCGCGGGGGAACGTAAGCGCCCTGCTGCTTCAGGCTCGGCGCTTCAACGCTGCATGACGGAACGACCGATGCGACATGCGACATCTGTATTTAGCTGGCGCTACGAGATCTGAATCCGGGCATGACACGATAAAAAACAGCATCCGTTCATGTCGGACTATGATTTAAAATTTTTACAAATCGAAGCCAATAGGCCTTGCCGCGAGTCATCTTAAATTGATCGTACTCCCGCTGAGCGAAAACCAAATAATCTGAAAACTCAAGCATATAACAATCTATATCATTTTTATAAAATATGAAAATTAATGAAATGAAGTCCGCCTTTTCGATTGAATTTATAATCGACATAATTGTTTGAAATTTCGTGTAGCCGGTTTTTATCTTCTCGTGCCGTGACGACACGTGCTGCGAGCCGCCGGGCAGCATGACTGGGCGCGCACGTCGCAGCAATTCGCCCTCGGGCATCGCAAAATTCTCCAATCACGCTCCGTCGATGCAACTTCACCGACACGTCCGGAGCGGCCAACCGAATCATTTCACATTCCTCACCAAATCATTCCTCGATTAACATCTTCGATATTAAAAATTAATCTCTCTGAAAATATCTTGTAATTATAAAAGCGACCTCCTAGCATGCCTCTGCGGTTCGCGACGTGTCTTATATCAACGTCTTCACTTGATTCATTCCTCGAACATCATCCATTCATAATCTGGGGGATTGCATGAAGAAATTGTCTCGTCTGCTGCCCATCGCCGCGATTACCATTGCGAGTCTCAGCGCTTTTGCCCAGGCCGGCGACCCTTCGGCCACGGTCGACAAGGCGCTGCAACTGATCCAGCAGAATCCGTCCGCCTTCAGTCTGGCTACCGGCGGCACAGCACGCACGTTGAAGTTCGCGGGGCCGCAAGCAAGCGCGCCGACGGACGGAGATCAGTTCCAGGTACGCGACGTGATCGTCGATCCCGATGGCACCGAGCACGTTCGCTTCGATCGCTTCCATGCGGGCCTGCCGGTGATAGGCGGCGACGTCGTCGTCCATTCGCACCGAGGGCAGTTGAAGCAGGCGAGCCAGACCCAGCTCGCACCGATCAATCTCGCCGGTACGATCGGCAAGGTCGGAAACCGCTCAGTGGTACGCAACGCGCCCGACGTAGGCGCGGCCAGGGCCAAGCTCATCGCGGCCGCGCGTTTCGACTCGAACGTGCGTCGCGTCGATGACGCGGAACTCGTCGTATTCGCACGCGACGTCGCGCCGACACTGGCCTACGCGGTGCGCGTATACGGCAACGCGACCGATGCGCACGGCGATGCCGTGCTGTACTACATCGATGCGCGCACCGGCACCGTGCTCGACGCCCAGGACCTGATCAAGACCGCCGCCGCGACCGGCACCGGCCGCTCGCTGTACTACGGCAACCTGGCGCTCACGACGGACCAGACCGGCACGAACGCTTACCGGATGCTCGATCCCAGCCGCGGCGGCGGCTCGGTCTACGATGGCCGCGGCCTGAGCTCGGACGACGTCGAGCAAGCAACCGACCTGCCGATCTTCACGAGCAGCACGAACGTGTGGGGCAACAACACGACGACCGACCGGCAGACTGTCGCCGCGGACATCGACTATGGGCTCGCGTTGACTTGGGACTACTACAGGACGACGCACAACCGCAACGGCATCTTCAACGACGGCCGCGGCGTGAGGAGCTACGCTCACGTCGTATTCAACACGGGCAGCGGCACCACCGGCGCGAACGCGGCATGGCTGTCGTCGCGCGTGATGGTGTACGGCGACGGCGATCCAGGCACCCGCCTGCCGAAACCCGTCGTTTCGGTCGATGTCGCCGGGCACGAGATGAGTCACGGCGTGACCGAGGCCACCGCCAACCTGAACTATTCGGGCGACGCGGGCGGCCTGAACGAATCGACGTCCGACATTTTCGGCACGCTCGTGAAGTTCTACGCGAACAACCCGAACGATCCCGGCAATTACGTGATCGGTGCGCGCGTGACGAGCGGCGGCCTGCGCAAGATGTACAAGCAGGATCTCGACGGCCGGTCGTTCAGCTGCTACCCGTCCGGTGGCTTCTCGTGGTCTAATCCGCGCCACGATCCGCATTTCACGTCGGGTGTCGGCAACCACTTCTTCTACCTGCTGTCGGAAGGCCCGGTGGTACCGTCGACCGATACCGGCCTGTCGAGGACGCAGCTGGTGTGCAACGGCGACACGACCTTCAGTGGCCTGGGCCGGGAGAAAGCCGGCAAGATCTGGTACCGGACACTGACCGTGTACCTGAACGCCAACTCGAGCTACCCGAACGCACGGCGTGCGTCGATCCAGGCAACGAACGACCTGTATGGCGCGAACTCGGTCGAAAGTGCAACGGTCGCGCGTGCCTGGAGTGCGGTCGGGGTGAATTGACCGCACTTGTGTGGGCGCGTTGAACGTCCGCAGATCGCGTGGTGGTATGTCGCTGCGCGCCGCGCGGGCGATTGACGGGCGGGTGTCGCTCGACTGCCTGCGCTTGCAGGCGGTCGATCGGCCGACAATGCTTTCTTGCTGCGGGGACGATGCTCCCCTGGTCGAGTGTTGATCAGATATGCTCTCGACCGGCGCTGACAGTCAATTCAGCGATCGGTGGTAGGTCGCGATATATCGTGCCTGCCCGAGGATGTTTCCATGCATCTGATATGCAACGACCGCCGGACTCGATGTCGATTTCACCTCGACACTCGGGATGGACAGCGCAGATACCGTCACGATATATCGATGGGATTCACCTTGCGGCGGGCATGGCCCGCCGTACTTGGATTCGCCAAAATCCGTCAGCGTCTCGAGCGCGCCCGCCGGCATTCGTCCCGCATCTCCTGACGCACCCTTCCGAATCGACGTTTCCGAAGGCGGAATATTGACGACTTCCCAATGCGTCCATCCGAGCCCTCCAGTCGGGGCATCAGGATCGTACATGGTGACGACGATGCTTCTTGTTCCAGGCGGAACGTGCGACCACGAGACTTGAGGCGAGACGTTATCGCCACGACATCCAAAGCCGTTGTAGACCTGCGCGTTCGCAAACTGACCATGGTCGAGACCGTCAACCTTGACAGTAAACGGATCAGCAAAAGCAACTGCTGGCACGACTGTGAAAAGTATCGTGGAGCAAATCCTCGATCGCAGAAAGAGACCAAATCGCATGGCGCGCTCCTAATACAGGTTCAGTGTGACGTTTCGTACGACCGGATTGACATACTCGAGATACAGCGTATGTAACGATCATCGACGCGGATTCTAGAACCGAGCTGCCAACATAAGTAGCACCACGGACGTTCCCACCATATTGCTCGGGCGACAACAATCCGCGACGTACAGAAATGTGGATTCACGTCGAGACGAATACAACGACAACCAGATTCGTCCCGATAGCGGCGCGCTGAGTCGCGTCGCAACTCCGCTTGGTCGGGCCGTTGGTGCATTTCGCGCACGACTGTATTGCCCCGTGACTCCATCGACCATGAAACGGTCGCACTCGATAATGTTCATCAGCAACGTCAACCGCGCGCAGCGCTTCCGCGCTCGACAAGCGACCTTTTCGCGGCTGGATCACCGACTGCTAATGAAACTCGACATGTCGAAAGCCCGTGAAGGTCAGCGCGTGACTAAACCATGCGGCACCCGACGCGCTGCATACCGGCCGGATTGTGGTGTTCTCCAAGGTCCGGCCGCCCTTACTGCGCGAAGGCGAAAACAATTGCTGTTTGACCGCGAGATGGATTACGTCGACATACCGCTCGACCACAAAATCCGCGGAAAAGTACTGAGCGCGGTATCGGGCAGCATGACCGCGCCGCGCCGGGTGGAGGTTAACCACGGACTCGGTTCATGCCGTTGGCGGCAAGATTTTCGCTCAACTGTGGCACGTGGGTCGTGTATCGCACACAAGCCTCCAGCCTGATGGCGGTGCGCCACGCAGCGCCACGTCACGGCTTGCAAAAGACTCGATCGTGTTTGCTTACGACGCCAACGGGAAGCCGGGGTTCGTCCAGACGTCAACGCCGTCCGCATTGTCGACAATGGAGGTCGAACGCGTGGTCGAGGACTTCGTTTCCGCTGCGGCCAACGCCATCGAGGCCGGATTCGACGGCGTGGAAATCCACGCGGCAAACGGATATCTGTTCGAGCAGTTTCTGAATCCGCTGGTCAACGATCGCACTGACCGCTATTCAGCGACGACGCGCGAAAATCAGTTGCGCTTCGCGCTGGAAGTCGTTGACGGCATTGCCGAGCGTATCGGCGCCGGCAAGATAGGCATCCGGATTTCACCGTATGGGCAGCTATTCGATATGCCGCACTACCCGGGCATTCTCGATACCTATGGTTCGCTTGCGTTCGAGCTCGGCATGCGGCGCATCGCGTACATCCACGTCATGGATCAGTCGAACGTCTCGGTGGCGCCCAAAGACGACACCGCCTCGGACGATCGCACGATCGAACTGCTGTCCCGCATCAAGCGTGAGGCAGCCAAGACGCCGATCATCCTCGCAGGAGGGGTGACGATCAACCGTGCGAAGTTTGGCCGACTTGGGCGCGCAGAAGAAATTGCCAATGCCGCGCTGTTCCTCGCAGGAGACGAAGGCAGCTTCATTACCGGCGTCAACCTGCGAGTTGACGGGGGAATTTCACTCGTCTGATCCCGAGGCCGGACTGGATGAATACCGTTGACATTGAGCCATCTCTTCGCCATTGTCCAGGATAACGAAGCGAATGCAACACGATCCCTCGAGTACCTGCAAGCACCGGCCCGGCCACGCCAGCTGCGTGCCGGGCAGCAGCGCCGCATCCACCTCGCGCAGCCGGCCGCGCGAGGCTAGCTATTCGAGCGACCACCACGCTGCCGGTGCCAAGCGAATGCGCGACCAGCACGTAGCACTTGCCGCGATAACGCTCGACGAGAGCGCAAATGTTCTGCACTCGAATCGAGGCGCGCCGCTCAGGCCGGCAGCACGAGCAACGTGTTGCCGGCCTGCTGGTTCCAGTTGTCGAGCGCCTGCAGATAATCGCCCGCCGGATTCACCTTGAACGCGAGCTTCGCGGACGCCACCGTCACCACGCCCGCCTCCGACAGATTGAAGCCCCACTCCACGCCGCCCAGATAGGCGCTGTGCTGCACATCCACCGCGATCGTCACGAGCCGGACCTGCACCAGCTCGCCGACCCGCGCCGCCATGTGCCGGGGCGTATCGACGATCCATGCGCGCTGATAGCCCTTGCCGCGTCGCGAGCCCGCGCCTGACAAGGTCTGGACGCCGCTCTGCTTGATCCAGTCACGTAACTGCGGCGTGATGTTCGGCGTCAGATCGCGGATGGGCCGGGGCGCACCCAGATCATTGGTGCCGTACCAGGGCGACACACTGTTGGAATCGAGCGACCAGCCGTTCGCCGCGCGCTCCCGTTCGCGATCGTTGATCCACTGTCCCTGCGGCCGGATCAGCTGGACCAGCCGCACGTTGTCGCTGTCCCGGTCGGCGCGGAACCAGAGTGCCGTATCGACGCCCACGTTGATGCGCCCTCCCACGGGTTCGTCCGGGCTCGAGTTGTAAGGGGCATACACGGCGAACTCGAATTCGCCGCCCGAGGTGGAAATTGTCGTCATCGATTTCTCCTGGATGAATTGAGCCTGCACTGAGTTGGACGTGAGCGCGGCGCGCGCGTGAATGGCGTTGTTGGATAAATTTGAAGGGACGCGGTGAGGTTTGCGCTCGACCGCCGATTGGGCGCCCCGCTCAACAATTCTGGTTCAGGTGAGTCGTCGGGCTGTGCTTCGGAGTTGACCCCCTTCCCTTGAATTCGTCGTCCTGCGACGAAACGAGCGCGGATTGGCGACGTGTCAAGAAGGCAGCGGGTTATGGAGCGCCGCGACGGACACGGCAGAAACCGCGCAGCCACGGTCGGGAGAGATGGACGAAGAACCAGGCGAACGAAGGTGTCGGTAGCGCCAATTGCTCGACGAGGCAGAACGCCGCGCGCGGCAAGCGCGCTATCCGAGCGGAGCGCTGACGACGCTCCGCGTCGACTGCGCGACGTCGTGCCATGCGTACTGACGCAACGCATCGGGCAACGGCGACGGCGTGCGCAGCCGGACCGTATAGTGCAACTTCGGCGCCGCGGTGTCTCCGTTCTGGTAAACGTCGATCGTGTACGCGCTGAACGGCTTGATGTCGGCGAGCTCGGCGGCGCTCAATTGCGGCTTCGCCCATGCGGTATTGTTGCGCGGCGCATCGCCCGGCCACGAAAGCAGGCCCGCGTTGGCCGGATCTTGTGCGACGCCTGCCAGGCGGTAGTTATTGCGGCACTGGGGCGACTTCAACAGCGTGGAAAGCTGAGCCGGTGTCTGCCCGCTCGCAATCTGTGCGCGGATGTTCAGCGTATCGCAGGTGCCGCTCGACGGCTGCAGGAACACGCCATGGCGCAACCCGGGGCCGTTGACGATCGCGAAGTCCACCGGGGTGCCCGCCGCATCGACGGTTCCTACCTGCAGGTTCAGCGAATCGATGAACGCGTTAGTGCCGGTCATCGGGTTCGCCGAATTCAGCCAGTCCCACTTCTGCCCGTTCGCGTTCACCTTGCTCAATACCGCGCGCTGACAGGCGTTCGGCTTGTCGAGTGCCGAAGCGGCCGTTGCGGAAGCGCTGCTCTGCGGCAAGACGCCGGACGAATGCGCGGCGAGTACCGGCGTCGCGCTCACGACCATTCGCACGCAGTTGCGCGCGATCTACGAAAAGACCCATTCGCGCAACCAGGCCGAGGCCGTTGGACGCATGCTCTGGGTGCTGCCACAGCGCAAGCGCGAAGGCTGACCCGCCGGTGCCGCGGGTCGGCCCTCGCCGCGCCGGGCTCACCCGACAATGACCTGCTGCCCCGGCGCGATCTCGCCCGGATTGCCCGCCAGGTTCCGGTTGAGCTGCAGGATCTCGTTGAGCGCAACGTTGATCCGCTGACCGTCGGACATCCGCTGCTGTTCGTCGGCCGGCACGTGGGCCGCGGCAAGCAGCGATCCTTCGTGACGTTCGGCGATCGTCCACAACGAATCGCCGGCCACCACGTTGACCGTCAGCGGTGTCGGCGTCGGGCTCGGCGAGTTCGTCGGGGCCTGCGTCGGTTGCGATGGCGCACTCGACGGCTGCGCGCCGGCCGTTGAAGTCGCCGATGCCGATGGCGATGCAGATGCCGACGGCGACGGTGCCGCGGACGCAGTCGGCTGCGACGGCGCACTCGTCGCGCCCGGCGACGGCGCGAACGATGCACCCGGCGCCGGTGTCCCCGCATTCGAACCCGACGGTTGCGGCGACGAACCCGGCGGCTTGTGCTTGTCGTCCGGCGCGGTCGCCGACGTGTACAGGTTGATCCCCTGCATGATCCCGAAGATCGCCACCGGCGCCAGCGCGATGCCGGTCGGCAGGCGCTCCATCCACGGCGTCGCATTCGGGAAATGCGAATGCAGCCGCCCGGCGCCGAGCAGCGCGCCGGACGTCGCGATCAGCGAGCCGGTCATCGGATCCCCGGTCAGCGCGGTATGGGCCCCGGTTGCGATACTGACCGCCGACGTCAGGTAGTCGCCGGTCGCGCTCGCGATCCGCGCGAGTTGACTGCGGTTCTCGGCGTTCACGCCGCGCACGCTGCCCTTGTAGACGATGCCGGTGTAGACGGCGCTGAACGCGCCGCCGATCGCCTGTCCGCCGGCGAGCAGGTCGCCGTGCCAGATCGCCCGGCTCGCATTCATCATGATCGACCCGCCGTAGCCGCCGAGCGCCAGCACGCGACCGATCCGCCCAATCGAATGCCGCGGGCTGCCGTGGTGCAGCAGCTTCAGCGACGTCCCGCCGACCACGCCCTGCATCTGCGCGAGCATGTCGGCGGCGATCGCCTTCGTATGCGCGACGGTGTCGTCGAACGACAGCATCCCGTCGTTGTTCAGCGCGCGAAGCTGCGCGGCCATCGCCTTGCCTTCGTGCGCGATCTGTTCGAGCTGCGTGCCGCGCGCGGTCACGTCGAAGCCGTTCGCCTTCAGTTGCGCCTGCAGCCCGCGCACGAGCCGGTCGACGACGCGGTCGAACACGCGCGGATCACCATTCTTCAGGCTGGCCACCGCGCCGTGATGCAGCGCCTGGAATACCCGACCGACCCGCAGCCCCGCGTACAGCGAATTCGTCGCGGTGCGCACCGACTCTCGCCCGGCCCAGACGAGCACGCCCGCGCCGGCGCCGCCGGTGAACGTGGCCGCGGTGATGTCGCCGGCGATCCGCCGTGCCGAAGGCGGCGGCGTGTTCTCGCCGATCGGTTCGTCGTGCACCCGCAGCGCATGCAGTTCCGCCTGCGCGCGTTTCTCGTCGGGAATGTCGATCTTCCCGAGTTGGGCCGCTTCACGGCGGCTCGCACCGATCGGCTTGGTGCCGTCGTTGATCAGCACCGGATCGTGCACGACCGCGTTCCAGTGTTCGCGCGGGTCGACGGCGGACGGCCGCTTGCCGGTCGTGACCCGGTCAGGCACGTTGCCGCCGTACGCGTCCAGCCAGCGTCCGCCGAACGTGCGGGCGCCCTTGTCAGTCTTGGTGCGCGGCGCGTTGCCGTCGGCCTCCCACAGCTGCGTCGCATGCTCGATCGTCGCCTTGCGCGCCTGGTTCAGCCACACGGTCGTGTTGCCTTCATAGATCTTCTGGCGCAGCGCGGCCACCTCGGCGGGCGTCATCCCGTCCGCGATGCCGATCCGCTCGACTTCCGCGAACAGCAGCTGATGCTGGTTCGCGAGCGTCTGCCGGTCGACGCGCTCGAACACGCGCGTCAGCGCGTCGGCGCCATGCAGGCGATTAATGATGTCGGGCCGGTTGCGGTTTTCGACGATCAGCTTCGCGAGCGCGCCGGTGAGATCCTGGTTGCCGACGAAGTCGGCGCCGTGCGTGCCGTACGACAGCCCCATGTGCACCCATTCGAGCCCCTTGCGCTCGAGCACCGCACGCAGCAGTTTCTCGTGCCCGCCGCCCGGCACCGATTCCGGCACCGCGTCCCAGCCGTGGAACGTGACCATCACGTTCGGCGCCGTCGTATCCGGGTGCGCGTTCGACCAGCTTTCGAGCGCGCTCATGACCCGCACGTAGTCGTGATACGTGTCGTTGGTGCCCGACTGGAACCGGTAGTCGGCGCCGGACACGAGCGCGCGCGACGGCGCGGTCTCGAGCCGGATCGCGAAGCCGGTGCGCGCAGCCTCGTCGAGCCAGCGATGCAGGTGCGCGAGATCGTCGAGCGCGAGCGCCGTGCCGTCCGAGTCGCGCGCGGGATGGATCATCCCGTTCGCGCCATCGAACACCGCGTTCTTCTGGTCGCCGAGCGCACGCACCGCGCGCAGGAAGTCGGGATCGTGCGCCTTGCCGAGCACCGCGGCGAGCGAATGCGGATCGATCACGAGCGTGACGACCGGCATCACGCCGCCGTACCGCTCGACGAGCGCACCCATCAGCGCCGGATCGTCGCTCAGCGAGAACGAGCGCGCCATCGGCACCATGCGGTCCTGCAACGCCTCGTCCGAGCGCGTGAAGAACTGCCGGATCCGCTTGTCGGCGACGGTCGCCGCGCCCAGGTTGCGCGTCCGTGCGCGCACCTTGCCCGGCACCGGCAGGAAGCGCGACGCCGACGTCGACACCTCGCGCGCGACAAACAGCTTGTTGAGCAGCGTCCGCCACATGCCCACGTCGACCATCACGGCCTGCGGCTCGCCCTTCAGCACGAGGTTCACGTTGCCCGGCCGCTGCGCCTGCTTGTTGTACGCCTCGATCTGCTCGTGCGTCGCGAAATACTGCTCGGGCTTCGCCGCGCCGTTGCGCAGGCCGAACTGGACGACGGTGGCCGACGACAGGCCCGGCTGATACGGTTCGATCGACAGCGGCGCGGGCGCGGCGCCGTTGCGCCGCAAGCGCCGCAGGTCGCCGAGCACCTCGTTGTAGCCGTGCCGCGTGCGGGCCGCGAGCGCGCGGAACGGCGCCGAGTTCAGGCTGCGCGCTTCCGCATCCTTCCATTGATCGTGCAGCGCCTTCGCGCGCGCTTCGAGCGCGGCGACGCGGGTCGGCCGCGCGCTGTTCAGGAAGTCGCGCGGCGACAGTTGCGTGAGCAGGAAATGCACGTCCGTCCCGAAGCGATCGTTGCCGATCGGCATTTCGTCGAGCGGCACGCCCCGATGGTGCAGGTTGTTGACCTGCGGGATCTTGTCGAACCAGCGCATCTCGCCGTTGCGCTCGGCGATCACGCCGAGCGGGTCGCCGAGCGCCTCGGCCACCGCGCCGTCGGTCCTGAACACGTAGATCACGTGGCGGCCGCCGTCGAGCGCGCCGTTGCGGATCGCGCTCAGCAGGTGCGACACGCTGTTGCCGCTGAAGTCGACCGCGTTGAGCGCTGACTTGTCCGACGGCAACAGGTGCGGATCGACCGGCGGCAGCGGTGTGGCGTTCGCGTCGTCACCCTCTTCCGCGCGCGAGAGCGGCCGGCGCACCGGCACGATCGACTGGAACAGGTCGCCGGCCGAGCGGAACGGCTTCTTCTCGACGGCGGGTGCCTCCTTCGCCGGCCTGAATCCGCCGATGCGCTCGATGGTCGCGGGCGTCACGTCACTGACGACGAAGCGGATGCCGCGGCGCGGCGACCGGCCGACCGGAATGCCGCCCCGGCGGCGGCGTCGGAACACCGTGCGCAGATTCTGCTCGGGAATCTCGGTATCGCCGACCGACGCCTTCTCGAAGTACTTCCATTCGTGGTTCGTGTTGCGTTCCGCATAGCCGAGCACCTTGCCGGTCTCGTCGTCGACCACGTGAATCCAGCGTTGCTCGCCTGACACCGCGCGCACGGCCTGGCGCGGCCGCTTGAAGACGGGCGCGTCCTGCAGCTTCGACACGTCGGCGGCGAGCGTCTGCTCGACCGCTTGGCCCGACGTCGTCACCGGCCACGACGTCTTGCCGTCCGGCGTCTCGATCTTCGACGGGCCGCCGAACCGCACGAGTTCGTCGTGCGCGACCGGCGATACGTAGAAATCGTACTTGCCGCGTGCGCGCCGGCCGCCGCTGCCGGCGTTCTCCAGCGCCTTGGTCAGCGCGGGTGGCACGCGCTTGCCGTCCAGCATCCGCACCGGGCCGAGTGCGCCGTTCGCATCGGTCTCGAGCACGGCGACGAATGTCGGTGCCGGATGTTCGTCACTCCCGGCGGGCGGCTCGGCATGAGACGTGATCAGCACATGCGCGTTGGGGCCGAGCTGACGAGCGAGCCCGTCCAGCGTCGGCGCATGCCGGCCGTCGACGCGCGTGAGCGTGCGGCGGCCGAGCGTGTCGAGCCATGACGCGGCACGCGCCTGCTGCGTGTCGGCCACGGCGCTCGTTTCCGGTGTGGCTGGCACGGCCGAATGCCCGGGCACGGCGGCAGGCGTCGAGCCGGACGGGTCGCCCGCGGCGCTCGCGAGACGGCTGCCCGGCCCTGCCGGCCCGATCATCGGCCAGGTCGGGCTGCCGTCGACCGCGCCGACCGCACGCGTTCCGCCGGCATGCACGGCCGTATAGCCTTCCGGCAAACCGAAACGATCGACGCCGGCAAGTTGGTACGACACGTCGCCGGTCGCCGGATCGCGGGTTCGCACGACATACATGTCGACGCCGGCCGGCTTGTACAGCTCGCCGCCGTCGGGCGTGGTGATGCGCAGCGCGCTCGCCGGATCGTGGCCGAGCGCCGACAGCAGCACGACGTCAGTCGGTGCGGCGCCCTCGACCGCGGCGAGATTCGCGGTGGCGCTGGCCGCGACGCGCTCCTGCGGCGTCAGATCGCCCTGTGCGAACGCGGTGCCATCCGGCAACGCGTCGGTCGGCACGTACGCGTGATTGCGCGGCCCGGTTTGCGCGGCATCGAGTGCCTGCGCGAGTTCGTCGTGCGCGACCGTCCGCGCGCCTTCCGGCAACGCGAGCGGGGCATCGGCATCCGCGCGGCCCGGCGCGTGCGTGGCGGCCGCCGCCGGCGCGTCGGGCACCTTCCCGCTGAACCGGAACCAGCCCGCCTCGGGATCGAGCGCGCCGAAATCGGTACCGCTGCCGAGTTCGATGCTGCCGTCGTGCGTTACGAATTCGACGCGCAGGTTGGTCAGCCCGGCCGCGTCGAACGCCTGCATCACGTCGTCGATCACGCGGGTCGGTTCGGGGCCGTCGAGGAACTCGCTCGGCCAGTGCTGGTTCACGGTGCCGCCGGGTTGCGTGACGCGCGCCGCGTCGCCGATCACGCCCGGCCGGTCGGCCAGCGCGGTGCGGAACGGATGGTCGAGCGTGACCGATTCGAACGTGTCGTCCGGAATCGCGGTGAAGTCGTAGTCGGGATCGGCAAACGTCGGATCGGCGACGCGCGGCACCGTGGGACGCGGCGGCGGATCGGCGATCGGGCGGGATGCGGTGCGGGTGGTCGTCGGCGCCGGTTCCGCGTGCGGCCCTGCGGGAAGCGCCAGGCGGCCCGCGCGCGCCGGATCGCCGCGGAAGCTCTGCATCGGCAGACGATCCCTGTCGACCTGGCCCGTCAGGCGCGTTCCGCGCACGGTGGCCGAACCATCGCGTTCCACGAGCAGGATGTCCGGCGGCGCCCAGACCGATATCGGCCGTCCGGTGATCTCGGACAGACGCTGGGCCAGCGCCGCCGCGAACGTCGTGCTCGCGGCCCGCACCTGGCCCGGCGCCACGCGCAGCGGATCGTGCTTGTTCGATCCGCCGAAGCACGAATACAGCGTGACGTCCTGCCCCGGCTCGAGATGCGGCGCGACGCGCTCGGCCACCTCGTCCGGCGTGAGCGGCCGGCCTTCCGGGCCGAGCATCGCGTCGGCCGACATCCCGTGTCCGAACACCACGTGATGACCGGGCGGCGACATCAGCCCGCGCGCGCCGATCGGATGCAGCGGATCGTCGGGCGGCATCAGCAGCGTATCGGCCGGACGCAGGAATTCGGGATGCTGCGTCGCGTCGACGCCGGTCACGTCGTCGAACCCGGGCTGCAACACCGACTTGCCATGGATCGTCGTCGTGACCACGCCACCGTTGGCGATCTTGCGGTCCGTATAGACGCGGCTGGTCGGCGGATAGATTTTCTGCGTTTTCCCGGACAGCCCATCGTCGGCCTCGGCTTCGGCGACCTGCTCGGTGCGCGCGGCCCATTCGTCCGCCGTGAAGATCTGCCCTGGCCCGACCTCCACGAGCGGGGTCGGCTCGTACACGGGCGGTTCGCCCGCGTCCGGCTCGGGCGCGAGCCGCGGATGCGCGGGCTCGCCGGGCGTCACGCCCCGCCGGCCGGCATCGCCCGGCGCAGCGCCGGCGCCGCGCCGCCCGCTGTCCGCGTCCGGATCGATCTGCGCGTCGATCGGATGTACCGGCTCGACCGGCGCATCGTCATGCGCGAGCGGGCGCGGGGGCGGTCCGCCGCGCTGCGCGAACACCGTCGGCGGGTCGCTGGCATCGGGCGCCTCGGGCACATGCAGATAGAGCCGCGTCGCGACGTCGGGATCGTGCGCCGGCACGCCGATATCGTCGTCGAGCGGATAGAGTTCCAGCGCACCGGTGCCGCGCACCGAGTTGGACGAGATCGACGCGATCACCGGCACCTGCAGCTCATACGCGAGCTCCTGCGCAAACGAATAACCGCCGGAAGCGAGATAGCAGCCCGTCAGCAGCACGCCGTTGCCTTCCGTATAGGCCGGATCCTCCAGCAGCCTGCGCGCGAACTCCTTCGGCGCGATCGTCTTGCCGTTCATGATGGCGATCGAGCTGTCCCAGCTGACGTCGCTCGGCTTCGTGCCGTGCGATTCGACGATATCGAAACCCGACACCTTCAGGAACTGCCGCGCGGTCGCGTGGCCGAGCAGGTTCACGACGCTCGAACCCGGCACGGGCCGCAGTTCCAGCGGATTGACGCGAACCGGCTGCGCGCGGCCCGGCGAAAACTTGCCGTTCACGTCGGGTTCGATCTGGAAGCGCGCGAGCCGGCGGTTCGGATTGGGCAGCGCACGCCACCATCCGGCCGTATCATCGTCGCCCAGCCGGCCGAATACCGGCGCCTGGATCAGGTCTGCGAACTCCTGCAGCAACTCGGGATTGGCGCCGCTGCGCGGCCCATCCAGCGCGATCGGCGTGCCCGGCGTATAGCCCTTCCACGCCAGATCCTCCAGCGCGTGCGTCATCTCGAGCGCGCTGGCGGAACGGCCGCTGCGCGGATTGATGATCGCCCCGCGTTTCGTCAACATGCGCCACACGTACACGCCGAGCGGCACCCGCACGTCGCCCGCCGTTGCGCTGCCACCCCACTGATTCGATACCGGGCGCGGCGCGACGCCGCTCCAGTTGACCGGATGCGCGCCCTGGTCGATGACCGCCAGCGCCGGCGAGAACCGATAGGTACGCGGTCCGCTGCTGACCGAATGGTCCGGCACGCCGTCCCGATCGGGCGCACCGGGCTCGATCAGGATGCCGCTCGTATAACCGGAATCGGGGCTGCCGTCGGCGCGATAGCGCGGCGAACGCCATGCGACGAAGCCGCTTGCGCCGTACACGTCGACGCCCAGCACGTTCGCGAGCAATTGCGCGAGCGGACTCACGCGCGAGCCGGCGCCGCACGCATAGAGGATCACCGGCGATTTGCCGTCCCAGCCGCTCTGACGCACCATCTCGGCCAGGTCTTCCGCGCTCATCGCCTTGCCGGTCGCGCTCGCGAATGCATCGGCCCACGCGTGCGCGTACACGGCGAAGTAACCGGGCGGCACCGGCATCAACGGCCGCTCGCCCGGCGGCAGCCGGTTCTCCGGCTGGCCCGCGTTGTTCGAATAGATCGCGAGGTCGGCCTCGCGGCGCGGATAGGCGGCCCACTGCGTTTCGCTCATGCCGAACGGCGCGTTGATCACGTCGACGCGCCGGCCGTCCTCGCTGCGGATCAGCGGCTTCTGCGGATCGAAGCCGCGCGGGTACACCACGCGCAGCGTCCGGTCGTACGCATCGTTCATCGACAGCATGAACGCATCGCCGGCGTCGGTCAGCCCGACATGGCCGACGACCGCTTCGGGCGGCACCGTGCCGTCCGCGGCGAGCGCTCGCTGATCGACCAGCGCGATCCGGTAGCGGCCACCCGCGACGCCGTCGGCGCCGACCATCAGCGCGTCGTGGTACGTCGTGTAGCGTGTCACGCCGATCGTGCCGTCCTCGTCCGGCGCAGCGGCCGCGCGCGCCGCGGCGTCGTCGGCCGCCTTCGCGCGCCGTTCGTCCGCCTTCGCCGCGTTCATGTCGTCGAGCAGGTTGCCCTTTTCGGTCGCGGGCAACCCGTCTTCCTCGGGGTTGCGCACGTTCCCTTCGGCATCCTCCAGCGCATACACGTAGTACTCGACGTCCTCGAGCCGATTGCCGCTCTGGAGGATCCGCCCGACCACTTCGCTCAGCATCGCGCGATCGGCCGCGATGCGCGCGGGAATCTCCCACGACGCGGGGTGCGCGCCGTTGGCCGGCACGCCGGCCTTGGCCGACGGCGACGCACCCTCGCCCGCCAGTGCGTCGGCGACGGCCGGCGTCGCCGCGCCGTCGATCGGTTCACCGTCGGGCGCGAGTCGCAACGCGATCGCGTCGTCGTCCGGCGTGCCCTGCGTGCGGCGCGCGCGCAGCCAGTCGGAGAAGCGCGCCCGCAGCCCCTTGTCGGCCGGCGCGACCGTGCCGCCGTCGTCGGCCGGTTCGCCGAAAGTGTGCGCCTGGTCCTCCGCGTGCTGCCACGGGTTGCCGATCTCGCCGACCGCGAGACGCTGGTTCGCCAGCCCGTTGGCGAACATCGCGTTCGCGACGTCGAACGCGACCGGCCGCGGGATCGTCGGCGGCGCGGGCGTCTTCGTGATCGCGCGGATCGGCCGCTCCATCAGCGTGTGCGAGCCGAGCCCCATCTGCGCGACGCCGATGCCGAGGTTCAGCAGTTGCTGCGCGCGGTCGGATTCGGACAATGCGTCCCAGTTCTTCACCAGCGACGCACCCTGGTCGAGCATCTGGTAGCCGCCGACCACGCCGCCCGACACATTGAGCACGCCGGACGTGCGGCCCGTCGTCTGCGCGAGCGACTGGAACGCGTCGGCTTCCTGCGCGAAGCGGCCTAGACCGGCCACGTCGGCCGTCACGCCCTCGCCGCGCGATGCCACCGTGAGCAGGTCCGAGACCTGCCCCGTCGTACGCAGCAGCGACGAGGCCTCCGCGAGCGACTTCGCCGCCACGCCGAGACCGCCACCCGCGATGCCCGCGCCGCTGCCGATCAGGCTGATCCAGTCGCCGCGCGCCTGTGCGTTGCCGAAGCCGGTCGACTGGCCGTGATCGCTCAGGTTCTTCAGGTCGGCGATCGCGGCCGGCACGCCGACGGCCATGCCCGCGCCGACCGCCGTCCACGCGGCGCCGAGCAGGAGGCCGCCGACCGGCGCGCCGATGCCGCTCGCGACCAGCACGGCGCCACCGGCCGCCGCGAGAATGCCGGTGCCCATCTCGACGTAGTGTTCGAGGTGCTGATACCACTCCGTCTTGTGCGCGTCGATCGATTCGTACTGCGAGTAACCGCCGGTCGCCCCATCGGTCGTCAGGCTCTTCGGCACGTAGAGCTTGCCGTCGTCGGACAGCGCGTTGTTGTGCTGGTAGTCGTCGACGGTGTCGTACTTCCAGCCGCGATCGTCGATCAGCTTGTACTGGTCCGGATGGCCCTCGACCTGCACCTTGAACAGTGCGCTCGGCGCGGTACCCGTTCCCTTCGACACGTAATAGATGGGCACCAGCGACACCACGGCATGATCGCCGCCGACCTTGCGGATCTGGTCGACGACGGCCTGGATCATCTGCGTCGTCGCCGAGTTCTGCGCGTACAGCGAGCGGCTGTTGACGGCCGTACCGTTCGGGAGCTGGCCGTTGCTCACGATCAGCTGCTCGAGCTGCGCCATCGACGGCACATCGTTCCGGTCGGTCGGCACGGCGCCGGGGTCGTCCGGCTGCAGCCCGAGCCCCGCGCCGACGAAGTTCGTCATCTGGTCGGAGCCGGTCGTGAACGTGTAGGACTTGTCGCCGAAGTTCTTCTGGAAGTCGTCGAAATACGCCTTCAGCTGCTTGTCAGGATCGGCCTGGAACAGCTTGTAGCTGGCGTTGGCGGTTTCCTTCTGCTGCTTGTTCTGGGCATTCTTGATGCCCTGGTCGTAACGCAGCTGGAAGTCGTTCGCGAAACCCGAGCGGAACCGGTCGTCGTTCTGCATCTTCGACAGCAGCGCCTTCGACAACGCCGGATCGACACCCGACGACAGCGCCTGGCGCACGCCGTCGAACCCGTAGCCGGTGTCGCTGCCGCGCAGCGTGTAGATCAGCGTCTTCGCGTTGCCCTTGTCGTCGAGCAGCCAGTTCGCGACGTCGTCCTCGCGCTGCACGGGCACGCCGCTGTCGGTCGGCTGCTGGTCGGCGAGCCCGACCGCCGTGCTGAGCCCCTTGTAGAACTCGATGCCGTCGCCGTAGGGCTGCGGCGTGCCCGTGTTCGACTGGGTCCACTTGTTGCCGAAATCCTTCTCGACCGTGTCGAGCACGACGCCCGCGAATTCGGGCGGCGCATTGGCGAGGATGTCCTGCATCCACTTGCCGGCCTTGTCGGCATTCATCCTGCCGTCGGCACGCGCCTGCATGCTGGCCTGATCCGTCGCCTGCGAATCGGGCTTCTGCATCAGCGGATCGATCTGCGAATGGATGAAGCTCGCGTTGAAGTGCGGCTGGCCGGCCTGCGTCCACAGCGTCTGGCGCTCGTCCAGCGAGAACGACGCGTTCATGTTGGTCTTCAGCACCTGAAGCGCCGCACCGGGATTGCTGTCCGGGCCCTGCATCAGTTGCGTGACCTGCTGCTTCGTGTACTGGAGCCGCACCTCGGGCGCCGCCGCGAGCAACGTCTGGACCTGCTGATAACCGGGATTGTTCTTCTGCGCCTGAGCCTGCGCCATCGCATACGCGAACACGCCGCCCGCCTGGTCGATCTTCGCGTTCAGCGCCTTCGCGTCCGCATCGCTCAGCCCGTCCGTGTTGACCTTGATACCCGTCATCTTCACGAACGCTTCCGCGAGCGGATTCTGCTGCGCGAGCGCCTTCTCCTGCGTCGACAGCTTCGGGTCGTTCGGGTCGACGCTCACACCGGTGTCCTGCAGCAGCGCGAACGTGACCGGATCGGACTGCGCGAGCTGCTTCATCTGCGGCGACAGCGACGGATCGTCGGGATTGATCGTCGCGATCGTGCGCTTGAGCTGGCTCTCCTCGCCGAGCGCGTCGACGAGGCCGGTGTACCACATGCCGTCGTGATTCTGCTTCACCGACGCGACGACCTGCTTCTGCTCGTCGGCCGTCACGTAGGTCAGCGCGGTGTCGTCGCCGCCCGTCACGACCTTGTCGTACTGGTTCTGCGCCTGCGACAGTTCCCGCGTGATGTCGGCCTCGTCGGCGCGGCGCAGGCCGCCCGGCTCCTTCTGCCACGCCGCGTAATCGGCCTTCGCGTTGTCCAGTCGCAGTGTCGCGGCCGACGTGCTGTATTCGTGGCGCAACGCGGTGGTGAGCGCGGTGTACGCGTTGTTGGCGTTCGTGTCGGCGGTGCTGGCGGTCTGGCGCAGTTGCGCGCCGATGTCGGGATCCGCGCGCCGGACGCCGCCGGGCAACGCGTTGTATCGCTGCAAGTCGGCGTTCGCGTCCTGGTCCTTCTGCCACGCCATCGCGAGCTGGAACGCCTTCACGTTGGTCGCCCGCTCGGGCGCCGATTCGCCGGACACTGCCTTCTGCGCGTCGTCGAGCACCGAGCCGAGCACGGGATCCTTCGCCGACGCATTGCGCAGATCCGAGGCCACGCCGGCGATCGCCTTGTTCGTGTCGCCGCCGCCCTCGGCCGCGACGCGCATCTGGTTCTCGACGGCCGCCTGCACCGCGCCCCATGCGGTTTCGGCCTTCTTCACCTGCTTGTCGAGATCGGCTTGCGACGCGCCCTGGTCGTGCAGGCGCTTGAGCGTCGCCATCTCGGCCTGGGCGAGCTGGAGCAGACGCTGCGTCTCGGCCTGCGCGGCCGCGAGGGCCTGCTGTTCCGGTGTCTGGGCCGGCGGGGCGCCGCCGGTCCCCTTCTTCGGCGCCGGATCGTCGTCATTCTGCGGCTGCGGCACGCTGACCGGCCCGCCCCCGCCCACTGCCATCAACACCATGTCCGTTCTCCCGCGGCATGCGTGACGGGCCGGCACAGCGGCAGGCGAGCCACGCGCAATGGTCCATTGTGCCGAACGCTCGCGGGGGAAAAAGTCGCGCATTACGTAGTCGCCGGCCGGGTTGCGGCGGCGCGAGGAGACTCTTGCTACGAACGCGCCGGTGCTTGGTCGCCGCTTGATCGATGATTGCCGTCGGCGGAAAAATTTGCCGGTTGTGCCGGCGTGCGTCATAAATACATACTGCGTTCCACCGGTAACCCATGATCCGCGCGATGCCGTGACGCGATCGTTTGCCTGCGCAACCAGCTTGCGTCGCTGCCGCGCATGGCCGTCCGGTTACGGCCTGCACTCTCCGCGGACGCGCTCGAAGCGCGGGCGATCGCGGTTCGTGCCGCGTATCGGCACGGCGGCGCCGACGCCGCGCTGCCGGTAGCCCGTCGCTAACACGCACACGCATTCGTGCCTGTGACCCGTGCGCTGGCCGCCCCCCGGCCGCGCCGCGACGTCGCGATTCCATGCGATTTCGCAGAGGACCTTTCCTGTGCAGCGCCTTAATCGGCGATCGCACGATCTCCAATAATGGCCGCTCGATCCGTCGGCCACGCGCCGACGCGACCCACCGGCGATCGGGCCGGAGACCAACGATAAAAACTCCTATGTATTCCTACAAAATCGGCCAGCGCGCCCGCTTGCGCGCCGCCACGCCGCATGGCGTCCGCCGCCACCACCGCACCGTAGCACTCCCCGCGACCGCGATTGCCGCCTGCATCGCCGGCTTGATTTCGTGCGTCGCTCACGCGCAGAGCAGCGTGACGCTGTACGGCCTGATCGACACGTCGATCACCTATGCCACCAATCAGCGTACGCAAGGCGCCGGTTCGCCGGGCAGCGGCAGCGTCGCGCTGACGAGCGGCGCATTGAACGCATCGCGCTGGGGGCTGCGCGGCCGCGAGGATCTCGGTGGCGGGACGGCGGCGGTCTTCGCGCTCGAAAACGGCTTCTCCGGAACGACCGGCAAGCTGTCGCAGAAAGGCGTCGACATGTTCGGCCGTCAGGCATGGATCGGCGTGAGCTCGCGCACGGCCGGCACGCTCACGTTCGGCCGCCAGTACGACCCGATCCTCGATTTCGTGACGCCGCTCGGCGCGTCGGGCCCCGGCTGGGGGGGCAACCTCGCGGTGCACCCGTACGACAACGACGACTCGAACCGCAACCTGCGCATCAATCACGCAGTGAAGTACACGAGCGCGACGTATCGCGGCCTGACGTTCGGCGCGCTGTACGGGTTCTCGAACACGGCCGGCGCGTTCTCGAACAACGCCGTATGGAGCGCGGGGCTCGGCTATGCGAACGGACCGCTGAAGCTCGGCGCCGGTTACCTGAAGATCAGTCGCGACCGCAACGCGCCGAACCCGGACGGCGCGCTGAGCACGGTCGACGGCTCGGCGACGATCACCGGCGGCAACCAGCAGATCTGGGCCATGGCCGGCCGCTATGCGTTCGGCCTGCATTCGGTCGGCGCCGCGTGGTCGCACTCGGCCACCGACGGCGTGAGCGGCGTGCTCCAGGGCGGCGGCATCACGCCGCTGAAGGGCGAATCGCTGGTCTTCGACAATTTCACGGTCGACGGCCGCCTCTTCGTCACGCCGGCGGTCAGCCTGTCCGCAGCGTACACGTACACGATGGGCCGATTCGACACGCGCACCGGCCAGACGCGCCCGAAATGGAACCACGTGGTCACGCAGGCCGGCTATGCGTTCTCGCCCCGCACGGACGCGTATCTCGAAGCCGTCTATCAAAGCGTGAGCGGCGGCCACGGCAACCCCGCGTTCAACGCGACGGTCTGGACGATGACGCCGTCCGCCAGCAGCAACCAGCTGGTGGTCGCGCTCGGGTTGCGGCACAAGTTCTGACGATTCGGGCCAAGTTCGATGCGCGCGCACCGAAATCGCGCATCACGTTTCGCAGCCGATCCCGCGGCACTTGCAGCGCTCAAGCAAGAATGCGTCCCGCGCCGTTGTTGCGTGAAATAGACGGAGAAACTGGTCACGCTGTGACATTTTTCCTAATCTAGTTGCAGCGGCGCCGTGAATTCGGCGTTCCGGCCGAGACAATCTTTCATTTGACACATCGCCGGCTTACGAAAGCGCATCGTATTGCGCACGCAAGCCGGCACTTTTCGTGCCGTCCCGGTCGGATTCGTGACGTTGCCGCTTGGCACGCACGACGCTTTCCTCGCAGTCAACCGCAGGAGACGCCCAATGAACAAAACGAACCGGTTTGCCGTCCTGGCAGCTTTCGCCCTGCTGGCGGGTTGTCACCACGCGGCGAAAACGCCCGAGAATGCCGGCATGGCGCCGACGCCCTCGAGCGAAGCGGTCGCCACGGTGACGACCGACGATCTGAACAATCCGAACAGCCCGCTCGCCAAGCGCAGCGTCTATTTCGATTTCGACCAGTACTCGGTGAAGCCGGAATACCAGTCGCTGCTGCAGTCGCACGCCGACTACCTGCGCAACCATCCGTCGCGCCGCGTGCTGATCCAGGGCAACACCGACGAGCGCGGCACGTCCGAATACAACCTCGCGCTCGGCCAGCGCCGGTCGCAAGCCGTGATGAGCGCGCTCGAAACGCTGGGCGTTCAGGCGACGCAACTCGAAGCGGTCAGCCTCGGCAAGGAAAAGCCGGTCGCGCTCGGCCACGATGAAGATTCGTGGGCGCAGAACCGCCGCGCCGATCTCGTCTATCGTTGACCGGAGGCCGCCGCGACGGCGGCCTCCCGGCCACGCATCACTCCTGGCCTTTCATGCGGCGAGTCGCCGGGGCGCACCGCGCCCCCCGGCTGCCCGTTGCCGTGCGATCTCGGTTCGTCCGGTTCATGCGCGCCATCGTCCCGGCCGTCACCAGTCGAACGCACGGCGCCCACTGGCCCACCGCTTCAACTCGAACGCGCGCGTTCGAGCCTTCGATGCAGCCAGTGCGACATCACGGCCGACGTCACGATCGAATCGAGTATCGCGATCACGTTGATCCCGCCGATTTCGCCGTCGTTCAGCAGATAGGACTGCAGCAGCACGTAACCGATCATCAGACCGGTGCCGACGATCGTGCCCAGCAGCACGAACCAGCGCCGCCGGATGCGCGTGCCGATCGCGCCCATGATGCCGCCCGCGAGCGTCGCCGGCAGGAAATAGCCCAGGAAGAACGACGCGCCCAGGATCAACAGCACCATGCTTGCGCAGAGTGTGAGCGTCTCCCAGTGCGGGCCGTTGATCACGGACCATGCAACCAGCATCACGGCCGGCCACACGAGCGCCGCGACCAGCGGCGCGCCGAAGGTAAATGCCAGACAGCCGAACACGACCGGATTGGACGGGCTCGATGATTTGCGCGGCGGATGCTCGCGAGTGGCGCTCATGGTTATTGTCGTGGGAATCGGAATGGCGGCGAGCCGGAGTGTACCAAGCCGTCGTGCCGGGCAGCCGATCCGGCACCGGCAGGCGGCGCACACGGATCCGGGCCGATCCTCAAAAAGGATGGAATAAACCGCGCGCCGGAAACGTTTCGTCTTCGCGCGGCGCCGGTTCATGCGAACCGCGCGGCCGCGCGGCCTGCGCGGTGCAAGGAGAGTGAAATGAAATCGGCAAGACTGGCCGCGGCACTGCTCGCGGCGCTGATGCTGGTGCTGTCGGCGGGATGTACGTCGTCGGGCGGCGGCGTATCGCAAGGAGCCGGCATGAGCCGGTATGGCGGTGCGGGCGGCAGCGGAGGCGGCGGAGGTGGTGGAGGTGGTGGCGGCGGCTACTGAAGCGCCGCCGGACAGATGCGGGCGGAGCGTCGTGCGCGAGCGCAACCGGAAACCGGCCGGCTCGCGCGCGGCGCCGCACGACTTACTGACGCATGGCCTTCACGTCGGCCGGCGTGACGTTCGCGGGCTGGCCGCCCCAAGTCGCACGCAGGTAGTTCGCGAGCTGCGCGAGTTCGTCGTCGCTCAGCGTATGCGCGAAACCCGGCATCGGCTGCAGGTTTTCGAAGCCGGCGAACTTCTGCTCGTCGATGCCGTCGAGCATCGCGACCAGCAGGTTGCGCGAGTCGCCCTGGCGCAGCGTCGAATTGCCGTTCATCGGCACCGCCACGTGCGGCTTGCCTTCGCCGTTCAAGCCGTGACAACCCGCGCACACCGCGAGATACACCGAGCGGCCCGCCGCGAGCTGCGCGGCGTCCGCCGACACTGGTTTCACCGGCTGCGGCGCGGGCGGCATATCGCCGAGCAGGTACACGGACAGCGCGCGCAGGTCGTCCTTCGTCAGGGTCTGCGTGCTCAGGTGCACGACCGGATACATTTCCCCGAACGCCGAGCCTTGAGGCGCGATGCCGACGCCGAAGAATGTCTGCAGGTCGGCGCCCGTCCAGCCGCGCGCCGCGAGGCCGGCCGGCGTGATGTCCGGCGCGGCCACTCGGCCGAGCGCGGCGCCCGCGAACGGTTTCGCGTCGTCGAGCTGTCCTGTGAACGCGCGCGGCGTGTGGCATTCCGCGCAGTGGCCGAGCGCGCCCGCCAGGTAGCGGCCGCGCTGCCAGTCGGCGGACCGGCCGCTCGACGCGTCGGGCAGGCTGTCCTTCAGGAACACCATGTCCCAGAACACCATGCCGAAGCGCAGGTTGTACGGGAACTTGAGTGCGTGCGCGCGGTTTTCCTGCGCGACCGGCCTCACCGTCTTCAGGTACGCGTACATCGCGTCGCTATCGGCACGCGTGAGCTGCCGGTACGACGTGTACGGCATCGACGGATACAGCCGCTTGCCCGGCGCCTTGCCGTCGTGCAGCGCGGCGTAGAAGTCGTCCGCGCTCCAGCTGCCGATCCCGTGATCCTTGTCGGGCGTGATGTTCGACCCGTAGAACGTGCCGAACGGCGATTCGAGCGGCGCACCGCCGGCGAACGGCGCGCCGTCCTTTGCGGTGTGGCACGCCGCGCAGTCCGCGGCCTTGACGAGATAGCGGCCGCGCGCAACTTGGTCGGCGCCAGGCGCGCCGGAGGCCGCGCTCGAGACCGGCGCGTCGTGGCCGCCGCAGGCGGCGAGCAGCAGCGCGCAGACGGCCGCGAGTGCGGGCAGGCGCGCGGCCCGCACGGCACGATGAGCGAATGTGCGTTTCATGCGGCGTCCTTCACGAGTCCCGGCGTCGTCAGGATCACGTCCTTCACGGCTTCGTAGTAGCGCACGTAACCCGTGCAGCGGCAGAGGTGTGCGTTCAGCGCGTCGGTGATCGCGCGCTCGACGTCGGCCTTCGCGATCGGCTCGCGCTTCAGCCGCTCGATCAGCACCGTCGCCGCGTTGACGAAGCCCGGCGTGCAGTAGCCGCACTGGAAGCTGAAGTGCTCGAGAAACTTCTGCTGGATCGGCGACAGCTCGACCACCTCGCCCGCGTCGTTGCGCTTCGCGTGGCCCTCGATCGTCCGGATCGAACGGCCGTGGAAGAAGTGCGCGCCGGTGATGCAGGTGCGCATCTCCTCGCTCGTGCCGTCCGGCTGGTCGACGATCACGACGCACGCGTGGCAGACGCCCTGCCCGCAGCCGAGCCGCGAACCGGTGAGGCCCGCGTACTCGTGCAGGAACTCGATCATCATCAGCCCTTCCGGCACCTGCATCGGACCGACGGACTTGCCGTTGATGTTCACCGACAGCGCTTTCTGCTGGAACCGGACGAGCGGACGCTCGACGGCGGCCGGCGCGGCAGCGGGCGCGGCCAATGCGGATGCCGGGGCGGCAGAGGCCGCGTGCGGCGCGGATGCGGCGGTCGCAGCCGCGCTGGCGCTCGCGGCCGAAGCCGCGGTTTGGGCGGTCGTCATGCGAGCACCTCCTGAATCTTTTGCGGGGTCACCGGCAAATCGGTGAAACGATGGCCGATCGCGTGCGCGATGCCGTTCACGATCGCGCCGACGACGGGGATCATCACCACTTCGGCGACGCCCTTCGGCGGATCGGTCTCGGACAGCGGCGGCAGGATGTCGCCCGTCTGCGACCATACGGCGACGTCGGTCGCGCGCGGCAGCTGATAACGGTTGAAGTTCCACGTGCCGTTGCCGGGGCCGTCCTCGTAAAGCGGCAGCGACTCGTGCAGCGCATGGCCGATACCCATCGCAAGGCCGCCCTGCAACTGGCCCGACACGAGCTGCGGCGAGATCTGGTTGCCGCACTCCATGATGGAGTGATGCATGAGCAGCTCGACCTTGCCGGTCGCTTCGTGCACGGCCAGCTCGACGAGCGTGCCGACCGCCGTGTAGTACGTGACGGCCGCGTTGTTGCGGCTCGTCGGCGGAATGAACACGCGCTTGCGGTCCAGCACGCGGTAGCCGTTCGCAGTAGGCGCCAGCGTGCCGCGCATTGCGGTCGCACCGGCCGGCGCGGCGGTGCCGGGCAGCGGGCCGTCGTCGCCCGTTTTCGGCACGCCGACGCGCAACGACAATCCATCGACCGGCAGACGATCGACCATGCCGCCCACTTCGAACTCGGCGTCGGTCCACTGCCAGCGGTTGAACACGTGCACGACGGCGCCGGTCGGCAGGCCGAGCGCATGCGCCTGCTTCGCGAGCTGCTCGAACGTCAGCGGCTCGAGGCCGTCGGCGGTCAGCTTGCCGTCGACCCAGCGCGCGTCCTCGATGCGGATCGTGTATGGCGCGGCCTGGCCGCCGCCGAGGCCGCGCGTCCAGATCGACATCGCGGCCGGCCACAGCCCGTAGCGGAACACCGCGCGCGCGGCTTCGCGCGTGCTGTGCGTGAAGTAGTACGCGGAGTTCGTCGCGCTTGACGGCGACGCGTAGCTCGGCGACCAGCGCGGATTCGCGCTCAGGCGATCCTGGTCGGCCTGCGACATCAGATACGGATCGCCGCTCGTCTCGATCGGCAGGTCCGGCCATTCGGTCAGCGCGACGCGCACGTCGGTCGCCGGGCGGCCGAGCCACTTCGCGACCGCGACGGCCTGCGACGTCGACATCCCGGTGCCGATCTCGGCGGCCGTGTGATGCAGCGACACCTTGCCGTTCTCGTCGAATTCGACCTTCGCGAACGATGCCTCCGCGCCCGTGCCGAAATCCTTCTGCACGCACGCGAAGCCGACGCCGTAGCGCTTGCCGGGGTTCGCGGCCTCGAATTCGGCTTTGCGCGTCGCGCGACGCGTCCACAGCGGATGCTGCTTCGCGCGTTCCAGCACTTCCTCGACGCGCAGCGCGCCGGCGGGAATCGCGCCCTGCGTGTTCTTCATCCCCGAGCGCAATGCGTTGCGCAGGCGGAAATCGATCGGGTCGAGGTTCAGTTGCGCGGCGATTTCGTCGACGGCCATCTCGGTCGCGGCCATGCTCTGCAGCGTGCCGTAGCCGCGGGCCGAGCCGGCGTCGATCGCGCGCGACGCGATCGCGACCGCCGCGAGGTCGCTCTTCGGGAAGTAGTAGATCGATTGCGCGGCCGTCGCGCCGACCATCGCGACCGACGGCGAGAAGTTCGAGCGCCCGCCGCCGTTCGCCTCGAAGTCGCCCTTGAACGACTGCAGGAGGCCCGTGTTGCGATCGACCGCAATCCGGTAGTGCATCTTGAACGCGTGACGCTTCAGCGACGTCTGGAACTGCTCGTAGCGGTCGTTCGCGAACCGCACCGGGCGGCCGTCCGCGTACAGCGCGCAGACGAGGCCGTAGAACGGCACGTTGCAGTGATCCTTCGAGCCGTAGCCGACCGTGTAGCACGGATGCACGAACAACTTCTTCACCGGGAAGCGGCATTTCGCGACCATCGCGGCCGCGTTCTCCGCCACTTCGAGCGGCGACTGGGTCGGCACGACGAGGTGCATCGACTGCGTCGCGGCGTCGTACCAGCAGTTCGCGTTGTCGGGTTCGAGCGCGGCGGTATCGACCGACTGCGTGTTGTACTCGCGCTCGAACACGAGCCAGTCGGCCGACGGATGATCGAGTTCGGCGGCGATCTGGCCGGCCAGGAACATCCCCTGCTCGTCGAGCCTGCCGTGTTCCTTGCCGTCCGGCCAGACCGGCAGATGCTTGCGCATCATGCTCGGGAAGATCGGCGCGTCCTTCAGGCTCGAGTAGACATCGTCGTCGTAGGCCGTCTTGCCGCCCACCCGCACGTAGCGGAACGTGCCCCACGGATCGCGCTCGAGCGGGCCCGTGACCGCGCCGTAGCGGATCACGTCGTCGCGGAACTTGAGCGCGTTCTTCGCGAAGCGAAAGCGCGCGAAGTCGTGGTAGATGAGGATCGCGACCGCATGGCCGAGATAGGCGGGCGTCTTGCCGGCGGGCAACAGCATGTCGTCGCCGTAGAACGTCGGAAACGCGACGCCGTCGCGCGCGAGATCGTCGGCGGTGACGACGCGGTCCGGCTTCAGTTCGTCGCCGAGCAGCGACAGGTCGAAGCCTTCGTAGAGGCGGTCGGCCTGCGTGACGCGCAGGATCAGCGCGTGCGACTGCTGCTGAGGCCAGTGCGGCATGTCGGCCGCGCGCACGTCGCGTGCGAACACTTTCGAGCCCGTGACCTTCGCGATGCCGTCGATGCGGAATTGGGGGATGCCGGTGACGCTATCCCATTTGACCGGGGTGAGGAGTTTTTCTTCGAAGAGCGCCGCGAACGCGCGGCTGCCGATGGGCGCGACGTAGACCGCGACGCCCGCCAGCACGCTGGCTTTCAGAAAACCCCGCCGTGACAGGCCGTGGTTTTGCATGTGGGGGAACCTCCTGATGCGGCTCGTACGGCGATCGGGTGTCGCGGCGTTCGGAGCGGCGCGCATTCTGGCATTGTTTTCGATATATCACCTATAGTATTTCTCGCATGCATTACTTATTGAATTTCTTATAACGAGATTCGGGCGGGCTGCGGCGCCCGGTCGCGGCGGCCGCCCGACATCGTCCCGTCGGCAACGATCCTGCCCGCGCGCCGCCGAATCCGCAACGCGCCCGCAAGGGTGGTTTACGACTACCCGCAGACGCCCGCCGCACGGCACGCGCGGCCCGTGTTTCATGGTAATGTCGTGCGCATCCGGCTCGCCGGTCATCCCGTCACGTGCCGTGCGGGTCGCCCGGCAATGAGTCGCATCGTGTCGAGGTCAAAAGAGCCATGGCAGTCAAGGCGCGCCTCCTGAACGCCGTTCTCGCCACTCCCCCCAGCGGCAATCACCGCGTGACGGCCGCACTGCGTCCGTCGATGCTCGGCACGCTGTTCGAGGACGTGCGCCCGATGGCGCTGTCCGGCGTCGCCAGCGCGTTCGTCGCGGCGATCGCGCTGATCCGTCTGCAGCAACTCTGGTGTTTCGTGTGGCTCGTCGTCGACGTCGGCCTGCTTGTCGCGCGGCTCGCGATCGCGCGCGCGTATGCGGTACGCCGTGCCGCCGGCGACGATCGCGCCGAATACTTCGCGCGGCACTATGCGCCCGTGTCGCTCGCCGCGTGCTTGTTGCTCGGTCTCGGCGTGATGGGCTGCGTGGATGCGTCCGATGCCGAGCTCGGCACGCTGTCGGTGATGGTCGCGGGCGGCGTGTTCGGCGGGATCGCGTCGCGCAATTCGGCGCTGCCGCGGCTCGCGATGACGCAGGTCACGCTCGGCGTGCTGCCGATCGGCGTCGGCGCGCTGCTGGCCCGCCGGCCCGATGCGTGGCTGCTGCTGCCGCCGCTCGTGATCTATCTCGCGGCGATGCGCACGGTCGTGCAGCGCCATTACCGCGTGCTGGTCGCGCTGATCGCCGCGCGCCAGCGCAACGCCGAGCTCGTCGCGCGCTTCGATGCCGCACTCACCTACATGCCGCACGGCCTGTGCATGATCGACTGCGAGAGCCGCGTGATCGTCGCGAACCGCCGCACCGCGCAGCTGTTCGGCTCGCCGCGCGAGATCATGCTGGACACGCCGCTGCCCGACGTGATCGCGGCGCTCGGCGCGAACGCGGAGACCGATCCCGGCCAGACAGGCCTCGCCGCGCAGTGCGCGGTGTGGCTGAACCGCGACGAACCCGTGCCGCTCGACATCGCGCTCGCCGACGGTCGCCAGCTCGAACTGACGCGCCATCGCGTCCCGGACGGCAACGCGGTGGTCATCGTCGAGGACGTCACCACGCGCCGCCGCGCCGAGCAGCACATCCGGCACCTCGCGCGGCACGACGCGCTGACCGGCTTGCCGAACCGTCACGAATTGCATGCGGAACTCAGGCGCAGGCTCGCGCACCGGCCGCGCGTGCCGAGCCCCGCGCTCGCCGTCATGTATCTCGATCTCGACGGCTTCAAGGCGATCAACGACCGGTTCGGCCACCAGGCTGGCGACGAGGTGCTCACGCAGGTCGCCGAGCGGCTCGGCAAGACGCTGCCGCCCGGCGAGCTGGCGGCTCGCATCGGCGGCGATGAGTTCGTCGTCGCGATCGACGACACGACGATGCAGGCATGCTCGATCCTCGCCGCGCGCATCATCCGGCAGATTTCGGCGCCGTACACGCTGTCGATCGGCGCGACCGTCAGCCTCGGGATCAGCATCGGCATCGCGCTTGACGACGGACACGGCTCGCCCGACGAACTGATCCGGCAGGCCGACAGCGCGCTGTACGACGCGAAGTCGGGCGGCAAGGGGATCTACTGCTTCTATTCGGCGGGAAGCCGCCGCATGGCGCCGGCGACCGCGAACTGAGCAAGCGCGTCCCCGCATTTCCGCATCTCCGAATCTCCGTTCATTCCAGCGATTCATTTCCGAAACCGGTTGCATGAGCCGGGGCATGTGCGCATGTGTTTCGCCACGCGCGGCGATGTCACGTGACGTGTTCCGTAACATCGGCCCGCGCCGCGCGCCCCGTTCGCCGCAGAAGCCCGCACGATCGCGGCGGTGCGCTGCGGCGCGCGGCATTTCGTCGCTGGCACTCTTATTGCTCCTTGATTGGGAAACACGACGTCGGGGAGCCCAACATGAATACCGTCGAAGTCCTCAGCCGCGCGGAAACGATCGATCAACTGGACGTGATCGACGGCGCCGCACTGATCCGCCGGCTCGTCTCCGAGCACCGCCCGCCCGCCGTCCGTGAGGCTGCGTGCGTCGACAGCCCGCCGCTGACGCTATACGGCGCATTTCGCCAAGGCATCACCGACTACGCGGCGCGGCGCGCGAATCCGTATCGCGCCGGCAGCCGTTTCTGGGCGCTGTGGGAAGAAGGCCGTATCGAAGCTGAAACGTCGGGTCGCTGACGCGAGCACGCGCGCCGGCCCTGTCGCGGCAAGGGCTGACGCGCGACCCCGCGTGCGCGGGCGACCAGCTGACACGCCGGCATGCGTATCAGCGCTGCAACATCGCGGGCGGCCGCTCCGGTTACGCATGTCGCGCCTTCGCGCATGGGCCGGTTGACGGTGTGGGCATCGCCTGCACCGCGTCCCGCCGCGCAACGGCCGTTTCCCGATAAGATGGCAGACTCCCGTTCTTCGAACGATGTCGCCATGACCGCCTCCTCCTCTTCGTCACACCGAAATCCCATCCACTGCGAAATCGATCTCGATGCGCAAGGCAAGCATGCGGGCTACCTGCGCCTGCCGCATTCCGTGCATCGCTCCGCGTACGGCTGGCTGCCGATCCCGATCGCGTCGATCCGCAACGGCGACGGCCCGGTCGCGCTCGTGATGGCCGGCAATCACGGCGACGAATACGAAGGCCAGATCATCGTGTCGCAACTGATCCGCGAGATCGAGCCGGAGATGGTCAGCGGGCAACTGATCCTGCTGCCGATGGCGAACTTCCCCGCGGCCGACGCAGGCCAGCGCGTGTCGCCGCTCGACGAGGGCAACCTGAACCGCAGCTTCCCCGGCGACCCGACCGGCACGCCGACGCAGATGATCGCCCACTACATCGAGCATGCGCTGCTGTCGCGCGCGCAGTATCTGGTCGACCTGCATTCGGGCGGCAGCTCGTTGCTGTACCAGGGCGGCAACATGCTCGCGATCGACCCGCTCGACGACGACGAGGCGGAGAAGCTCAACGGGCTGCTCGTCGCGTTCGGGTTGCCGAACGCGCTGCTGCACGCGCCGAACCCCGTGCATTCGGCCTCGGCTGCGCGGCGACAAGGCGCGATCTCGATCGTCACCGAACTCGGCGGTGCAGGCATGGCCGATCCGTCGCTGATCCGGCTCGGCCGCCACGGGCTGCTGCACTACCTCGGCCATATCGGCTTGCTGCGCGGCGCGCTCGTGCCCGACGCGCCGCCGACCGTCACGCGCTTCCTGCGCGTCGACGGCGATCGCCACTTCGTCTATGCGTACGAACGCGGGCTGTATGAACCGCTCGTCGAACTCGGCGACCAGGTGAAGGCCGGACAGCCGGCCGCATGGGTGCACTTCCCCGACACGCCGCTGCGCGAACCGGTGCTGCATCGCTTCAAGGGCGACGGCGAAGTGGTGTGCAAGCGCGTGCCGGCGCAGGTGCAGCGTGGCGATTGCCTGTTTCAGCTGGCGGAGGCGTCGACGCCGCCGCGTGTCATCGCGTGATCGCGACTGGCGCAACCGGCCCCCGCGGAGAGTAGCGACAACGCGTCACAGCCGTCGTACGCCGGCGCCCGTGCATAGGCCGACCGTCAGCCGGACGACCGTGGCAACTCATTTCCCTGCGCGGCACCGCATTGATGGCAATGCGGGAAGAAGAAGAAATCCCGGCCGCCGCATTCGCATACATTGACCCGGCTCCGCTCCGATGCTGCATGTCGACCTTGAACGGCCCCCGCCAATTGGCCGGGAACCGTCAGCGTCATATAGAATGACGCGCTTTGCCCGTCCCCCTATGTGGTTCAAGAATCTTCAGCTTCACCGTCTTCCGGCACCCTGGGCCGTGACCCCCGACCAGATGGAAAAATGGCTGGCGCCCCACGCGTTCCAGCCGGGCAGCAGCGTCGAAATGCAGCGCGTCGGATGGGCTTCGCCGCGTGACGACGGCGCGCTCGTGTATTCGATCAACCGGCAGATGCTGCTGCTGTTTCGTGCCGAGAAGAAGCTGCTCCCGGCATCGGTCGTCAATCAAGTAACCAAGGCGCGTGCGCTCGAAGTCGAGGAGCAGCAGGGTTTCAAGGTCGGCCGGAAACAACTGCGCGAACTCAAGGAGCAGGTTACCGACGAACTGCTGCCGCGCGCGTTCAGCATTCGTCGCGATACCCGCGTGTGGATCGATACGGCGAACGGCTGGCTCGTCATCGATGCGGCTGCACAGGCAGTTGCCGACGACGTTCGCAGCCTGCTCGTCAAATCGATCGACCCGTTGCCGCTCGCCGGTGTTCATGTGGCCCGTTCGCCGGTGGCAGCGATGACGGACTGGCTGCTGTCCGGCGAGGCGCCGGGCGGCTTCACCGTGGACCAGGACGCCGAGTTGCGATCGAGCGACCAAGGTGGCGCCACGGTGCGCTACGTCGGCCACGCGCTGGAAGCGAACGACATGCGCCGGCACATCGAAACCGGCAAACAATGCACGCGCCTCGCGATGACCTGGAATGACCGAATCTCGTTCGTGCTGACACCGTCGCTGACGATCAAGCGTGTCACGCCGCTCGACGTGATCAAGGAAGCGGCGGATCCCACCGCGCAGAACGACGATGAACGCTTCGACTCGGATGTCACGCTGATGACGGGTGAATTGGGGCGGATGCTGACCGATCTTGTCGATATCCTGGGTGGCGATCGGCACGACTCGATTCATCAGGCGGCAGCCTGACCCTGTCGTCGTCGCGGGCCCTCGCCCCGCGACGGCGGGGCGTCGCGCTGACGCGCGTTCGTCCCACCGCACTCCCGCTGCAAGCCTTCTGACCTCCGCCGCGAAATCCTTATCGAAATTGCTTCGTTCGTCTTTGCCGGCCGCGCGGCTAACGTGTTCCAAACGGCGGCGGCACGCCGGATCTCTCACAGGATTCCGAGCGGCCGCCGTCATCACGACAACCGCGTCGCGATAACGGAACCGACCGGACGGGCCGTGTGCCCTGCCCCCGCCAGGAATGTCCGCATCGCGCGCCCTTCGCGATGCCCATGGCCACGAACGACCGCATCATCGACACGACGCCGCTCGATGTCCGCGCCCAGCCGCTGATCGACGCGCTGATCGACGAATACGCGACGCGCTACGACGCGTACCGCCCCGACAGCCGCGCGGCCGCCCGCGACGAACTCGCGCGCTACCCGGCCGAGCAGTTCGCGCCGCCCGAAGGCGCGTTCGTGCTGCTGCTGCGCGACGGCGAAACGATCGGCGGCGGCGCGTTCAAGCGCTACGACGCGCAGACGGCCGAACTCAAGCGCATCTGGACCCGCGCGGACCTGCGCCGCCAGGGGCTCGCACGCGTGATCGTCGACGCCCTCGAGCAGCGCGCCGCGCAGCAGGGCTATCGCCGCGTCTACCTCACCACCGGCTTTCGCCAGCCCGAAGCGTGGGCGTTGTACGACCGCACCGGTTATACGCGCCTGTTCGATTCGTCGATCGACCCCGAAGCGTATTTCCATCTGCGCTTCGGCAAGGATCTCGCCGACCCGTCGCGCACGTCGACGCTCGCCGATCTGTGGGCGCCGCTCCCCGAACCGGTGCTGCCGCGCTGAACCGCCGCTTCATCCGACTCCGTTTCCCACGACACACAACGACACGACAACGACAGGACGCATCCATGCAACGAGCCGTACCCTTCACGCCGCGCGTGCTACGCACGCTAGCCGCCGCGCTAGCCGCCGCGCTGATTGGCGTGACCGCGATCGCCGCGGCCGCCGCGACCTTCGACCTGAGCCCCGAGCAGCGCGGCCGCCCGCGCGGCACCGCCGATGCGGCCGTCGAACGCGCGGTGCCCGCGTCGTTCAAGTTCGCCGAAGCCGGCACGCTGACGATCGGCGTCGCGCCGAGCCTGCCGCCGATCAGCTCGTATGCGACCGACGCGCGCACGGTGATCGGCTTCGACGCGGACGTCGGCCAGCTCGTGTCCGACAGCCTCGGCCGCAAGCTGAAGATCGTCCCGCTCGCATGGGCCGACTGGCCGCTCGCGCTCGAATCGGGGAAGGTCGACGCGGTGATCTCGAACGTCACGGTCACCGAGGAGCGCAAGCAGAAGTTCGATTTCTCGACCTACCGCAAGGACCAGGTCGGCTTCTACGTGCGCAACGACAGCAGGATCCAGTCGATCCGCGAGCCGAAGGACGTCGCGGGGCTGCGCATCGTGACCGACGCCGGCACCAACCAGGAAAAGATCCTGCTCGCGTGGGACCGCGAGAACGTCGCGCACGGCCTGAAGCCCGTGCAGGTCCAGTACTACGACGACCAGGCGATGCGGATCGTCGCCGTGCAGTCGGGCCGCGCGGATGCCGTGTTCAGCGTGAACTCGGTGCTCGCGTACCAGAGCGCGCAGCAAGGCAAGACGCGGCTCGTCGGCGCGATCAGCGGCGGCTGGCCGCGCACGGCCGACATCGCGATCGCGACACGCCGCGGCAGCGGGCTCGCCGATCCGCTGACGGTCGCGCTGAACGGGCTGATCAAGAACGGCCGCTACCAGCAGATCCTGGACCGCTGGAACCTCGCATCGGAAGCGATCGACCAGTCGCGCACGAATCCGCCGGGCCTGCCGAAAATTTGAGCGCCCCCCTCCACGCGTCGCCCAGGAGCGCCGAACACCATGTCTTATTCGCTTTCATTGCTGGACAAGAGCCCGATCGCCGACGGCACGACCGCCGCCGACGCGCTGCGCTTCACGACGACCCTCGCGCGGCGCGCGGAACAGCTCGGCTACGAGCGCTTCTGGGTGGCCGAGCATCACGGCGCGCCGGGCTTTGCGAGTTCCGCGCCCGAGATCGTGGTCGCGCACCTGCTCGCGCACACGTCGCGCATTCGCGTCGGCTCGGGCGGCGTGATGCTGCAGCACTACAGCCCGTTCAAGGTCGCCGAGTCGTTCAGGCTGCTCGCGGCTCTTGGGCCGGGCCGCGTCGATCTCGGCATCGGCAAGGCGCCCGGCGGGCTGCCGCTCACCACGCGCGCGCTGCAGTGGTTTCACGACAAGGCGAACAAGCCCGACTTCGCGGGCCAGCTCGCGGCGCTCGACGCGTTCCTCGGCTGGGGCGTCGCCGAAGATCATCCGCTCGCCGGCGCGGTCGCGCTGCCGGTGCCGCCGCACGCGCCCGAGCGCATCCTGCTCGGCGGCTCGCCCGACAGCGGCGCGCTCGCCGCGCGCCACGGCTGGCGCTTCTGCTACGCGGGGCACTTCAACGGCGACGACGCGAACCTCGAGCGCTCGCTCACCGCGTATCGCGACGCGGGCGGCACACGCGCGCTCGTCGCGCTGTACGCGGTCGCCGCGCCGACCCGCGACGAGGCCGAGCAGCTGATCGGGCCGCTGAAGATCTTCCGGCTGCAGTTCGCCGGCGGCCAGAGCTTCAACCTGGCGAGCGCGCAGGCCGCGGCGGAATTCGCGCGGCAAAGCGGCGCGTCCGACTACCGGATCGACGAGTTGCGCCCGACCGTGCTGGCCGATACGCCCGAGCGCGTGCATCGCGCGCTCGACGCGCTGAGCCGGCGGCTCGACGTCGACGCGTTCGTGATCGACTCGCCGGTGACCGATTACGCGGCGCGGCTCGCGTCGGCCGAATGGCTCGGCGGCGCGCAGTCGATCACGCCCGTGCAGGCGGCCCTTTCGGCCGAACATTCCCTTTACCCCGACCAGAACGCGTGACGCCCCCATGACGACCCGACGATCGATTCCCTTCGGCCTGATGCTGCAAGGCGCAGGCAGCCACATGAACGCCTGGCGGCACCCCAGCAACCCGCCGGACGCGAGCATCAACCTCGACTTCGCGATCGGCGTCGCGCGCAAGGCGGAAGCCGCCGGCATCGCGTTCGCGTTCGTCGCGGACGGCCTCTACATCAACGAGAAGTCGATCCCGCACTTCCTGAACCGCTTCGAGCCGCTGACCGTGCTGTCGGCGCTCGCGGTCGCGACGCGCAAGATCGGGCTCGCGGGCACGATCTCGACGTCGTACAGCGAGCCGTTTACGGTCGCGCGCCAGCTCGCGTCGCTCGACGCGATCAGCGGCGGGCGCGCGGGCTGGAACGTCGTGACGACACCGCTCGAAGGCACCGCGAAGAATTTCGGCAAGGCGCATCCCGAGCACGCGTTACGCTACGAGATCGCCGATGAATACCTCGAGGTCGTGCAGGGGCTGTGGGACAGCTGGGACGACGACGCGTTCGTGCGCGACCGCGCGACCGGGCGCTTCTTCGATCGCGACAAGCTCCATACGCTCGACCATCACGGCCGCTTCTTCCAGGTCGCGGGCCCGCTGAACATCCAGCGCTCGCCGCAGGGCCAGCCGGTGATCTTCCAGGCCGGCTCGTCCGACACGGGCATCGGGCTCGCGGGCAAATACGCGGATGCCGTGTTCACGCATTCGCCGTCGCTCGACGAAACGGCCGCGTTCACGCGGCGCGTGAAGCAGAGCGCGATCGAGCACGGACGGCAAGCCGGCGACGTGAAAATCTTCCCCGGCGTCGGCCCGATCGTCGGCCGCACGGCCGCCGAAGCCGAAGACAAATACCAGGCGATCCGCGACCTGCTGACGATCGACGAGGCGCTCGCGTATCTCGGCCGCTATTTCGATCACCACGATTTCACGCAGTACGCGCTCGACGCACCGTTCCCCGAACTCGGCGACCTCGGCCGCAACAGCTTTCGCTCGACCACCGACCGGATCAAGGCCGACGCGAAGCGCAAGCAGCTCACGCTGCGCGAGACGGCGCTCGCCGTCGCGACGCCGCGCCCGAACTTCATCGGCACGGCCGAGCATGTCGCCGACGAGCTGATCCGCTGGCACGACGCCGGCGCCGGCGACGGCTTCATCCTCGGCTTCGCGGTGCAGGCGCAGGGCGTCGACGACTTCGTCGACCTCGTGATTCCGGTGCTCGAGGCACGCGGCCGCTACAGCCGCGACCTGCCGGGAAGCACGCTGCGCGACCACCTCGGCCTGCCGCGCAAGGCGAGCCGCCATGCGGCGCCCGGCGCGGTGCACAAACAGGACGACGCGGCCGAAGCGCACGCGTGACGCCGACGCGCCGTCACGCGCGGCGCGTCCGACCGACCCGATCGAGGACCTTCACCGACATGAGCGACACGACCCATCTCGGCGGCGCACTGCCGCCGCTTCCTTCGTCCCGCGTCCGCGACGCCGGCACGCGCCTGCGCATCGTGCCGGCCCGCCACCGCTCGCGCACGGCCGGCACCGTGCTCGCGCTCGTGCTGATTGCGCTCGCGCTGCATTCGATCCTCGGCAACCCGCAATGGGGCTGGCCGGTATTCGCCGAATGGTTTCTGTCGCCGCCGGTGCTGTCCGGGCTCGCGCGCACGCTGCTGCTGACGCTGCTCGGCGCGGTATTCGGCTTCGCGCTCGGCGCGTTCGTCGCGCTGGCGCGGCTGTCGCGTTCGCGCCTGCTCGCCGCGAGCGCGTGGACCTTCGTGTGGCTGTTCCGGTCGATTCCGCTGATCGTGCTGCTGCTGATCCTCAACAACCTCGGCTACCTGTACGAACACGTGCGGCTCGGCGTGCCGTTCACCGACATCGTGTGGTTCGACACGCCGACCACCGACCTGATCAGCCCGTTCCTCGCGGCCGTGCTCGGCCTCACGCTGAACCACGCGGCGTTTTCCGCCGAGGTGATCCGCGGCGGCATTCTCGCGGTCGACCAGGGGCAGCTCGAAGCCGCCGCGGCGCTCGGCCTGCCGCGCGGTCGCCAGACCACGCGGATCGTGCTGCCGCAGGCGATGCGCGCGATCCTGCCGACCGCGTTCAACGATCTCATCTCGCTCGCGAAAGGCACGTCGATGGTGTACGTGCTCGCGATGCCCGAGCTGTTCTATACGGTGCAGGTGATCTATCGCCGCAATCTCGAAGTGATACCGCTGCTGATGGTCGCGACCGTCTGGTACCTGATCATCCTGACCGTGCTGTCCGCGATCCAGGTTCAGGTCGAGCGCCACTACGCGCGCGGCGCGCTGCGCAACCCGCCGCCGTCGGCACTGACGTTCGTGCTGGCGCGAGTCGGTGCGCTGTGGCGGCGTGCCGCGGCACGCCACGCGACCGTCGCCGCAACGGCACGCGGCGACGCCGCGGCAGCGCCGCTGCAGAGCGCAGGCGGCGAAGTCGCCGTGCACAACGTGTCGAAGCAGTTCGGCATGCAGCGCGTGCTCGACAACGTGTCGTTCGTCGCGCCGCGCGGCAGCGTGACGGCGATCATCGGGCCGTCCGGGTCGGGCAAGTCGACGCTGCTGCGCACGATCAACCATCTCGAACGCGTCGACGACGGCTTCATCGACATCGACGGCGAGCTGATCGGCTATCGGCGCGACGGCGACGTGCTGCACGAGCTGAAGGAGCGCGACGTGCTGAAGCGGCGCACGGCGGTCGGCATGGTGTTCCAGAACTTCAATCTGTTTCCGCACTTGACCGTGCTCGAGAACCTGGTGGAAGCGCCCGTCGCCGTCGCGGGCGTCACGCGCGAGGCCGCCGAGCGCACCGCGCGCACGCTGCTCGCGCGCGTCGGCCTCGCGGATAAGGCCGATGCCTACCCGCGCCAGTTGTCCGGCGGCCAGCAGCAGCGCGTCGCGATCGCGCGGGCGCTCGCATTGCGTCCGAAGGTGCTGCTGTTCGACGAGCCGACGTCGGCGCTCGATCCCGAACTGGTCAACGAAGTGCTCGACGTGATCAAGGAACTCGCACGCTCGGGCACCACGCTCGTGATCGTCACGCACGAGATCGGTTTCGCGCGCGAAGTCGCGGACAACGTGCTGTTCATGGAGCGCGGCCGCGTGGTCGAGTCGGGGCCGCCCGCCGTCGTGCTCGACGCGCCGGCTCATCCGCGCACACGCGCGTTCCTGGCGCGGGTGCTGTGATGCACGCCGCTTCCCACCTGCGAGGCGACAGACGATGATCGACCGACGCCAGTTCATGACGACCGCGCTTGCGGCCGCAGCCGGCCTGCGCTGGCATGCCGCCGATGCATCCACGGCATCCACTGCAACGGCCGACCTCGATCCGCGCCAGAGCGGCCGGATCCGTGCGTCGCGCGACGATGCGGCGATTCGCGCGGCCAGCCACTACCGCTGGGTGCGCGACGGCGCCTTCACGGTGGCGATCTCGCCGCATGCGCCGCCGGTGTCGACCTATGCGACCGACGCGCGCACCGTGGTGGGCGCCGATCCCGACTATGCGCAGCTCGTCGCGGACGCACTGGGCCGCACGCTGCGGCTGGTGCCGATCGCGTGGGCCGACTGGCCGCTCGGGCTCACGTCAGGCAAGTACGATGCGGTGATCTCGAACGTCGGCGTGACCGAGCAACGCAAGGAGAAGTACGACTTCACGACCTACCGGCTCGGGCTGCACGGCTTCTACGTGCGCAACGCGAGCCCGATCGCGAGGATCGCCGAACCGAAGGACATCGCGGGCTTGCGCATCATCACGGGGGCCGGGACGAGCCAGGAGCGCATCCTGCTCGAATGGAGCCGGCGCAATGTCGCGCAAGGAGCGAAGGCAACCGAACTGCTCTATTTCGACGACGATGCGGCGGCACGCGTCGCGCTGCTGTCGGGCCGCGCGGATGCCGAGCTGAACCCGAACGCGTCGCTCGCGTACGAGGCCGCGCGCGACGGCAAGATTCGCCGGGTCGGCGTCGTCAACGCGGGCTGGCCGGCGAATGCCGATGTCGCGATCGCGACGCGTCGCGGCAGCGGGCTCGCGCCCGCCCTGACGCTCGCGACGAACACGCTGATCGACAACGGCCGCTACGGGCAGGCACTCGCGCGCTGGGGGCTGCAGAGCGAGGCACTCTCGCGCGCGCAGACGAATCCGCCGGGGTTGCCGTCGTTCTGATTCGACGGGCCGATGCATCGACACACCGACGCATGAAATGAAATCGCCCCGGCGGTCCGCGATCGACATGCCGGGGCGAGACTAAGAATCGGCCGTCGTCGCCTATGCCGTCAGCGCCGCATCCTCCCGGTCGAGTTCCGCGATATGCGCATGAATCGCCGGAATCAGATCGCGCCCATAGGCCAGCGCATCGTCGAGCGGATCGAACCCGCGTATCAGGAACGTCGACACGCCGAGCCGGTAATACGCGCCGAGCGCACGCGCGACCTGTTCGGGCGTGCCGACGAGCGCAGTCGAATTCCAGCGAGCGCCGGTCAGGTTCGCGACGCCCATCCACAACCGCTCGTCGAGCACGTCACCCTGCGCGGCCGCGGCCATCAGCCGCTGCGAACCGGCATTCTGCGGCGCGTGGCCGTCGATCGGCTGGCCGTGCGCGAGGCGTGCCGCCCGCACACGCGCGCGGATCGCCTCGGCCTTCTCCCACGCGGCGGCTTCGGTGCCCGCGACGATCGGCCGGAACGACACGCTGATGCGCGGCACGCGCGCGAACGGCGCCGCGGCGGCCCGCACGCGTGCGATCTGCTCGCGCACCGCGGCGAGCGGTTCGCCCCACGTCATGTAGACGTCCGCGTGCTGACCGGCCACAGCCAGCGCGGCCGGCGACGAGCCGCCGAAATAGATCGGCACGTGCGGCCGCTGCGCGCTTTTCACGACAGGCGACGCCCCGCGCAGCCGGTAGAACGCGCCGTCGTGATCGACCGGCGCGTCGGCGAGCCAGATGCGCTTCAGCACGTCGAGATATTCGCCGGTGCGGCGGTAGCGCGCGTCGTGCGGCACGAAATCGCCGTCGCGCTGCAGGTCGGCATCGTCGCCGCCCGACACGACGTTCAGCGCGAGCCGGCCGCCGCTGAATACATCGAGCGTCGCGATCTGCCGTGCGGCGGCCGACGGCACGATCACACCCGGCCGGTGCGCGAGCAGGATGCGGATTCGTTCGGTCGCGGCGGCCGCGAACGACGCGACGATGAAGCCGTCCGCCGCGTTGCTGAAATGGCCGACCAGGATCTGGTCGAAACCGGCGGCTTCGTGCGCCTGCGCGAAGCGCCGCACATAGTCGGGCTGGACGGCGGCGCCGCCCGGTACGTCGACCTCCGCGCCGGGCGTCGCGGTGATCATGCCGATGATGTCGACAGGCATGTCTGGCTATCCTTCTGGTGGGGAATCGGAATGGGCGGGCTCGGCGGCACCGTCACTGCGCGGCGGCGCTCTTTTGCGCGGGCGCCGCGAACGCGCCCGCATACGAGCGGTCAAGTAGTTTCGCCGTGTCGTACGCGGCCGGAATCACGCCGGCCTTGTGCAGGAAATCGGCGGTGTTCTGCGCATCCTTCGCGGCCGTGTCGTCGACGGGGCCCACCCGCTGGTGCGCGTTGTCGAGCCAGCGGTACGCGACGTCCGGCTCGAGCTTCGCGCGCTTCGCCCACAGGTCCGCGTATTCGCGCGGATGACGGTCGACCCACTGGCGTGCCGCGACCACGCGCTTCAGGAAATCGGTGATCTCCGCCCGCTTGCCGGTTGCCGCCTGCTCGTTCGCCGCGACGAAGCTGAGTGCGGGCATCAGCCCCTGCGCGGTCGTCACGGGCCGTGCGCCCTGCCGCAGCGCGAGCGTGCTGACGAACGGCTCCCACAACGACACGGCGTCGACCGAGCCGTTCGCGAGCGCGTTGGTCGCATCGATCGGCATCAGGTACGCGTACTTGACGGAATCCGCGCGCAGGCCCGCGTGTTCGAGCGCGCGCAGCACGAGCTGCTGGCTCCACGCGCCGCGCCAGACCGCGATCGTCTTGCCCTGCAGGTCGGCCACGGTGCGCACCGGCGAGTGCTTCGGCACGAGGATCGCGACGCCGTCGAGGCTCTGACGCGACACCGCGACCACCTTCACCGGCGCGCCGCGCGCGGCCAGCGTGAGCAGCGCGGAATCGCCGAGGAAGCCGATATCGATCGCGTTGCCGTTCAGGCTCTCGGCGACGGGCGCGGCCGCCTGGAAGTGCTTCCACTCGATCGTGTAAGGCAGGTCCTTCAACACGCCGGACGCCTCCATCGACGCCTGAATGTTGAAGTAGTTCTGTTCACCGACGCGCAGCGTGACGGTGTCTTTCGCGACGCCCGGCTGCGCGGCGAGCGCGAGCAGCAGCGCGGTAACGATTCGGCTCGACAACGTGATCTCCCCGGAGGTTGGCGGGCAGCCGCGCGACGTCGGCGCCCTTTGGCCCGCGCGGCCTGAAGGCCGGCGGGCAGGATGGAACCGGTGAAGATACGTCGATGCGCTTCATGAGACAAACGCAATATTCTGCTTTGCAAAGATGCAAATAGCTGATGGAACGCGCGGCCTTTTCCATTCCGGCATCGAATGGCATGACCGGCCCGTACCGGTGGGTCATCGTCCCGAAAGGAGGTCCGTGCCGACTCGCCACGTACTCTGCCCGCCGCGAAATCGCTCGAATGATTCCTCGATAGATATTTCGCGCGCGAAATAATTTTCGCACTATATTTCGCATACGAAATAACTACCCGACACGAGGACGGTCATGACGCCCGAACCCATCGAGTTTTCCGCCGCCGACGGCTACCCACTGCGTGGCACGCTGTGGTCGCCAGACGCGCCGCCGCGCGCGCTGGTGTTGATCCATCCGGCAACCGCCGTGCCGGAACGGCTGTACGCGGGCTTCGCGCGCTTCCTGACCGAGCGCGGCTTCGCGGTGCTGACCTACAACTATCGCGGCATCGGCGCGTCGCGGCCCGCGCGGCTGAGCGCGCTGCAGGCCCGCATGCGCGACTGGGTCGAGCTCGACGTCGGCGCCGCGATCGCGTGGGCACGCGAGACATACGAAGGACTGCCGCTGCTGGCGGTCGGGCACAGCGTCGGCGGGCATGCGATCGGGTTGTCGGCCGGCACCGCGCACCTGCGCGCGGCCGTGCTCGTCGCCGCGCACGCGGGCAGTACGCGGCTGATTTCCCGCACGGCGGAGCGGCTGAAGGTACGGCTGATCCTGCGCGTGCTCGGCCCGCTCGCGTCCGCGCTGCTCGGCTACGTGCCCGGCAAGCGGCTCGGGCTCGGCGAGGACCTCCCCGCCGGCGTGTTCCGCGAATGGAGCCGCTGGACCACGCTGCCGCGCTACTTCTTCGACGATCCGACGCTCGGTGCGGCCGAGCGCTTCTCGAAGCAGCAGTTGCCGATTCTCGCGCTCGGCTTCGACGACGATCCGTGGGCGAACCCGCCCGCGATCGACCTGCTGGTAAGCTACCTGACCCGCGCGGCCGTCGAACGCCGCCAGATCGATCCGCACGCCGCGGGCAGCGGGCCGGTCGGGCACATGGGCTTCTTCCGCAGCCGGCCCGGCGCCGTGCTATGGCCCGCGGTCGCCGACTGGCTCGCGCAGGCGCTCGACGCGCCGCGCGAGGCGGCCCGCCCGTCCCTTTCCATTGCTGCCGGGAACCAAGCTTGAGCGAAGACCGACGACTGTTTTTCCTGTTGAACATCGGCCAGCGGCGCGTGCAGCGCTGGGTCGACCGCAAGGCCGAGACCGATTCGCGCGCCAGCGCCGCGCAGGCCGGCGTGCTGTTCTGCCTCGCGAAGCAAGATGGTGCGCTGATCGGTGAAGTCGGCGCGGCGCTGCAACTGGCGCCGTCCGCGATGACCGGGCTCGCAGACCGGATGGCGAAGGCCGGCCTGCTCGCGCGTCACGCCGATTCGGACGACGGGCGCGCCACGCGCCTGTTCCTGACCGACGAAGGTCACGCGGCGCTCAAGCGTGCGCGCGTGGTGTTGCGCGAGTTGAACGGCAAGCTGTGCGACGGATTTTCCGACGCGGAACTCGACGTCGTCGCGCGCTGGCTGCACGCATTGCAGGACCGTTTTCCGGCTGATCGCTGAACGGCGCGCACAACGCGTCACGTCAGTCACGCAACACCACCCCGCATCGATACGACACGCCCCACCCGCCGCGATCGAAAGCGATTGCGATTCGCATTTTCGCTTCGTTTTCCGCACCGATACGGCGGCAAATTTTGCGTTCCGGACGTGCCGCTTCGGCAACGCTTTCCGGCTACGCTCTGTTACAAAAAATTGCCTCCCGCGCCGCATGGGGATCGCCTACATTGCAATCCACTTCGCTGCATTCGCCGTATGCACCGACCTGCCTTCCTGTCGGGTCCGCATTGCAGGCTCTACCCGACAAGCAATGAAAACGAAGAGGAGTCTTGACCGACGTGCTGGCGGCATCCAGCACACGCGGATTGCGATGACCGAAACGGCTTCCTGAACGCCCCGACCCGACGCGTTGCACGGCACCCTTTGTCGCTGCGCACCGATGCGCGTCGCATCGTCGTGCCGTGCCCGGCCATCGCGGCCGCATGTCAACGAGGAGTAGTCCATGCGACGTACGATCGTGTCCCACTCGCTTGTCACCCGCCTGTCCGCCGTGATGGCGATGGCCGCCGCCGCGGCGGCGCACGCAGAACCCGTGGTCGTGTCCGGCCCGAGTCCATTCGCCGCCTGCACCATCGGCGGCCCCGGCACGAACTACGTGAACGCCGAGGTCGAACCGTGGCTGTCGGTCAACCCGGCGAACCCGACCAACATGATCGCCGTGTGGCAGCAGGACCGCTGGTCGAACGGCGGCGCCCACGGGCTCGTCGCCGGCTACACGTTCGACGGCGGCGCGACCTGGGCGCGCACGCCGCAGCCGTTCAGCGCATGTGCGCCGGGCGGGCTCAAGTACGAGCGCGCGTCCGATCCATGGGTGTCGTTCGGGCCGGACGGCACCGCATATTCGGTGTCGATCTCGTTCAACCAGTCGAACAACAGCAATGCGGTCGGGGCTTCGGTATCGACCGACGGCGGACAGACATGGAGCAGCCCGGCCGTGCTGATCGCGAACGACGAGCCGACGACGCAGTTCTTCAACGACAAGGAATCGGTGACGGCGAATCCGGTGAAGGCCGGCACCGCCTATGCCGTATGGGACCGCCTCGAGCTGCCGAACGGCAACCCGTACGCGAACCTGCACACGGCGGCATACCGCGGGCCGACGCTGTTCTCGAAGACGGTCGACGGCGGCAAGACGTGGACCAAAGCGCGGGTCATCGTCCACGTGCCGGCGCGTCAGCAGACGATCGGCAACCAGATCGTCGTCGATCCGAAAACGGGCACGCTGTACAACTTCTTCGACCTGATCCAGCCGCCGTTCAGCAAGGCCGCCGGCAAGGTCGCGTTCATCAAGTCGACCGACGACGGCGCGACCTGGACGCAACCGCAGGTGATCGCCGGGCTGCAGACGGTCGGCGTGACCGATCCGAACACCGGCGAACCGGTGCGCAGCGGCGACATCATTCCGGAACCCGCGATCGATCCCGCATCGGGGCAGCTCTACGTCGTGTGGCAGGACAGCCGCTTCAACGGCGGCAAGTACGACGAGATCGCGCTCTCGACGTCGAAGGACGGCGGCGCGAGCTGGAGTGCGCCGCTGCAGGTGAACACGCCGACCGGGCGCCCCGCGTTCAATCCGTCGGTGCGCGTCGACAATGCAGGCTCGGTGATGGTGACCTACTACGACTTCCGCGATCTGCAGGCCGGCAACACGACGACGCTGCCGACCGGCTTCTGGCGCAAGATCTCGCATGACGACGGCGCCACGTTCGCCGACGAGCGGCGCGTCGGCGGCCCGTTCGACATGAAGCTCGCGCCGAACGCGGAGGGCTTCTTCATCGGCGATTACCAGGGGCTCGACGTGCTGCCGTCGTCGTCGTTCCATCCGCTGTTCGTGCAGACCAACAGCAACCTGACGAACCGCACCGACGTGTTCTTCGCGCCGTGATGCGCAAGTGAGCGCTGCGCTGCCGCGACGTCCCGCGCGTCGCGGCAGCGTGCCCGAGTGCGCGTCAATGCATGTCGGTCAGCACGACGCGACCGTCGATCCGGCCTTCGCGCAGCCGCGCGAATATGTCGTTGATGTTGCCGAGCCGGTCGCGATGGATATGCGCGCGCACCAGGCCATCCGCCGCGAAATCGAGCGATTCCTGCAGGTCGCGCCGTGTGCCGACGATCGAGCCGCGCACCGTGATGCCGTTCAGCACGGTCGAGAAGATCGGCAACGGGAAATCGCCGGGCGGCAAGCCGTTGAGTGCCACCGTGCCGCCGCGCCGCACCATCCCGAGCGCCTGCGCGAACGCGCTGCGCGACACGGCCGTGACCAGCACGCCGTGCGCCCCGCCGATCTCCTTCTGGATGACCTTCGCCGGATCGTCGACCGATGCATCGATCGTCAGTTGCGCGCCAAGCTGGCGCGCGAGTTCGAGCTTCGCCGGTGACACGTCGATCGCCGCGACGTGCAGGCCCATCGCGCGCGCGTATTGCACCGCCACGTGGCCGAGGCCGCCAATGCCCGAAATCGCGAGCCACTGGCCCGGGCGCGTGTCGGTGACGCGGATGCCCTTGTAGACCGTCACGCCCGCGCACAGGATCGGCGCGATCTCGTCGAACGCAACCTGCGCCGGCAGATGGCCGACGTAGTCGGGATCGGCCAGCACGTATTCGGCATAGCTGCCGTTGACCGAATAGCCGGTGTTCTGCTGCCCGTGGCAAAGGGTTTCCCAGCCGGTGTGGCAGTACTCGCAGTGACCGCATGCCGTGTAGAGCCAGGGCACGCCGACGCGGTCGCCCTCGCGTACGTGCGTGACGCCCGCCCCGACCGCCGCGACGATGCCCACGCCTTCGTGTCCGGGAATGAACGGCAGCGTCGGCTTCACGGGCCAGTCGCCGTCGGCGGCATGCAGGTCGGTGTGGCACACGCCCGACGCCTTGATGTTGACGAGGATCTGGCCCGCGCCCGGCGTCGGGACCGGCACTTCCTCGATGCGCAACGGTTCGCCGAATGCGTGTACCACGGCCGCTTTCATTGTTTGTGTCACGAGTCGCTCCTGGGTGGTCGATGATCCGGCCAGTATCCGGACTCGAAACCGGAGCGCCTTGATACGCATCAACGGGGCGGGAAACGCGCGCGATGGTGGCGCATTCGCCGCGGGACATGCGGCGCGGACGGCCGGTGTCGGTACCGGTTCGACGGCCCTTCCGCTTAAGCGGTCATTTCGGCCGTTGGGCGGAAACCCTTCGGTATACCGCCGTTTCGCTTGGAATTCGAGATGATATAACATATCATTTCGCGATCTCGTCCACCTGAAGCATCTGAACCCGCTTGCTCCCTCCGGGTGGCCGAGTTACGCCGAGTCATGTCCGGATGGGTCACAGCGGGGTCACTGCGCGCCGCTGACGCAACAATATATCGTATCCTGTCGTGACCCGCATGGCTCGCTTTCCGATCCGATCCAACCTAAACCAACCGATTCAACGACCATGCGCGACCTCCCTCGTCTACCGCTTCGCCCGCTCTCGCCCCTTTCGCTGATGCTGCTTGCCGCCGTCGCGCACGCGCAGGCCGATACGGCCGCCCGGCCAACGTCAACCCCGACGCAGACCACGCCGCTCGCGCCGATCTTCGTGACCGCGAACCCGCTGGGCGACACCCAATTGATCGCACCGACCGCGCAACTGTCCGGCGACGCGCTGACGCGCCGCCAAGCCGATTCGCTCGGCGAGACGCTCAACGGCCTGCCCGGCGTGTCGACCACCACCTACGGGCCGATGGTTGGCCGTCCGATCATCCGCGGGATGGACGGCGACCGGATCCGGCTGCTGCAGAACGGTGTCGCCGCCTACGACGCATCGTCGCTGTCGTACGACCACGCGGTGCCGCAGGACCCGCTGTCGATCGAGCGCGTCGAGATCGTGCGCGGACCGGCCGCGCTGCTCTACGGCGGCAACGCGGTCGGCGGCGTCGTCAACACGATCGACAACCGGATTCCGCGCGAGGCGATCGAAGGCGTGGCGGGTGCGCTGGATGCGCGCTACGGCGGCGCGAACTCGGTGCGCGCGGGCGCCGCGCAGGTCGAAGGCGGCAACGGCCGCTTCGCGTTCCATGTCGACGCATTCGACCGCGAGGCCAGCAAGCTGCGGATTCCCGGCTATGCGCGCAGCGGCGCGCAACGCGCGATCGACGGCCCCGACACGCCGCAGCCGTACGGCAACGTACCGAACAGCGACGGCCGCGTGCACGGCGGCGCCGCCGGCGCGTCGTACACGTGGGCCGACGGTTTCGCTGGCCTGTCGTACAGCGGCTACGAATCGAACTACGGCTCCGTCGCCGAGGACGACGTGCGCCTGCGCATGCGCCAGGAACGGCTCGCGGTCGCGTCCGAGGTGCGCAACCTGAACGGCCCGTTCACGAGGCTGAAGTTCGACTTCGCGTACACCGACTACCGCCACAAGGAAGTCGACAACGGCGAGACGGCGACCACCTTCCGCAACCGCGGCTACGAAGCGCGCATCGAGGCGCGGCATCGCAAGATCGGCCCGTTCGAAGGCGCGATCGGCGTGCAGTTCGGCCGGAACACGTTCTCGGCGCTCGGCGATGAACTGCTCGTGCCGTCGACGCGCACGAACAGCGTCGCGCTGTTCGGCCTCGAGGAATGGCAGGTCGACCCGGCGCTGAAGCTGAGCCTCGGCGGGCGCCTCGAGCACGTGAAGGTCGATCCCGATCCGGCCGGCGTCGAGAAATTCGCGGGCGCGCAGCCGCGCGACTTCAACGCCGGCAGCGTATCGGCCGGCGCCCTCTTCTCGCTGACGCCCGTGTGGTCGGTCGCGGCGAACGTTGCCTACACGGAGCGTGCGCCGACCTTCTACGAGCTGTACTCGAACGGCCCGCACGACGCGACCGGCCAGTTCCTGATCGGCAACCCGAACGCATCGAAGGAAAAGGCCGTGTCGACCGACCTGTCGCTGCGCTATGCGAGCGGCCCGAACCGCGGCAGCGTCGGGGTGTTCTACAACCGCTTCTCGAACTACCTGACCGAGTACAACACGGGCCGCGTCGTGGACGACGACGGCGAACCGGTCGCACCCGGCGCCGATGGCTCGCTCAACGAAGCGATCTATCGCGGCGTGCGCGCCGAGTTCTACGGCGTCGAACTCGACGGCAAGTGGCGCGCGTTCTCGCGGCGCGGCCATACGGTCGACCTGGAGTTGACCGCCGACTACACGCATGCGCGCAACGTCGACACCGGCCAGCCGCTGCCGCGCATCGCGCCGCTGCGCGCGACGCTCGCGGCCGACTACGGTTACGGCCCGTTCGGCGCGCGCGCACAGGTCACGCATGCGTGGTCGCAGCACCGCGTGCCCGACAACGACTTTCCGACCGACGGCTACACGTCGCTCGGCGTGATGTTGACGTACAAGTTCCGCGTCGGCGCGACGCACTGGCTCGCGTACCTGCGCGGCGACAACCTGACGAACCAGGAAATCCGCTATGCGACTTCGGTCGTGCGCGGCTTCGCCCCGCAGGGCGGCCGCAGCGTGATGGCCGGCCTGCGCACGACGTTCTGATCGTCGAACGGCCCGCGGCATCGGCCGCAGGGCGTTCGACCGAGGGCAATCCATGCGCCCTTCTTACGGGGTCGAATCGCGCGACCGGCCGGGCAAACCAAATGCGCGATTCGCCCGTCAATCAAAAATACAATCACCGATTCGATTTTCTCAATTGCCCGCTGCTTTATTAACTTCCCTGAATAGCCGGTATCGAATTGCGCGTATGAACGCAAAAATCACCGGCAATTCATTTTTTGAGACAGGTCAAAAAAAACGCTTTTCCATCACGGCCTTCCGGCGATGAAAACCCCGTAATCAGGGTTTTGGAAGGGTAAAGAAACACTCGGTATACCCGTTAATGACGGCACGAGCCCATTTCGGGCGAACAATAAAATCCCTTCGCCACCCACTTGCCCAGAGGCAAATCGTGAAAATCGCCAGAATAACCATCAAGGCAAAACTGCTTGGCGGCTTCGGATTGCTCGCCGCGGTCGTCGTGATCGTGTCCGGCATGGCGCTGAAAGCGCTGTCCGACACGAACGACGAGTTCTCCCGGTACATGAACGGCATCAACGCGCGCGCGAACCTGACCGCGCAAATCCGCACGGCGGTCGACCGGCGCGCGATCGCCGCGCGCAACCTGGTGCTGGTGACCACGCCGTCCGACCTTCAGCACGAACTCGCCGAAGTGCAGCAGGCGCACAAGGACGTGCAGGACGATCTCGCGAAACTGAAGGACTTGATGGCGAACGGAACCGACGTGACCGATCGCGCGCGCGAACTGGTCGCCGAAATCGCGCGCGTCGAAGCGAGCTACGGGTCCGTCGCGCTGAATATCGTCGGGCTCGCGCAGGCCGGCAAGAAGGACGAAGCAATCGCCGACATCGACAATCGCTGCCGTCCATTGCTCGCGCAACTGATTCGCGCGACCGATGCGTATGCAACCTATACGCACGAGCGTGAAATCGCGATCGCCCAGGCATTCGCGGATCGCTATGAGACCGGTCGCAACCTGCTGCTGGCCATCTCCCTGATCGCGGTCGCGGTTGCGGTGGGCGGCGGCCTATGGCTGACGCGCAAGATCACGGTGCCGATCGTCGCGGCGGTGGACGTCGCGCGAACGGTGGCCAACGGCGATCTCGGCAGCCGCATCAGCGTGAGCGGCAACGACGAGACGCGCGACCTCCTCGAAGCGCTGGATACGATGAATACGCGTCTGATCGACATCGTCGGCCGCGTGCGCGATTCGTCGAACAGCATCGCGCACGCGGTGGGTGAAATCGCATCGGGCAACCTCGACCTGAGCCAGCGTACCGAGGAACAGGCCGCATCGCTGCAGGAAACCGCCGCGACGATGGAGGAGTTCACGTCGACGGTGCGCCTGAACGCGGAGAATGCGCAACAGGCGAGCACGCTCGCCGCGAATGCATCGGACGTCGCGCTGCGCGGCAGCTCGGTGGTCGGCCGCGTGGTCGACACGATGACGGAAATCGGCAACCGCTCGTCGAAGATCGCGGACATCACCGGGATCATCGAAGGCATCGCGTTCCAGACCAACATCCTTGCGCTGAACGCGGCCGTCGAAGCCGCGCGCGCGGGCGAACAGGGACGCGGCTTCGCCGTAGTCGCGAGCGAGGTGCGCAGTCTCGCGCAACGTTCGTCGACCGCCGCGAAGGAAATCAAGGAACTGATCGGCGCCTCGGTACAGACGATCCAGAACGGTTCCGCGCTCGCGGGCGAAGCCGGCAAGACGATGTCGGACGTGACGCAGGCCGTCGCGCGCGTCACCGATATCATGGGTGAAATCGCGGCGGCATCGGCCGAACAAAGTCGCGGCATCGATCAGGTGAATCTGACGATCACGCAGATGGATGCGACGACGCAGCAGAACGCGGCGCTCGTCGAACAGGCGGCGGCCGCGTCGAAATCGCTCGAGACGCAGGGCCGCGAGCTGTCGCAGACGGTGTCCGCGTTCCGCATGCCGGCCGGCAAAGCTGCGACGTCGGCGCATGCGCGCACGCAGGCGGCCGGCAGCGCGTCGCACTGGCAGGCGGCTACCGTGTAACGCGATCGCGCGTCATGGCGGACATGATGCGCGACGGCCGTTGTCCCCCTGCGCAATTTCCGGTCCCGCACACCGAACGCACGCACCGACGCGCATCGCGCCCGATGCGAGCCCGCGTTGATCTCGGTCATGCACTTTTAAATCAGCCGAATGACGAGTATCCTAAAAAAGCACTCCACGTTCGGACAGCGAATCGCGTGCCCCTGATTCCCGTCCGTTCGTATCGCGGCCCCATCGCGCCTCGCGTCGATGGCGGCGTCCGCTTCACGCCCTGGCCGCACGAACCTTCCCAAACTATTCGCAGGAGAGCTGGTGAGCCGACTCGTCGTCGTATCCAATCGCATCGCAGATCCCCGTAAAGCCGCGGCCGGCGGGCTGGCCGTGGCCGTGAAAGACAGCCTGCAGGAATCAGGCGGTGTCTGGTTCGGGTGGAGCGGCAGGCTGCGCGGTGAAGACGAACGTACCGCCCAGGGCGACGACGTGCAGATCCAGAACGTCGGCGGCATCCAGCTCGCGACGATCGATCTCGATCCGCAGGATTACGACGCGTACTATCTCGGCTACTCGAACAACGTGCTGTGGCCGGTGTTCCACTACCGGCTCGATCTCGCGCAGTTCGACCGGCGCTTCGCGGACGGCTATCGGCGCGTGAACCAGCTGTTCGCGCGCAAGCTGAGCACGCTGCTGCGCCCCGACGACACCATCTGGGTCCATGACTACCAGTTGATTCCGCTCGCCGCCGAGCTGCGCGCGATGGGCTGCAGGAATCCGATCGGCTTCTTCCTGCACATTCCGATGCCGCCGCCGCCGATCATGGCGGCGATTCCGGAGCACGAGTGGCTGATGCGCTCGCTGTTCGCGTACGACCTCGTCGGCTTCCAGACCGAATCGGACCTGCTGCACTTCGAGCACTACGTCGAGGCGGAAGCCGGTGCCGCACGGCTGCCGGACGGCCGCCTGCACGCGTTCGGCCGCACGCTGTCAGCCGGCGCGTTCCCGATCGGCATCAACGTCGACGAATTCGCGGCGCTCGCGGAGAATCGCGACGGCATCGACATGTTCGAGCGGATGCGCGACGAGTATTCGCGCCGCCAGCTGCTCGTCGGCGTCGACCGGCTCGACTACACGAAGGGGCTGCCGCAACGCGTGCATGCGTTCCGTCAGCTGCTCGAACAGTATCCGGAGAACCGCGATCGCGCGACGCTGATCCAGATCGCCGCGCCGAGCCGCGAGGATCTCGGCGCGTACGACGACCTGCGGCGCGAGATGGACAGCCTGTGCGGCGCGATCAACGGCGACTACGGCGAACTCGAATGGATGCCGATGCGCTACATCCACCGAACGGTCGCGCGCAAGCGCCTGCCGGGCCTCTATCGCGCGAGTCGCGTCGCGCTCGTCACGCCGCTGCGCGACGGGATGAACCTGGTCGCGAAGGAGTTTCTCGCCGCGCAGGACGAGGCCGACCCGGGCGTGCTCGTGCTGTCGCGTTTCGCGGGCGCGGCCGAGCAGCTGAAACCCGCGCTGCTCGTGAATCCATACGACACGCAAGGCACCGCGCAGGCAATCCAGCGCGCGCTCACGATGCCGATCGAGGAACGCCGCCAGCGTCACGACGCGCTGATGGCGATCGTGCGCAAGACCGACGTGCACTGGTGGCGCACGCGCTTTCTCGACGCGCTCACCGAAGCCGCGGAAGTCGCGGCCGCGACCGCGTCCTGACGCACGCTCACACATCGGTCGAGCGCCGCACCGCTCACCTTCTGCACTGCCACCGAAATCGGAATGCGTTAGCAAGCCCGCCAACTGCGGGAGCGATCCCCGCTTCAACGCTCCGGTTCGCGCGGCGGCCCGCAGGCGACGAAATCGTGCTCGGCCGCCGACGCCTGCCCCGGCGCATTCGCGCCCGTGCACGGCCCGCAATCGATCATCGAAGGCTCGGACGCAGGCACCTCGCGCCCGTCGATCAGCGCCTGCAACGCATCGCGCTCGAGCACCTCGCACTCGAGCAGCCGTCGCGCGATCCGCTCGAGCGCGTCGCGACGTGCGCCGAGCGTCGCCGCGACGCGCGCATGCGCATCGGTCAGCAGCGTATGCACCTCGTCGTCGATCACGCGCGCGGTGTGCTCGCTGCAGCGGCCCTCGCCCGCATGCCATGCGCCCGGTATGCCGCTGCGCGCTTCGCCGTCGTCGAAGCTCACCAGCCCGATCTTCTCGCTCATCCCGTACTGCATGACCATGTGGCGCGCCATCGCGGTCGCGCGTTCGAGATCGTTCTGCGCGCCCGTCGACACGTCGCCGAACACGAGTTCTTCCGCGACGCGGCCGCCGAGCAGCGCATCGATCCGATCGAGCAGCTCGCTGCGCCGCAGAACGTAGCGATCCTCGGTCGGCACTTGCTGCGTATAGCCGAGCGCGGCCACGCCGCGCGGAATGATCGACACCTTCTTCACCGGGTCGCAATACGCGCGGCTTTCCGCGACGAGCGCGTGACCCGCCTCGTGATACGCGATCGTCAGCTTTTCCTGCGCGTTCATCACGCGGCTCTTGCGCTCGAGGCCCGTCATCGCGCGATCGATCGCTTCGTCGAAGTCATCCATCCCGATCGCCGGCTTGCCGAGGTCGGCCGCATGCAGCGCGGCCTCGTTGACGACGTTCGCGAGATCGGCGCCGACGAAACCCGGTGTGCGCGACGCGAGTTCGCCGAGGTCGACTTCGTCCGCGAGCTTCACGCGCTTCACGTGCACGCCGAGAATCTGGCGACGCCCGTTCACGTCGGGCCGATCGATCGCGATGTGGCGGTCGAAGCGGCCCGGGCGCAGCAGCGCCGGATCGAGAATCTCCGGCCGGTTGGTCGCGGCCATGATGATCACGCCCGTGCCGGCCTGGAAGCCGTCCATCTCGACGAGCAGCTGATTGAGCGTCTGCTCGCGCTCGTCGTTGCCTGACATCGGGCCGACGCCGCGCACCTTGCCGAGCGCATCGAGCTCGTCGACGAACACGATGCACGGCGCCTTCTGCTGCGCCTGCTCGAACAGGTCGCGCACGCGCGCGGCGCCCACGCCGACGAACATCTCGACGAACGCCGAGCCGCTGATCGAGAAGAACGGCACGGCCGCCTCGCCGGCCACCGCGCGCGCGAGCAGCGTCTTGCCGGTGCCGGGCGCGCCGACCACGAGCACGCCCTTCGGGATCTTGCCGCCGAGCCGCTGGTAGCGGTCGGGGTTGCGCAGGAACGCGACGAGCTGCTGCAACTCGGCCTTCGCTTCGTCGATGCCCGCGATGTCGTCGAACGTGATGCCGGTTTCCTGCTGCACGTACACGCGTGCGCGGCTCTTGCCCATCCCGGTGAAGTCCTGCAGCCCGCCGCGCCTGCGCAGCATCAGGTTCCAGATGAACACGAACGCGACGAGCGGCACCAGCCACGACGCGAGCGACGTGATCCAACCGGTGTCGGACGCGCCGTGAAAGCGGATGCCGGCCGCGCTCAGCGCGTCGATCAGCTGCGGGTCGGTCACGCGGTTGGTGGCGAAGCGCGGCGGCGTGCCGCCCGACTTCACGGCCGCGACTTCGGAGGCCGGCAGCATCGCGCCGGCCTGCGGCATCTTCAGCGTGCCCATGATCGACGTCGAACCGATCTCGAGATCGTCGACGAGGCGGGCGTCGACGAGCCGATGGAAATCGCTGTACGCGATCATCGTCGTCTCTGGCCGCAGCATCAGCAACTGCGCGGCAAACAGCACGAAGAAGCCCGCCGCGATCAGTAATCCTGCGTAGTCGAATTTCCTGTCCATGGCATCGAGCCGGCCGGTCGCGCCGTGCGGCGCGCGCTTATGCGTACCCGCGCGCCCCGTCGGCGCGCGGTATCCGCAGCTACGCGCTCACGGACCGCATCCGCGCCATCGTCGCCTCGTTTCGTCGCATGAAAGACACCGCGAACGCGCCGCGTGGCAGCGCTCGCACGGACGTCGCGCCCACAACGCGCCGCCCGTGATTCCAGTCTAGTTCGCGCGCAGGCGTCTCGCATCGTCCGACAAACGCCTTTCATCGACCCCGCTCGCCGCGTTATAGTCGCGTTCGTGACATTTGTGTGACAGTTGGCCTCGCCCCGCGCATCGCCCCCCCGCGCGACGCCCGCTGTTGCGTCCCGTCCCGCGTCGCAGCCAGCCGTGCGACGCTGCCGCGCATCGAACGACAATCGCCCATTCGAGGAGCACACGACGTGAACGACACCCCCGATCGCCCCGACGACCTTCCCGTTGATCCCGACCGCCGCCGCATGCTCGGCGGCCTCGCCGCGCTCGGCGCGGGCGTCGCGCTCGGCGGCTGCGAGACGACGCCGGGCAGCGCGCCGAGCTCCGCCGCCGACCTGCGGATCGACGACGCGCTGCGCCGGCAGGTGCGCCATATCGTCGTGATCTATGCGGAGAACCGCAGCTTCGCGAACCTGTACGGCGACTTCCCCGGCGTGCGCCATCCGCTGAGCGAGGTGCGGCCCGAGGACGCGCGACAGCTCGATCGCGACGGCAAGACGCCGCTGCCGGTGCTGCCGAAGATCTGGGGCGGCCTCGTGCCGCGCGCGCAGGAAGTGGACGGCAAGCGCTACGCGATCGCCGAGCGCGACATCGACAAGCTGCCGAACGCGCCGTTCCGGATCGCCGATACGCAAGGCAAGCCGCTGCCGAACGGCGTGATCACGCGCGACCTGTGGCACCGCTTCTACCAGAACCAGATGCAGATCGCGGGCGGCCGCAACGACCAGTTCGCCGCGTGGGCCGATTCGGGCGGCCTCGTGATGGGCCATTACCGCAATTCCGCCGACACGCTGCGGCTGTGGAACCTCGCGCGCCAATACACGCTGTGCGACAACTTCTTCATGGCGGCCTTCGGCGGCTCGTGGCTGAATCACATGTTCCTGATTTCCGCGCAGCCGCCGATCTATCCGGACGCGCACAAGCATCCGCACGCGGCCAAGCTGCTGTCGAAGGTCGACGGCGACGATCCGGCCGGCACGCGGCTGACGCTCGCCGCCGATTCGCCGGCATCCGCGCTCGACGGCCCGCCGAAGTTCGCGGTCGATGGCCCGCTGACGCCCGACGGCTACGGCGTCAACACGATGGCGCCGCCGTATCAGCCGAGCTACGTGCCGCCGGCCGATCCGGGCAACGCCGCGTATGCGGATCCGGCCGACCATCGCGTGATCCCGCCGCAAGGCCATGCGACGATCGGCGACCGCCTGTCGGAAAAGAACGTCGACTGGGCGTGGTACAGCGGCGCGTGGCAGTACGCGCTCGAGCACCGCGACACGGGCATGGTTCCCGATTTCCAGTACCACCACCAGCCGTTCAACTACTTCGCGAACTACGCGCCCGGCACCGACGCGCGGCGCAAGCATCTGCGCGACGCCGGCGTCGGCGACGAACCGTCGACCAACCGCTTCATCGCCGACATCGACGCGGGCCGCCTGCCTGCCGTCACGTTCTACAAGCCGCAGGGCAACCTGAACATGCACGCGGGCTATGCGGACGTCGAATCGGGCGATCGCCACATCGCGAACGTGATCGAGCATATCCGGCGCGGCCCGCAATGGGCGAACACCGTGATCGTGATGACGCACGACGAGAACGGCGGCTGGTGGGATCACGTCGCGCCGCCGGCGGGCGATCGCTGGGGCCCCGGCTCGCGCATTCCCGCGCTCGTGATCTCGCCGTTCGCGAAGAAGGGCTACGTCGATCACACCATGTACGACACGAACTCGATCCTGCGTTTCATCAGCCGCGTGCACGGGCTCGCGCCGCTCGACGGCGTCGCCGCGCGCGACAAGGCGTTCGCGGCACGCGGCGCCACGCCGCCGGGCGACCTGACGAACGCGCTCGATCTCGCCTGACGATCCACCGACGCCGCTGAGATGACGACGCCCCGGTGCAACACGGTTGCCCGGGGGCCTCGTCGTTTTCGTCGCGATGCTACGCGGCGCTGCGCAGCGCCTCGCTCGCCGAACGCGCGGCGTGACGGCCGGCCTGCCGGCCGAAGAAAGTCGCGTCGCGGGCGGCGCCTGATAGCTCGCCTGGTCGACCAGCAGGTAGATCCGGTCGTCGGCCTGGTGGAACGCGTGATGGCCGGTGCTGCAGCGTGGCGAATCCGGCAACGCGTATCTCGTCGGCGACGAGAACCTGAGCTTCGCCGACTACTTCGCGGCCTTCGTCCGCGCGGCCGGCAATCCGCGGACGGTACCGTCGCTCGACCACGAGCATCCGCTGCTGCCGGACATCGCGATCTATACGGGCCGCGGCAACGTCGTATCGTATGAGCCCGATCCGGCCGATGTCGCGCTGCTGCGCTACCGGCGCGGCGACGTGCAGCGCGCGGTCGACGAAGTGGTCGCGCAGTTCGGCGCCTAGGCGCACGTTCAACGGTCACGCCAAGCTGAAAACGCGGCGCAAACGACGACGTCCCGCCGCCGGCGTCGTATGCCGGCGGCGGGACGTCGATGCCGCTACGTCGATATGCCGCTACGTCGTGGTCGATGCGGCGCGTCAGCCGCCGAGGCGCTGCTCGATCTTCTTCATCGTGTCGGTCAGCTCGGTCGGCAGGCGCAGCTTCAGCGTGTCGAACAGCGCCGCATGCAACTTCAGCTCCTCGCGCCATTCATCGGCGTTCATCGACGTCACCGCCTCGAACTGCTCGCGCGTGAAGTCGAGCCCGTCCCAGTGTAGATCGTCATAAGCCGGCGACACGCCGAACGCATGTTCGCCGCCGCCGCCGTTGCCTTCGAGACGATCGAGCATCCACTTCAGCACGCGCATGTTCTCGCCGAAGCCCGGCCACACGAACTTGCCGTTCGCGTCCTTGCGGAACCAGTTCACGCAGTAGATCTTCGGCAGCTTCGCGCCCGCGCCTTCGAGCTGCTTGCCGATCTTCAGCCAGTGCGCGAAATAATCGCTCACGTTGTAGCCGCAGAACGGCAGCATCGCGAACGGATCGCGGCGCACGATGCCTTGCTGGCCGACGGCCGCGGCGGTCGTCTCCGAGCCCATCGTCGCGGCCATGTACACGCCTTCGACCCAATCGCGCGCTTCGGTCACGAGCGGCACGGTCGTCGAGCGACGGCCGCCGAAGATGAACGCGTCGATCGGCACGCCGGCCGGATTTTCCCAGTCCGCGTCGATCGACGGGCATTGCGATGCGGGCGCCGTGAAGCGCGAGTTCGGATGCGCGGCCTTGCGACCCGTTTCCTTTCCGATTTCCGGCGTCCACGGGTTGCCTTGCCAATCGGTCAGCTTCGCGGGCGGCGTGTCGGTCAGGCCTTCCCACCACACGTCGCCGTCCTCCGTCAGCGCGACGTTCGTGAAGATCACGTTTTCCTTCAGCGTCGAGATTGCGTTCGGATTGGTCTTCACCCCGGTGCCCGGCGCGACGCCGAAGAAACCGGCTTCCGGGTTGATCGCATACAGGCGGCCGTCGCGGCCGGGCTTCAGCCACGCGATATCGTCGCCAATTGTCGTGACCTTCCAGCCGTCGAAGCCCTGCGGCGGAATCAGCATCGCGAAGTTGGTCTTGCCGCACGCGGACGGGAACGCCGCCGCCACGTGATACTTCTTGCCGGCCGGCGACGTCACGCCGAGGATCAGCATGTGTTCGGCGAGCCAGCCCTGGTCGCGGCCCATCGTCGACGCAATGCGCAGCGCGAAGCATTTCTTGCCGAGCAACGCGTTCCCGCCGTAGCCGGAGCCGAAGCTCCAGATCTCGCGCGTCTCGGGGAAATGCACGATGTACTTGACCGGGTTGCACGGCCAGCGCACGTCCTTCTGCCCCGCGTCCAGCGGATGGCCGACGCTGTGCACGCACGGCACGAAATCGCCGTCCTCGCCGAGCACGTCATAGACCTCGCGGCCCATGCGCGTCATGATCCGCATGTTCACGACCACGTACGGGCTGTCGGACAGCTCGACGCCGATATGCGCGATCGGCGAGCCGAGCGGGCCCATCGAGAACGGCACCACGTACAGCGTGCGGCCGCGCATCGAGCCGCGGAACAGACCGTTCAGTGTCTCGCGCATTTCTTCGGGCGCGATCCAGTTGTTGGTCGGGCCGACGTCGTCGGGCGACGGCGTGCAGATGAACGTGCGATCCTCGACGCGCGCGACGTCGGACGGATCGGATTGCGCGAGATACGAGTTCGGCCGCTTCTCCGGGTTCAGGCGCGTGAGCGTGCCCTGGTCGACCATCGCCTGGCACAGCGCATCGTATTCCTCCTGCGAGCCGTCGCACCACACGACGCGTTCCGGCTCCGTGAGCGCCGCGATGCGCGACACCCACTCGATCAGTTTGCGATGCTTGACGAATGCCGGGGGAGCGATCAGCGGGCTGTGCGTCGCTTCGGCCATGGTGTTATGCGACATGGAAACGTCTCCAGATTATTGGAAGGGATCGGGGATGCGGGGCGAGCCCGCCAGATGGGGGAATGCGGTCGGAGCGCAGGTTGAAGCGACGCGCAAGGCGGGACGCGCGAGCGGAGCGCGTGTCGATGCCGCGATGCGGGCGAGAGAATGTGATGTCTCGTATGAGCGTGCGAACGCGAGTTTCGCCATGCAAGCAACCTGCCGTACAACTCCATGCCGGCCAGCATACCATCGCCGTTATTGGACGGGCGCTGCGTTGCAACAAGAAACAATTGTGACGACGCGCCGGCATGCCGTTTGCCGGCCGGTCCTTTTTTTGCGCCGACGCATTCGCTTTGGGGACGAAACGGCTCGAAACGTCCGTCCGGCAAGGGTTTCGCGAACGCGGAAAAATCGGCGCGACGCGTTCGCATGCGGCGCCCCCGAACGGACGGAGGCCGAATTGGCGTTTTCGCTACTCAGGCAAACCCTGAATTAGGTTGCGCACACAAACATCCATCGCGAACGCGTTGTGTGCGCTACCGCTCAAAGCGGCGCGCCCGGCAATCCGGGGTAATACGTGCGTGCGGCCATCCCGCCGTCGACGGCCAGCTCGGCGCCGTTGCAGTACGACGCTTCGTCGCTCGCGAGGAACAGCGTCGCGCGCGCGATTTCGTCAGGCAAGCCGACGCGTTGCAGCGGCACGTGCGTGTAGTGCTTGTCGACTTCGTCGAGCGGTACGCCGGTCGGGTTCGACATCGCCGTGTTCACGCCGCCCGGATGGATCGAATTCACGCGCACGCCCTGGTGCCCGAGTTCCAGCGCCGCGACCTTCGTCAGCCCGCGCACGCCCCATTTGCTCGACACGTAAGCGGCCAGCGCGTTCACGCCGCGCAGCCCGTCCACCGACGAAATGTTGACGGTCGGCCCGCGCTGCTGCGCGATCATGCGCGGCGCGATCGTACGAATCCCGACGAACATGCCGACCAGATTGATCGACACCGCACGCTCGAAATCGCGTTTCGACAAGTCGATGATCGCGCCGAACATCAGCACCGCCGCGTTGTTGACGAGCACGTCGATGCGGTCGAACTGCTCGACGGTCGCATCGGCGACGCCGATGTCGCGCCGGCCGCCGGCCTGAAGCAGACCAACACGGACCCGGGCATCGACGGCATCATCGCGGTGTGGGTCGACAGCGCGAACCCGATGTTCCGCCAGCCGTTCGACGACGCGGTGCGCACGGTCGCACCGCACATGGCCGCGTATCTCGTCACGGAGTCGCAGCCGATTCCGAACACACGCTTTCCGGCGCGGCCCGGCGAGCGCACGAGCGGCTTCTCGCAGCTCGCGTTCCTGAAGCGCCCGCCGCGCCTCACGCACGAAGCGTGGCTCGACGTGTGGCACGGCCATCACACGCGCGTCGCGATCGATACGCAGGACAACTTCCTGTACGTGCAGAACGTGGTCGTGCGCGCGCTCACGCATGCGGCGCCCGGCTACGACGCGATCGTCGAGGAATGCTTCCCTGCCGCGGCGATGACCGATCCGTATGCGTTCTTCGATGCGGTCGGCGACGAGGAGAAGTTCCAGCGCAACGTCGCGCAGATGATGGACAGCTGCGGACGCTTCATCGATTTCGACAAGATCGACGTGGTGCCGACGAGCCAGTACGTCGTGAACGCGGTGCGCGGATAAAAAAACGCCAACCCGCGCTGAACGGGTTGGCGTCGTGCCGTGGGTACGACGATTACGAGAACTGGTTCATCGTGTTGTCCTTGCCCGCTGCCTTCAGCGCTGCTTCGCCGCTGAAATATTCCTTGTGGTCGTCGCCGATATCCGAGCCGGACATGTTCTGGTGCTTGACGCACGCGATGCCCTGGCGGATCTCCTTGCGCTGCACGCCGGCAACGTAACCGAGCATGCCCTGGTCACCGAAGTATTCCTTCGCGAGGTTGTCGGTCGACAGCGCAGCCGTGTGGTACGTCGGCAGCGTGATCAGGTGGTGGAAGATGCCTGCTTCACGCGACGCATCGGCCTGGAACGTGCGGATCTTCTCGTCGGCGAGCGTGGCCAGTTCGGTCTGGTCGTACTCGACGCTCATCAGTTGCGCGCGGTCGTAGGCCGACACGTCCTTGCCCGCTGCCTTCATCGCGTCATACACCTGCTGACGGAAGTTCAGCGTCCAGTTGAACGACGGGCTGTTGTTGTACACCAGCTTCGCGTTCGGGATCACCTTGCGGATTTCGCTGACCATGCCGCCGATCTGCGCGATATGCGGCTTTTCGGTTTCGATCCACAGCAGGTCGGCGCCGTTCTGCAGCGACGTGATGCAATCCAGCACGCAACGCGCTTCGCCGGTGCCCGGGCGGAACTGGAACAGGTTGCTCGGCAGGCGCTTCGGACGCAGCAGCTTGCCGTCGCGCTTGATCACGACGTCGCCGTTGCCGAGCTGGTCGGCCGACAGCTCTTCGCAGTCGAGGAACGAGTTGTACTGGTCGCCAAGGTCGCCCGGCGTGTTGGTCACGGCGATCTGCTTGGTCAGGCCGGCGCCGAGCGAGTCGGTACGGGCGACGATGATGCCGTCGTCCACGCCCAGTTCCAGGAACGCGTAGCGGATCGCGCGGATCTTCGCGAGGAAGTCCTCGTGCGGCACCGTGACCTTGCCGTCCTGGTGGCCGCACTGCTTCTCGTCGGACACCTGGTTCTCGATCTGGATGCAGCACGCGCCCGCTTCGATGAACTGCTTGGCCAGCAGGTACGTTGCCTCGGCATTGCCAAAACCCGCGTCGATGTCGGCGATGATCGGCACGACGTGCGTCACGTGGTTGTCGATCTTTTCCTGGATCGCGGCCTTGGCAGTCGCATCCTTGGCCGCATCCAGCTCGCGGAACAGGCCGCCGAGCTCACGGGCGTCGGCCTGGCGCAGGAACGTATACAGCTCGCGGATCAGCGCGCTGACCGAGGTCTTTTCGTGCATCGACTGGTCCGGCAGCGGGCCGAACTCCGAACGCAGCGCGGCGACCATCCAGCCCGACAGGTACAGGTAACGGCGTTCGGTGCTGTTGAAGTGCTTCTTGATGGAGATCATTTTCTGCTGGCCGATGAAGCCGTGCCAGCAACCCAGCGACTGCGTGTACTTGGTCGGGTCCGCATCGTACGCGGCCATGTCGGCGCGCATGATCTTCGCGGTGTAGCGGGCGATGTCCAGGCCCGTCTTGAACTTGTTCTGGGCGCGCATGCGGGCAGCCGATTCCGGATTGATGGCATCCCACGCGCTGCCTTGCTTCTCCTTCAAACCAGCCACTGCCTTGATGTCGTCTTGATATTGGGACATGTCTATCTCCTGGGAACGAAGCGCATTTGAGTAAAGGGTTCAGCGTGCCCGCTCCGTGTGACGAAGCGAACTGCATGGACTTAATAGTACCGCCGCCTGGTTCGCTTTCGACCAACTCTTATATAAGACATAAGATATAAATTTCGCTGTTTTTTCAATGAGATAAGCGCGCGTTTTTGCGATGCAAAACAAGTTTTCACGCGGCGGGACAGCCCCGCGCCGGAAATTCGATTGACATCCCGCGATATGAAACGATCTTTCGGCAGTTGGTGCGACGACAGACAGGGCGATCCATGCTTCGGGCTTTTGCCATGCGCATGACAAAACGTCTATACTTGGACAATTCATCGACGGCGCCGAACGCGCCCCTTCTGCCCGGAACGACATGAGCGACTACCCCGTTTTCGACGCGCTGTATGAGCTGCTGACGACCTCCGGCGCGCGGTTCCGCGTGCTGGATCACCCGGCCGAAGGCAAATCCGACGTGATCGCCGCGATACGCGGCACGCGTCCCCAACAGGGCGCGAAGGCGATGCTCTGCACATTCAAGGACGGCGGCGACGCCACCGCGCTCGCGGTGATCCCCGGCCACCTGAAGATCGATTTCCGCAAGGTCGCCGACGCGCTCGGCCGCCGCAAGGCGACGCTCGCGCCGCCCGAACTCGCGGCCGCGGTCACGCGCTGCGTGATGGGCGCCGTGCCGCCGTTCGTGTTCGACGCGAACGTGACGCTCGTCGTCGACCCGGCTCTCATCGAACTCAACGACGAAATCGCGTTCAACGCGGGCCGCCTCGACCGCTCGGTCGTGCTCGACGCGTCCGACTACGTGCGGATCGCCCACCCGCTGCTCGCCGACATCACGCGGCCGGACGCCGCCAACGCGCCCTCGCTGCAGGCCAACGCATGACCACGCCACGCCCCCGACCGCAACTGGAGCAGGCATCGCTGATCGAGCAGGTGCTGCGCATCGCCGAAGGGCTCGGCGCGATGTTCGCGCCGTTCACCGAGGTCGTCGTGCACGACCTGCGCACGCCGGAACACGCGATCCTCGCGATCCACAACAACCTGTCGGGCCGCGCGGTCGGCGATCCGGCGACCGAGCTCGGGCTTGCTCGCATCGAGGACGACGACTACCCACAGGTACTCGCGAACTACGCGAACCGCTTCGCCGACGGCCGCACCGCGAAAAGCACGTCGATCGGCATCAAGGATTCGAGCGGCCGCTACGTGGCCGCGCTGTGCCTGAACGCGGACGTCACGCTGTTCCGCGGCTTCCAGGGCATGCTGAACCAGTTCTGCAGCACCGAAGGCGAACCCGTCGCAGAAACGCTCGACCCGGCCGGCGCGGACGCGATCCGGCAGCGCATCGACGCGTTCGCGACCCGCCTGGCGACCACGCCGCGCGAACTGAAAACCGACCAGCGCCGCGAGCTGATGCACGCGCTGAAGGCGGACGGCTTCCTCGAGGTGCGCCGCGCGATGGAAATCGTGTCGCAGCACCTCGGCGTGTCGCGCGCCACCGTCTACAACGATGCGAAATGATGCGGGCCCTGATGCCCCATTGACCGACCCTTCCGACGAGCGACCTTCATGAACACTCCGACCCTCCCCACCTACGACGACGTCGCGGCCGCCGCGGCACGGCTCGAAGGCCACGCGCACCGCACGCCCGTGATGACGTCGCGCACGATCGACGAAGCGCTCGGCGCGCAGGTGTTCTTCAAGTGCGAGAACCTGCAGCGCATGGGTGCATTCAAGTTCCGCGGCGCGTTCAACGCGCTGTCGCGCTTCGACGCGACGCAGCGCCGCAACGGCGTCGTCGCGTTCTCGTCCGGCAACCACGCGCAGGCGATCGCGCTCTCGGCGCGCATCCTCGGCATTCCGGCGACGATCGTGATGCCGCAGGATGCGCCGGCCGCGAAGATGGCCGCGACGCGCGGCTACGGCGGCAACGTCGTGACCTACGACCGCTATACCGAGGACCGCGAGCAGATCGGCCGCGAGCTTGCCGAGAAACACGGGCTCACGCTGGTCCCGCCGTACGACCATGCGGACGTGATCGCGGGCCAGGGCACGGCGGCAAAGGAACTGTTCGACGAGGTCGGGCCGCTCGACGCGGTGTTCACGCCGCTCGGCGGCGGCGGCCTGCTGTCGGGCACGGCGCTCGCGACGCGCGCGCTGTCGCCGCACGCGAAGCTGTACGGCGTCGAGCCGGAAGCCGGCAACGACGGCCAGCAGTCGTTCCGGTCCGGCTCGATCGTCCATATCGACACGCCGCGCACGATCGCCGACGGCGCGCAAACGCAGCACCTCGGCAACCTGACGTTCCCGATCCTGCGGCGCGACGTCGACGACATCCTGACCGCGACCGATGCCGAGCTGGTCGACTGCATGCGCTTCTTCGCGACCCGTATGAAGATTGTCGTCGAGCCGACCGGCTGCCTGTCGTTCGCGGCCGCGCGCCGGATGAAGGACGAACTGAAGGGCAAGCGCGTCGGCATCGTGATCAGCGGCGGCAACGTCGATCTCGAGAACTTCTGCGCGCTGGTGTCCGCCTCCGCATGACCGTCGTGGCGCGCGGATGGCGTGGATGAATATCCTGTCATCCGCGTGCCGCCGCTTCTTCACGGCGCGTTAAGTTTCGCGCCCTAGACTGATTAGGTATCCCGCATTCAGTCGCGAAGAAGGAGTCGTCATGAACACGCACGCGATCGTCGCCGCCGCCCTCGCGGCAGCCTCCCTTTCGGCGTTCGCTCAACCGGGCGTTACGTCATCCAGCCTTCCCGCCGCGTCGCCGCAAGGCCCCGTCGCGCAGTCCACCCACCGTCCGCCCGCCGCGCTGCCGCCCGCCGGCTTCGTGCTCGCGAAGATCGATCAGAACAATACGCCGCCCGATCGCGGCGGCGATCCCAACGGCCGCACGCGCTCCGGCTCGCATATGTAAAACGTGAGCCGGCCGCGTCGGACGGCCGGCCCGCCCCACTGAGTCACCACGACCTCACAACGACGGCAGCGACGGATCGCGTGCGGCGAGGATGTCCGCGGTGCGCCGCTGCAGCACGCCGTCGATTGTCTCCGGTTACGGAATCAGCCAGTAACGCCCGTCTCGAATGCCATCGAACACCCGCGCGGCGAATGCGTCGGGCGTGACTCCGTGTGCGTTCAGCATCGCGCGCATCGTATCGACGAAACCCTGCACTTCGGGCCGGTCGTGCGCGGCGCCGAACCGGGTCGTTGAAGATGCCCGACTGCACCGGGCCGGGCGCGAGCAGCGACAGCGGATCACCGCGCATCTCGGGTTCAGCGGCGAGGAAGCGTTCCGACGGGCGTTCGTGCGATGGGCGGGTATCGCGCCGAGCCGGTTCCGGCGCGATTGCGGCGCCGCCGATGTGCCGTTTCATCAGACGTGAAGGCGGTTCGAATGCGCCATAAAAAAGAAAGGACTTCGAAAGCATTCGACGAACACTGACGTTTTTTCGCATCCCGTCGGCCGACGACGATTGACGCGCCGGAGCGCTCGCCATTACGCTTGCGCGCTGATGGTTCCCGGGAACGGGATCAAAAGGGAACGCAGGAGGGGCCGTGCCTCGAATCTGCGGCTGCCCCCGCAACTGTAAGCGGCGAATCCGCGCCACCACACGCCACTGGGAAACCGGGAAGGCCGGCGCGAATGACGACCCGCGAGCCAGGAGACCTGCCATCGACCCGAGGTCCAAGCAGCCGCACCGGGCGGGGTGTCCCGATGCGCCGGCACCGCCTTTGGCGGTCGCCCCGTTGCATGGACGGCCCGACCTCAGGACCCTTCAGATGTCCAACCTTTCCGCATCCGCTTCCACGCCGGAAGCGTCGCGCCGCTGCGTCGCCGTCATGCGCGGCGTCTTTGCGCGCTCACGCCGTACCTGCAACACGATCACGCTCGCCGCCTCATGAATCTTCGCCACCTTCTCGCCACGTCCGCCGCCACCGCGCTGCTCTCCCCGATCGCCCATGCTGCCGGCGACACGGCGCTCACGCAGCCGCGCCAGCCCGCCGATGGCACCGACCTGCCGGCGATCACCGTGACCGACACGCGGCACCTGCCCGAATCGTTCGACCAGCGCTATGCGACGACGCAGGTGCTCACGCGCGCCGATCTCGACCGCCTGTCGCCGAGCGAGCCGAGCATCACGCAGGCGCTCGCGATGCTGCCGGGCGTGACCGTCTCGCAGACCGGCGGCCCCGGCTCGTCCGCGTCGGTCAGCATCCGCGGCTCGTCGGCCAGCCAGGTCGCGGTGTTCATCGACGGGATCCGGATCGGGTCGCCGACCACCGGCATCGCGCCGTGGGCCGACCTGCCGACCGAAGCGTTCGAGCGCGTCGAAGTGATTTCGGGGCCGGCCGCCGCATCGTTCGGCGCGAACGCGATGGGCGGCGTCGTGCAGCTGTTCACGCGCCGCGCCGCCGGGCAACCCAACCAGACGAGCGTGTCGTTCGGCGGCGGCTCGAACAAGACCTTCGACACGCAGCTGCGCACGTCGGGCACCGTGCCGTCGACCGGGCCGCTGGCCGCGCTCGGCGGACTCACTTACTCGCTCGGCCTGCACTCGTACAACACCGCCGGCATCGACGCGACGCGGCCCGTGTTGCCATACCACGAGGACGGCCGCAACCCGTATCACGCGCAGGATCTCGATGCGCGCCTCGGCTACGCGCGCGATAACTGGTCGATCTCGACGTTCGCGCTGTATCACCGCTCCGACCTGTCCTATGACAATGCCGCCTTTGCGAACCGCGAACTCGATCATCAGCTGACGACCGGCATCGCGTTCCATCTCGACATCACGCCCGACACGCAGTTCGACCAGTCGTTTGGTTATGCGAACGACCGCCAGTTCCTGTATGCGAGCGACCCGTCCATCCGGACCGACCGGATCGACTCGCAGCGCATCAGTTCGTCGACGTCGCTGACCCATCAGGCGCACGGCTTCCACCTGTTCGGCCTGCCGCTGTCGGGCGAGACGAAGGTCGCGTACGACTTCACGCGCGAGCAGGCGTTCCTGCCGGTCGACGTGCCGGACGGCGTGCCCACGCGCAACGATTCCGCGTTCTCGCTGCATCAGTCGGCGACGCTCGGCAGCGTGACGATGTTCGTCGCGGGCCGTCACGAGATCATCGCGGGGAAAACCGTGAACACCGGCAACGCCGCGTTGTCGTGGGCGATCACGCCGGTCTATACGGCGCGCGTGTCGTACGGCAATGCATTCCGCCTGCCGTCGTTCAACGACCTGTACTACCCCGGTTACGGCAATCCGAACCTGAATCCGGAGCGCAGCGATTCGGTCGAAGCCGCGCTCGAAGCGAACACCGCGTACGGCACGTTCAGCGCCGCGATCTACGATACGCGCGTCAACAACCTGATCGCGTACAACCCGGCGACGTTCTCGCCGATGAACATCGGCCGCGCGCATATCCGCGGCATCGACCTGTCATACAAGGGCACGATCGGTCGCACGACGCCGGTGAGCATCGCGGTGGGGATTCTCAATCCGCAGGACGAAACCAACGGCAGCTGGCTCAACCGCCGGCCGCGCCAGACGGTCAGCGTGAACATCGACCACACGTGGGACGAACTGCACCTGCATGCACTGAGCACCGGCGCATCGCTGAACTACGGCGGCACGACGTTCGACGACCCGGCCAACGCCACGTATCTGCCGTCGTATCTGACCGTGAACCTGCGCGCGTCGTACAAGATCAATGCGCACCTGACGGTGTCGGCGACGCTGTCGAACCTGTTCGACCGTCAGTACGTGACTGCGTACGGCTACAACACGCTCGGGCGCACCGCGTTCGGTAAGGTCAGCTATACGTTCTGATCGGGGCGGTCGAGGGCGTCGGTCCGGACAGGTTCGAGCGTTCTATCGCACCGCGGTTCGCGTCAGGACCACACGATGCCGTGTACGCCCGCAATCAACTGGACCGCGCCGAACACCGCGATCACGACGGCCGACACGCGCGACAGCCCGTGCATGAACGTCAGCGGCATCTTCGTGCGCAATGCGGCGGTCGCGCTGCTCAGGCACAGCCACCACGTCGCGGAGCCGACGAACACGCCGGCGACCATCAGCGCGACCGTCGGCCCCATCGCAACCTCATGCGTGCCGGTCAGCGGGCCGAGCGCCGCGAAAATCCCGACGAATGACAGAATCGTCATCGGATTCGACAGCGTCAGGCCGAACGTCGTCAGGAAATCGCGCAGCACGGTCGTGCGCGGCAAGTCGCGCTGTGCCGCCGATGCAGCCGGCGCCTGCCGCGCGATGGTCCAGGCCAGCCACACCAGGAACGCGCCGCCGCCGATTTTCAGCGCGACGGTCAGCATCGGAAACGCGGTGACGATGCCAGCGACGCCCAGCGCGCCGAGCAGCCCGTAGACCGCATCGGCGCACGCAGCGCCGATGCCGGTGGCGAATCCCGCGTGAACGCCTCGGCTCAGGCTGCGCTGGATGCACAGCATCCCGATCGGGCCGACCGGCACCGCGATCGACAATCCCATCACGACGGACTTGATGAACAGCATGGCCGGCTCCTCGCGATTTCCCGTGGCTTCAACCGCATCGTAGGGAAAGTCCGGTCGCCGCTGAAGGCGGTTTTTAAGGAAAAATGGCGGCTTCACCTTAAAAACTTCGCCGCGATGGACGAACTCGACTGGAAGGTACTCGCGCTGCTGCAGGCCAACGGCCGCATCAGCTATACGGAGCTGGCGCGCCAGGTTCATCTGTCGGTGCCGGCGGTCACGGAACGCGTGAAGCGCCTCGAATCGGCCGGCGTGATCGACGGCTACACGGCGCGGGTCAATCCGGCGGCGGCCGGCTACCCGGTCAGCGCGCTGATCGGCATCACGGTGCCGCAGCCGGCGAAGGCGAAATTTCTGAAGCTGCTGGAGACGATTCCCGAAGTGGTCGAGTGCCATCACGTGACGGGCGCGGATTCCTACGTGATGCGGTTCATCGCGGTCAGCATGGCGCACCTCGAGCAACTGATCGAGCGCATCAACCTGTACGGCGAAACGCGCACGTCGATCGTGATGTCGACGCCGCTGCCGGCGCGCGGGCTCGCGCGTCCGGCTGCCGCGAGCAAAGGCGGTCGGGGGTGACACGAGCGCTCAAGGGTTTTCTACTTCCGTTTGAGGCTCACCGCGCCACAGGCACGATGCACGCCCAAGTGACCATTCCGTCGACGTCAGGCACATCGACCCTTACCTGAAATGAATCGATCCAACGCGAAATTCATCGGACTCATTCTGCGAGTTCTATTCGCCAGCCTCTGTGTGCTGGCCGCTGATTCGCAGGCCAGCCCTTTTACAGCACAGACCAGCAAGGTCAGTACATCCATTTCCGACCTGCCACGTTACGAAAAACTGCCGTTGTTCAACCCACATCGCAAGACCTTCACATGCGTGTATCAGGACCAACATGTACCGCCTGTCGATCCCCAGGCTGAATTGTGGTTTCAGCAGGCGCTGGCGCTCGATAACCCGAACATCGATTATGACAAGCGAGATTACGGGAAGATTTATCAACTCTACATGCAGGCTGCCGAGCGCAATCACTGGAAGGCCATGCTTAATATCGCCTCGATGATATTGAGCGACCGTCAGGGAGTGCCAACCCACGATCCGGAAACCGCCACCCGCTGGGTGGAAAAGGCAATGAAACTGGGCGTGCCTGACGCCTACGACATGATGGGCATCTACCATCAGAATGGGCTGGTCAAGGGTGGCGATGCCACCAGCGCCTATGCCTTCTTCCAGCGCGCTGCCGATATGGGCAGCCCATCCGCACAAACATTTATCGGAACAAAAACGGATGCGGCACATGACGACCCGGGAGGGGAATTCTGGGGCAATCTGCCTATCGCGACACAAATGCTGGAATGTGCCTTCGCACAGGGATTTGGGGATGCGGCCGATGCGTTAGGACTGGTCTACGCAAGGGACAATACCTCCGAAGGCAAAACACGCGCTCTAAAAATTTTGCACGACGGCGTAAAGCTGGGAAGTGCCAAATGCGCGCATAGCCTGGCACCAGAATTTCGCGGCCTAGACCTCACCGACGGCACCAACCTGGTCGGCCATATCGACAAGGCGCGTGCGGAACGTTACAGCAAGCTCGGGGATGCGCTCGAGTTCTATCAGGGCCGACTGAAGCTGCCAAATCTCGACAAGGTACTTCCGTTGCCTCCCGCACCGTTGCCGAAATGGGATGGCAAAGTACAGACGTTGATCGACGGCGCAAAGGCTGTGACCCCGGCCCCCAAACCACAGAAGAGTGCGGCGCTGCAAGGTCGCGAATTTATTCCGAGCGGGTATGCCGTGGCGGCACGAGAACGAAGCATGATGGTCGTCACGGGCAACGATCCGGTACCGCTCGACGGCTATTGGCTCGCACTGTATGGTCCGCCGTCGATCTCCAAGGCCGACTTGATTCCCGCCCGGCAGAACACACCGGAGCGCTATCAAGTCGGCGAACGCTTTGGGGCGCCGTCATTCGACTGGCTGGCAGCAGACCGGGTGCAGTGGCATTACCTTGGCGAAGCCTATCCCCTCCCACCGCAACGGTACGATCTTATGAAGCACATGATCGAAACCGGGCTGCTGCGCGAAGTCCCCGAGCCTGCTTCGCCAGTCCAATGCACCGGTCAACATCGTTGCCCTCTAACTGGAATATGGCAAGGTCACGTGGCTGCAGAGCACCCGATGGCAACGCTTTACAATCGATGGAATCGTCAAGCGTTCGTCGAGAAAGGCGGGGCATTTCCGCATGCCGGAGACAGTTTCCTCGATGTCGCCATGACAGACGTGCAATGGACGTACCTCGGCAGTCCGAATGCCGAAACCGGTATGCCCGGTATCCATGCAATTGGAATGTAAACGCACGGGGCCTTCACGCCGCCGCACGCACAAGGAAAATACAAGTGGTTCGTCAGGTCATTGTGGTGGGTGATACGCTCGCGCCGCACGGCGGCACCGTTACGGCAGGTTCGAATGCCGACGTGATAGACGGTAAGTCGATTGCCCGCAAAGGCGATACGGTCGAATGTCAGGAGCATGGAACGCAGACGATCGCTGAGGGCGACGCGAACGGTATGATCAGCGGCGCTCCGGTTGCGTTGCATGGACATCGTGTGGCATGCGGCTGCACGTTGGTGAGTTGTTCAACCACCGTGTCGTGGTCCTGAGCGGAACAGAAACGCCGCCCGCCGGAACAATCGCATATAAGCAAAGAGTGACCGGCACCGGTTCCTACGGGATGCGATTCGTCGCGATCGTCTTGGCGCACCGTGAGTAGCGGAGAGTCGATCAACCTGTACGGCGAAACGCGCACGTCGATCGTGATGTCGACGCCGCTGCCGGCGCGCGGGCTTGCGCGTCCGGCGGCTGCGAGCAAAGGCGGTCGGGGGTGACACGATGCCCCGCGCCGCGCGATGCTGTGCCCTGCGCACCTTGCACGAACCGGACAACCTGCCATGTCAGTGATCGGAATCAATCATTACAACCTGCGCACGGATCGGGCGACGCTCGATACGCTGCGCGATTTCTATGTGAACGTCGTCGGCCTCGAGCAGGGCTATCGCCCACCGTTCCAGAGCGCGGGCTACTGGCTCTACGCGGGAACGCAGGCAATCCTCCACCTGTCGGAAGCGCGGCCCGGCGAGGTACGGCCATCGCACGTCGTCAATACGTTCGACCACATGGCGTTTTCATGCGAAAACGCCGCCGACATGGAACGGCGTCTCACCGATGCGCAGGTCCGGTACTCGCGCAGGTACGTGCCGCTCACGAGGCAGTTCCAGCTCTTTTTCGCCGACCCGGCCGGCAATGGCGTCGAGTTGAACTTCGCCGAGCCCGACCGCGATTCCGATAATGAACCGGGTTAGCACACGCGGTTCGGGCCGGCGATTCGTTCGTGCCGCCATGGCGTTGACGACGCGCCGTGCGCCGGTTGGGCGCGCTGACGGTCAGTACGGCCCCGTCACCTGCCGACCGCTCCGCCGAGCAAGCCGCCGACGAGCGACGTGACCGGCGCGAGCGGATTGCTCGTACCGCCCGACGTCGCACCGCCGCTCGTACCGGTGCCGGGACCGTTGTGCACGGTCGCCGGTATCCCGCCAACCACACTCGTCAGCAGGCCTGCCACCGGCGCGACGCCGTTTGCTCCGTTCGGATTCACGAGACCGCCCGCGTTGGTCACCGTATTGCCGACCGCTCGGACGAGTTGCCCGACATCGCCGACGACCGGCTGTGACGACGCGGCTGACACCTTCGTTCCGGCCGAGGTGATCGCCCCGCCGACCTGCCCGAGCAGGCCGGCGACAGGCTGACCGAGGCCGGTCGCTGTGCCGACCTGTTGGGTGAGGTTGCCGGCCGTCGTCACGAGTGGCGTGATCGCCGAGCCGGCCGTCCGGGTCGCCTGCTGCACCGGACGTGACGACACGGTCGAGCCGACCATGGCGCCCGCCGACTGCAGCCCGTGGGCGACCGTGTCGAGCAGGCCGCCGACCGGCGTCGTGATGGGTGCGAGCGGCGACAGCGGCCCCGCGCCGAGCGCCCTGACCGTCTCGCTTAGGCCCAGGACGGGATTGCCCGTGGAGCTGACGACGGTGCCGAGTCCGGTGACTGTCCTGCCGACCGGGTCCGGCGTGATGCCGATCTGGCTGATGCCACCGCTCACCGCGTTCGCCGTGTCGCGGATGATCGAGCCCACGCCTGTGATGGTCGCGCCCGGGCCCGCGGTGAGGCTCTTGCCGACGCCCGGCAAAGTCACGTCGCCGACCGTGGTGCCGGCGTCGATCACGATCTGCCCGACCGTGCTGACGACACCGTTCGTGCCGGGCGCGCCGCTGGTGCCCCAACCGCCGCTCGTCGTGCCGCTTGTGCCGCTGGTTCCACTGGTTCCACTGGTTCCGCTGGTCCCGCTAGTCCCGTTAGTTCCGCTGGTTCCGTTAGTCCCACTAATCCCACCGGTCACGCTCGTACTCGTGCCGATGCTATTAGCGGCCACGGTCGGTGCGGTGATGTCGCCGCCGCCGCACGCGGCCAGCGTGCATGCCGCAGCGATCGCGGCGAGCGCGACGCCGGTTCTGGTGAAATGGCGATGCATGGATGCCCCCGTCGGTTTTTTTCTGATTAATGCATTCGACAAGCATCTCTCATGCCACGCATGATCGGCGTCGCCGCAATTCCGCGATCGCTCGCATCGGGCCCTGCCGGCGGCCGTTCCACGCAGGACGTGCGGCTTGCGGGCTGAAACCCACCCGTTAGATCCGCTTCGCATCGCCACCGAACGTTCACGTAACACGGGGAGCACGTTACGTAGCATCGGCACGAGACTGCGACGATACCTGCAATGGCGTCGAATCGAACATCACGAGCCCGCCGGTCATTTCGGTGACGAATTGGCGATGCGTGAACCGGAGGCCGACACTTCGGTGCAGTGGGAAAGGTAAGTGCACATGCCGACGACGAGCCATCCGTCACAGTCGCCCCCGGCACCGATCGCACCGGACATGCATCACGGCCGTTTCACAAGCGTCACGATCGTAAGCGTGCCGTTCACGCGCTCGACCCTTATCTTGACCTTGTCACCCACGTGCAGCGAATCGATCATCGCCGGGTCGCCGGCCTTGAACGCCATCGTCATCGGCGCCATCCCGACGTTCTCGAGCGCGCCGTGCTTCAGCGTCACCATGCCGTGCGCGGCATCGATCCGTTTCACTTCGGCATCGGTCAGCGCCGCATTCGACGCGGCCGTCTTCATGTCGCCCATGCTCATGCCGGACATGCTGCCGGCCGCGCGCACCGGCGTGGCCACGACGGCCATCGCGCCAAAAACGGAGATGACGATGCATCGTATCTTCATCGGGATTCTCCCGGCTGCGGCGAATGACGAATGCGCGCCGCTACACCAGCAATGTCGCGACCGCCCACGCAATCAGCACGACGCCGAGCGCGCGGCCGATGCGCTCGCCGCCGGGCAGCACCTTTTCGATCAGCACGAACAGCGACAACGCGACGATCCACACGACGTTCATCACGCCGCCGACGAACAGCAGCGCCATCAGCAGCCAGCAACAGCCCACGCAATACGCACCGTGGCGCACGCCGAGCAGGAAGCTGCCCGTGATGCCCGGCCGCCAGTACGTCGTGAGGAATCGGACCGGCGACCGGCATTGCCGCAAGCAGGCCTGTTTCAGCGGCGAAAACTGGTAGATGCCGGCCAGCGCGAGGACGATCGCCGACAGCACAGCGCTCTTCGACCACAGCATCATCCCGGAGATCAGGCCGGCAGGCTGCAGCAGCATCTGCAGCACGGCCGCGACGACCGAGAACGCGAACCACGATGCCAGATAGCCGGCCAGCAGGAACGTCGACGTGAATGCGGATCCGGCGCCCGCGGGATCGTGATGCCGCAGCACGCGCCGGTACAGCAACACGAGCGGTGCCGCGCCGGGCGTCATCATCGCGATCATCATCACCCACCACATCAGGATCACGGTCGTCAGCGACGGGGCCATCGCGCCCATGTCGTCGGCGAGCCGATGCGGGAACAGTGCGACCGCAGTCATGTCGAGCGCCGACATACCGGTGCCGGCCCCCGTCCACAGGTAGGCCCAGCACGCGCCAGCGAGCGCGGTCAAGCCGAGCAGCGTGACGACGCGCTCGCGCCCGAGAACATCGTCGACGGGGGTCATGCCGTGACGCGATGCCGGATCAGCCCGTGATTGTTCAGATGCAGCCGTGCGAACTGCGCGTAGCTGCCCTTGAGATCCAGCTCGATGTTGCCATGCGACCGGCCGGTACCCGAACCGATCTCGGCCAGCTCGTATTCGAAGCCGTGCGGCAGGTCGATCCGTGCGCGATGTTCGGCGCCCGTCACCGGATTGCGGATCGGTTCGCCGACGATGTCGAATACGCCGTCGACACTGATCCGGCCGCGCCGCGCATCGACATCCACGTCGAACTCGATCTTCGCGAAGATCGGATCGTATGCCTGCTCGAGCGTCGACGCGAACACGGAGAACATCGTCGCGAATGGATCGGTATCCTGACCGGTCATGATCTTCAGCACGGCCTCGCATTGCGCGGGGCTCGCGCGATCGTCGACGATCGGCTGACAGCGGCCGTGGCCTTCGTGAATCGGCCCCGGCCACTGGAATACGACCGCGATCCGCACGCCGTCGAGCACCACGTCGCCGTAGTGACCGCTGTCGATTGAAATCGCACCCATTGCTTCGCAATTGCCATGCGTCGGCAGCGAATTGAACTGGCAGGGGCAACCGTATGAGCAATTGCAGTTCATTAGTTCGGTTCCCTGAATCTCCCACGGCGTCATGGCTTCACCTCGCGCGGTCGGCATACGTAACGTTTCGAATCTAGTGCACCCCACGGGGGAAAGCAAAATAAGTGCGATGCCCGTCGAATGTCGGTAAAAACAGCGTCCCCGCGGCGCGCAATGACACGTGCAATCGTTCATGTTCGGCCTATGTCGGACAAAAGCCGACGCCCCTTTTGCATCGCCACGAATGCGGGCATTCCGCATCGGTCCTGGTCCATACTGTCTCGCAATCGACCACTCCCCGACCGTCGTCGCCCCGGTTGGCTGTCATGCGCGTTCATAGTGCATTGCTCTTTCTCGTCGGCACCCTGCTTACCGCGGGCGGCTACGGCGCCACGTTCCTGCTGTCGATGCGTTTTCGCATGATCGGCGGCAGCGATCTCGATACCGGTGCGGCCTTGGCCGCCGCGACGGTCGGTACCTTCGCCGGCCTGTCGGTGGTCGGCTGGTTCTCGCGGCAGATCGGCGCCGCGCGGATCGCCGCGCTGTCGTCGCTGTGCATCGGTGCCGGCATCGTCGGCTTCGCACTCGTGGGGCGCGCGCCGTCCGCCGACTTGCTGTCCGGCTTCCTGGTCGGCTTCGGCTGGGGCGCGTTTCACCTGGCCGCGCCGATGTCGCTCGCCGAGCGCACCAGCGGCGCCGCGCGAAACGTATGGTTCTTCCGGTCGTCCACCTTCCAGATGACGGGGATCGGCGCAGCCCCGGCATTTGCCGCGTATGCGATGCGGGTGCTCCACTGGTCGATCGACGACACGCTTTACGTGGTCGGCGCGCTATGCGCGCTCGCGTCGCTGATGCTGGAGGCGTTCGGCCGCCTGTGCCCGCGCCCGCCCGCCGCCGCGTCCGGCGGCCGCTGGGTGCGCGACCTTCGCGCCATCTCGCGCACGCGCGCAGCCGTGCCGATCGCGATGATCGCGCTCGGCACCTGCGTGTTCTCGGGCCTGATGACGTTCCAGATGTCGTTCATGCAAGGCACGCAAGCGCGCCCAGGCACATTCTTCAGCCTTTACACGGTGACGGTGGTGACCGCGCGCTGGCTGCTCGGCAAATGGGTGCGAATGGCGCGTCCGGAACTCGCGACCAAGGGGTTGCTCGTGACGATGTTGCTCGGGGCGCTCGCGATGTTCGGCGCGTCCGCGCACGCGTCGTTCCAGTCGATCGCGGCGGTGCTGCTCGGCGCCGGCTACGGGCTCGTGTATCCGGTCATCCAGGCGCAGGCGCTCAACGATTGCCCGGCCCCGCAACAGCACGGCGTGCTGACGTGGTTCGTCGCGTCGTATTTCATCGGCACGTTCGGCTTTCCGTCGGTCGGCGGCTGGGTGATGGTGCACGCCGGCAAGGGGGCGTTGCTGATGCTCATCGCGAGCTGTGGTTTCGCGGCGCTGTCGCTCGCGTTCCTGCACGACCGACCGGCGCCGGCGCGCATGCAATGAGCGGCAGCGCGATGCCGCGGCGGCTAGCTGGATTTCTTCGGTGCGCGTGCGACGGAGAACCACGCCATCGCCGCGCCCGCGACCCACGCGCAAGTCACAAGCAGGTCGAAGTCCATCATTGCCTCGAAATTCGCACTGTTCTCGAAGCTGCAATGCCGACCGTGGAGGAATTCGATGCAACCGCTGACAACCCACTGGACGTGCATGAATACGTGATAGACGGCGAAGGCCGAAGCGATGACGGCGACGCGCAGGGGTATAGTCGTTTTCATTCGGCGCCGGAGGCGGTAGGCTGATCTGACGCCGATCTTAAGACAACGACGCCGCATCAGGCAATCGATCCCGCGCGAACGTCATGACCGGCATGCACGACAGCGATTCGCCATCCGCATAAACCCCGAGAAAACCATCTCCGAACCTCACACGATCGCGCTGATCGTCGATCCTGAATACGGGGAGTGGATTCGGGCGGTTGTCGCCGGCGTTCGGCACGCGCGGGTCGTGACGTGGCCTGACCTGAACGATGAGGCCGTCGATGCGCGCCGCTTACGCGTCGTCGATCTGCCTGAGCGTCTTCAGGCAATCCACCGCGAGCTGCTGATAGACCCGCGTGCCGTTCGCCTTCGCCGCGATCTCCGCGTCGCTCAGCCGCCGCACCACGCGCCCCGGCACGCCCGCGAGCAGCACGCCGCGCGGCACGTCGTAGCCGGCCTTCACGAACGCGCACGCGGCGACGATCGTCGTCGCGCCGATCGTCGCGCCATCCACCACGACCGCGTTCATCCCGATCATCGTGTCCGGTTCCAGCGTCGCGCCGTGCACGATCGCACCGTGTCCGATGTGGCTGTTCATGCCGAGCCGGCACGTCTCACCGATGCCGACATGCAGCACGCAACCGTCCTGCACGTTGCTGTCGTCGTCGACGACGATCGCGCCGAAATCGCCGCGCAGGCTCGCATGCGGGCCGATATAGCAGCGCGCGCCGATCGCCACGTCGCCGATCACGACCGCGCTCGGATGAACGTACGCAGATGGATCGACGCGCGGGCGCGTGCCGTTGAATTCGAACAGCGGCATCGCTCAGAGCACCGCGGCCGCGTCGGGCACGAGCGTGAACAGGTCGCCGACGAGTCCGTAATCGGCCACGCTGAAGATCGGCGCTTCGGAGTCCTTGTTGATCGCGACGATGACCTTCGAATCCTTCATGCCGGCCAGATGCTGGATCGCATCCGAGATGCCGACCGCGATGTATAGCTGCGGTGCGACGATCTTGCCGGTCTGGCCGACCTGGTAGTCATTCGATACGTAGCCGGCGTCGACTGCGGCGCGCGATGCGCCCAGCCCGGCGCGCGACATTCATGTCGAACGGGGCCGGCAACGGCTCGTCGGCGGACAGGAGGACATGATCGAGGATGCGCCGCTGACGATGGTTCGGGCGCGGGCGGTGGCGGCGTAATCTGCGTAGCTTGATGGCATCGGGCGGCGTCGTCGCGGTCCGCGGGCGGCTTGACGCGCAAGCCGGCGCGGTCGCATTTCGCGACGCGCATCAATGCGTTCCTGCGGGGACACGGCCGCTCGAGCGTTGCACACGCAGCGCGACCGGAAAAGAGGACCTTGGCCGCCGCGGCACTGCACCGCCGCCGGCGACCGACGAACGGCGCTGATCACGCCGTCCATCCGGTGTGCCCGGCCGCATGAGCGGGCCGGACGGTTTCGATCGGAGCAGCGTTGCGCGCCCGACCGTTACTGCTTAGCGACGCGGTTGCCCGCTGCGCGGCGGACGCGTCGAATTCGCGTCCTTGTGACGGAAGTTGATGCGCCCCTTCGTCAGATCGTACATCGACAGTTCCAGCGTCACACGATCACCCGCGAGAATACGGATGTGGTTCTTGCGCATGCGGCCCGACGCGTACGCGCCAACCACGACGCCGTTTTCCAGCGTGACACGGTATTTGCTGTCCGGCAGCACTTCGTCGACGATTCCGTCCAGTTCCAACAGTTCTTCTTTTGCCAAACCAATTCCTCCAGAGAAGGTAAATGACCGCGGCCACGGCGAGCTCACCGGCGCCGTGGCCCGCAACGGGACGGCCGCCGGCAGGATGCCGGGTTTCAATTCGTTCAGACGGGCGACGGGCCCGTCTTGCAATCGGAGCCCGGCGCATTGCGGCGGTCGGGCGGTCAGTGGCGGCGGTGCGATCAGCACCGCGCAAAGTCGGGACCGTGCCATGTGCGGCATGGCGACGGCCTACGGGTTGCAGCATGGGCCGCTGGCGACGCGGCAAGCGCTTCGCGAGGGCGTTGAATCGCACGTCGTACGGACCTGCGATGAATGAGGGAAGCACACGACCGATGCATCGTGTGTACCGCGATGCATCGGTCGTGTGCGTCGGAACGCGCAGGACACCGGCTTGGGCCGGCATCCGCGCGAGCTCCGTCCGGCAGCGGCCGCCATTCGGCGGCCGGTGCCGACACGGCTTACTGCGGCGTGATGTTCGACGCTTGCAGGCCCTTCGGGCCACGCTTCACTTCGTAGCTGACCTTCTGACCTTCGGCCAGGGTCTTGAAGCCCGTGCCGCGAATTTCAGAGAAATGGGCGAACAGATCGTCGCCGCCGTTGTCCGGGGAGATGAAACCAAAGCCCTTGGTTTCGTTGAACCACTTGACGGTACCGGTATCCACAAATACTTCCTTAATACGATTGAGAACAGCGCCCGCAACGGGCACAGAAAGAATCAAAGAGGGAGAGACCAACGACTGCCGCACAATGTGCAGTGCGGCCAATGATGAGCAATCGAACTTCTTGAAGACTTCGGTCTCGGACACTACGCGGTACCGGCCGATCCGTCAAGCTCTTTTCGATACGACCAACGCGCGTGCCAGCGTGTCCGCCTTGCCTGGCGGGCCTCGGCGGCAATCGGGAGAGAGTAACGATTCCCTCCCCTTTTTTGCCGCGCGCCGCCGTTACCGCGGTTCACGTGATGCAGCGCCGGGGGCGTCCCGCCGTCGCGGATCGTCATCTCGAACGCCTTGCGCGCGACGCTCGACGGCCGCACGTCGGCCGCGTCCAGGTAGAACTGCGAATACCAGTCGCGCATCTGGTACAGCGGCCCGTCGCCTTCGCACAGCAGCGGGTTGTCGATGCGCGTATTGCTGTGCCAGATGTCGACGTCCTCGTAGAACGCCCGCTGCGCTTCCTTCACGTACGCGCGTCGCGCGTGGCACGCACCGCTTCGACGCCTGCCTGCTGCAATGTCGCGAGCGCGGCGTCGAACGCGGCGCCGTCGGGTAGTTCCCAGCCCGACGCGAAATAGCGGTCGGTCGTGTCGGGGACGATCACGTAGCGGAAATCGCGCTCGTCCATCTTCAGGTACAGCGCGCCGTCGGGCGCGTCGAGCACCTGCATGCCCAGCACGTCTTGCGCGTAGCGGCGCCAAGCATCGACGCGGGTCGCCTCGACGACGACGTAGCCGAGCGCACGGACATCGATCATGTCGGCCTCCTCCAGGTTCAGAATCCGTTGTTCGCGAAAGGATTCCGGCCGGTCGGGGATGGCGGCACATCGTCTGTTGGGACGAGAGGCGGAGGGGGAATTGGCGGGAGCGGGTGGAAATCGGGGCGCGGAGGGGTGCTCCGCGCAAGCCCGGTGGAACGGGCTAGGCGCGACGGAGAAGACGGGAAGCTGGGCGGTTGCCGCGATGCCCGCGACTTCGATCAATCGAACGGGTTCAGCAGCCGGACGCCGGTGCGAGCAAAATCGTCGACATTGCGGGTGACGACCGTCAGATCGTTGATCCGCGCGGTGGCCGCGATCAGGTGGTCGAGGGCGTGGGCCGGATCGGGCACGCGCAAATGGCCCCACATCTGGGCGGTCTCGATATCGACCGGCAGGATGTTCGACGCATAACCGGACAGGATCGTCGCCATCCATGCCTCGAGCGCCGACGCCTGCGGGTGATCGCCGCGATGACGGATCAGGTCGACGCCGCGCCGCAGTTCGGCCACCGTCACGATCGACAGGTAAAGCGGGCTCGCGTCGGCCTCCGCCTGCCTGAAGAACGCGCGCACGCCGCGGTTGGTTCGCTTGCCCTTTCTGATCTCGCTGATGACGTTCGTATCAATCAAAAACACGCCTGACCTCGCCGGAATCCTGAACACGTTGGAAATCCGCATCTTCGCCGACGTCCGGCATGCTCATCAGCACTTGCGCGAATGTCCGTCGCTTCGGCCGGCCGAGCGCCTCGGCCAGAATGGCCCGATGTTCGGCCTCGGCGCTCCTGCCGTTGGCCGCGGCCTGCTCGCGCAGGCTCTGAACGATACTGTCATCCACGTTACGCACCAGAAGATTTGCCATAGGTACCTCCATCCAGATTGCTATCAATGATAGCGCCGTGCCGGTGAATTGCAAGCATTGCTATCATCGTGACGACCAGATGGAAGCCGGAAGTCGGCGCGGGCCGCCGGCAGCAGGCGGCAGAAAGCCCCTCGCTCCGCCGCTGGCCCGACGCGTCGAACTGCTGTCGTGCACGGTAAGCCGAATCGAGGCGATGAAAAAGACGGCCGAATGGCCATGCACCGGCGGGCAGCCGAGGCAGATGCGCGTCGTCAGGCGCGCAACCGTGTCGAATCCGACGCGCGCCGTACGACCATCGCCAGCACCGCCATCAGGACCGCGGCCGCAACCGGCCACATCGTGCCGGCGATGACCGCGGCGAATGCCTGGGCGGGCGCGATCCACGCGAGTGCCAGCACGACCGATTCGAGCCGGTTCGGCCGGACGTTCCGGCAGTCGAGCAACAGGAAGGTCAGCGGCAACACCAGCCACAGCAGGTCGTAATACATGTAGTACGGCTGCACCAGCAGCGTCGCCGCGGCCAGTGCCGCCGCGCGCAGTTCGAAGCGCGCCGCGCGCCGCGTCCAGACGTATACGACGGCCGCGGCGGCAGCCACCGCGACGCACATCTGCACGCCGTACGCGAGCTGGACCGACAGGCCGGCGGCCCGCGCGCCCCCGACCAGCGACGGCATGCCGCGCCACAGCGTCTCGCCGTGCTCGACCACACCGCGGTTGAATGCGGGCAGGAACGCAAGAAACGCGGTCCACGCCTGCAATCCGAACACGGCCACCGAGGTCGCGACGATCGCGGCATTGAACAAGCACGCCGACACCAGCGCTTTCCAGTGCCGCCCGCAAATCAGCGCCAGCGGGAACAGCACGCCGTATTGCGGCTTCACCACCAGGATCGCGATGCAAGCGCCGGCGATGACCGGGCGCGATCGCAACAGCAGCAATGCCGCTGCGGCCGCCGTGACGGTGAGGAACGCGTTCTGCATCGAGAGCGCGGCGCCGATGAAGCCCGGAAATGCGGCCACCACCATCCGCCACTGGCCGTCGAGCGGGCGCGTCAGCCGCGCGACGACGGCCGCGTAGCAGACGATCGCCAGTACGCCGAACAGCACGAGAGCGGGCACGAACGGCAGCAGGCCGAACGGGATGACGACGAGCAGGAAGGTCGGCGGATACGGCCAGGGCGCGAAATTATCGAACGGCCGGAGCGCGGCCTCGATCGGCTGGATCCATTGCGGCGAGAAAATCGCCGTCGGGCCGTGCTCCAGCGCGACCCGCGCCGTCGCCCAGAATATCGCGAAGTCCGACCCGACCATCGGTGCGGACCGGTCGTGCAACCCGTAATAGCGGACCGCCCAGACGACGAGGAACAGCAATTGCAGCACGAGCGCCGCTGCGGCATACGTTGCGACACGCCGCGCATCGACCATGCGATCGTCCGACCCGCGTATCGTCTCCATCGCCCCACCCCGCGCGTTGTTGTTCCAGTGAAGTACAGATGACGCCCGCCACATCGAAACATCGTGTTGCATCTCCAAGCGGCACGCCGTCGTGACCGTTTGATACCATCGACGCACAAGACCGGCGATCGAACGCCGCACGAAGCGCGCAGAAGACCTTGCATCGACGCGGACCATCCGTGCCTGAAATTCCGATCCAAGCGATCCAAGACACGAGACGCCCTTCAGTGGACCTGATTACCCCTTCTCTGGATACCCTGTTTTCCCCGACTCCCGACAAGCTCTACTTCCCGGCCTGCCTTGCGGCCGTCGCGATCATCGCGTGGCTCGTCGCGAGGCACGTACCGTTCTACCGGTCGGCCGTCGACAAATCGCTGTCGATGCGCCATCCCAACCTGGACGGATTCCGCGGCATCCTGGCGACCTCCGTCGTGTTCCATCACTTCGCGTGCAACCACGGCTTGCTGGCGACCGGCGTCTGGGGCGCCCCCTCCGACTTCCTGCGCAATCTCGGCACGATTCCCGTCGCGCTGTTCTTCATGGTCACCGGGCTCCTGTTCTGGGAACGCGCATGTAGAGGCACGCTCGACGTGCGGAGCTTCTTCGTCGGGCGCGTGCGGCGCGTCGCCCCGCTCTACCTCTTTTACGCGATCGTCATCGTCGCCTGCACGCTGTACTGGTTTCCCCGCAATGTCGTCGACGCGCCGATCCGGTTGCTGGCCGATCTGCTCAAAGCCGTTTCGCTCGGCTGGTTCGGCGCATTCCCGGTCAACGGCGCGGAACACACCGGCTATCTGAGCGGCGTCTGGTGGACGCTCGCGTACGAATGGCGGTTCTACGTCGCGATTCCGTTTCTCGCGTGGTTCGTCGCGACGCGCGCATGGCGCAAGCTGCTCGCGTTCGCGATCGTCACGTTCTGCGCCGCGCTGTTCGGGCCGCCCGGCGGGATGGCCCTGCTGTTCGCGTTCGGCGCGCTGGCGTTCGAGGCATCGCGACATCCCGCGATCCGCTCGCTGTTCGCCACGAAATCGGCGTCCACCGTCGCGCTGCTGATTCTCGCCGTCGCCCCGTATCCGGCCGAACGCTACTCGATCGAGGGCGCGTTGCCGCTGCTCCCCGTGTTCCTGTGCGTGGCGTGCGGGAACACGTTCTACGGCGTGCTCGAAACCCGACCGCTCGCGCTGCTCGGCACCGCCAGCTTCAGCATCTACATGCTCCACATGGCGATCGTGTACGCGATCGTCCGCGCATTCAACAAGTTCGTTTTCCCGATCAATTCCGTTGACGACTCCGGCATCTGGGCGCTGTCGCTCGCGTGCGCACTGGTCGCCGTCTTCTGTGCGCTGCTGACTTACCGCTACATCGAGCACCCGTTCATCGCGAAGCGCAACGACGCGCGCCCGGCCCGCAGGACGGTCGAACCCGCGCGCGAGCAGAGTACGGCCGCGCTGTGACGCGTGCGCGGCTCAGAACCGGTACGAGATCCCGATCTGGAGGACCGGATACCAGCGATACCGCGACATCTTCCGATTCAGTTCATCGAGGCCGCTGGAGACCGGAATCCGGCTCTTCTGCGGGCCCGGCCGCGGCGGCCAGTGCACCGTTTGGGCATCGACCCGCCGCGAGCAGCGCATGCCGCCACGCGCAGCGGGTCCCCCGGCACGACACCTTGCAAGCAAGCTTGCTGTTTGACGGATCGAGCGTGTGGTGCCCGTTCGTGTCGCCGATACGACGCTGCGCGCGTCCGACACGTCGGGCCGCCATCCCGCGGCTCGAGCCGATCCCCGATGTTTCGATGTCGTTGCGTGCCGCTCCCGCGATTTATCGTGAATATCAGTCGCGGTTGTGACGAGCGGCACGGGGCTCACCGCAAGGCGTGTGCCATGCGGCGCGAACCCACGCGGGACAAGCGTCGCCCTCACCTGCGAAGCGTGACGGGTGGGGGAATCGACGGAAATGTTTCAGGAACGCATCTGTTTTCGATGCATCATCGCCGTGCAGATGACCGGCGGTTTCGCGCAGCGGGCGCTGCAATGCACGCCGGACACGCACAGGTGAGTCGTCGGCATACCGAGAGCGGCGATGCGTGGCGCGTGGCACGGCCGGCGGGCGCCCGGCAGGATGCGGTGCGATCGGCGGCTGTCGGGTAACCATCGGCAGCTGTCAGGTAACGCCGTGCGCTACACGCCCTGATCGGCCGCGCCGGGTGCGCGCAGGTCGCTGGTTTCCAGCAGCTCGAGCAGCGTGCCGGCCGGCTGGCTGAGCCGCTTCGCGGCGAGTGCGATGAATTCGACGTCGGGTAGCGCGGGCAGCCCGTCGCCGTTTACCGGCGTCGCCAGGCCGCGCGCCGACAGATACTGCGACGTCGCGGTGAGCCCGAGCCCGGCCCGCGCGGCCGCGATGCAGCCCGGCTGGCTGCTGCTCGAACACACGACTTCCCAGCCGATCCCCTTTTCCGCGAGCGCGTTCAGCACGACCGCGCGCGTGACGCTCGGCTCGGCCACCAGCACGAGCGGCAGCGGCCGCTCCAGGTCGACCACGGTGCCCGGCCGCGCGACCCACTCGAGCCGCGCGCGCAACAGCGGCGTGCCGCGCCGCTCGCCGAGCCGCCGCTTGCCGATCATCAGGTCGAGCGCGCCCGCATCCATCAGTTCGTAGAGCCGGCTCGTCATGCCGGTCGTGATTTCCAGCGCGACGTCGGGGTGCGCGGTGCGAAACGCCGCGAGCACGTCCGGCAGCGCGACCAGCGCGAGATCGTCCGACGCGCCGAGCCGCACGCGGCCCTGCAGCCGCGGCTTGCGAAACTGCGATTCCGCGCGGTTCAGCGCCTGCAGGATCACGTTCGCATGCACGAGCAGCGCCTCGCCGTCGGCCGTCATCGCGATCGAATGGGTGTCGCGCACGAACAGCCGCCGGCCGACGCTCTCTTCGAGACGACGGATGTGTTCGCTGACGCTCGACTGGTTGAGCCCGAGCTGCCGGCCCGCTTCGGTGAAGCTGCGGCAGTTCGTGACGGTCGCGAACGTCTTGAGCCAAACGGGATTGAGCATCCCGCATTGTCATCGCCGATTACGATGACAGTCAATGCCATCAGGCAGCTTCCCGATGACCACCGGAATCGATACCATCCAGTGCTTGTAGACCGGCCGTGCCACGTCGCCATGCCGGTCGACGCACTTCCCACTTCGTCATGTCCCGCGAACCCTCACATTCCGCGCTGCTGTGGATCGTCGCCGCCGCATTCTTCATGCAGTCCCTCGACACGACGATCGTCAACACCGCGCTGCCGTCGATCGCGCAAAGCCTGCATGCGTCGCCGCTCGCGATGCAGCCGGTCGTGGTCGTCTACACGCTGACGATGGCGATGCTCACGCCGGCGTCCGGCTGGCTCGCCGACCGGTTCGGCACGCGCCGCGTGTTCTCGCTCGCCATCCTCGTGTTCTCGCTGGCGTCGATCGGCTGCGCCGCGTCGCACACGCTCGGCCAGCTCGTCGTCGCGCGTGCCGTGCAGGGCATCGGCGGCTCGATGCTGCTGCCGATCGGGCGGCTTGCGGTGTTGCGCCGCGTGCCGGGCGAACAGTACGTCGCGGCAATCGCGTTCGTGTCGATCGCCGGGCAGCTCGGCCCGATCATCGGGCCGACGCTCGGCGGCTGGCTCACGCAGGCGATTTCCTGGCACTGGGTATTCATCGTCAACGTGCCGGTCGGCGTGGTCGGCTTCATCGCGGTGCAGCGCTTTCTGCCGCACGACCAGGCGACGCAGCCGCCGCCGTTCGACTTCGTCGGCTGTGCGTTGCTGTCGGTCGCGATGCTCGCGCTGTCGCTCGCGATCGATCCGCCGATGCCCGCGCACCGCACCGGCTGGGTGATCGGGCTCGCCGTGGTCGGCGTGGCGAGTGCGCTCGCGTACCTCCCTCACGCACGGCGCCGCGCGCAGCCGCTGTTCCGGCTCGGGTTGTTCCGCGAGCCGAACTTCGGCTCGGGGCTGCTCGGCAACCTGCTGTGCCGGATCGGCACGAGCGCGGTGCCGTTCATGCTGCCGCTGCTGATGCAGGTGCAGCTCGGCTATACGCCGCTGCAGTCGGGGATGATGATGCTGCCGGCCGCGATCGCCGGCGTGATCGCGAAGCGCTGGATCGCGCCGCTCGCGAAACGCTTCGGCTATGCGACGTTTCTGGTCGTGAACACGGGGATCGTCGGCTGCGCGATCGCAGGGTTCGCGCTGGTGTCGGCGCGGCCCGCGCCGACGCTGGAGATGGCGTTGCTGATCGTGTTCGGCGCCGCGAACTCGATGCAGTTCGCCGCGATGAACGCCGTGACGCTCAAGGGGCTGTCGCACGCCGACGCCGGCAGCGGCAACAGCCTGTTCACGATGATGCAGATGCTGGCGATGGGGCTCGGCGTGTCGATCGGCGGCGGGCTCGTGAACCTGTTCGCCGCGCGTTGGGGCTCGATGGCGAACGGCTTCATGTTGTCGTTCGTCTGCATGGGCTCGGTCACGCTGCTGTCGTCGGTCGTGTTCCGGCGGATCGATACTGCCGCGCCGCCTAGGCCGGTTGCGCCGGGGGCGTCGGCGTAAGCGGCGACGCGGGTGGGCGTGGCCGTCAGTTCACCTGACGGCGCTCGACGACACGCTTGAGCACCCAGCGGATCGACGAAGCGTCGGCCGGCGGCTGCGCCACGCGGTACTCGTCGACTTCCAGCACGTATTGATAGCCGGGCTGATAGGCGAAGCCTTCGATCCCCGCGTACCACAAGCTCCACGGCTCGGCCGGGCTGCTGCGCACCTGCAGGCAATCCATCGGTGCGACGCCCGTGCAGCGCGCGGCCTGCGGCGCCACATAAACGGTCTTGGTCACGGGACGGCCATCCGCCGCGCGTGCCGCGCGCGAGTCTGGCGCGGCCGCGTCGGTCTGGCATCCGGCGAGCAGCGTGCTGCCGGCAAGCACGGCCGCGCCGAGCAGCGTTCTGGTGTTGCGAATCATCTGGAGGTCCTCAGGAAGCGTTGGCGGGCCGATTAGACGAGCGCCGCGCCGGGAAAGTTCACAAACGGCTTACAGCCGGCGTGCCGCTCCCCTCACGTCTGCATGCTCGTCGCGACCGCGATGCTCGATGAGCGCTGCACGATCATGAAGACTCATTTCCTCTCGGAGGATATCTTCGCCGAATGCGACGGCCTGCGCGTGGGTGCTCACGCGCCATCCGGGCCCGCCGCTGTGGTTGGCGGTCAAGGATGCGATCGCCACGATGCCGCGCGACGATGCGCGCGCATCCTTCCACACGGATCGTACGCGCTGGGCCTTCAGCGCAGGCTCCCAGATGGCGGACGGCCGTGTCGACCTGCGGCTCATGCGCGACAACCTCGGGCACGTATCGCCGCCGACGACGAGCCAGCATCTGCACGCGGACGACGACTGGCAGCACAGCGAAACCGAGGCAAAGCACCGGCCCCGATGGTGAACGGCCCGCCCTTTGCACGCTTCGCCCGCTTCAATACACGGCCACCCAGTGCCCCGGCACCCACGCCCAGTGGTTGCCGGCCCAGCGGTAATGGCCCTTCGCCCAGCGATAACCGGGCGCGGGCTGCGGCGGCGCCACCTCTACGACCGGCGCAGGCTGCGGCGGCCGCGCCGGTTCAACCACGCACGCGGACATCAGCGCGGCGCTCGCGCTCACCAGTACGGCAAGCGATACGGATCGGATCTTCATCGTCGATTCTCCCTGTCATGTAATCGGTTCGTGGACGCGAACGCGCGCATGCCGCGCGTCACGCCGTTGTACGAATGAGGCCCGTCATCGGCCGCGTCGCACCGCTTTCCGCGAACAACGTGGACGCGGTACGGCCGGGATCGAGCCGCAGGCTCTCGGCGGCCGCGCCCGCGATCAGCGCGTCGAGCGACGCGGTCGGTTTCAGGTCGCGCCCTTCGTACAAGTCGCCCGGCCGCAAGCCGGGCCAGTCGGCGATCACGCGGCCGCCCGCGACCGCCCCGCCCGCCAGCATCGCGACCGACGCCTGCCCGTGATCGGTGCCGCCCGTGCCGTTCGCGGCGGCCGTGCGCCCGAACTCGGTCGCGACGAGCACCGTGGTCTGCTGCCACACGGGCCCGAGTCCGTCGCGCAACGCGGCGAGCATCGTGTCGAGCGCCTTCAACTGATTCGCGAGCCGCGCGTTCTGCGCGCTGTGCGTGTCCCAGCCGCCCGTCTCGATCATCGCGATCCGCGGGCCGTCGTCGCGCGCAAGAAACGTCGCCGCGAGCTTGCCGACGCCCGCCGGGTCCTGACGCGCATGCGCATCGCCGGCGAGGCCGCGCGCGGCCATCGCCGACTGCCACAGCGGCCCGAGTTGCGCGTCGGCCTCGTAAAGCGCCGACACGCGCGCGAGCAGATCGTCCGGCGCGGCCGGCAAACCGGATGCCGCATACGACGCGGCCTGCACGCCGCCGCGCAATGCGAGCGGCACCGTCGGCGCGAATGCGATCGCGCGCTCGCGCGTCGCCGGCAACATCGCGGCGAGGCGGTTCAGCCAGCCGTCCTTCACCTGATACGGCGCGCGGCCGCCCGTCTCGAGCACGTTCTGGCCATCGAAATGCGAGCGGTCGCGATACGGCGATGCAATCGCGTGGACGAACAGCGCCTGTTTGTCGCGAACCATCCGTGCGGTCTGCACAAGCGACGGATGCAGCGCGAACGTGCCGTCGACACGTGTCGCCGTCGACGGATCGATCGCCAGCGGGCCGCGCAGCGACGCATACGCGGGCTCCGCATACGGGACGACGATGTTCAGCCCGTCGGCCGCGCCGCGCTGGATCACGAACACGAAGCGCCGGTCGGTCTCGACATTCGCGAACACGATACGCGGCGCGACGAGCATCGCACCCGCACCGGCCGCGGCAATGCTCAGGAAATGCCGACGGGTAATGGATCGAGCCATGTTCATCTCCGTTGGAAATCGGGTGACACGAGCAGCAGCGCGAGCGACGTGGTCGCGCTTTCGGCACGCGACAGCGCAGTCGCCGTGGGCTCGCTCAGTGAGCCGGCCAACAGCGTGTTGCCGAGCGTGCGTGGATCGAGCCGATCGCCCGTGCGTGCGGCGAGCCGCTGCGCGATCTCCACGCGTCGCACCAGCGCGTCGGGCGCGGCCCAGCTCGCGGCCAGGTCGTCGTAGCCGGCCGGCGACCCGGGCCGCCACACCGGCTGGCCGAGTTGCGCGAGCAGCGGCGCGGCCTTCAGGTCGCCCGCGTCGCGCCAGCCGAGCCCGCGCAGCGACGACACGGCCCACTCCCACGGCGTCTTGAACTTGCGATTGACCGGCGACCATGCGTCCGGCGCATCGACGAGCGCGCGGTAAACGGTCGGCAAATCGCCACCGCTCGTCTCGAATGTGCGGGCGAGCCGGTCGGTGAGCGCGGGCGGCGGGTTGTCGGCGACGAAATGGCGCGCGAGCTGGAACGCGACATGCCGGCCCGTTGCCGGCGAACGTGCGAGGTCGCTCAGAATCGCGCGCGCCTGCGCTTCGCCCGGCTGGTCGTAGGTGCGGCCCATTACCGTGCGCGCGCCCGGTTCGTGCAGCTTCGGGCGAAACACGAACGCGCCGGGCGCCGCATCGCCGGGCTGCGGCCCGCGTCCGCCGGCGATGCTCCAGCCGGTCAGCGCACGCGCGAATTCCGTCACGTCCGCTTGCGTATAGCCGGTCCGTACGCCGAGCGTATGCAGCTCCATGATCTCGCGCGCGAGGTTCTCGTTGAGACCGCGCCGCGCCGCCGGATCACGGGTTTCGGCGCGCATCGCGGCCGGACTGTCGGGGCCGACCGAGCGTGCCTGGTCGAGGAACAGCTGCATCGCGGGATGCTGCTCGACGGCGACGAGCATGTCCTCGAAGCGGCCGAGCACGTGTGGGCGGATCGCGTCGCGCTCGAATGCGCCCGCGTACGCGGCGACCTGCCCCTTGTCGACGGACACCGCGAAATGGTTCGCCCAGAAATGCACGAGTCGCTCGACGAACGGTGCGGGCGTGGTGAGCGCGCTGTTCAGCCGCGCGGCGACCGCACTGCGATACGCGTCGTAGCCGTCGCGACGGATCGACTGCGCGGTCGCGCGCTTGGCTGCCGCGTCGTCGCTCGTCATCGCGTTGCGGGCGTTCGCGAAGCGCGTCGCGAGCGTGACCGCGTCCGGTTCAGCGGCCCATGCGGCCGGCCGCGCGTCGTAACGGTCGAATTGGCCGATGAGCGCCGCCTTCGGATCCGCAGGCGGCGCTTCGTCGGCCCGCGCGCCGAGACCGAAGCGGTTCAGCGCGATGGCAGCCGGTGAGATGTCGTTCGGATGATCCATGACGGGGGTTCTCGCAATGCGTACCCGTGTTTAACGGACGCCGGCGGGAAATCCGTCGCGGAGATGTGAGAAATATTTTTTGGGGTGTCAGCGCGTGCGTCTTGCGATCGGCTTTCAAACGCCGGCGGGCAGTCGGGTCGTCGCGCGCTGGATTTTTGTCATGGATGGCGAAACGGCTGCCCTGCCGTGCGCACGTTCGCGGCTATCACCCCAACTCGAACGACGTCACGCCGAACACGCGATCGATCGCAATCGCGGGCACTTCTTTCGTATACATCCGCGCGGTCTCGAATACGCTCGACATGCCGTGCCGTTCCGCCAGCGCAACGGCCGCAGGATTCGTTTCAGGCACGTCGAGCGTGATTACCTCGTCGGGCATCCGCGCCGCCAGCGCACGAAACAGCCCCGTGGCGATCCCGGCATCATCGGCAAAGAGCGGGCCGATCTTGCAGCCCACCTTGCAGCGGCGTATGACACCGTAGCCGGCGACACGGCCGCCATCGATCGTTGCGAGCGCAACGGCATCCGGTTGAGTAGTCCAGGCCGAGACGAAACGCTCGCGCGCTGCGGGGAAACACCGGCGATCGTAGGCAAGCAACTGCTCGAACGGTACATCGGCCGCTGCCGCCACATGCGCGCACCCGATGCCGTCGACGCGCCCCTGATAGCGGATGTTGCGATACGCGAGCCGGAACCCGGACTTCGCGTAGCTCGCCTGCCGGGCAACGACACCGTCGAGACCGATGTTACGGTCTCCAAGGTAACGCACGCCGTGCTGCCAGATGCGCAAACCGAAGCCTTGACCGCGAAACGCGGGCTTCACGATGTAGAGACCGATGAAGCTGAAGCGCTCGTCATAGGCGACAGCGGCCAGGCACGCGACCGGCTCGCCACGACAGACGCCAACGAAAAAACCGGCCGGGTCCGCCTCCCTGAAACAATGCGGGTCGTGCAAGCCGGGGTTCCATCCTTCTGCAGCCGCCCATTCGACCGACATGGCCACCTCGTCGGTCGACATGGTGCGCACGATAAAGTCTTCACCTCGATTCATGGTTCGCCCCTGTCGCGGCCCTCGAGCTTGCCGCATCGCGTTGCGGTGGATATGTCGGGGAGGCACCGGCAGGCCGACGGAACAGGCTATGCAAACCCGGCCTGAAACCAAGACGGGCCGGCGAAATCGGTCGCCCCGGAATTCGCATGTCCTCGGACCGCTGCTACCGATCGGATCATCATAATCCCGCAGACGGGTATCTCGTAGAGCGTCGTCACGCAACGCCGCTCACTACCCTCCCACCGCCCCCTCCTTCTTCTGCAACCTCGCCGGCAGCCGCCAGTTCCCACTCCGCCGCAATCCGTCGACGAACTTCGCACGTTCATCCGGCGTCAACGTCGCCGCGAAATCGACCACGCTGCGCTCGACCTGCCCGCGCAACGCACTGTCCGCTGCTCGCGTACGATCGAGCGCCGCATCGATTGCCGGACGATCGAGCTGCGGCGCGGCCAGCAAATCCAGCACCGTGATCCGCCCATCGCGCCCTTCCCGCGCGAAATCGCGACCGTCCTTGCGCGCCGCCTTCAGCGCCGCGGCGAACTGCTGCCGACGCGCATCAGACAACTCGTCAGCGGCGAACCGCAGCGCCGTCCGTTGACCAGGCATCCCGGCCGCATGCAGATCGCGATGCGTCGAGAACCACTGATACACGCCGCCGCCAATCGCGCCGAGCATGAACACGTTCAGCACGACGGACGCGACGAGAATGAATTTCCAGCCGCGTTCGGTCATTCGTCGCCTCCGTCGATGCTCGGGCCGCCGAAGGTCGTCGTCAGATAGCCCGGTTCGTGTTGCGCGATCGGCGCGCTACCGAGCATCAGCATCGACACGGCCACCGCCCCCGCCAGCGCGCCGGCCAGCCCGACGCCCGCGAACGCCGCCCCCGACCACCACACTTTTCCTCGTCGCCGCGCACGTCGCGGCGCGGGCGCCGACGCGACGATGCGTTCGACGAGCGTCGGCGCGGGCGGCGCGACCGTATCCTGCATGAGCCACGCATCGAGCTCGGCGGCATCGTCGAGCGCCGCCAGCGCGTCGCGCGGATGCGCTTGCGCCCACGCTTCGGCCGCCGCGCGTTCGTCTTGCGGCCAGCGCCGCGCATCCGAGCCGTACGCGGCGACGATGGTACGGAATCGTTCGGGTGTCATCGCTTGTCCTCGCTAGGTGGGTCGCCGGCCAGTTGCGCGCGCAGGTTGCGCCTCGCGCGCGCGAGCAGGCTTTCCAGCGCATCGACGGTGATGCCCATCAGGTTGGCCGCCTCTACATTCGACATGTCCTGATAGTACTGGAGCACGAGCGCTTCCCGCTGCCGGGGCGGCAACGCGGCGAGCGCCTGGCGCACGCGCGCATCGCGCGAGCGCAACTCCGCTTGCGCGGCCGGCTCGGGTTGCGTGTCGGGCACGTCGGGCAGCGTGTCGACCGGCTCCTCGCGCCGTCCGCGCAAGCGGTCGTAGCACAGGTTCAGCACGACGCGATGCAGCCACGTGTCGAAGCGCGCTTCGCCGTCCCGCCAGCGCGGCGCTTGATTCCAGATCCGCAGGAAGGTTTCCTGCGCAACGTCTTCGGCTTCCGTCCGGTCGCCGAGCATGCGCGTCGCGAGCGCGAGCAATCGCGGCAGCTTGCGGGCGACGAGCACGCGCACGGCCGACGCGTCGCGCGCGCCGACCCGCGCGACGAGTTCCGCGTCCGGATCGGCATCGCTCAACGCAGGCCGCTCCGCAACGTGCCGTGCGAACGCCGCTTGCTGCGGGCGGGTAGGCCCGCGGTCCGGCTGAAGCTCATCGTCGTGCTCTCCTTGCATGCGTCGCGCGGGCACCGGACAGCGCCAGGACGACGCGTCGGCAACGCGCCCGAGATCGGCCCGGGCGGTTTCGTCGACATCCGGTTCGAACGGCATATCGATCCTGTCGATCGCCCGCTGGCCGGCGCGATCAATATACGACGACCGGCGCGGGCCGGTAATACACCGGACGCGCCGGCACCACGACACAGCCGGCCAGCACGATGGCCGCGGCTGCCAGGATCACGAGAGTTCGAAAAGGCATGGCTCGACGGATGAGATTACGTGGAAGTCCCGCCACACGGGCGCTGCGCACCGCGCGGCACGCTGCGCATCACGCCCAGTGACCGGGCACCCAGCGCCAGTTCGGGCCACGCGCGACCCAATGCCCGGGCACCCAGTGATAACCGGCGCGCACCCCTTGCCAGTGCCCGGGAATCCACACGTAGCGGCCATGCCGCCAGTGCCAGTGGCCCTGATCCCACACGTAGCCCGCGCGCGGCGCCGGCATCACTTCGACGCGCGGCGGCGGCGGTGCGACCGGCGCGACGATGACGGCCTGGGCGAATACGGCGGACGTCGCCAGCGCGGCTGCGCATCCCGCAGCAAACCGTAATGAAATGGAAAGTTTCACGTAAGACTCCGAAGCGTCGTGTATCGACCGTTCATGCCCGGAAGCGGCCGTTCATGCGTTAAACGACGCATCCGGCAAAATCCGTCGCGACACCGGCAAATAAATTTCCGCCGCGCCGGCAACAAACGAAACGAATGCCGCGCACCGCTCGACGCATCGGTCCGTGCGGTGATTAGCGCCTGTCACAACCCGGCAAAACTGCGCTTCGACAATGCGTGTCACCGGGATCCCGCTCGTTTCCGGCCCACGCCCCCGACGCGCTCGCGCACGACCGGGCGGTTCCGCACTTCGCGTGTCATTCATCGAAAATACGATCATGTCGAACCAGGACAACTTCCCCGCCGAGTCGAACGAGTCGAACGAGCCGGCCGCCTCCGTATCGCGTCGCGGCTTCCTGAAACTGGCCGGCGTCTCCGGCCTCGCCACCGCCGCGGGCGGGCTCGCGGCCGCCCGTGCCGCCGCGTCGAACCCTGACGGCACACCCGAGCAGGTGCACCTGACGTGGGGCAACGACCCGGCGTCCGAAGTCGTGATCACGTGGGCGTCGCTCGCGCCGGCCGTCAATCCGCGCGCGCGCATCGTCGCCGACGGCGAGCCGGCACGCACGGTGCATGGTGTTCAGCGCCTCTACACCGACGGCCTGAATGGCGAAACCGTGTTCACGTATCACGCCCGCGTGCATGGCTTGAAGCCGAACACGCGCTACCGCTACGAACTCACGGCCGACAACGACAGCAACGCCGCGCAGCCGTTTGCCGCAACCTTCACGACCGCGCCGCGCGGCCGCGCGCCGTTTCGCTTCACGAGCTACGGCGATCTCGCGACGCCGAACGGCGCGTGGGTGCTGTCGTCGCCGCAAAGCCGCTTCGCGGTGCAGGCCGTCGAGCAGTTCCAGCCGCTGTTCCACCTGCTCAACGGCGACCTCTGCTATGCGAACCTGAACCCCGCGCACCAGCCGGAGGTGTGGCGCGACTTCGGCAACAACAACCAGACGTCGGCCGCGAATCGCCCGTGGATGCCGTGCCCCGGCAATCACGAGATCGAATTCCACAACGGCCCGCAGGGGCTCGACTCGTATCTCGCGCGCTATACGCTGCCCGAGAACGGCACGCGCTTTCCGGGCCGCTGGTACAGCTTCCGCGTGAGCTCGGTGCTGTTCATCTCGCTCGACGCCGACGATGTCGTGTACCAGGACGCGGCCGCCTTCGTCGGCGGCCCCGACCCGCTGGTGCCGACCGCGAGCACCGGCCACGCGCCGATCGAACCGGGCACGTCGTTCTACGTGCGCGGCTACAGCAACGGCGAGCAGACGCGCTGGCTCGAACGTACGCTGCGGCACGCGTCGCACGACGACGACATCGACTGGATCGTCGTGCAGATGCACCAGGACGCGCTGAGTTCGTCGAAAACGGGCAATGGCTCGGACAAGGGCATCCGCGAGGCGTGGCTGCCGCTGTTCGACCGTTACGGCGTCGACCTCGTGCTGTGCGGTCACGATCACGACTACGAGCGCAGCTACCCGGTGCGCGGCTGCAATCACCGCGCGGGCGTCGATGCGTCGACCGGCGAAGTCGTCGAGACGCTGCAGCCGCGTCCGGTCGGATCGACGGATCCCGATCGCACGACGTTCGATACGAGCCACGGCACGATCCACCTGATCCTCGGCGGCGGCGGCACCAGCGCGCCGCTCGACGTGTACGGCGCGAACCCGGCGACCGGCTATGTGCAGGCCAAGGTCTTCACGAAGCCGAACCGGCCGGTGCCGGGCCCGACGGCGAACACGTTCGTGCGCAAGCCGGCCGATGCGCTTGAGGATGCGATCTGGTCCGCGCGCCGCGATACGGGCACGGGCTACGGGATCGCCGTGTTCGATCACGATCCGGGCAAGCCGGGCGGCCACACGACCATCACGATGCGCTACTACCACGCGCCGGGCGCGGATCAGCACCCGAGCGCGCAGTACGAGCTGTTCGAGACGATCGAGCTGAGCAAGAAGCGCGGCGAACGCTGATGCGGCTGCCTGCCGCCGCGCGTCATGGCGCGGCGGCCGGCGGAAAGTTCGACCCTGCGGGCAACGCGCTATCCACTTGCCCGGTCCCCATCCACCGCAAGCCGCCCCCGCGATCTAGCTTCGCGACTCGAGCGCGATGCGCACGGCCAGCCCCGCCAGCACGGTCCCCATCAACCAGCGCTGCCCCCGTGCCCAGGCCGGCCGATCGGCAAGGAACCCCGCGATAGAGCCGGCCATGCTCGCGATCAGCGCGTTCATGCAGACGCTGACCGCGATCTGCACGCAGCCCAGTGCCAGCGATTGCACGAGCACGCTGCCGTGCCCCGGCGAAATAAACTGCGGCAGCAGCGACAGATACATCACCGCGATCTTCGGGTTCGCGAGGTTGGTGACGAAGCCCATCGTGAAGAGCCTCGCGTCGCTGTCGTGCGGCAATTGCCGGACCTGAAACGCCGAGCGGCCGCCCGGCTTGAGCGCCTGCCACGCGAGATAGGCCAGGTACAGCGCGCCGCAGAAACGCAGTGCGTCATACGCGTACGGCACGGTCAGCACCAGCGCGGTGATGCCGAATGCCGCGCAGAACATGTAGAACACGAACCCCAGTGCCACGCCGCCGAGCGACACCAGCCCCGCGCGGCGCCCCTGGCAGATCGACCGGGAAAGCAGATAGATCATGTTCGGGCCGGGCGTCAGGACCATGCCTAGCGACACGAGTCCGAAAGCAATCAGGGTGGGCAAGGCCGGCACGGTGGTCTCCTGCGACGCAATGAATTCAGGGCGGGTGTCAGCAATGTATTGCATGTCGATGGCTATCGGCATGAATAAACTGCAAGCCTCCCATGAGCGCGCTTCATCGCGTCATTGCCCACCGATGCGCTGGCTGCCCTTTTTCGTCCGTGCCTGAATCGCCTTTCCCGCCTTCGCGCGTTGCGCGTCGACCAGCTTCACGAATGCGTCGGCGACCGCATTGCCGGTCGCGTTCCATGACAGCCGAACGGAACGATGCAGCCTGGGCGACAGCTCCAGCACCCGGCCGCCGAACCGTGTATAGGTGAGCGTGATGCGCGGGACGATCGACACGCCCATTCCCGCCTCGGCCATCGACAGGATGGTCCGCATCTCGACCACGTTGAACGCCGCGCGAAGCGACGCACCGTTGCGCTCGAAGTAATCGGCGATGACCGGCCCGCACCCGGCCTTCGAGAAAATGAACGGCATCGCGGACAACAGTTTCGCCGACACGCGCTTGCGGCCGTCGAACATGCCGTCCGCCGCCACCGCGACGAAATCCTCGTCGAGCAGCGGCAGATTGTGCGCGAAGGTCTTCGCGCCGGCGACCACGCCGACGTCGGCGGTGCCGTCCTCGAGCCACCCTTCGACTTCCGCGTCCGTGCCTTCGAGCAGCACCGCCGTCACGCCCTCGTGCGCCGCTTTCAACGCCTCGAGCGCGGGGACGACGAACGCGAGCGATACGCTCGGCAGCGACGCGACGACCAGCCGCCCTTCGAGCTTGCCGCGCGCGAGGCCGAATTGCTGGCGCAATGTCTGCGCTTCCCGGACGACGTTCTCCACATACGGCCACAGACGTTCGCCGGCGGCGGTCAGGACGACCGGCTGGCGGTCGCGCAACAGCAGCTTGACCTCGGTGAGGTCCTCCAGCTCGGTCAACGCGTGACTGATCGCCGACTGGCTGCGACTGAGCCGGTCGGCCGCGGCCGTGAGCGAGCCGAGTTCGACCACGGCCGCCAGGGCCTGCAATTGCGCGAGCGTCATCGCGCCTCCTTGTTTCGGGTCATGTATTTTTCACATGATAGGGTGGCGCGCCCGCTCCCGCGCTCAGCCGCGATCCGCAAGACGCGTTAGACTGTTCGAATGGAACAATGCCGTTATTGCCAGAGAATCCGCGATGAATGGGATTGCCACGGGGACGAATGCCGCCGGGCGATCGCGAAGGCACTGCGCCGGCAGCGCGCGGGCCTGCCGATGGTGCCCGATCGCATCCGCAACGAGCTGCCGTCCGGCGCGCCGACCCAGCAGGTAATCGCGGTCCTGTCGCGCCAGCGCCTGCGCGCGCGTCGCGGCAACGAGGAACGCCGCGAGCGCAAGGAAATCGACGACGACGGCGTCTGATCCGGCAACGCGTTCGTCCTTCCCTCTTCTGGCGCCATGCCGCCAGGCGTTCGCGCCCGCCCGACAGAACGCTTCCCCGTCTTGTACACCGACTCGTTTTGCAATTCCTGCAACCTGGAATAGGGACGGAACGAATTTCTCCCGCAATTATTGCCGCGCTCGCAAGGATCTTTCGCTATAACCCGCGTTTACCGTCGATCATCCGAAGCCTACGATGTAATCAATCGCTTAAGACATTGTGTCGACAGCGAAGTCAGTAGAGAACATTGGAGGTCATCATGAAATCGCTCGTTTCCGCAGTCGTTGCCGCTGTCGCCCTGTCCGCTTCGTTCGGCGCATTCGCTCAAAACACTGTCACCCGCGCACAAGTGCGCGACGAACTCGTCCAGCTCGAAAAGGCCGGCTACAAGCCGAGCCAGTCGAGCCCGCACTACCCGAACGACCTCCTGGCAGCCGAAGCACGTGTCCGCGCCGCCGACGGCAGCGGCTACGGCGCGCAAGCGGCCCCGGCCGTCCAGGGCGGCGCACCGGCAGTCAAGCCGCAGAACGCGCGCGACTCGGTCTACTTCGGCCACTAAGCCCGCCGCTGCGCGCATCGCGCGCCGTCCGCGCAAGCTGCAACGAGCCCGTCCCGCGACGGGCTCGACGCGTTTGTGCCGCCCCAACGGCCGGCCTGCCGTCAACGGCTGCCACCCGCTGCCATGCGGCCGGCCGCATCTGCATCGACGCCACCGCCGCCGCCACCCAGCAGCTCCTGATAACGCACGCACGCGCACTGCGCGGACGCCTTCGCCGCATACATCGCCGCGTCGGCCTTCACCAGCAATTCCTCGGCGGACGCGCCGTCGGCCGGATATTCGCTGACGCCAATGCTCGCCCCCACGGCCAGCAGCCGGTCGCCGAACTCCAGTTCCTCGGCCATCACGATCTGGATACGCGACGCGATATCGCCGATCACCGCCGGCGCCCGCACGTCCGACAGCAGCACGATGAATTCGTCGCCGCCGAGCCGCGCGGCCATGTCGCCGCTGCGCAGCACCTGGCTCAGCCGTTTCGCGACCGCGACGAGCGTGCGATCGCCGGCCGCATGTCCATGCTGGTCGTTGATCTGCTTGAAGCGATCGAGATCGACGAACATCACCGCCAGCCCCTCGCCCACCGCGGCCGCATGCCGGATCGCGGCATCGAGATGCTCCATGAACAACAGGCGGTTCGGCAGACCGGTCAGCGGATCGTGACCGGCGAGGTGCGTGAGCTCCAGCTGCTTCGCGCGCAGCATCGCGACCTGCGTGCGGATCTCGACGCGCATGCTGTCGAAACAGCGCGCCAGCACGCCGATCTCGTCGGCCCGTGCAACGGGCAGCCGTTCGGCGGCCGGATCGTCGAATACGTGGGTGGCCGCGCGCGCGAGCATCTGCAACGGCCGCGTGATCGCGCGCGCGAACAGGATCGCGAGAATCACCGCCGCCACGCTCAGCAACAGCACCATCCGGATGATCCGTTCGCCGAGAATCGCGGCCGGAGCCAGCACGTCCGTGAGCGGACGCGCCATGCCGAGCACGACGAAGCGGTTGCCCTCGCTGTTGCCGAACGGCGTGCGCACGAACGCGAACATCTGGCCCGGCGCATCGTCGGGCTGCGTGAGACCGTCGAGCGTCACGTTCGTGCGCGTGCCGACGAACAGCAGCCGCGTGGCGGGAAAGCTGTCCTGCATCAGCACGCGCCGCCCGCGATCGAAGCCGAACGTCTGCGACGGATCGGGATGCACGATGAAATCGCCCCACTCGTTCGCGAGATACACCGCGTAGTCTTGCGGCAGATCGCGCTCGAGCCGGTCGAACACGCGCGACAGTTCGATGTCGACGACCAGCGCGCCGACGACCTGGCCGGCCGTGTCGACGACCGGCGTGCCCACGCGCAGGATCGGCAACCCTTCGGCCGCATGCGAACCGGTCTCGTGATTGATTTCGATCGGCGACAGGTAGATATGACCGGGCGCCGTCGCGAGCGTATCGATGACGTAGGAAAACTGCCCTTTCTCCTGGAATGCATTCTCCGGCAGCACGACGATGCCGCGCGCGTCGCGATCGACGCGGATCCGTTCGAGCCCGTAGTCGCCGCGTGCGATCAACCGGATCTGCAGGTACTCGGGGTGATTTCTCATGAAGCTGCGATACACCTGCTCGAGCCGCGTGCGCGGCGCGCGATCGGCGCTGCCGCCGCCGGCGACGAGCGCCGACGACGGCAACTGCGCGAGCACGAGCGCATCGTCGGCCACGTCGGACAGCGCGGTCGTGAAGCGCTGTCCCAGCAAGTGCGTCGACATCAGCAGGCTGTGCTGCGCTTCCTGCACGAGCATCGTCCGGTTCGCGCGGTACGTGTAGTAGCCGGTGGTGCCGGACGCGATCACGCCGATGCACGCGAACAGCACCGACAGCTTCGACGTGAGCCCGAGCCTGATCATTTTTCGAACCACTCCGGCCGGTCGCCCGACACGATGCGGCTCCACAGCGACTCGCGCCGCGCGATGTCCTCGACCGGCTGGAGCCACACGAGGTGCTGGTGGCCGGTCTGCAGACTGGCTGGCGGCGCGAGCGTATTCGCGAGCCCCTGGCGCTCGGTCAGCAGCGCGCCGATCACCGGTTCGAGCATGTAATTGATCCATGCGAACGCGAGCTCGCGATGCTCGGCGCCGCGCGTGACGCCCCAGCAGTCGAGCCACGCGAGCGCGCCTTCGTCCGGAATCACGTAGCCCACATCCGCGCCGGCGCGACGCAGTTGCTCGACCTGCTGCGTGCCGTAGTTGCCGAACATCAGCGCCGCGCGATGCCGGATGAACAGCGCGGTCGCTTCTTCGGGAAGCGTGTAATACGTGAGCAGGTTGCGTCGCAGGTCGATCAGCTTGTGCGCGACGGCAAGCGTCTGCGCGGGCGACAGGTGAAACGGATCGGCATAGCCGAGCGCGAGCGCGGTGAACGAAAAATTATGCTGCGCGCTGTTGAAGTCGAGCACCTTGCCGCGGTAGCGCGGGTTCCAGAGCTCGAGCATCGAGCGCGGCGGCGCCGGCACCTGCTTGCGATCGTAGATCAGCCCCATCGACGAATACGTGAACGGAATCGCGTAGGTCGAGCCGTTGCGCACGAGCCCGCCGATCGTCGCGAGCTGCTGGAAATTCGGCAGTTGCCGCCGGCGGTTCGGGATCTGCGACAGGTCGATCGGTGTAAGCAGGTCTTCGCGCGCGTAGCGCTGGATCTCGGCCGTGTTGGCCGCGAGCACGTCGTACGGCGGCGGCGACGCGCTGTGCATCCGCGTCCACAACGCTTCGTCGGAATCGACGAACGTCACTTCGACGCGTACATGAAAGTGCGTCTCAAATGCATTGACGACATCGCTGTCCGCATAGCCGGGCCACGCGAGCACACGCAGTACGTTGTCGCCGACGGTTTCGGGGGAAGCGGCACACGCAGGCAGGCCCGTCAGGCCGAGCGTCAAGACGACAAGCAACCGGCACACGGCACGGCGCGCACGCCGATGCGCGCCGATTCCCCTGACCAATCGGTGCCCGTCCGAATTCCCCGTATGCATTCGACTTTCCTTTTTTCGAGTCGATGCGCGATCGTGCAACAAGACCATAAAAAATATAGCCGCGCAATTGGAAGAAGCCGCACGCATACCGTGTCCGCGCAGCCGAAACGGCATACGTGCGTGCGTTCGATTGTGTGTCGTCGCACGCAAACGATCCCGTGTCGGCGAATGAAGAATGATCAGGAGAAAGTCGTTACACGATGTCGGGCAGTTGCAGTTGCAACGAGGGCGGCACACGGCATGTACTGCGCACGCATTCCGTGCAGTCGATGCGGGTGTCCTCGCGCGAGTATGTTGATCGCATCGCCCACGTCGTCGTGGGTCATCGGCACGCCCGCACCCGACACACCCGAACGCGGAAGCACACGAAGCGCCACGCAAGCGCGACCGGCAGCCGCCGTCGCGCTTTCCTTTTCGGAGCGCCCGTCGGACAATGACCTCCCCCCGCCGGCGCGGCGTCGCACCCACCCCGCGCGCGGCGGCCACGTGCTCCCGTCCGCACCGATGAAACGCTACGAAACCCTCGCCCACACGATCGCCGACGAAATCCGCAACGGCAACCTCGCGGTCGGCACGCGCCTGCCGTCGCTGCGGCAGATCATCGCGCAACATGGCGTGAGCCAGTCGACGGTGTTTCGCGCGTACTACCTGCTCGAACAGTGGGGGTTGATCCGCGCACGCGAGCGCTCCGGTTATTACGTCGCGCCGGGCGCGAGCCCCGCCGCGAACGCGCCCGCGAAACGCCGCGCGAGCCGCGCCGGCGCGACCCGCAAGGTCGACATCAGCGATCTCGTGTTCTCGGTGCTCGACGCCGCGACGCAGCCCGGCATCGTGCCGCTCGGCTCCGCATTTCCGTCGCCGCAGCTGTTTCCGCTGCAGCGCCTCGCGAAGTCGCTCGCGCAGGCGACGCGGCTCGTCAGCCCGTGGAGTACGGTCGTCGATCTGCCGCCCGGCAACGAGGCGCTGCGCCAGCAGATCGCGCGACGCTATCTGGCGACCGGCATCGCGCAGCCCGTCGACGAGATCGTCGTCACGAACGGCGCGCTGGAAGCGCTGAACCTGTGCCTGATGGCCGTCACGCGGCCCGGCGACATCGTCGCGGTCGAGTCACCCGGCTTCTATGCGGCACTGCAGGCGATCGAGCGGCTCGACCTGCGTGCGGTCGAGATTCCCGTCGATCCGCACACGGGCCTCGATCTCGACGCGCTCGCGAACGCGCTCGAGCGACACGACATCCGCGCGTGCTGGTTCATGACCAATTTCCAGAATCCGACCGGCGTCACGCTGTCGGCCGACAAGAAGCGCGCGCTCGTGGAGATGCTCGCCGCGCGCGAGGTGCCGCTGATCGAGGACGACGTGTACGGCGAGCTGCATTTCGGCGCCGACTACCCGCTGCCCGCGCGCGCCTACGACCGGCACGGCCTCGTGATGCATTGCAGTTCGTTCTCGAAGACGCTCGCGCCCGGCTACCGGATCGGCTGGGCCGCCGCCGGCCGTTTCGCGGAAAAGGTGCAGCGGCTCAAGCTGATGACCACGCTGTCGGCGAGCATTCCTGCGCAGGCCGGCATCGCGAACTACCTGGAGCATGGCGGCTACGATCGTCACCTGCGCAAGCTGCGCGGTGCGCTGCAGACGCAGCTCGCCCGCATGGACGACGCGCTGCGGCGCTGGCTGCCGCCCGGCGTGGAATGGGCGCGGCCGGACGGCGGATATTTCCTGTGGCTGTCGTTTCCCGACGCGATCGACGCGATGGAACTGCATCGACAGGCGATCGCGCGCGGCATCAGCTTCGCACCCGGGCCGCTGTTCTCGGCCGCGCACGGCTTCGAGCGCTGCGTGCGCGTGAACTTCGGCCATCCGTGGAGCCACGACATCGAACGCGCGATCCGCGTGCTCGGCGAGCTGGTCGCCGAACCGGCCGTACGCAAGGCCGGGTAAGCCCACGCAAGCTGCACGCACGCCGCCGCCGTGCAGCCGACGCGCAGACGCGTTACATTGCGAACCCCTTCGCTCCTTCTCACGAGCCCCCTCTGATGAGCGCATTGCCCTACCTCGATCACGCCGCGCTGCTGAAGCTCGCGGCCCAAGCCGCAGGCGTCACGCAGCCATGCACCTGCACGAAGACGTCGCTGGCCGGCTGGACGAGCCTGCCGCTGTCGCTGCCGGACGCGCAGCTCGCCGAAGTGGCGACGCTCGTGCCACCGGACGACCCCGAGCCGACCTACGACGAATACCATCCGGCCGGCACGCGCTACGCGTCCGACGACGCGCCGATCGCGCCGCGCCACTTCCCGTACAACCGCTGCAACGTCAGCCGCTGCGTGACGTGCGGCCGGCTGTATCTGCGCTACCAGGAAGGTGGTGGCTACTTCATCGACCAGCGCATCCGCGCACTCGATCCGGCGTTGATCGTCGACGCCCCCGCGCAAGCCTGAGTCTCACCCGGGCATGCGCCGCGCATGCCCCGCGTTCGCCCGCGCGGCATCGATCTGCTGCGCCCTTTTCGTCCCGATCTGCTGCTTGTCCCGCCGCGCCGCGTTCCCTACGCTGTCTCCGGTTGCCCGACACCCGTCGCAACGTCCCCTTCCGAGCGGCGTCCCTGCGTCGCCGCTCATCTCGCGTATCACGTCATGTACCGATATACCGATTTCGACCGGGCGCTCGTGCACAGCCGCGCCGCCCAGTTCCGCGACCAGCTCGAGCGCTGGCAGCACGGCACGCTGAGCGAGGACGCGTTCCGGCCGTTGCGCCTGCAGAACGGCTGGTACGTGCAGCGCCATGCGCCGATGCTGCGCGTCGCCGTGCCGTACGGCGAACTGTCGAGCGCGCAGCTTCGCGTGCTCGCGCGGATCGCACGCGACTACGACGTGCCCGACGACGCCACCTATCGCGCCGCCTGCGACGCGCAGGCGTTGCTCGGCACGCTGCGCCTGCCGACCGGCAACGCACACTTCACGACCCGCACCAACGTGCAGTTCAACTGGATTCCACTCGCGAAGGCGGCCGACGTGATGGACCTGCTCGCGACCGTCGACATGCACGGGATCCAGACGAGCGGCAATTGCATCCGCAACATTTCGTGCGACGAACGCGCGGGCGTCGCGCCAGACGAGATCGCCGATCCGCGTCCGTTCGCCGAGGCGATGCGCCAGTGGACGACGCTGCATCCGGAATTCGCGTTCCTGCCGCGCAAGTTCAAGATCGCGATCACCGGCGCGGCCGAGGACCGTGCGGCGACCGACTGGCACGACGTCGGGCTGAAACTCGTGCGCAACGACGCCGGCGAACTCGGCTTTCGCGTGAGCGTCGGCGGCGGCATGGGTCGCACGCCATTGATCGCGACACTGCTGCGCACGTTCCTGCCGTGGCAGCACGTGATGAACTACATCGAGGCGATCGTCCGCGTGTACAACCGCTACGGGCGGCGCGACAACAAGTACAAGGCGCGCATCAAGATCCTCGTGAAGAGCGAGGGGCAGCGCTATATCGACGACGTCGAGGAAGAGTTCCGCCAGATCGTCGAGCATGACGGCGGCCCGCACACGATCCCGCAGGCCGAGTTCGACCGCATCGCGGCATCGTTCGTCCCGCCGCGGCTGAAGTCGCGCACGCTCGACCTCGACGCCGCCGAAGCGCGCATGACCGCCCACGCCAATCGCCATCCGGCGTTCGCGCGCTGGCTCGCGCGCAATGTCGCCGCGCACCGCGACCGCGCGCTGCGCATCGTCACGCTGTCGTTCAAGCGCCGCCTGCAGGCGCCCGGCGACGCGTCGCCCGAGCAGCTCGACGCACTTGCCGAGCTCGCCGACCGCTTCTCGGCCGGCGAGGCGCGCGTCACGCATGCGCAGAACGTGGTGCTGCCGTGGGTGCACGTCGACGACCTGTTCCTGCTGTGGGAACACGCGCGCGCGATCGGCCTGGCCAGCGCGAACGTCGGACTCCTGACCGACATGATCGCGTGCCCGGGCGGCGATTTCTGCGCGCTCGCGAACGCGCGCTCGATCCCGATCGCCGACGCGATCGCCGAACGGTTCCAGGATCTCGACATGCTGCACGACGTCGGCGACATCGACCTGCACATCAGCGGCTGCATCAACTCGTGCGGCCACCATCACAGCGGACACATCGGCATCCTCGGCGTCGACAAGGACGGCGCGGAGTGGTACCAGGTGACGCTCGGCGGCTCGGACGGTTCGAGCGCGAGCGGCACCGCCCGGCCGGGCAAGGTGATCGGACCGTCGTTCTCGGCGGACGAGATCGTCGACGTCGTGGATGCGCTCGTCAACGTGTATCTCGACGCGCGGCTCGACGCCGACGGGCGCTGCGAGCGATTCATCGACACGGTGCGCCGCATCGGCGCCGAGCCCTTCAAGGCCGCGGCGAACGACGCACGTCACCACGCGGAGCACGCATGAAACCGACCGACGAACGCGCGGGCACGCACCCGCGCATCCGGCTGCTGACGCCGGCCGAACACGCCGACGACGCAAACGCGGCCGACACCACTGCGCTGACGATCCTGACGATCGGCAACGACGAGGAACTGCCGCCGCTCGCCGCACGGATCGCGCAGGCCGCGCGCATCGACCTGCATTTCCCGTCCTTCACCGACGGCCGCGCCTACAGCCAGGCGTACCTGCTGCGCAAGCGCTTCGGTTTCGCCGGCGACCTGCGCGCGACGGGCGACGTGCTGATCGACCAGTTGCTGCTGATGGAGCGCACCGGGTTTTCGAGCGCGGTGCTGGCTGCCGATGCCGATCTCGCGGCCGCGCAGCGTCAGCTCGACCGGTTTCCCGGCTTCTATCAGCGCGACGCGAGAACGGCGACGCTGCGGCAGGACGCCTCGACGCAAGCGGAAAAGGAAACGAAAAAATGAAAACGGGCGGCCCGCAGGCCGCCCGTCCGATGAGCCGCAAGCGCCGCGCCCGCCGCGAAGCGGACGCCGGCGTTCAGCGCGCCGCCACCGGCTTGCCGAACGCGCCGAGGATCTTCTTCTCGAGCGCGATGTAGTCGTGGCCGAAGTGGTGGTCGCCGCCCGTCTTGATCACGTCGGCGCCGGTATTCGCGAGCGCCGGGCACATCGTGTCCTGCTCTTCCGCGCCGTAGAAACACTGCACGAGCGACGGCGGCACCTTCGCGATTTCCGGCGCGACCTTCATCGCCTTGTCGCTCGCCGGCATCCCGAGCCAGCCCGTCACGCGGATCTGGAAATCCGCGGCCGGCGCGAAGCCGAGCAGCGACATCACGGCGACCTTGTCACGCAGGTCGGCCGGCAGCCGGTTGTACGCGAACGGCATCACGTCCGCGCCGAACGAGTAGCCGACCAGCGCCACGCGGTTCGCATGCCAGCGCGCCATGTACGTGCGCATCACGCGCGCCAGGTCGCGGCTCACCTGTGCGGGCGGCTTCTCGCTCCAGAAGTAGCGCAGGCTGTCGATGCCGACCACCGACACGCCGTCGCGCTGCAGCGCCTCGGCGATCGTCTTGTCGAGATCGCGCCAGCCACCGTCGCCCGAGATCACGATCGCGAGGCGGTCGCTGCCGCCCTTCGCCGGCAGCTCGACGAGCGGCAGATCCGACACGTCGAGCTCGTCGTTGCTGCTGGTGTCGTGCAGGTGCGACGTGACGAGCGACACGAGCTTCGCGGTGTCGCCGGCCGCGGCCGTTTCGACGAAGCCCGGCATCGCGCGGCGCACGATCGTCGGATCGGGCGGGCACGGCTTGAAGCGCGCATCGAGCTTCGCCGCCGGCTGGACCGACACGACGCCGGCGATCGTATTCTCCGGCGCCATCGACAGGATCTGCTTCGCGATCGCGCCGCCCTGGCCCACGCCCGCGACGATCGGCGTGTAGTAACGCGCCGATTGCGCGAGGCGTTCGAGCTGGTGGCTGACCGCCTCGGCGTCGCCGTCGAGGTGGTGACAGGTTTCCTGCTTCGCGGCTAGATTCGCCGCATAGCGCGCCGAATCCACGCCGACCGTCATCGCGCCCGCTTTCGCGAGCGCGTCGGCCGCCTGCTGGTCGGCGGCGCCCCAGCCGCGCTCACGCGAGAACAGCACGACGAAGCCGCGCAGCGGACCGCTCGGCTTCGTCACGGTCACGGGGCCGTAGCGGCCGCCCGACACGGTTTCCGGTTTCGCCGCCGCCGGCTGCGCCGCGAACGCGGCGCCGGCCAGCATCATTCCCGCGCAGGCGACTGCCGCCTGCGCGATACCCTTCTTCAACATCATGAGCGCCGACCTCCAGCCAGCAGGGATAGATCCGCGAGCGTGACGAACACGCCGACCGAGCCCGAGGCCGCGAGATAACGCGGCTCCCAGTGCGGCTCGAACTTGCTCTTGAATGCACGCAAGCCACGGAAGTTGTAGAAACGGCCGCCGAAGCGCCAGACCATCAGCCCGAGCCGGTGCCACGGCGACGGCATCTTCGCCGCCCCCATCCCCGAGAACGGCGCGATACCCAGGCTCAGCTTGCGGAACCCCGCTTCCTTCAGATGCAGCGCGAGCTGCGTAAACAGATACTCCATCGCATATGGCGACGCTTCCGGCAGATGACGCATCACGCCGACCGTCGCCTCGGTGTTGAGGTCGGTCGTCATGAACGTGACGAACGCGATCGGCTTGTCGGCCTGGCGCACCAGCATCACCGACTGCGTCGCGAGATAGCCGTCGTGGAACGCAGCCACCGAGAAGCTCTTCTCGCGCGCATCGCGGCTGTCGAGCCAGCCGTCCGAGATGTCGCGCAGCGACGGCAGCGCGGCCGGCACGTCGCAGGGCGCGATCACCTCGACCGTCAGCGCGTCCTTGTCGCCGCGGCGCAGCGCGTAGCGCAGGTGCGAACGGTTCGAACCCTTCAGGTCGAACCGGTCGAGCGCGATGTGCGCTTCCTCGCCGAGCTTCATCAGCGTGAGCCCCGCGTCGAGGTACAGCGGCAGCGCGTTCGCGCGCACCTGGTAGAACGCCGCGCGGCCGCTGTGCGCGTGCGCCAGCGCAATGAACTTGCTGATCAGCGCCGGCCATTCCTCGCGCGGGCCGACCGGATCGTGCAGCGCGGCCCACGTGCGGCCGTTTTTCGCGTACATCAGGAACGCGCGGCGCGATTCGGAGAACAGGAACGACTTGTCGCCCATCAACGCGAGGCCCGCGTCGCTGCATTCCTGCGCGCGGATGATCTGCTCGGCGTCGAGCAGGTCCTGCGCGACCGGCTTCACGAAACGGCCCGGCGCCGGGCGCAGCAGCTGCCACAGCGCGAACAGCGCGACGAACACGCCGGCCGCGAGCGTGGCGCGCAGCGCGCGCGGCGCGCGTGCGTCGAACGAGAAATGCGACCACAGATCGCGCGTGTACGGCACATCGCGGAACGCGAAGCACAGCACCCATACCGCGAGGATCAGCACCATCGTCACCGACACGAACCAGCTCACCGTGAAGCGCTCGGCGAGCAGCGACGAATGCCGGCTGAAGCGGCGGCGGCTGACGAGCAGCAGCACCAGCAGCGTTCCGAGCACGCCGGCCTCGACGAACGCCAGGCCCTTCGCCAGCGACAGCGCGAGGCTCGCGAGCGTCAACGCGAAGGTCATCCACCACGCGCCGTCCAGCCGGCGCAGCAGCCCGCGCGCGACGAACAGCAGCGCGACGCCCAGCACGCTGCAGATCACCTGCGAGCCTTCGAGCACCCACAGCGGCACGATGTTGCGCAGGATCGCGATCCGGTGCCAGAACGCGGGCGTCGCGCTCGAGATCACCAGCATCCCGCCGACCGCGAAGGTCACGAGGCTCAGGAACAGCGGCGCCAGTTGCGACACGCGCGCCGCCTGCCGCGACACGAGCCGGCGCCGCAGCGCGCGGCCCTCGAAGCCGGCCAGCAGGCCGGCCGACAGCACGAGCGGCACGCCGAAGTAGATCGCGCGATAGGCGATCAGCGCGGCGACCATCGCGTGCGCGGGCACTTCGCGGCCCAGCGTGAACACCATCGCGGCTTCGAACACGCCGATCCCGCCCGGCGTATGACCGATCATCCCGAGCAGCAGCGCGGCCGCGTAGACCGTGATGAAGGTCGGGAAGCCGACCGGCGCGACGGGCAGCAACACCCACAGCGTCAGGCCGGCGGCCACGACATCGAGCACCGCGTAGACGACTTGCGCGACGAGGTCGCGCCGTGCCGGCACGTCGAACGCGAGCCATTTGAAGCGCGTGACGACCGGACGCGCGGTGTTGCCGCACATCGCGACCACGACGGCCAGCAGCACGAGCAGCGCGGCGCCGCTCCACGTGAGCACGCCCGGCGCGACATGCAGCATCGCGGCGAGCGTCTGCGGCACGCAGACCATGCCGACCGCCGTCATCAGCACCAGCGCGAGCGCGAGCGTGCCGCTCGTGAATACCGTCATCCGGCCGATCTGCGCAGGCGTGACGCCCGACACGCCGTACACGCGCGCGCGCACGGCGCCGCCCGTGAGCGCGCCGAAGCCGGTCGCGTTGCCGAGCGCCGAGCCGGCGATCGAGCCGATCCACAGCGCGGCGCGCGGCACCTTCGCGGCGACGTAGCGCAGGCCGACCGCATCGCGGGCGACGAGCGCGAGATAGCTGAGGGCCGTCGCGGCGAGCGATGCGCCCCATTCGCCGACGGACATGTGGCGCAGCTGGCGGATCACCGACCGGTAGTCGACGGATTCGGACAGGTGCTGGAAAACCACGATCAGCAGCAGGCCGATGCCGAGCGCGAGCAGCGGCGACAGCACGCGCTCGTTGCGGATCAGCGTCGACACACGGGCGATCGCCGCCGCGGCGCGGCCGGGCGGACCAGAGTGGCGGGAAGACATAGATTGTTCAGTGGCGGTGCATAGCTTGTCGCGGCGCGGGACGGCCGGGCGGCGACGAATCTGGTTGTTGTGCGAGGGCGGCCGGCCTAGGTCCGAAGCACGGGCGCCTGAATCAGAACCGACGAGTATACGGAATTTATGTTACAGAGTCTTTCGGTCTCGCACCGGGCGGTTTGGGCGCGCCGGCCGCATCAATAGCGCATCAAATCATGCGCACGGTGCGCATCATACCGGGAACCGCCGGTGATTTTTCGTCAGTTGAATGACGAATCGCGCAATCGGGAAGAATTCTCCCGGCCGCCCCGCCCGAATGAGCAAAAACCGCGAGCCCGAGCGGGTTTCAGGGAAAGGGGACGCATCGTCACTTTGCCCGCTCGTGCTCTGCCAGCCCAATCGCCTTGTAGTCGTAGGTCGGGTAGAACTCGGTCCGGTACGCGCCCCACGCCGTGTCCTCGAGCACGCGATTGACCTCCCGCACGCGCGATGCCGGTAGCCGCAGCACGACGATCTGCCCGATTCCCATCGTCACGGTCCAGCTCACCACCTCCACCCCCGGCGGCGGAAACGCCTTGTAGAACCCCTGCTTCGCAAGTTGCGCGTTGAGTTCGGCGAGCGGGCGCGACTGGTCGTGCTTGAGAAAGACCGTCAGCAGCACCGCGTTGTCGGGCGTCGCGGCAGCCGTGCCCGTCGGCACGGTCGACGTCTGGGCGGCAGCCGGCGCGCAGCCGAGTGCGGCGGCGGCCAGCGATGCGGCCATCACGAGAGTTCGAAGCGGGAAATTCCGGCGTGCCGTCATGACGCGACTCCTGGGCTGCGTGCGTGAAGCCGCCATCATGCGCCGTCCGGCGCATCGTTGCAGGGCCGGCCGTGGCGCCGGCACGATCCGGCCGGGACGCCGATACGCTCAATACACGTCCCGCATGTAGCGCCGCGCCTTCGCGAGCCGCGCGACGTAGTCGTTCGCGGCTTCGTCCGACATCCCGCCGTGCTCGGCGACGACCGCCTTCAGCGCGGTATCGACGTCCTTGGCCATGCGCGCGGCGTCGCCGCACACATAGAAGTGCGCGCCCTCCTCCAGCCACTTGTACAGCTCGGCGCCCTGCTCGCGCATCCGGTCCTGCACGTAGATCTTGTCGGCCTGGTCGCGCGAGAACGCGAGATCGAGCCGCGTCAGGAAGCCGCTGTCGCGCATCGCTTCGAGCTCGTCGCCGTAGTAGAAGTCGGTCTGCGCATGCTGCTCGCCGAAGAACAGCCAGTTGCGTCCGCGCGCGCCGCGCGCCTGCCGTTCGTGCAGGAAGCCGCGGAACGGCGCGACGCCCGTGCCGGGGCCGACCATCACGACCGGCACGTCGCCGTTCACCGGCGGCCGGAAATGCGCGGACTTCTGCACGAACACCGGCACGCGCCCGTCGTCCGCGCGATCGGCGAGGAACGTCGACGCGACGCCTTTGCGCGCGCGCCGGCCGTTGTGATAGCGCACGGCCGACACCGTCAGATGGATCTCGCCCGGATGCGCGCTCGGGCTCGACGCGATCGAATACAGGCGCGGCTGCAGCCGCTTGAGCATCGCGACCAGCTCGGCACCCGACAGCTCGACCGGAAACTCGTGCAGCACGTCCGCAAGCTGTTGTCCCCACAACCATTGCTTAAGGTCGGCCTTGCGATCGTCGCCGAGCAGCGCCTTCAGCGCGCCGTTCGCGCTGCGCGACGCAATGAACGCCAGCGTATCGGGGTGCGGGCGCGTGATGTCGAAGTGGCGCGCCAGTGCGTCGCCGAGGCGCATGTCGCCGACGCCCTCGATCGACACCGGCGCGTCGGCCTTCAGCGCGGTGACCGACAGCAACTCGTCGACCAGCTCGGGGCAGTTGGTCGGCCACACGCCGAGCGCGTCGCCGGCTTCGTATTCGAGGTTCGCGCCTTCGGTCGACAGCGACACGTAGCGCGTGTCCTTGGCTGCGCCCGGCCGGTTGAGCCGCAGGTTCGCGACGAGCTTCGACGGCGCCGGACGCGCCTTGGTCGGCAGCAGCCCCGACGCGCTCAATCCGGCGGACGGCACCGCGTGCAGCGCCGCATCCGCGTCCTTGATCCGCGCAACCACGCGCTCGAGCCACTGGTCCGCATCGCGCTGGAACTCCACGTCGCAATCGACGCGGGCGCACAAGCGCGCCGCGCCCAGCTCCGCGAGCCGCGCGTCGAGCCGGCGGCCGTGGCCGCAGAACTGGTCGTAGTTGCGATCGCCGAACGCGAGCACCGCGAAGTGCACGCCATCGAGGCGCGCGGCGCCGTCGGCCTGCAGCGCATCCCAGAATTCGCTGCCGTTGTCGGGCGCATCGCCGTCGCCGAACGTGCTCGTCATCAGCAGCACGTATTGCGCGCCGGCCAGCGACGCGACCGGATAGTCGGACATGCACGCGGTGCGGATCTCGAAGCCCGCGTTCATCAGCTGCGTCGCGTAGTCCTCGGTCAGCGATTCGATGTTGCCCGTCTGCGACGCCCACAGCAGCACGACCTTCGGTCGCGTGCGCACGATCCGCACGCCGCCGGGCGCGGCGGCCTCGCCCGGCAGCGCGGGCGCCGCACCGTCCGTCGGGTTGGCGGGCAGCGAGCGGCTGAACAGCCCCGCGAGCATCCCGTCGAGCCAGAACCTCACCGGCGGCGCGAGCGGCGCGCCGGCCGGCAGCACCGGCACGCCGCCTTCGCGCCGGCCGGCGCTCGCCTTCAGCCCGCTGACGAGGCCGGCCACGTACAGGCGCTCCGCCTCGGTGAGCGGCGGCGGCGCGAGATCGGCCACGCCGAGCGCCGCCGCGAAAGTGTCGAGGTCTGCCATGTCGGATTCCTGTGAAGCCGTGATCTGCACCGTCGCCGGCGCGGGCCGCGCATCGGCATCGGCAGCGGTGGCATCGGGCTGCGCCGTACTGTCGTCGTCGTCGGACGCAAACGCGTCCGTGTCGACGCGCGTCAGCGCGACCGCGCAATATTTCAGTTCAGGTTGCTGCGATTCCGGATCGATCGCGTCGTTCGTCACCGCGTTGATGCACAGGTCGTCGCCGTACACGTCGTTCCAGTGCATCGGCGCGAAGCAGTTGCCGCGCTGCACGCGCTCGGTCACGACGGCCGGCAGCACCGCGCGGCCGCGCGCCGAACGGATCTCGACGCTGTCCTTCGTCGCGATGCCGAGCGCGAGCGCGTCGTCCGGATGCAGTTCGACAAACGGGCGCGGATTGAGCTTGTTCAGCATCGGCACCTTGCCCGTCTTCGTCATCGTGTGCCATTGATGCTGCAGCCGCCCGGTGTTCAGCACGATCGGGAACGTGTCGTCCGGCAGTTCGGCCGGCGCGACGTGCGGCCGCGCGAAGAAGCGCGCCTTGCCCGACGGTGTCGGGAACGCGATGCGCGGCGCATCGTGCCCGCCGTCGGCCGCGCGCGGCGTCTGGCTCACGCCGTCGTTCAGGTAGCGGATCGGGTGCCGCTCGCGCGCGGTGCCCGGCGCGACCGGCCATTGCACCGGGCCGTCGCGGAGCGCCGCGTGGCTTGCGCCGCGCAGGTCGTAGCCGGTCGCCGGATTCGAAAACCGCACGATCTCGTCGAACACGTCGGCCGCCGACGCATAGTCGAACGCATCGCCGAAGCCCATCGCGCGCGCGACCTCCGCGACGATGCGCCAGTCGGGCAGCGCGTCGCCGGGCGGCGCGATCGCGGCGCGCATCAGCGTCATGTTGCGCTCGGAGTTGACCATCACGCCGTCGCCCTCGGCCCACAGCGCGCCGGGCAGCAGGATGTCCGCATAGCGGTTGGTCTCGGTGTCGAGGAATGCGTCCTGCGCGATCACCAGCTCCGCGGCCTGCAACCCCGCGATCACGTTCTGCCGGTTCGGCACGGTCGCGACCGGATTCGTACAGACGATCCAGCACGCCTTGATGTCGCCGGCCGCCATCCGCTCGAACAGGTCGACCGTGCCGTTGCCGGTTTCCTTGCGCAGCGTGCCGGCCGGCACGCGCCACAGGTTCTCGACGAAGCGCCGGTCGTCGTCGGACAGCACCGAACGCTGGCCGGGAAGGCCCGCGCCCATGTAGCCCATCTCGCGCCCGCCCATCGCGTTCGGCTGGCCGGTCAGCGAAAACGGCCCGCTGCCCGGGCGGCAGATCGTGCCCGTCGCGAGATGCAGGTTGCAGATCGCGTTGGTGTTCCACACGCCGTGCGTGCTCTGGTTGAGCCCCATGGTCCAGCAGCTCATCCACTCCTGCGCGTCGCCGATCCATTGCGCGGCCGTGCGGATGTCCGCTTCGGCAAGGCCCGTGATTTCCGCGACGCGCTCAGGCGTGTAGTCGGCGAGAAACGCGGGCATCGCGTCCCAGCCTTCGGTGTACGCGTCGATGAACGCGGCATCGGTGCGGCCGTTCGCGTGCAGCAGGTGCAGCAGCCCGTTGGTCAGCGCGAGATCGGTGCCCGGCCGGATCTGCAGGAACAGGTCGGCCTTGTCGGCGGTGCCGGTGCGGCGCGGATCGACGACGATCAGCTTCGCGCCGGCCTTCACGCGATCCATCATCCGCAGGAACAGGATCGGATGGCAGTCGGCCATGTTCGCGCCGATCACGAAGAACAGGTTCGCGCGATCGAAGTCCTGGTACGACCCGGGCGGGCCGTCCGCGCCGAGCGACTGCTTGTAGCCGGTGCTCGCACTCGCCATGCACAGGCGCGAGTTCGACTCGATGTTGTTGGTGCCGACGAAGCCCTTCGCGAGCTTGTTCACGAGGTATTGCGCCTCGATCGACATCTGCCCCGACACGTAGAACGACAGCGCATCGGGCCCGTGCGTGTCGAGCACCGCGCGCAGCCGCCGCGCGGTCTCGGCGATCGCGTCGCGGGCCGGCAGCGGCACGAGATCGTCCTCCCGCGCGCGCCGCACGAATGCGCGATCGAGCCGCCCGGAGCGGCGCAACGCGACGTGCGCGGACGAGCCCTTCGTGCACAGCCGCCCGAAGTTGGTCGGATGCTCGGAGTCGCCGGACACCTTGACGACCTCGCCATCCTCGACGTGCAGCACCATTCCGCAGCCGACGCCGCAGTACGGGCACACGCTCTTGACGGGGGTGGCGCTCATGCGTGCTCCGGCGCGCTCAGGCGGCAATCCACACGAACCCGTCCTCGACCCGCGACGGATACGCGCTCACCGACTTCTCGGGCGCTTCGAGGCATTCGCCGGTACGCAGGTCGAAATGCTGCTTGTACAGCGGCGACGCGACGACGACGCGCTCGCCGAGGCTGCCGATCAGCCCGCGCGACATCACGGCCGCCTGCGACACCGGGTCGACGTTGTCGATCGCGAACACGCCGCCGGCTTCAGCATGCGCGACGTGAAACACCGCGACCTGCTCGCCGTTGACGAGCGCGCACACGCCGGTGTTCGGCACGATGTCGTCGAGCGGGCACACACGGGTCCAGGACAGGGGAAGACGATCGTTCATGATGGGCTCCTTGAAAAGACGCAGGTGTCGGTCAGGATCAAACGGTTGCAGATTCGGTTGCGGATTCGGTGGCCGCTTCCGCGACGACCGGAATCCCCACGGGCCTGCCGCCCACGCGTTCGTCGGGCGTCGCGGGACGGATCTGGCCGCGCGTCTCGACGAAGGCGATGTTCGCGTCCGGCGCGTCGCTGTTCACGAAGTGGCGGAAGCGCTTGCGCGTTTCCGGATCGGTGACGGCCTTCTTCCATTCGCATTCGTAGGTATCGACCACGTGCTGCATGTCGGCCTCGAGTTCGGCCGCGATGCCGAGCTTGTCGTGCACGACGACGTCGGTCAGGTAGTCGAGCCCGCCTTCGAGGTTGTCGCGCCACACGCTGGTGCGCTGCAGCCGGTCGGCGGTGCGCACGTAGAACATCAGGAAGCGGTCGATGTAGCGGATCAGCGTGGCACGGTCGAGGTCGGACGCGATCAGTTCCGCGTGGCGCGGCTTCATCCCGCCGTTGCCGCATACGTACAGGTTCCAGCCCTTCTCGGTCGCGATGATCCCGATGTCCTTGCCCTGCGCTTCCGCGCACTCGCGCGTGCAGCCCGACACGCCGAACTTGATCTTGTGCGGCGCGCGCAAGCCCTTGTAGCGGTTCTCGATGTCGATCGCGAGACCGACCGAATCGTCGACGCCGTAGCGGCACCACGTCGAGCCGACGCACGACTTCACGGTGCGCACCGACTTGCCGTACGCATGGCCCGATTCGAAGCCGGCGGCGATCAGCTCTTCCCAGATCGACGGCAGCTGCTCGACGCGCGCGCCGAACAGGTCGACGCGCTGGCCGCCCGTGATCTTCGTGTAGAGGCCGTACTTGCGCGCGACCTGGCCGACCGCGATCAGCCCTTCCGGCGTCACCTCGCCGCCCGGCATGCGCGGCACGACCGAGTACGTGCCGTCGCGCTGGATGTTCGCGAGGTAGTAGTCGTTCGAGTCCTGCAGCCCCGCATGCTCCTTCTTCAGCACGAACTCGTTGAAGCACGACGCGAGGATGCCCGCGACGGCCGGCTTGCACACGTCGCAGCCCAGGCCGCGGCCGTGCTTCGCGAGCAGCTCGTCGAAGGTCGTGATGCGCTCGACGCGGATCAGGTGGAACAACTCCTGGCGCGAATGCGGGAAGTGCTCGCACAGATGGTTGTTGACCGCGAGGCCCTGCTTCTTCATCTCGGCCTTCATGATCTGCGTGACGAGCGGCACGCAGCCGCCACACGACGTGCCCGCGCCCGTGCACGACTTCAGTGCGCCGAGGCTCGTCGCGCCATCGGCCACCGCCGCGCAGATCTGCGACTTCGACACGTTGTTGCACGAGCAGATCTGCGCGCCTTCCGGAAGCGCATCCACGCCGATCGCGGGCTTCGCCGCGCCGTCCGACGACGGCAGGATCAGGAACTCCGGCGACTCGGGCAGCTCGATCCGGTTCAGCATCATCTGCAGCAGCGTGCCGTATTCGGTCGCGTCGCCGACCATCACCGCGCCGTGCAGGAACTTGCCGCAATCCGACACCACCAGCTTCTTGTAGACCTGGCGACGCTCGTCCGCGTACTGGTAGGTGCGGCTGCCGGCCGTCGTGCCGTGCGCGTCGCCGATGCTCGCGACGTCGACGCCCATCAGCTTGAGCTTCGTGCTCATGTCGGCGCCGGCGAACGCGGCCGCGGCCGCTTCGTCAGCGTCACCCGCGAGCTGCTTCGCGACCACGCGCGCCATGTCGTAGCCGGGCGCGACGAGGCCGTACACCATTCCGTTCCAGGCCGCGCATTCGCCGATCGCGTAGATGTCGGCGTCGCTCGTGCGGCACGCGTCGTCGATCGCGACGCCGCCGCGCGGGCCGATGTCCAGGCCGCACGCGCGTGCCAGTTCGTCGCGCGCGCGGATGCCGGCCGAGAACACGATCATGTCGGTGTCGAGATGCGAGCCGTCGGCGAACGCCATCCGATGGGTACCTTCCTCGCCATCGACGATCTCGAGCGTGTTCTTGCCCGTATGCACGGTCACGCCGAGCGCCTCGATCTTCGCGCGCAGCATCCGGCCGCCGCCGTCGTCGACCTGCACGGCCATCAGCCGCGGCGCGAATTCGACGACGTGCGTCTCGAGCCCCATGTCGCGCAGCGCCTTCGCGCATTCGAGGCCGAGCAGCCCGCCGCCGATCACGACGCCACGCTTCGCATGCGCGCCGCACGCCTGCATCGCCTCGAGATCCTCGATCGTCCGGTACACGAAGCAGCCCGCGCGGTCGCGGCCTGGCACCGGCGGCACGAACGGACGCGAGCCCGTCGCGAGCACCAGCTTGTCGTACGCGAGCGTCTCGCCCGACGCGAGCGTGACCGTGTGCGCGGCGCGGTCGATCGACGCGACGCACGCGTTCAGGCGCAGGTCGAACTGCGGATGGCGTTCGAAGAAGCCGGGCTCGACGAGCGACAGGTCGTCCGCCGACTTGCCCGCGAAGAATTCCGACAGGTGCACGCGATCGTACGCCGGGCGCGGCTCCTCGCCGAGCACCGTGACCTGCAGCGCATCCGCCGCGCCGGCTTGCGCCGCGACGCATTCGAGGAGCTTGTGGCCGACCATCCCGTGGCCGATGACGATGAGTTTCATGATGGCGTTTCCTCGGTCGATCAGTTCGCGGCCTGGGCGGCGGCCAGCGCGCGATCGCGCAGCTCGGCCTCGCGTGCCTTGTGTTCTTCGCTGAAGCGCACGGCCATCGCGCACAATGCGGTCGCGGTGACGGCGAGCCCGAGCAGGCTCAGCGTGTGCTGCACGTCGCCGACGCCCTTCAGCAGGAACGACGCGGCCACCGCGCCGACGTTGCCGCCCGCGCCGATGATCCCCGCGACGCCGCCGAGCGCCTTGCGGTCGATGAACGGCACGAGCGCATAGGTCGCGCCGCAGGCCATGTGCGTGAAGAGGCCGAAGGTCAGCATCGCGACGAGCGCCATGCCGATGCCTTGCGCATGCGAGAACCAGATCAGCCCGAGCCCTTCGCCGACGATCAGCGCGCACAGCAGCGCCGCGCGCACGTCGAGGCTGCGGCGCGTGGCGATCTTGTCCGACAGCCAGCCGCCGAGCGCGCGGGCGAACAGCGCGAGCATCCCGAACAGGCCGACCGCGAAGCCGGCATCCTTCAGCGACAGGTGGAAGTGGTCGACGTAGTACAGCGCGGCGATGTTGTGGATGAACACTTCGACGCCGAAGCACGCGCCGTACGTGACGAACAGCATCCACACGCGATAGTTGCCGCACGCCGCGAAGAAGCTCGCCCAGCCGCCCTTCTTGCCGCTGTCGACCGTCACGCCCTGCTTGCGCAGCGCGACGAAGTCGCCTTGCGGGCAGTCCTGCGTGAAGCGCCAGTACGCCCATGCCATCGCGAGCATCGCGACGCCCGGCACGATCAGCGCGATGCGCCACGACGCGCTGTCACCGAAGCCGAGGATCAGGCCGGCCGCGACGAGCAGCGGCATCATCGCCTGCGTCGCGCCCGCGCCGGCGTTGCCCCAACCGGCCGTCGTCGCGTTCGCGGTACCGACCACGTTCGGCGCGAACATCACCGACGTGTGGTACTGCGTGATCACGAAGCCCGCGCCGATCGCGCCGATGCCGAGGCGGCAGATCAGGAACCACAGATAGTCGTGCGTGAACGACACCGCGAACACGGGAATCGCGCCGAGCACGAGCAGCCCGGCATACACGCGACGCGGGCCGAAGCGGTCGCACAACGGGCCGACCAGCAGCCGCACGGCGATCGTCGCGGCCACCGCGGCGATGTTGATGTTAGCGACCTGCGCCGCGGTGAGGTGGAATTCGCGCGCGATCAGCGGCATCAGCGGCGCGCATGCGAACCATGCGAAGAAGCACACGAAGAACGCCATCCACGTCATGTGGAATGCGCGCATCGGCGCGGTGCGGAACGAGAAGAGATCGATACGGGTAGCTTTGTCGGTCATGTCATCCGCCAAACGAAAAACGGCGTCCTGCGCACCCGGTCTCGTCGAGAGACCTGATGCGTAGGACGCCGTTGCCCATGAAGAAGCCCGTTGCCGGGCGCGTTCAGTAATCGGTGCTGCGGACGAATCGCCGTTGATTCGCCCGGACCACCTAACGCAAGCGCCGTGCCATGTCGGCCCGAATCGCGCCGAAAGCCCCGCCGCACAACGCTCGACGCCCGCCGCTCGGCTCTTTGCGGCGCGCCGCGTGCGATTCGTTGGAATGCATCGAGGCACAGATGTGGTGCGCTGCAGCACTGTCGCCGTGCGACATCGCGGTGCGCGCGGACGGGGCGTGATGCACGCCGATGCGTCAGCGCGTGTGCCCTGACCCTTCGGCCGCATGCGTGCGCGGCACCGGCGCAGCCATCGGGCGGGCGCATGGCGGCACGCGCGCCGTACCGTTCGCGCAGGGTGGCCCGGATATTGCTGAATCGAATGCACACACCGGCAACGGAGCCGGTAGGCGGTCCCCCGCAACGCGGGCGCGCCGTCGCAGGCAGGTACAGCAGACCGGACAACGACGTCCCTCCCGTGCACGGCACGGCCGGATGCCGTGGTCGCTTCGACCGCCCGCCGCCGCCGCGCGCACCGATACGCACTCGACCGCCGCACGCACGCGGTACAGGAACACGACATGACGACTGGCAAAGTCACGCTGCTGGGCGCCGGCCCCGGCGATCCCGATCTCCTCACGCTGAAGGCCGTGAAGGCGCTGGCGGCCGCCGACGTGCTGCTGCTCGACGATCTCGTCGCGCCCGGCATCGTCGAACTCGCGCCGCACGCACGCGTGATCCGCGTCGGCAAGCGCGGCGGCTGCCGCTCCACGCCGCAGGCGTTCATCGAGAAACTGATGCGCCGCTACGCGCTGCGCGGCGCGCACGTCGTGCGCGTCAAGGGCGGCGACGCGCTGCTGTTCGGCCGTGCCGGCGAAGAGCTCGCGACGCTGCGCGCCGCCGCGATTCCGGTGGACATCGTCAACGGCATCTCGTCGGGATTCGCGGCCGCCGCGAGCCTCGGCATCTCGCTCACGCACCGCGAGCACTGCCAGGGCGTCACGTTCGTCACCGCGCACCGCCAGGACCACGGCGAGCCCGACTGGGCCGCGCTCGCGGCCACCGGCACCACGCTCGCGATCTACATGGGGATGAGCCGCGTCGACAGCATCGCGGCCGGCCTGCTCGCCGCCTTGCCGGCGTCGACGCCGGCCGCCGCCGTGCAATGGGCCGGCACGCCGCACGAGCGCCGCTGGACCGGCACGCTCGGCGGCCTCGCACGCGGCGTCGCGGCAGCCGGGCTCGGCAGCCCGGCGGTGATCCTCGTCGGCGGCGCAATCGGCGAAGCGGCCGTGCAGCGCGTGCCGGATGCGGGCACCGCGATCGAGACGGCGTTCTCCCGTGCCGCGTAGCATGTTCGACGCCACGCGGCACCGGCCGCCCGCCTATCATGAAAACAGCGGTGCCGATGGCGCCGGCCGCCGGACCGCCGCGTGCTGCGGCGGCCCGGTTTCCGCACGAGGCCGCCGCGCCCGATCCGCGCATCGCACCACGATTTCGCCGCCGCCGTTCGCCTCATGAGTACGCCTGTTCCTCCCCTCCGCCTGCGCGTGCTGCTTGTCACCGACACCGACAAGCCGATCGGCGAGCTCGGTGACGCGCTCGCGCGCCTCGGCTACGAAATGCTCAACGACGTCGCGACGCCCGCGCGCCTGCCGGCCGCCGTCGAGGAGCAGCGCCCCGACGTCGTGATCATCGACACCGATTCGCCGTCGCGCGACACGCTCGAGCAACTCGCCGTGATGCACGCCACGGCGCCGCGCCCCGTGCTGATGTTCAGCCACGATGCCGATCAGGACCTGATTCACGCGGCGGTCGGCGCGGGAGTCAGCGCGTATCTCGTCGAAGGGCTGTCGGCCGAGCGTCTCGCGCCGATCCTCGAAGTCGCGCTCGCGCGCTTCTCGCACGACGATGCGCTGCGCCGCCGGCTCGCCGACGTCGAGCGCGAACTCGCCGAGCGCAAGCTGATCGATCGCGCGAAGCGCCTGCTGATGGACCAGCGCAAGCTGTCCGAACACGATGCGTATGCGTTCCTGCGCAAGCGCGCGATGGATCAGGGGCTGCGCATCGTCGACGTCGCCCGTCAACTGCACGACGCGTCATCCCAATCTTGAATGCCATGACACCTTCGCCTCCCGCCGCGCCGGAACGCGCGCATCTTCGTCTCGGGTTCGTCGCGCTGAGCGACGCGGCCCCGCTGATCGTCGCGCAGCAGTTGAACCTCGGCGCACGCCATGGCCTGACGCTGGAACTGAGCCGCCAGCCTTCGTGGGCCACCGTGCGCGACAAGCTGCTGACCGGCGAGCTCGACGCCGCGCATGCGCTGTACGGGCTCGTGTGCGGGCTGCAGCTCGGCATCGGCGGCCCGCAGACCGACATGGCCGCCCTGATGGTGCTGAACCGCAACGGCCAGGCGATCACGTTCGCGCGCGGCCTCGCCGACGCGTATCGCGAAAGCGGCGACGTGCGCGCGGCGCTTGCGACGCTCGGCCGCAAGCCGCTGCTCGCGCAGACCTTCCCGACCGGCACGCATGCGATGTGGCTGAATCATTGGCTCGCGTCGCACGGCGTCGATCCGCTGCGCGACGTGCGCAGCGTCGTGATTCCGCCGCCCGAGATGGTCGCGGCGCTCGCGAGCGGCGAGCTCGACGGCTTCTGTGCGGGCGAGCCGTGGCACGCGGTGGCCGAGGCCTGTGGCGCGGGCCGGACCGTCGCCGTCACGAGCGAGATCTGGCCCGATCATCCGGAGAAGGTGCTCGCCGCGCGGCGCGAATTCGTCGCGCTGTATCCGGCCACGGCGCGCGCGCTGATCCGCACGCTCGTCGATGCGTGCGCGTGGCTGGACGATCCCGCGCACCGCCGCGAGGCGGCCGGCTGGCTCGCGTCGCCCGACGCGCTCGGCGTGCCGGCCCGGCTGATCGCGCCGCGCCTGCTCGGCGACTACGGCGCGGGGCCGTTCGCGCAGCCGCCGCTGCCGATCCGCTTCCACGACGGCGGCGCCGTGAACCGGCCGGATCCGCGCGACGGCCAGTGGTTCCTGTCGCAGTACCGGCGATGGGGCATGCTCGACGGCGCGCACGACGACGCGGGGATCGCCGCGGCGATCGCGCAGACGGCGTTGTATGATGCTGCGGTCGCCGAAGGCGGTTCAGCGGGCGAGTGATCCTTCCGATTCGCAGGATGCCGGCGCCATAGGGCCGCAGGGTCGACGCACCACGCGATGCCGCGCCCTGCGGAACGCCTGACGCGATGCGCCGGGCGGCCCAGGCTCCCCGCGCCGCCCGGACGCCGTGATATCCGCACCGCCCCTTCCGTCCCCGTTCAGAATCGATGCCGAAACGAACGCGCACGCCGCTCGACGTGCTGCTCACTGAAATCCGCGCGTGCCGCGCCTGCGAAGCCGAGCTGCCGCTCGGCCCGCGGCCCGTCGTGCGCGCGCATCGCGACGCGCGCGTCCTGATCGTCGGGCAGGCGCCCGGCGCCCGCGTCCATGCGAGCGGGATCCCGTGGGACGATGCGAGCGGCAAGCGGCTGCGCGACTGGCTGGGCGTCGACGCCGACACCTTCTACGACGAGACGCGCTTCGCGATCGTGCCGATGGGCTTCTGCTACCCGGGCCGCGGCGCGAGCGGCGACAACCCGCCGCGCCCCGAATGCGCGCCACTGTGGATCGACCGGCTGCTCGCCGAACTGCCGTCGATCCGGCTGACGCTGCTGATCGGCCAGTACGCGCAGCGACATTTCCTGCGCGGCACGCGCAAGGCGACGCTGACCGACACCGTCCACGCATGGCGCGACTACGGCCCCGACGTGCTGCCGCTGCCGCATCCATCGCCGCGCAACCAGGCGTGGTTCAAGCATCATCCATGGTTCGACGCCGAGGTCGTGCCCGAGCTGCGCCGGCGCGTCGCGCCGCTGGTGGCGGGCTGACGGCAGCCGCTCGCATCGCGCTCCCCATCGACATGAATCACCACGACATCGACTTTTCATGCACCGGCTGCGGCCGCTGCTGCCACGACCTGCGCATTCCGCTGACCGTCGCCGAGGCCGCTGCGTGGCTGCGGCGCGGCGGCCACGTGGAGCTGCTGTGCGACGCCATGCCATGGCCCGTCGAACCGGCCGCCGACGACGCGTTCGCCGCGTACAAGCGGGCACGTTCGTCGCCCGCGCTCAGCGGCACGCTGCCGATACGGGTGACCGCCCTGCTCACCGCGTCGCATGCGGGGCCGTGCCCGAACCTGCGCGACGACCTGCGCTGCGGCATCTACGACGAACGACCGCTGGTGTGCCAGATCTACCCGGCCGAGGTCAATCCGTTCGTGCCGCTGATGCCGGACGGCAAGCAGTGCCCGCCCGACGCGTGGCAGCACGCGCCGCTCGCGCGCCACGGAACGATCGTCGATGTGCAAACGCGCGAGAACATCGCGCGCTCGCGGGAAGCCAGTGCGGCGGAGACGCCGCTGCGCGCGCGACTGTGCGCGGCGCTCGGCATCGACGTCGCCGCCGTTGCAAACGAAGGTTTCGCGATTCATGCGCCGCCCGCCGACAGGCTGCTGCGCGAACTGAGCGCGCTGCCCGATCCGTACACGGCGCCGGCGGAGGTGGCCGACGATCGCGCGACTCCGGCGTGGACACTGCTGACGAATCGCACCGCGACTGCCGACACGCTCCGCTCGGTCGGCTCATCAAGCCTGCTCGCGAACGACGAGGCCGGCACGCGCTGCGGCTACCTCGGCTTTCATCCGGCGGCCTGATTCGTCATCGCCGCGCCGAGCACCCCGCCAACCCGGCCGGCCCACGCGGACCGACCGGCGGATTCCGGCCGCGCGCGGTTCGCTGTACCATCGCGGCTCAACCGCGTCACGAACAGCACAATCCTTCATGCCCTCCACCGCCCCGCCGCGCCTGTACGGGATGCCCGAACGCAGCGACCGGCTCGATTTCTACATCCGTGACCAGGCGTCGCGCCAGGCGATCACCGAGCCGCACCGTCACGCGTATTTCCAGATCCAGTTCAACCTCGGCGGCGACACCGAGCAGCGGATCGGCGGCGTCACGCGACCGTTTCCGCGCGGCGCGCTCGCGTTCGTGCTGCCGCACCGCGAGCACCTGATTCCGCATCCGGACGGCGCGCACTTCATCGTGATCAACTTCAGCCAGGCGTTTCTGCGCGCCGATCTCGACGTCGATCCGCTCGATCTCGAGGACGTCCCCGCGCACCGCTTTCCCGAGCTCACGCCGTTCCGCTTCCAGGAGCATCTCGACTTCATCCTGACCGGCGACGCGTTCGACGAGGCGCGCCGCCTGGCGCTGTGCATGCTCGACGCCGACCGCGTGCGCACCTTCGGCTCGACCACGCTGCTGCGCGGCTACCTGCTGCAACTGATCGGGCTCGTCTGCACGCAGTACGCGGGCGCGCTCGACAAGCTCGCGCAGCGCGGCGCCCAGCGCGCGGGCCGGCGCGACGCACTCGCGCGCGTGCTGCGCCACGTGCGCGCGAACCTGACCCGCGAGGACCTGACGCTCGCGGCCACCGCCGAGGCCGCATTCCTGTCGCCGAACTACCTCGCGCACCTGGTGCGCAAGGAAACCGGCAGCACCTTCACCGATCTCGTGACCGAGCGCCGGATCGCGCTCGCGCAATCGCTGCTCGCGCATACGAGCCGCCGCATCGCCGACATCGCGCGCTCGGTCGGCTTTCGCGACGAAGGGTATTTCGCGCGGCGCTTCCGCGCGCGGGTCGGCGTGTCGCCGAAGGCGTACCGGGACGCCAATGCCGCGTTGCCGGACGCCGACGCGGCGCCGGTGGCAAGCGACGCGTAGATTTGTCCGGTTAAAACGCAGTTGCGTCGCATCCGGGCGCGCATGCGTCGGGTATCGTTCCATGCATGCCGGCCCGCGGTGGATTGCGCGGGCGGCGGCATCCGTCTTTCCATCGAACGAGGCCATCCGATGTCCGCATACGTCATCGACGCTTCCGAGCGTCCTTCCGTCGAAGTCGACCAGTCGTCCGCGCGCTTTCCGGTGCGCCGCGTGTTCTGCGTCGGCCGCAACTACGCCGATCACGCGCGCGAAATGGGCGCCGATCCCGACCGCGAACCGCCGTTCTTCTTCACGAAGCCGGCCGACGCGATCGTCCCGGCCGGCGGCACCGTCCCGTATCCGCCGCTGACCAGCGACCTGCATCACGAAATCGAGCTGGTCGTCGCAATCGGCAAGGACGGCCGGTCGATCGACCCGGCCGACGCGCTGTCGCACGTGTGGGGCTACGGCGTCGGCGTCGACCTCACGCGCCGCGACCTGCAGGCCGAGGCAAAGAAACTGAGCCGGCCGTGGGACTGGGCGAAGGGCTTCGACGCGTCGGGCCCCGTGACCGCGCTGCGCTCGGCGAGCGTCACCGGCCATCCGGCGAGCGGGCGGATCTGGCTCGCGGTAAACGGCGAAACGCGCCAGCAAGGCGATCTCGCCGACATGATCTGGGCCGTGCCGGACGTGATCGCGTACGTGTCGCGCTCGGTCGAGCTGAAGGCCGGCGACCTGATCTTCACCGGCACGCCGGCCGGCGTCGGCGCACTTCAGCCGGGCGATCGCGTGACGGGCGGCGTCGATGGGGTGGCGGCATTCGAGTTCGTGATGGGAGCGAAGCCGTAAGGGGATATCCATGCCCATGCGACGCGACGTCCATCCGCCGGCCGTCGCGTCGATCCCTGCCGATCCGCGCGGCGAAGCCATCGCGCCGGATCGGCATGCCGTTCATGCGTGCCGTCGATCACGCATCCTGTTCGCGTGCGTCGAAGATGCGGATGCACCCCGCCGCCGCCAACGCGATTGCCGCCGACAGCAACATCACGACCAAAGGCGCATAACCCGCGTTGCGCACGGTCAGCACCGCCCCCGTCAGCGACGACAGCGCGGCTCCGCCCGCGATCGTCATCGCCCCGACCAGCCCCGATGCGCTACCGGCCAGGTCCGGCCGCACCGACATCGCGCCGGCATGCGCACCGGGATTCGACAGCCCGTTGCCGACGCCGATCAGCACGCACGGCCCGAACCATGCGATCGCATGCGTCGCACCGCCAAAAATCAGCGCGAGCCCGATCACCGGCCCCACGCAGGCGATCACGCGAGCGCACAGGATCGTCGTGGCGAGCGGATAGCGGTGCGCGTGACGCGCGGCCAGAAAGCTGCCGCACACGAAGCCGGCCGTGATCGTCCCCATGTACACGCCGATTTCCGCCGGCGGGATGCCGAATTTCGCTTGCGCGGCGAGCGGCGCGCCCGCCAGGAACGCGTAGAACGCGCCGGTCGAAAAGGCCATGCAAAGCGCATACGCCCAGAAGCGGCGCGCACGCAGCAGCGCCGGATACGCGCGAAGCTGATGGGCCAGCGTGGTGGCGCGCTTCGTATGGGTTTCCGCGAGATCGAACCCGCACCAGCCGAGCAGCGCGATACCCGCCGCGCCGAGCAGCCAGAAGCTCGACCGCCAGCCGACCGTCTGATCGAGCACGCCGCCGAGTGTCGGGCCGATCATCGGCGCGAACGCGGCCGCCATCGCCGCATAGCCGATGCGGCTCGCCGCGCGTTCGCCGCCGGCGGTGTCACGCAGCGTCGCCATCGACACCGGATAGAGCGACGTGATCGCCGCCTGCATCAGCCGGCACGCAAGGAACATGCGGATATCGGTCGCCATCGCGCAGCCCAGCGACCCGAGCGTGAAGACACCGAGGCTCGCGAGCATGATCGGCCGTCGCCCGAACCGGTCCGACAACGGCCCCATCACGAACTCGAGCGACGCGGCAACCGCCGCGAACCCGCCGAGCGCCAGCGCGACGAGCCCGTAGTCGGCGCGCAGGTCGCGCGCGATCGCGGGCAGCGACGGCAGCAACATGCTCAACGGCAGCACGGAGAATGCGCACAACAGGATCAGCGTCGCGTGTCGGGGCGAAGCCGGTTCGGAAGCGATCGGCAGGTTCGGTTGCAAGCGGATGCCCTCCTCGCACGCGCCGCGAGGCCGTGCGCGATGCAAAAAAAACCCCCGAGCAAGTCGGGGGCGCATGGGTGCCGGCGCGGTGCCGCTACCGGACCCTGCGCCTGCGTACTACCACGTTGAAGTTTGCCGCTTTCATGCCGGATGGCTCCTGAACACCCGAATCACGGGCAGCGATGTGGGACGATGTTAGGCGCACGCCTCCGCTCCCGTCAACGCCCTACCGCGCCCGCACCGACACGAACTTGCGCGCGTTCTCGCGCTGGATCAGCACCGCGATCACGCCGCCGCTCGCTTCGAGCGCCGGCACGTCTTCCGGCGTTTCGAGCAGCGTGTCGTTGAGTTCCAGCACGACATCGCCCGGCCGGATGCCCGCGCGCGCGGCCGGCCCGTGCACCGCGTCCACCATCATCCCGACCGCGAGCCCGGTCGAACGCCGTTCGGCATCGCTTAGCGGATGCATCGTCAGCCCGAGCCGATCGCCGCCATCGGCCGGCCGTGCGGCGGCCATCGCCACGCCGGCGGCGCCGGCCGTACCGACCATGCCTGCGCTGCCCGTTGCGGGCGCGTTGTAAGTCGCGTTGTCGATCGCGTCAGCGGTCGCCACTCCCGTGAGCGTCAGCCGCATCGGCGTGCGGTTGCGGATCAGCCGCAGCGGCACCTTCCCGCCAGGCGGCAACGCGGCGGCCAGGTCGTTCAGCTCGGCAGCCTGGCCGATCGGCTTGTCGCCGAACTGCACGATCACGTCGCCGGGCTTCACGCCGGCCGCGGCGGCCGGCGAGCCGGGATCGACGCCGTTGACGAGCGCGCCCACCGGACGCGGCAGACCGAACGCGGCGGCCAACCCGGCGCCGACATCCTGTACGTCGACGCCCAGCGCGTTGCCCGACGACACGGACGACATGCGCTGCGCCTGCGCGTTGGTCCGCATCTGCGCCTGCGCTTGCGCACGCACCTTCATGGCGAACGCGATCGGGATCGCGAACGTCGTGCTCGCGTAGCGGTCGGCGCCGGTGTAGACCTGCACCGCGATGCCGATCACCTCGCCCGCACGGTTGAACACCGGGCCGCCCGAGTTGTCGGGATTCACCGCGATGTCGGTCTGGAAGAACGGAAACGCGCTGCCGTCCGGCAGCGAATGCGCCGTCGCGCTGACGATGCCGGCCGTCACCGTATTGCCCGAGCCGTCGGGGGCGCCGATCGTCATCACCGGTTCGCCGGCGCGCACCCGCGCCGAATCGCCGATGCGCACGAACGGCAGCTTCGTCGCGTCGACGCGCAGCACCGCGACGTCGCTCTGCGGATCGACCGCCAGCACCGTCGCCTTCAGGTCGCGACGATCGGCCAGTCGCACCGTGACGTCGGTCGCGTCGGCGACGACATGCGCGGACGTCAGGATCAACCCGTCGGGGCTGACGATGAAGCCCGAGCCGCTGCCCGCGATCGCGCGCGGCGACGTATCGGGCAACGGCGCCTGCGGGCCCTGCCCGGGCATGAGCGGAGGTGGCGGCGCAGGCGGCTGCGCGCCGCGGCGGAAGAACCCGGCGAGCGGATCGTCGGGTTCGAGGATTGCGAAGGCGGGGCCACCGGGCTGCTGATCGGGCCCGGTGGTCATGATGGTCACGACCGCCGGGCCGTAGCGGTCGACGATCGCCGGAAAGTCGACCGGCATCGAGTAAGCGCGGGCGGCGGGCCTGCTTTTCATGACAGGCGGTGGGACGGGCGTCGCGACGGTCCCCGCACGGGTTGGCGGCGACGACGACAAAATGCCGGCGAATACGCCCCCGATCAACGCGGTGCGAAGCACGGCGCGAGCAAGCGTCTGGCGAACCACGGTGCACCTCCCCCGGCAGTCGCGGCGACGTCTCGCGCGAGACACGCGGACGCCCGGCAGGCGCCGGTACACGCATCCATTTATAGTCCACGCCGCGTCGGCCATATACGATTCGGAAACCCGCATGCCGGCGGTCGAATGGCGGCAAAACCGCCCCGGCGTTCGTTCCGGGCAAGTTTCGCGGTTCGTCAATCGGAATATTCACCACACATTGCATGCAGTACGCGTCGCCGTGACAGGTCCCGCACCACCGTCCCGCGCTACCACGCAAGCGCCAGAAAATTGCGCACCACCGCGGACGGATCATCGCGTCGCGACGCGATCGCGAGCCTCGCGCGCAAACCATCGCCGGCGACCGGCCGATACACGACGCCCGCGACCTGCACCTGCGTGATCGCCTTCGGCACGATCGACACGCCGAGCCCGGCCGCGACGAGCGTCACCGCCGACGTGATCTGCGGCGCGGGCTGCGCCATGCGCGGTTGAAACCCGGCGGCATTGCACGCGGCGACGATGTCGTCGAACAGCGCGCTGCCGGCTTCGCGCGGCACCTGCACGAACGCCTCGTCGGCCAACTCCGCCAGATCGATCCGACGCCGCTGCGCGAGCCGATGCCCGACCGGCAACGCGACGAACATCGGCTCCTCGTCCCAGTCCGCCGCCACCAACGTGTCGGCGATACGCCGCTCGGGGCGCACGATCGCGACATCGAGCCGCCCGGCCTCCAGCGCCTCGAGCAGCACGCCGGAGGTCGCCTCCTGCAACGTCAGCTCCGCGTCCGGAAACGCTTCGCGAAAACGGCGAATCAGGTCGGCCACTTTCGAATTGAAAGCGGCCGTGCCGGTGAAACCCACTCGAAGCTGCCCGATTTCCCCGCGCGCGGCCCGCTTTGCCGCCCGCGCCGCGCGCTCGGCGTCGTCGAGCACGCGCCGCGCCTCTTCCGCGAACACCTCGCCGGCGACGGTCAGTTCGGCGCCGCGTGCGGTCCGCTTGAACAGTTCCACGCCGAGTTCGCTCTCGAGCGCCTTGATCTGCTGGCTCAGCGGCGGCTGCCCCATGCCGAGCGTTTCAGCGGCCTTCGTGAAGTTCGACGTGGCGGCCACGGCCAGAAAGTATCGGAGATGCCGAAGTTCCATGTGCAATGTGATCCCGGGGGGATGGAAGCGCGGCGTGCGCGTCCAGGTCAGTTGTAAAACGTATCGCTACGGTTTCTTTCATATATTGGACATATGTGTGAGCGTGCGCAAGAATTCGGGGTATTCCCTGGACAATCAGGTGCAAACCATGTCTTCCCCTGCGATTCCGCCCGTCGCGACCCGCATCCCGAACGCCACGCCCGATGCGCTGCCCGCCGGCGTGTCGCCGCGCTCGGCGGCCTACAAGCGCATCGCGCTGGCGCTCTTCCTGGCCGGCTTTTCCACCTTCTCGCTGCTGTACTGCGTCCAGCCGTTGCTGCCCGCGTTCGCGCGCGAATTCCATATCGGCGCGGCGTCGAGCTCGCTGTCGTTGTCGCTGTCGACCGGGCTGCTGGCGGTCTCGATCCTGTGCGCCGGCGCGCTGTCCGAACGCGTCGGGCGGCGCGGGCTGATGTTCGCGTCGATGACGCTGGCCGCGCTGTTCAACGTACTGGCGGCGATATCGCCGAACTGGAACCTGCTGCTGATCTGGCGCGCGCTCGAGGGTTTCGCGCTCGGCGGCGTCCCGGCCGTGGCGATGGCCTATCTTGCCGAGGAAATCGCGCCCGACGGGCTCGGGCTGTCGATGGGGCTCTATGTCGGCGGGACCGCGTTCGGCGGCATGATCGGGCGCATCGGCATGAGCGCGCTCGAAGAGTACTTCTCGTGGCGCACCGCGATGCTGACGATCGGCGTCGTCGACCTCGTCGCGGCGATCGCGTTCGTGATGCTGCTGCCGCAATCGCGGCGCTTCGTGAAGCGAACCGACCTGACGCTGCGCCATCACCTGCGGCTATGGAACGCGCAACTGCATCACGCGCGGCTTCCGTTCGTGTTCGCGATCGGCTTCCTCGTGATGGGCTCGTTCGTGACGGTGTACAACTACGCCGCGTTCCGGCTGACGGCCGCGCCGTTCAACCTGAGCGCGACCGCGTGCGGGCTGATCTTCGGCGCCTACCTGTTCGGGATGGTGTCGTCGTCGAGCGCGGGCGCCCTCGCCGATCGCCTTGGGCGCGCGCCCGTCCTCGTCAGCGGCATTCTCGTGTTCGCGGCTGGCCTCGCGCTGACGCTGTCGCATTCGCTCGTCGCGATCATCGTCGGGATCGTGCTGATCACGATCGGCTTCTTCGTCGCCCATGCGGTTGCGAGCGGCTGGGTCGGGCAACTTGCCGGATCGGCGAAGGGGCACGCAGCGTCGCTGTATCTGCTGGCCTATTACCTCGGGTCGAGCGTGCTGGGTTCGGCCGGCGGCACGGTGTGGCAACACGGCGCGTGGGGTGCGGTGGTCGCGTATGTCGCGGTGTTGCTCGCCTTGAGCCTGGTGGCAGCGCGCCGGATCATTCGCGCGGAACGCGTGCGGTAAGCGGCGTCACGTCACGCGCGGGCCGGCACACCGCCCCGCAGGCCACTTGCGGCTCGACGCCGCGATCTGCTGTTCGGCAATCCGCACCCTGTCGCGATCGCGACCGAGGCGATCGCCGACTACCAGGAACGCGTGTCGCTGCCCTGCTTCCAGTGGCATCACGCTGCCGTTGTGCCGGCCGACCACCCGCTGCTCGCGCCGCAGTCATTCAATCCCCCGCGACCCGATGCGCGATCGCCGACAAGATCCGCAGCGTCTGCGCGAACGCGTCGGCCGACGTATTGCCGAACCCGAGCACGAGCCCATTGGCCGCCGACGTCGCGTGGAGCGAAAACCCCGACAGCGGAAACGGCCCGATGCCATGCTCGCGCGCCGCCTCGACGATCGCGCGGTCCCGATAGCGCGCCGGTAGCCGCAGCGCCAGATGCAGCCCGCACGGCCCACCCTCGACCTGATGCGGCGCGGTGAACGCGTCGTCCAGCGCGGCGAGCAGCGCGCGCCGCCGGTCGCGATACAGCCGGCGCATCCGCCCGAGATGCCGCCCGTACTCGCCCGACTCGATGAAATCGGCGAGCGCGAGCTGCACGTGACGCGTGCCGCCGCGCAGCATCTCCGGCAGCGCCGGCCGCACCGCGGCCAGCAACGCGTCGGGCAGCACGAGAAAACCGATCCGCAGCGCCGGAAACATCGTCTTGCTGAACGAGCCGAGATAGACGACCGGCGAATCGGCCGCGAGCCCCTGCAACGCGCCGATCGGCTCGCCGGTGTGACGAAACTCGCTGTCGTAGTCGTCCTCGACGATCCACGCGCGGTGCCGACGCGCGGCGTCGATCAGCGCGAGCCGGCGCGAGATCGACAACACCGCGCCGGTCGGAAACTGGTTCGACGGCGTCGTATAGACGAGCCGCGGCGTCCGTTCGCGCCAGTCCGCGTCTTCCGCGCGCAGCCCCTCCGCATCGACCGGCATCGGCACGACATCGAGATCGGCCGCCTGCATCGCGGTGCGCGCGCCGCGATAGCCGGGGTCCTCGACCCAGACCGTATCGCCGGGATTCGTCAGCAACTGCGCGCACAGCGCGATCGCGCCCTGTGCGCCTTCGGTGATCACGATCTGCTCGGGATCGCAGCGCACGCCGCGCGTCACGGCCAGGTGGCGTGCGATCGATTCGCGCAGCGCGCGCTCGCCGAGCGGGTCGCCGTACGCGAGCAGGTCGCGGCCGGCGCGGCGCAGCGCGCGGTCGATCGCGTGCCGCCACGCATCGATTGGAAAATGCGACAGCGCGGGCACGCCCGGCCGAAAAGCGTCCGACTCGCCGGTGCCGATCAGGCTCGGACGCATCCGGCCGAGCCGCTGCGCGACGACCGGCGGCGCGGCCCGCCGACGCGGCGGCGCCGGCCGCGACAGGCCCACCACGCGCGTGCCGCGCCGATCGGATTGCAGGAAGCCTTCGGCGACGAGCTGCTCGTAGACGGCCGCCGTCGTGTTGCGCGACACGCCGAGCGTTTCGGCCAGCGCGCGCGTGCCGGGCAGCCGCGTGCCGGCCGGCATCGCGCCGCCGAGAATCGCGTCGCGCACGCGGCGCAGCAATTGCCGTTGCAACGAAGGCGCACCGGCCGTGCGCGCGAGCGGCGCGTCGAGCGGCAATAGCGGCGCGGTGCCGGAAGGAAGGGTTGTCGTCATCAGCGTATGGCGGCGTGGAGGTCTCGGTGCATTGCGCGGCGATCGGTGGCGCGATCACGGCGCCGTCGCGGACACCGACATGGCGCCACTGCGGCACCTCCGTGGCACCATAAATTCGTCGTCACCTGGCACTTCTCATGGTACCTCGCCGAGACTACGATCGTCTTCATGCCGGCATGTCGCCGGCCGCCAACCGAAGCGAGATCGACCTTGTCCACGCTCACCAACGACTTCCAGCAGCCGATCGGCCGCCCCGTTCCCGACTGGTCCGTGTGCCCGCGCCCGGAGCGCATCGTGCTCGAGGGCCGCTACTGCCGCCTCGAACCGCTCGACGCCGACCGCCACGCCGCCGACCTGTACGCCGCGTACGCGCAGGCGCTCGATGGCGCCGACTGGACCTATCTCGCGCACGGTCCGTACGCCGACGAGTCGAGCTACCGCGACTACGCGCGCGGCGCGGCGGCGAGCGCCGATCCGCTGCACTACACGGTGATCGACCGCGCGACGAACCGTGCGGTCGGCACGCTCGCGCTGATGCGCATCGATCCGGCCAACGGCGTGATCGAGGTGGGCTCCGTCACGTTCTCGCCGCTGCTCAAGCGCACGCCGATTTCGACCGAAGCGCAGTACCTGCTGATGAAGTACGCGTTCGACACGCTCGGCTACCGGCGCTACGAATGGAAGTGCGACGACCTGAACGAGCCGTCGCGCAAGGCCGCCGCCCGGCTCGGCTTCCGTTACGAAGGCACGTTCCGGCAGGCGATCATCTACAAGGGCCGCAATCGCGACACCGCCTGGTTTTCGATCGTCGACGGCGAATGGCCGGCCGTGCGCACCGCGTTCGAAGCCTGGCTCGCGCCGGAGAACTTCGACGCCGGCGGCGCGCAGCGCGAGTCGCTCGTCGCGATCCGCCACGCGCAGGCGCGCGCCCGCGACGCGGCCGGCCGTGCGAACGACGCGACGCGCGTCACGGTCCGGCCGCTCGTCGCCGCCGACGAAGCCGCGTGGCGCCCGCTGTGGCAGGGCTATCAGAAGTTCTACGAAACCGCGCTGAGCGAAGCCGTGTTCGCGACGACGTGGGCGCGCCTGATGGATCCCGCCGAACCGATGTTCGTGCTCGGCGCATTCGACGCGTCGGGTGCGTTGATCGGCATCGTGCACGCGATCTACCACCGCTCGTGCTGGACCGAAGGGCCGTACTGCTACCTGCAGGACCTGTTCACGGCGGCCGACGCACGCGGGCAAGGCGCCGGCGGCGCGCTGATCGAGGCCGTGTACGAGCGGGCCCGTGAAGCCGGTGCGAGCCGCGTGTACTGGCTCACGCACGAAACCAATACGGCCGCCCGCGCGCTGTACGACAAGCTCGCGAACAATGCGGGGTTCATCCAGTACCGGAAGGATCTCAAGTAACGCGTGGATGCAACCGGCCGCGTTCAGCCGAGGACGTCGACCGGGTCCGCCGCCTCGCCGCAGGCCGGCGCAACGTGACGCACGATGCCGGCCGCGTCCAGCACTGACGCAGGGTGGATCATCTCGTCGCCGTTGACCGGCACCGGCCGCCGCACCGGACGGTACACCGGCTCGCCCGGCTCGATCGGCTGCCCCGAGATCGCGCAGCGGCCCGGCTGCGATGCGGCGCGCAAGCGCCAGCGCTGCTCGCCGTAATGACAGCGCCCGCTTTCGCTCCAGCGCACCAGCAAGCCGTTGTCGCCGGCCTCCAGGACCGTGACGAACAGTTGCGGCCGCAACGGTGAAACGCCGGCCGCGACAGGCTTCGGCACCGGTACGCGATCGTCGCTCGCCGACGGCATGACGTCCCTCTCGTCGGCTACCGGCATGTGATACGACACGTATTCGCAGATCAGGCTTTCGATGAAGTTCGGCATGCTTGACGACATTCCGTGAAGATTGAAACGGGCCGCGCACCGCGCGCGATCGGGCTGTCGCAGATCATACAAATTGAAGTTAACTTCAAGTAAAGGAAAACGTGCGCAACGATGCGTTTCACTGATCGGCACAATGGGCTCTCATAACGACATGCGAGGGCGCCCGCCGCCGTGCCACCCGTCTCGCGTTTCGTCTCAAACGGCTGAGACGAATGTCCCGGCGTCTCATGCGGACCACGCCATCGCAAACGCAGCAAATTCCGCGAGCGATTCACGCGGCATCGCCGGGTGCCAATGGAAGGCACACCTGCTGCATCGCACACCATCGCCCCGCCCCCGCTCGCCACCCGAGCGCCGATTCAAGCTGGCCCCGTTCCTGCATATCGATCGCTCGCGCAATCGCGCGACGGACGCACCGGCCACTTGCCGCGCGTCCGACGACAACCTGACGGAGACAGCAACGTGAGCACACCGGCATCGAGCACCGTACCCAGCATGAAGGCCGCCGTCTGGCACGGCCGCAACGACATCCGCGTCGAAGAGGTTCCCGTTCCGGCGCACCCGCCGGCCGGCTGGGTCCAGATCCGCGTGCACTGGTGCGGAATCTGCGGCTCCGACCTGCACGAATACGTCGCCGGGCCGGTGTTCATCCCGGTCGACGCGCCGCACCCGCTGACGGGCCTGAAGGGCCAGTGCATCCTCGGCCACGAGTTCAGCGGCGAAATCGCGGCGCTCGGCACGGGCGTGACGGGTTTCGCCGTCGGCGACCGCGTGACGGCCGACGCGTGCCAGCATTGCGGCACCTGCTGGTATTGCAAGCATGGGCTGTACAACATCTGCGAGAACCTCGCGTTCACCGGGCTGATGAACAACGGCGCGTTCGCCGAATACGTGAACGTGCCGGCCGAGCTGTTGTACAAGCTGCCCGAGAACTTCCCGACCGAGGCTGGCGCGCTGATCGAACCGCTCGCGGTCGGGCTGCACGCGGTGAAGAAGGCCGGCAACATCGTCGGCCAGACCGTCGTCGTGGTCGGCGCCGGCACGATCGGCCTGTGCACGATCATGTGCGCGAAGGCCGCGGGCGCCGGACGCGTGATCGCGCTGGAAATGTCGGCCGCGCGCAAGCAGAAGGCGCTGGAAGTCGGCGCGACGGTCGTGATCGATCCGAAGGCGTCGGATGCGATCGCGGAAATCAAGGTGCTGACGGGCGGCTACGGCGCCGACGTGTCGTTCGAGTGCATCGGGCACACGGCCACCGCGCAGCTCGCGATCGACGTGATCCGCAAGGCCGGCAAGTCGGTGATGGTCGGCATCTTCGAGGAGCCGACGTCGTTCAACTTCTTCGACATCGTGTCGACCGAGAAGGAAGTGATCGGCTCACTCGCGTACAACGGCGAATTCGCGGACGTGATCCGCTTCATCGCCGACGGCCGCATCGACGTGCAGCCGTTGATCACCGGACGGATCACGCTCGGCGACATCGTCACGCACGGCTTCGAGGAGCTGGTCAACCACAAGGACCGGAACGTGAAGATCATCGTCCAGCCCGCGACGACATGACGAACGCGCGACCGGGCAACCGGGCGATGATCGCCGCGTGACGGCCCGAAGCCGCGCCGAGCGGCCCCAGCCAGCCTCGGCGCGGCTCGCCGTCGCCCGACCGGCATATCCGCCCGGATTCGGTGCATGCACAACGGCGCCGGGTGCGGCGCGCGGGGTCCGACTTCGATATACTCGAACCGACCTCACCGCCCCGCGCCACCCGCGCGCCCGCTTCCGTGAAACCACGAGCCGGCCTGATCCTCGAACTCTTCGTCAACCTGGTGCTGCCCTGGGTCGCCTACCGGGTCGCGCATCCGTATTTCGGCGAAACCGGCGCGCTGTACGCGTCCGCGATTCCGCCCATCGTCTGGTCCATCGTCGAATTCATCCGCTCGCGCCGCGTCGATGCGGTGGCCGCCGTCGTGCTGCTCGGCATCGCGCTGTCGATCGCCGGCATGGCGCTCGGCGGCAGCGCGCGCACGCTGCTGATGCGCGAATCGCTCGCGTCCGGCACGATCGGCGTCGTGTTCCTGCTGTCGCTGTTCCGCGATCGCCCGCTGATCTTCTACCTCACCCGCGCGACGGTCGCCCGCGAGATGGCCGGTGGCGCCGCGCGTTTCGAGACGGTGTGGGCCGAGCAGCCGGGGCTGCGCCAGATGCTTCGGCTGATGACCTTCGTGTGGGGCGCATGCATGACGCTGGAGATGCTGCTGCGCCTGTGGATGGTCGTCGCGTGGCCCGTCGAGCGCGTGCTCGTCGTGTCGCCGATCATGGGTTACACCGTGTTCGGCACGCTGCTGCTGTGGACCTTCTGGTACCGGCGGCGGATGCGTGAGCGCAACAGCGTCGACATCCCGACCCGCGACGGCATCACCGAGATAGCCGGTCGCTGAGCGCCGGCCCGCCCGGCGGCATGTCACTGTCGCTAGGGTATGATGCGCGGCGTCTCGTTCGACCCATGCATCGCCCCATGTCTCTTTCTCTTCTCCCGTGTGCCACGATCTGCCTCGCCCTGTTCGCCGCCGCCGCATTCGCGTGGCTGCGTCCGCTGCACGGGCCGAGCATCGCTGTCGCGGTGCTCGGCTATGCCGGCGCGCTGGCGGTCGGCAAGCTCGCTCCGATCGTGCTCGCGCCGCTCGCGCTACTCGTGGCCGCCGCCTGGGGTGTCGCCCCAAGCCGCCCGCTCGCGGTGCGGATCGCCGCGCACGTCGTGTTTGCCGCGCTCGCGATCGCGCTGAGCCTGCACCTGATTCCCGGCTTCCATAATCCGCGCGTGATCGAGCCAACGCGCTTCACGCCGGACGCCGTACCGTTCACGATGTACCTGAATTTCGACAAGCCGCTGGTCGGCCTCTGGCTGCTGTGGGTGCTGCCGTGGGTCATGCCCGACGTCCCGCCGGCGCGCGCGCTGCGCACTGGTGCCGTGGCGTGCATCGTAACGGCCGCGGTCTGCCTCGTCGGCGCGCTCGCGTTCGGGACGGTCGGCTGGGCGCCGAAATGGCCGGCGTCGGGCTGGATGTGGCTCGTCAACAACGTGCTGCTCGTCACGCTCGCCGAGGAAGCGCTGTTCCGCGGCTACGTGCAAGGTGGGCTCACGCGCGTGCTCGGCCGCTTCGGCTGGGGGCCGTGGGTCGCGCTCGTGATCGGCGCGCTGCTGTTCGGCGCCGCGCACGCGGCCGCCGGCTGGCAGTGGATCGTGCTCGGCACGGTGGCCGGCATCGGTTACGGCCTGGCATGGCGGCGCGGCGGGCTGCTTGCGTCGGCGGTCGCGCACGCGGGGCTGAACGTGATCCACTTCGGGCTGTTCACGTACCCGATGCTCGCCGCAGCGCGCTGAGCGCCGCGTACGGCGGCGGCGCCCGCCGGTTTCACCCGGTTGCACTCAGTTGAAACCGGCCACCGCGTGCGGCACGTACGGGCCCTCGAGCGCCGCGATTTCGTCGTCCGTCAGCTTCAGTTCCAATGCACCGAGCGCATCGTCCAGATGATGCGGCTTCGAGATGCCGACGATCGGCGCGGTGATGCCACGCTTGTGCGCGACCCACGCGAGCGCGACCTGCGCACGCGGCACGTTGCGCGCGGCGGCAATCGCCGCGACGGCATCGACGATCGCGCGGTCGGCATCGGCCGTCGCGTCATAGAGACGCTGGCCGACGTCGTCGCTCTGCTGCCGGCCGGACGACTCGTCCCAGTTGCGCGTCAGCCGGCCGCGCGCGAGCGGGCTCCACGGAATCACCGCGATGCCCTCGGCCTCGCACAGCGGCAGCATCTCCCGCTCCTCCTCGCGATACAGCAGGTTCACGTGGTTCTGCATGCTGACGAAGCGGGTCCAGCCGTTCTGTGTCGACGTGTGCAGCGCCTTCGCGAACTGCCACGCGAACATCGACGACGCGCCGATGTAGCGCGCCTTGCCGGCCTTCACGACGTCATGCAGCGCCTCGAGCGTCTCCTCGATCGGCGTGCCGTAATCCCAGCGGTGGATCTGGTACAGGTCGACGTAGTCGGTGCCGAGCCGCTTCAGGCTCTGGTCGATGTCGGTCATGATCGCCTTGCGCGACAGCCCCGCGCCGTTTGGCCCCGGCCGCATCCGGTAGAACACCTTGGTCGCGATCACGACGTCGTCGCGCTTCGCGAAGTCGCGCAGCGCGCGGCCGACGATCTCTTCCGACGTGCCGTCCGAATACATGTTCGCGGTATCGAAGAAATTGATGCCGGCCTCGATCGCGCGCTGGAGGATCGGGCGGCTTTCCGCTTCCGGCAGTGTCCACGGATGCGTGCCGCGCGACGGCTCGCCGAACGTCATGCAGCCCAGCACCAGCTTCGACACGTCCATCCCGGTCGACCCGAATTTTACGTATTCCATCGCTCGCCTCGTCATTGAAGTAGGGTTGCGGCCGGATGCGCGCCGCGCGTCGGTGCACTGCCCACGGACGCCGGGGCGTGCATCCGCCGGACGTCGCATGGTATCCCGCGGCGCGCAAACGCGTCGCGCCGCGCTCGCGCGCCGCCGGGCGGAACCGGGTCGAACGGACGAAAGACGAACGCAACCCGCGACCCGCACGCAGCGCGCGGGGCAGGGCCACACATCGAAGAACGAACGGATTACTTGATCTGGTCGGCGAGCGGCCGCAGGAACTCGGAGAACCCGGTCAGCATGATCTGCACGCCGATGCACAGCAGCAGGAACGCGGACACGCGCTTCGCGACCTTGGTGCCTTCGATGCCGAGATAGCGCGACAGCAGCGCGGCGCGGCTGTAGGTCAGCCAGATCACGACCGCGACAAGCGCGGACACCGCGATCGACACGATGCTCGACAGCATGAATTCCGACAGCTTGTGCGTGCGGTTCGCGTTCAGCGCGATCGCGGTGGCGATCGAACCGGGGCCGACCGTCAGCGGCACGGTCAGCGGGAAGAACGCGCGGGTCATGATTTCGTTCGCGTCGATCGGCTTGACCGGCGTGTCGCCGCCGCCCGGGCCGTCCGGCTCGTTGAGCATCTGCCAGCCCGCGACGGCGACCGCGAAGCCGCCGCCAATCCGCAGCGCTTCCATCGAGATCCCGAAGAAATGCAGCACCGGCGTGCCGGCGAAGAATGCGACCAGCAACACGATGAATGCGTTGAACGCCACCTTCTTCGCGAGCAGGTTCCGTTCGGGCTCGGTCAGCGCCTCGGTGCGTTCGAGAAACAGGAATGCAATGCCGATCGGATTGATGATGCCGATCAGGCCGGTGAAGCCGAACAGGATCTCGGAGATAAGGCGGTCGACGATCATCGGGGCGAGGAAACGATCAGGGCTGGGGCCGGCGGCGCGCCGGAGGTCACGCATTGTAGAGCAAGCGCCCGCGCCCGAGACGCAATTCGCGACCCGCGCCCCGCGGGCCGCGCCACAGCCTTCGTCGGCCTCAGTCGGTGCCCGGCTCCCACGCGGGCGGCCGCTTCGCGAAGAACGCGGCGAAGCCCTCCTTCGCTTCCGGCGTGGCCCGCACGCGCGAGATCGTCTGCGCGGTGAACGCCGCGCGTTCGTCCGACGGCGGGTACTCGCCGATCTCGTCGAAAAAGCGCTTGATCTCCATCAGCGCATTGGGGCCGTTGCGGCTCAGTTCCGCGAGCGTCTTGTCGAGTGCTGCGTCGAGGGCGTCGAGCGGCACGGCCTGGTGGATCAGCCCGATCGCGACGGCTTCGCCGGCCGCGAGCTGCGTCGCGGTCAGCGCGAGCCGGCGCGCCTGGCGCTGGCCGACCGCTTCGACAAGATACGGCCCGATCACCGACGGCAGGATTCCGAACCGCGCCTCGCTGACCGAAAAGCGCGCATGATCGCTCGCGATCACGATGTCGCAGGCCGCGCACAGGCCGACACCGCCGCCGAACGCGTGGCCCTGCACGCGGGCGACCGTCGGCTTCGGGCACTGCCGGATCGCGCGCATCATCGCGGCGAACCGCTCGGCGTCGCGCAGGTTCGCGGCCGCGTCGTTCGCGCTCGCGCGCTGCATCCACTGCAGGTCGGCGCCCGCGCAGAACGCGCGGCCGTCCGAGCGCAGCACGATCGCGCGCACGTCGTCGCGCCGGCCGAGCGTCGTGAACGCGTCGGTCAGCTCGGCGATCATCGTCTCGTCGAACGCGTTGAGCACGTCGCCACGCTGCAGCGCGACGGTCGCGATGCCGCGCGCATCGACGGCAACGGCCAGGGTCTTCAATCCATCCATCGAACAGGTTTCCTCGCGGTAGAACAGGGAACGGCCAGACTCAGGCGGCCTGCCGGCGGTCGATCACGCGCCGGGCCTTGCCGGTCGCGGTCGCGGGAATGCCGCCGGCGGCGAGCACCGTCACGCCGGCCGACACGCCGATCATCGTCTTGATCCGGTGCTGCAGCTCGCGCGCGATCGCCGCGCGCTCGCCGTCGGTCACGCATGCGGCCGCCTCGGAGCGCAGCTCGACCGCGAGGTCGAGCCGGTCCATGTGGCCGTCGCGCGAGATCGTGACCTGGAACTGGCCCGACAGCTTCGGCTGCGCGACCACGATTTCCTCGATCTGGCTCGGGAACACGTTCACGCCGCGCACGATCAGCATGTCGTCGGAGCGGCCCGTGATCTTCGCGAGCCGGCGCATCGCGCGCGCGGTCGGCGGCAGCAGTGCGGTGAGGTCGCGCGTGCGATAGCGGATCACCGGCATCGCCTCCTTCGTCAGCGACGTGAACACGAGCTCGCCCTCGCTGCCGTCCGGCAGCACTTCACCGGTCACGGGATCGATGATCTCCGGATAGAAGTGGTCTTCCCAGATCACCGGGCCGTCCTTCGTCTCGACGCATTCGCACGCGACGCCGGGGCCCATCACTTCCGACAGCCCGTAGATGTCGAGCGCGTCGATGCCCACGCGCGTCTCCACTTCCTCGCGCAACGCCTGCGTCCACGGCTCCGCGCCGAAGATGCCGATCTTCAGCGACGACGCGGCCGGGTCCATCCCCTGCCGCACCATCTCGTCGATCAGGTTCAGCATGTACGACGGCGTGACGAGGATGATCTTCGGTTCGAAATCGCGGATCAGCTGCACCTGCTTCTCGGTCTGCCCGCCCGACATCGGCACGACCATGCAGCCGAGCCGCTCCGCGCCGTAGTGAATCCCGAGGCCGCCCGTGAAGAGCCCGTAGCCGAACGCGTTGTGCAGCGTGTCGCCCGGGCGGCCGCCGGCCGCGCGGATCGAGCGCGCGGTCACGTTCGCCCAGGTGTCGATGTCGCGCGCCGTATAGCCGACCACCGTCGGCTTGCCCGTCGTGCCGCTCGACGCATGCACGCGCACGACCTGCTCGCGCGGCACCGCGAACAGCCCGAACGGATAGTTGTCGCGCAGGTCGTTCTTGGTCGAGAACGGGAATTTCGCGAGATCGGCGAGCGTTTTCAAGTCGTCCGGGTGCACGCCCGCAGCGTCGAACGTCCGACGATAGTGCGGGACGTTGTCGTACGCGCGGCGCAGCGACCACTTGAGACGCTCGAGCTGCAGCGCCTGCAGTTCGTCGCGGCTGGCGGTCTCGATCGGATCGAGGGCGGCGGCGGGATGCGTCGGGTGAGTCATCGGGGTGCTCCTCCAGTGGAGTGATGTCGTTATCGTGATCGGGGTGATGGGGCCGCCGTCTAGCGGAACGTGCGACCGGCCGCGTGCAAGGCGGCGAGGCGCGGCGACACGCGATAGCGGTCCTCGCCGTAGCTCGCCGCGAGGTTCGACAGCACGCGATGCACGCGGCCGATGCCGATCGCATCTGCCCACGCGAGCGGGCCGCACGGGTAGTTCACGCCCTTCTCCATCGCGAGATCGAGATCGGCGGGCGAGCACACGCCCTGGTTCACCGTGTCGGCCGCCTCGTTCGCGAGCATCGCGACGGTGCGCATCGCAACCAGGCCCGGCACGTCGGCGACGCCGACGACGCGGAAACCGGCTTGCTGGAACAGGCCGACCGCATCGGCGTAGGCGGCGTCGCCGCACTGGAGCGCGCGCGTCAGCGCGACCAGCCCGGCCTGCGCGTAGTCGCGCGCGAGATCGACGAGTACGAGATCGGCCACGCCGGTTTGCGCGGCGCGCACCGTCGCGGTGCGACCGTCGGTCAGCGCGATCGACGCGCGCCCGGCCACGGCGAGCAGTTCGTCCGCGTGCGCGCCATCGCGCCGCGCGCCCGCGATGCGTTCGGCGAAGCGTGCATGCAGCGCGGCGGCCGGGCCGTCCTGCGCGAAGAGCACGACGTCGGCCGGCGCGTCGCGCGGCGCTTCGAGCTCCGGCGCGGGCGGCGTCGCGCCGTCCGCATACGAATAAAATCCGCGCCCCGACTTGCGCCCGAGGAAGCCCGCATTCACGAGTTCCTGCTGGATCAGCGACGGCGTGTAGCGCGGATCGTTGAAGTACGCGCGGAACACCGACTCGGTCACCGCGAAGTTCACGTCGTGGCCGATCAGGTCCATCAGCTCGAACGGCCCCATGCGGAAGCCGCCGGCTTCGCGCATCACCGCGTCGATCGAGGCCGGCGTGCCGCCCTGCTCGTTCAGCACGCGCAGTGCCTCCGCGTAATACGGCCGCGCGACGCGGTTCACGATGAAGCCCGGTGTCGATTTCGCCATCACGGGCTGCTTGCCCCACGCGGCGGCGGTCGCATAGAGCGCATGCGCGACGTCCGGCGCGGTCGCGAGCCCGCTGACCACCTCGACGAGCGCCATCAGCGGCGCCGGATTGAAGAAGTGCAGGCCGGCCACGCGCTGCGGCGCGCGCAGCCCGGCCGCGATCGATGTGATCGAGATCGACGACGTGTTGGTCGCCAGCACGCAGGTCTCGTCGACATGGCGTTCGAGCGTCGCGAAGATCTCGCGCTTCACGTCGAGACGCTCGGCCGCCGCCTCGACGATCAGCCTGGCGCCGGCGAACTCGGCCAGCGCGCACACCGCGCGAATCCGGTTGCCGGCCGCGTCGGCCTGCGCCGGCTCCATCCGCCCCTTCTCCGCGAGCCGCGCGAACTGCGCGCGGATGCCGGCGAGCGCCTTGTCGCATGCCGCCTCGTTCAGGTCGTACAGCAGCACGGTATGACCGGCGGCCGCCGCGACCTGCGCGATGCCCGCGCCCATCGCGCCCGCGCCGATCACGCCGACGACCGCCGACGGCGCCAGCGCGCCCGAATTCACCGAATGTGCAGAAGAACCAGCCATCGCTTGCGATCCGTCAATGAAGTGGAAGTGCGAGCGATTATAAACCGACCGGTCGGTAGATTTATGTCGGGGCGAGCCCGAATTTGTCGGGCAATAGAGCGTTACGCAAACTGCAAAAACAAAAGAATCGAACGATCGGGGCACTTTTTGCAAACCGAAAGGTCAATGAAAGGGTTCGAATATGAGATAGCGACCCCCGAACGCCTGATAAAATTCGACAAATCGCCGGATTTCAGGGGAAACCGCGTGTCACGCCGCCGCCCGTCGCCCACCGCCCTTTCGGGGCCGGTTCCGAACCGCAAGGTCTCCAGCCGGCACGCCGACGCGCCCCGCCATCTGCACCCGGTCGCATTGAACCGTTTCATCCAGCGACGGGCTTCGGCCCGCCCGCGCCCTCGCCGCCTGCTGGCGGCGAACCGGAGGCAGCGCCGTTGCGCGCTGCCGCCCATCAGCATCATCGTCCTCGTTCGGCGGATCATCCGGCCGGGCTTCGTCAATCCGTGACGGCGCGTCGCGCGCCGCCACTCGCATAGGAAAACCGTCCATGCCGATCTCGTCCAACCAGCTCCCGCGCTGGACCCTCTGGGCCCCGCTTGCCGCGTGGCTGGTACTCGCGCTGTCGCGCGTCGTGCCGGCCGAAGGCCTCGTCATCGCAGTGTTGGCCGCCGCGCTCGCCGGCGCCGTGTTCGCCGCCGTCCACCACGCCGAAGTCGTCGCGCACCGCGTCGGCGAGCCGTTCGGCACGCTGGTGCTCGCGGTCGCCGTGACCGTCATCGAAGTCGCACTGATCGTGTCGGTGATGCTCGGCGCCGGTCCCGAGAAATCGGGCCTCGCGCGCGACACCGTGTTCGCCGCGGTGATGATCATCTGCAACGGCATCGTCGGCCTCTGCCTGCTGGTCGGTGCGTGGAAGCACGGCGAACAGGACTTCCAGGGGCGCGGGGCGAGCAAGGCGCTCGCGGTGCTCGCGTCGCTGTCGGTGCTGTCGCTCGTGATGCCGAACTACCTGAACGCCGCGCCCGGTCCGTTCTTTTCGAAATCGCAGCTGGCGTTCGCCGGCGTGTCGTCGCTCGTGCTGTACGGCGCATTCGTATTCGTGCAGACCGTGCGTCATCGCGACTACTTCCTCACCGCGCACGACAGTGCGAACGAATCGGTGCATGCCGCGCCGCCGACCGGCCGCACCGCGGTGATCAGCCTCGTGCTGCTGTTCGCGAGCCTCGTCGCGGTCGTGCTGCTCGCGAAGCTGCTGTCGCCGGCCGTCGAGCATGCGGTGATGAAGCTCGGCGCGCCCGAAGCGGCGGTCGGCATCGTGATCGCCGCGCTCGTGCTGCTGCCCGAAGGGCTCGCGGCCGTCACCGCCGCGCGCGCGAACCGCCTGCAGACCAGCATGAATCTCGCGCTCGGTTCGGCGCTCGCGAGCATCGGACTCACGATCCCGACCGTCGCGGCCGTGTTCATCTGGGTCGGCCAGCCGCTCACGCTCGGCATCGGCGCGATGGAAACCGTGCTGCTGGCGCTCACGCTGCTCGTCAGCACGCTGACGCTCAGCCAGGGGCGCACGACGGTGCTGCACGGTGTCGTGCACCTGTCGCTGTTCGCGGCCTATCTGTTCCTGTCGATCACTCACTGATGTCAGACAGCGCGCGGCACGACGGATCGTTTCCGCCGTGCCGCGCGTCGCTTCATTTTCTCTGCTTCATCTTCCCCGCTTCACACCGCAGCTGGCGGACCGGAATCGCGAGATGCCGGCTGGCCAGGATCAGATTCGGGTTCGCCAGTTCGTTGCGGCGTCAGACTACGGCCTTTGGCTATACGCCGCCACCATCCGCCCCTTCCGTCAGAAACCGCTCGACCATCGCGTTGAACACCGGCAGCGCCGGATTGTCGTTGTCCGCGCGCCAGGCGAGATACAGCTCGGCCGCCACGTCGACGCCCGCGAGCGGCCGGAACACCACGCCGTCGACATGCAGCTCGCGCGCCGACGCCGGCACCAGCGCGGCGCCCAGCCCCGCGCGCACCAGGCCGAGGATCGTATGCGTCTGCCCGACGTAATGCAGGTAGTTCGGCAAGCGGCCGGCGCCGGCGAACATCCCCGAGATCATGTCGTGGAAGTACTTCCCCTCGTTCGGCGAATACGCGATGAACGGCTGGCGGTCGAGCTCGTCCGGCCCGATCCGTTCGTACGCGGCGAGCGCTGAGCCCTGCGCGACCGCGACGAGCATCGGCTCACGCTGCACGAGCCGGTATTCGAGCGGATGGCGCGCGGCGCGCTGGCGCACGAAGCCCGCATCGAGCATGCGCGACGCCAGCGCGTCGATCTGCACGGTCGACACCATTTCGCGCAATTCGACATCGACGTCCGGCAGCGCGTGCGCCGCATGCGCGAGCAGCACCGGAATCATCCGGTACGCGCTGACCGCCGTGAAGCCGAGGGTGATGCGGCCGGCCCCGCCGTGCGCGACGCGCTGCGCGGCCTGTTCGGCCCGCGCGGAAAACTCGAGGATGTGGCGCGCATCGCGCAGAAAGCGCTCGCCGGCCGCGGTCAGCCTGACTTGCCGGCTGCTGCGCTCGAGCAGCGCGATGCCGAGCGCGTGCTCGAGCAACTGGATCTGCCGGCTGAGCGGCGGCTGCGTCATGAACAGCCGCTTGGCCGCGCGCCCGAAATGCAGTTCCTCGGCGACGGCGACGAAGCAGCGAAGCTGGTTCAGTTCAATCATTCAAATCTTGAATCAATCGGTCGTCTTTTGATGTTAGCCCGATATCGATACGATTCCCATACTCGGTTGCCCCGGCTCGAACGCCGTCGTGATCGCGCTGATGACGATCGCTTCTTCGGCAAGGGGCTCGCCGGCCGCTTCGAGCGGATTCGCATCACGCCCGGCCGCGTGACGCGCGGCGCCGCGACGCCCGGCGAACGAACCGACGTCCGGGGGCGTCACGCGCGCTGGCGCTTGCCCGGCGTGTGCTCGACCGTGAGCCGGTCGAGTTCGCGCAGGTCGTTCTCCAGCGCGGGCGTGAGCGTCGTGCGCAGATGGTCGAGGAAGGTGCGGATCTTCGCGTCCAGATAGCGGCGCGTCGCATAGACGGCGTACACGCTGACCGTCTGCAGCCGGTACTCGGGCAGCACGCGGATCAGCCGCCCTTCGCGAAGGTCGTCGAGCACCGTGTACAGCGCGACGCACGCGATGCCGCGCCCCGCCCGCACCGCGACGCACAGCGCATCCGGCACGTTGACCTGGAACGGCGCCGGCTGCAGTTCGTAGACGGTCTCCTCGTCGTCGCCGCGCTCGAGCCGCCACTCGCTGGCCGGCGACGCGGGCGTATCGAGGCGCAGGCACACATGGTTCGGCAGGTCGTCCGGCGTCTTCGGCGTGCCGTGCCGCGCGAGGTAGTCGCGCGATGCGACCAGCACGCTGCAGCTCGTGCCGCAGGTCTGCGCGACGTAGCCGGAATCGGGCAACTGCGACGCGGTCACGATCGACACGTCGTAGCCCTCCTCGACGAGGTTCGGCATCCGCTGCGCGAGCGTCAGCTCGACCGACACGTCCGGGTTGTCTTCCTGATAGCGCACGATCGACGACACGACATGACTCTGCCCGAGCCCCGTCATCGCATGAATGCGCATCTTGCCGCTCGGCCGCAGCAGCGCGTTGCGCGCTTCGGCGTTCGCGTAGTCGATTTCGGCGAGGATCGATTTCGCCCGCTCGAAATAGCGCTCGCCGCTTTCGGTGAGACCGAGATGGCGCGTCGTGCGATGCAGCAGGCGTGTCTGCACGTGGGCTTCGAGATTCGAAACCGCGCGCGACACCTGCGCGGTGGTCGCGTCGATTTCTTTCGCGACCGCGGTGAAACTGCCGGCTTCGACAACGCGCACGAACAGGCGCATGTTTTCGAGCATGTCCATTGAATTGGCTTGGGGAGGGTCGGTGGGGAAACGTCGGCGGCACTCGCGTCAGACGGGAATCGACGCGTGCGCGCCAACGCGGCGCAAGCGATCGCCATGCCGGGGAATGGGCGGGAGAGCGGGTATCGCGTGCGTGGCTGTGGCATATCGGGGAATTCGGTGGCAGGAATTGTACGCCGCCGCACGCAAAATTGCGCAATCGCGCAGCCGCCACGCTTTCATCCGATGAAAGGTTCTTGCAAGCCCTGCGCGTCGTGCGCAGGCAACGTGTTGATGCGGCGCGACAATTTGTATCACAACACGATATAATTCCGCTTTTCTTGCGCCGGATCATCCGCGCCGTCCTTTTTACCGCTTATTGTCCATGTCGTCAGGCTCCTCCCCGTCGCGCCGCACGTTCCGCCAATGGCTGCACAGCTTCATTCCCCATCCGATGACGCTCGGCTGGCGCGAGCGCATGCGCTCGTGCGCAGGCGCGCTCGTCGGCATCGCGACGGTCGGCGTCACGATGCGGCTGCTGCCCGGCGTGCCAGGCCTCGTGCCGTTGCTCGTCGCGCCGATGGGCGCGTCGGCCGTGCTGCTGTTCGCGGTGCCCGCGAGCCCGCTCGCGCAGCCGTGGTCGATCATCGGCGGCAATCTGGTGGCGGCGACCGTCGGCGTCGCGTGCGCGCAATGGATCGCCGATCCGATCACGGCCGCCGCGGTCGCGGTCGCCCTCGCGATCGGCGGCATGTTCGCGCTGCGCTGCGTGCATCCGCCGTCGGGCGCGGTCGCGCTGACGGCCGTGCTCGGCGGCCCGGCTATCCACGCGCTCGGCTTCGGCTTCGTAGTCGAGCCGATCGCGTTGCAATCGGGGATCCTGCTGTCGGCCGCGCTCGTGTATCACGCGCTGACGGGCCATCGCTATCCGCACGGCGGGCTGCGTCCCGACGCGAAACCGCAAGCGGGCAGCGCCGCGACTGCGCGCGGCGGCTTCACGCGCGCCGATCTCGACGCGGTGCTCAAGCGCCGCAGCGAATGGCTCGACGTCGATCCGGACGACCTAGAAATGCTGCTGCGCGAAACCGAGATGCAGGCGTATACGCGCACGTTCGGCCAGCTCACGTGCGCCGACCTGATGACGAAGAACGCAATCGAAGTCGCGCCGTCCACGTCGGTGGCGGCCGCGCTCACGCTGCTCGAGCGCCATCGCGTGAAGGCGCTGCCCGTCGTCGACGGCGACGCCCGCCTGATCGGCATCGTCACGCGCGCCGACCTCACGCGCCAGGCGCGCCGCCCGACGCCGCTGTGGCAACGGCTGTCCGCGCGGTTGCCGCAGTCGTTCGGCGGCCAGCCGCCGAGCGTCGCCACCGTGATGACCCGCGACGTCGCGTCCGTGCCGCAGACCATGCCGCTTACCGCGCTGGTGCCGCTGTTTACGCACTCGGGCCACCACCACATCCCGGTCGTCGACGCATCGCGCCGGCTCGTCGGGATCATTACGCAGACCGATCTCGTCACCGGCCTGTACCGGCAGACGCAGATGCTGGAAGCCGCGTAACCCGAGCGAACGGCGCCGACGCACGGCACAATGCTGGTCATTCCGCCAAAAATCGGCCATTTATATCATGTTGTGATATATTTGCCGCTACCCAAACCGCCTGTCCGACCGACTGCAATGACCGATAACCGACGCTCGCTGACCAAAAGCGATTTCCAGCAACTGTCCGAATTCCGCTATCAGATGCGCCGCTTCGAGCGCTTCTCCGAACGCGCCGCGCAAAGTGAAGGCGTGACGCCGCTGCAATACCTGCTGCTGCTGCACATCAAAGGCTACCCGCACCGTGAATGGGCAACCATCGGGGAAATCGCCGAACGCCTGCAGGCGCAGCATCACGGCGTCGTCGCGCTGGTGACGCGCTGCGAAGCGCTCGGGCTCGTGAAGCGCAAAACGAGCGAAGCAGACCGCCGGCAGGTCGAGGTGCACCTCGAAGAGGCCGGCGAAACGCTGCTCGCCCGCCTCGCGGCCATGCATCGCGCCGAGCTGAAATCGCTCAAGGGCGCGTTCCAGGTTCCGCAGATCGATTACTGACTCAGGCTTTACCGACCTTTCCTCACGCCGATGAACGCACCACACAAACGCGATTTCTCGACCAACGAACGCCTGCCCAGGATTGCGTTGCTTGCCGCCGGGATCGGCTTGCTCAGCACGCTGGCGGCGTTCGTGCTGTTGAGCCTGATTCACCTGTTCACGAACCTGTTTTTCTTCCAGCAGTTTTCGTTCACCGAACGTTCGCCCGCGAACCATACGCTCGGTGCATGGGTGATCGTCGTGCCGGTCATCGGCGGGCTGATCGTCGGGCTGATGGCGCGCTTCGGTTCGGAGAAGATCCGCGGCCATGGCATTCCCGAGGCGATCGAGGCGATCCTGTTCGGCAAGAGCCGCATGTCGCCGAAGGTCGCGATCCTCAAGCCGCTGTCGTCGGGCGTCGTGATCGGCAGCGGCGGCCCGTTCGGCGCCGAAGGCCCGATCATCATGACGGGCGGCGCGCTCGGCTCGCTGATCGCGCAATGCGTGCACGTGACTGCCGCCGAGCGCAAGACGCTGCTCGTCGCGGGCGCGGCCGCCGGCATGACCGCCGTGTTCGGCACGCCGGTCGCCGCCGTGCTGCTCGCGGTCGAACTGCTGCTGTTCGAATGGCGTCCGCGCAGTTTCCTGCCGGTCGCGCTCGCCTGTGCGGTCGCCGGTTTCGCACGCGCGGTGTTCTTCGGCGTCGAACCGCTGTTTCCGTTGACCACCGCATCGCCCACGCCCGTCGCGCTGCTGTCGTGCATCGTCGCGGGCCTGCTGTCGGGCATGCTCGCGTGCGGCCTGTCGGCCGCGCTGTACCGCGTCGAGGACACCTTCGCGAAGCTGCCGGTGCACTGGATGTGGTGGCCCGCGCTCGGCGCGGTCGTGATCGGCATCGGCGGCTGGCTCGAGCCGCGCGCGCTCGGCGTCGGCTATGACGTGATCGGCGACCTGCTGCATCAGCACATCGCGCTGAAGATCGCGCTGGCGCTGTTGATCGTGAAAGCCCTGATGTGGGTGATCGCGCTCGGCTCCGGCACGTCCGGCGGTGTGCTCGCCCCGCTGTTGATGCTCGGCGCGGGCTTGGGCACCGTGTTGTCGCCGGTGCTGCCCGGCGGCGACCCGGCGCTGTGGCCGCTCGTCTGCATGGCCGCGACGCTCGGCGCCACGCTCGGCGCACCGCTCACCGCGATCGTGTTCGCGTTCGGCCTCACGCACGACGCAAACGCGCTGCTGCCGCTGCTCGCGGCGACGCTCGTCGCGCACGGCTTCGCGACCATCGTGATGAAGCGCTCGATCATGACGGAAAAGATCGCGCGCCGCGGTTATCACATCTACCGCGAATACGGCGTCGATCCGCTCGAACGTCATGACGTGGCTGAAGTGATGACGTCCGCCGACGCGCTCGTCGCGATCGACGGCGCCACGCCGCTCGACGCCGTCGAGTCGCAATACTTCGGCGCGAAGCAAACGCACCGGGCGTACCCGGTCGTGCAGAACGGCCGCCTGCTCGGACTCGTCGATCGCGCGACGCTGGACGCGCACCGCGCGCAAGCCGGGCCCGACGCATCGATCGCGAGCGCGTTCGCCGATCGCGCACCGGCCATCGCGCAGGCACACGAGACCTGCCGCGTCGTCGCATCGCGACTCGCGATGCTCGGCCTCGAACGCCTGCCGGTCGTCGACGATCCGCAATCGCTGCGCGTCACCGGCATCGTGTCGCGCAGCGATCTGATCAAACCCGCGCTCCAGCACTTCGACGACGAACAGAAACGCGAGCGCTTCCGCCCTATCGTGCCGGTCAACCTGCGCGATATCGGCGCCCGCAAGGCCGGCTGATCTTTGCAGCGATGCGCGGCACGCCGGCCGCGCACCGCACTTTTCGCCGTCTCCCGAGGGCCGAAACGGCGCGTCCGACGTTTGAACTTCGTTGACAATTCACCGGACGAAAGTTTGTCATCATGGTGCTCATGCGACGGGGCCACCATTCAGCCATTCCACTTCGCCATCCAATAAAGAAGCGTCGCGGCGCGACATGCAGACACATGCAGCACGCCGCGGCCGTCAATCCGCCACACCACAGGGCAGCGAGCCGACCTCACGAACACAGCATCCGGATCGCCGTTTGGCAAGCGCGTTAACAACTTGTTGCGGAATCGCCGGAACCGCATGGGTCCGATGCAATCTCACAGAGACGCAGTTCTGCTGCGCATCCCACTCAATCAATCACGACTCGAGGGAGATAAAACGTGAACATGAAATACTTACCGCTCATCGCATTGACCGTGGCAATTTCTGCTCATGCTGCCGATCCGGCCATGCAGAATGTGGGACAGAGCCAGAAATCCGCTCAGGACGTCTCGGCATGCATTGCCAAGACCTGGGCCGACAAGTCGCAACAGCAGGTCGTCTCGCAGAACGTGCTCGCCAACGGTCTCGCGACCGATGTCTACGTACCGGGCCAGCAACCGCCGAACGGCGCGGCCGCGATGGTTCGCCCGTCGGGGCAGCCGGGCGCGAAGACGTGGGTTGGCATGCGTGGCGACGCCGCTTCCGCCGGCGACATCAACGCCTGCCTGTAAGGCCCGCACCGGACGGCATTGCGCCGTCCGCATGCGACGAGCCCCGCTTAGGCGGGGCTTTTGTTTTGGCGCGTGGACCGCGCGCTTACAGGTAGCTGCAGACGTAGTCGAGCGTCTCGAGCACTTCGATGTCGAAGCGGCTCTTGCCCGGCACCGAGAACGATTCGCCGGCGCCATAGGTTTGCCATTCGCTGCTGCCGTCGAGCTTCACGCGGCACTTGCCGGCCTGCACTTCCATCAATTCGGCCGCGTCCGTGCCGAAGTTGAGCGCGCACGGCAGGATCACGCCGAGCGTCTTGCGCGTGCCGTCCGGGAAGAGCACGGTATGCGACACGCACTTGCCGTCGAAGTAGACGTTCGCGCGCTTGACGACCGATACGTTGTCGAATTGGGTTGCACTGGTCATGTGATGCCTCTGATTGCTGGATGCCGGATGGCGTGTTGTCGGAAGCCGGCCGTGGCGGCAGGCCGGCCGCTATGATACCGGCTCGCGGCGAGCGAGCCGCAAGCGCTGCCCTGCCGGCAATGCCCGGCAGATAGTCAGGATCACTACTTGATGTGGCGCATGCCATCGCCTGCACCGGTCATCCGAGCCCTTTGCGTCGCGCGGAATCGCGCAGGCAGTCGAGCAGCATCGCCGCGGCCGGCGTGAGCGGACTGTCGCGGCGCGTGACGACCTGCACGGATACACCCGGCAGCCGCTCGCGGATCGGCAGCACCGCGAGCTGGTCGCGCGCCCACTCGCCGTGCAGCAGTTGCTCGGGCATCGACGCGATCAGGTCGCAGCGCGTCATCAGGCTGTGCGCGAGCCCGAAGCTCGGGCATTCGACGACCCGCTGCGGCACCGGCAGCCCGTACGCGACGAACGAATTGAACAGCACCTGGGTCGAGCTTTCGGGAGAAGGATTCATCAGCCAGTCGGCGTCGACGAGATCGGCGAGCGACGTGGCCGACGCGAGCGGATGCCCCTTGCGCGCAACGATCAGCGATCGGCTCGCATAGAGTTCCGCGTGATCGAACTCGGCCGCGAGCAGTTCGGGCACGACGACGGCGACCGCGAAATCGAGCGAGCCGTCGTGCAGCCGCGGCAGCGCGACGCCCGGAAACCCTTCGATGAGATTGACGCGCGCGACGGGAAAGCGCCGCCGGAACGCGCGAAACGCATCGGGCAGGATCGTCACCGCCGCCGCCGGCGTGATCGCCGCCGCGACGGAGCCCGTCATCGCGCCCTGCGCCTGCTCGATGTCGTCGCGCGCGCGCTGCATTTCCGCGACGATCAACCGCGCGCGCACCTGCAACTGCTGGCCGAACGCGGTCAGCTGCACGCCCCGCGCAGTGCGCACCACGAGCGATACGCCGAGCGCGATCTCCAGCTCCTTGACCGCCTTCGTCAGCGCCGCCGGCGACACGTTCAGGCGCCGCGCGGCCGCGCGGATGCTCCCTTCTTCCGCGACGGTGACGAACGCTTTCAGCTGATGGTATTTCATGGGGGGCAATGCGTGATCCGTGGAAACCCTGTGCGCCGCAACGCTTGCCGACCGAGGGTATTCCCGAGCGGCAACCAGTGGTGTGCACCAAAGCAATTTAGCAGCTTCTGGTGCGCAAAAGAAGTTTATATGCTTGCTCGTCATATGCGCGCCAAACGCCCACCGGCCCCACTGGAGACACCATGCTGCAAGCCGTGAACCCCGTCATCCCCGGCATCGCCGCGATCGCCCCCGATCTGATCGAAGTACGCCGCCGCATCCACGCACACCCCGAGCTCGCGTTCGAGGAAACGCTGACGAGCGACCTCGTCGCCGAGCTTCTCACCGGCTGGGGCTACGAAGTGCACCGCGGCATCGGCAAGACCGGCGTCGTCGGTGTGCTGCGCGAAGGCCAAGGCACGCGCACCGTCGGGCTGCGCGCCGACATGGATGCGTTGCCGATCGCCGAAGCCACCGGCCTGCCGTACACGAGCCGCCATGCGAACAAGATGCATGCGTGCGGCCACGACGGCCACACCGCGATGCTGCTGTGCGCGGCGCGTCACCTGGCAGCCACGCGCCAGTTCTCCGGCACGCTGAATCTGATCTTCCAGCCGGCCGAGGAAAATTTCGGCGGCGCGAAATCGATGATGGACGACGGCCTGTTCGAGCGCTTCCCGTGCGACGCAATCTTCGCGATCCACAACATGCCGGGCCGCGCCGCCGGCGACATGGCGTTCCGCACCGGCGCCGCGATGGCATCGGCCGACCGCGTGACGATCACGCTGCGCGGCGTCGGCGGTCACGGCGCGATGCCGCATTTCGCGCGCGACCCGATGTCGGCTGCGGGCAGCATCATGGTCGCGCTGCAGACCATCGTCGCGCGCGAGGTCGATGCGCAGCATGCGGCCGTGATCACGGTCGGCAGCGTGCAGGCCGGCGAGACCTTCAACATCATTCCGGAAACCGTCGTGATGAAGCTGTCGGTGCGGGCGTTGGACGCCGACGTGCGCGCGCTGCTCGCGCGCCGCATCGAAGCGCTCGTGAAGGGCCAGGCGGAAAGCTTCGGCGTCGCGGCGGAAGTGGATTACGACTACGGCTATCCGGTGCTCGTCAACCATCCGGAACCGACCGCGTTCGCCGCCGACATCGCGCGCCAGATGCTCGGCGCCGAGCGCGTCGAAACCGACGCCGCGCCGCTGATGGGCAGCGAGGACTTCGCGTTCATGCTCGAGGCACGCCCCGGCTGCTATGCGTTCATCGGCAACGGGATCGGCAGCAAGGGTGGCTGCATGGTGCACAACCCCGGCTACGACTTCAACGACGACATTCTCGCGATCGGCGCGAGTTACTGGGTTCGCGTCGCCGAAGCCTGGCTCGCGGCCTGACGGCCCTTCATCACGCAGTCCCGCGCCTTAGCAGGGGAACCCCATGGAAACGTCCGCCCTTTCGTTCGCCGGCACGCCGGTCGATGCCCGCGCCGCCGCGAAGAAGCGCCGCCTGATCGCGGCCGCCGCGGTCGGCAACGCGCTCGAGTTCTACGACTTCACGGTCTACAGCTTCTTCGCGATCCTGATCGGCAAGCTGTTCTTTCCGGTGCACTCGTCGTTCGGGCAGTTGATGCTCGCGGTCGCGAGCTTCGGCGTCGGCTTCGTCACGCGTCCGCTCGGCGGGCTCGTGATCGGCATGTACGCCGACCGCGCCGGTCGCAAGAAGGCGATGATCCTTACGCTGCTGCTGATGGCGCTTGGCACCGCGACGATCGCGGTCGCGCCGACCTTCGCGCAGATCGGCCTCGCCGCGCCGCTGCTGCTCGTGCTCGCGCGGCTGCTGCAAGGGTTCGCGTCCGGCGGCGAAGTCGGCGCGTCGACCACGCTACTGCTCGAACAGGCGCCGCAACATCGCCGCGGCTTCTACGCGTCGTTCCAGTTCTCGAGCCAGGGGCTCGCCGCGCTCGCGGGCGCGCTGACCGGCGTCGCGCTGACGTCGACGCTCAATGCCGCGCAGCTCGAAAGCTGGGGCTGGCGCGTGCCGTTCATCATCGGCACGCTGTTCGTGCCGCTCGGCTACTGGCTGCGCAAGACCGTCGAGGAAGTGCCGGCTGCCGCCGCCACGCACGACGAGCCGGTCGCGTCGCTGCCGCTCGCCGCCGTGCTGCGCCATCACGGCAGGGCCGTGTTCGCGGGCCTCGGCGTGACGATCGGCGGCACGTCGATCCACTACATCATCGTGTTCTACATGGCGATCTACGGTGTGCAGGTGCTGCACCTGCCGACCTGGCTGTCGATGACGGCCGGCTGCGTCGCCGGCGCAATCCTGATGCTCGTGACGCCGATCGGCGGCCACCTGTCCGATGTCTACGGACGCAACCGGATCGTCTGGTGGACGCGCATCGCGTTGATGGCTGCCGTCTATCCGGCGTTCATCGCGCTGAACCGCTGGCCGGGCGCCGCGTCGCTGTTGTCGATCATCGCGGCGCTGTCGATCGTGCACGCGATCAACATCGGCGCGACGGGCGCGATGCTCGGCGAGTTGTTCCCGCGGGCCGTGCGTGCGACCGGCGGTGCGCTGGTGTATAGCGTGGGGGTCGCGATCTTTGGCGGCTTCGCGCAGTTCTTCGTCACGTGGCTGATCGCCGCGACCGGGAATCCGAATGCGCCCGCGTGGTATGCGATCGGCTGCGGCGCGTTCACGCTGCTTGCGATTCGGTGCATGGATGAGAAGGCGGGGAAGGCGCTTGATTGAACGGTGGGCGGTGTGTGGCGCGTCATTGACGCGGTGCCGGTGCATCGGGCATGATCGATCAATGCATAACGCCACGATCACCCTTTCGACGACCACGCGCACGACCGCCTTCGGCGGGCCCGTGCGGCGAGTGCGCGCAAGATCGTAGCGTCACCGAATCCCACAGGCCTCGCCGGTTCCGGACGGGGTCTAGTCGTTTCTCCGTCTGCATCGGCCATTCAGGAGAAACACAATGTCCGCAGTCCCTTCCCCCAAACGCGCACTGCTCGTCATCGATATGCAGGTCGGGCTGTTCCATGGCCCCGATCATCCGCATGACGGTGAACGCGTGCTGGCCAACATCAACCGGCTGATTCGTCGCGCGCACGAAGCCGGTGCGCCCGTGTTCGCCGTGCGCCACACCGGCCCGGCCGGCTCGCCGATCGCGCCCGGTGCGCCGCTGGCCGCGCTGCTGCCGGAACTCGCGATCGATACGGCACGCGACATCGTGTTCGACAAGACCCGGCCGAGTTGCTTCGCGGGCACGCGGCTCGCCGAGTGGCTGCACGCGGCTGGTATCGGGGAGATCGTGATTGCCGGGATGAAGACGCAGTACTGCGTCGATACCGCGTGCCGCGCGGCCGCCGATCTCGGGTTTCGCGCGGTGCTCGTCGCCGATGCGCACACCTGCATGGACACGCCCGCGCTGCCGGCCGAGCGGATCATCGCGCATCACAATGCGACGCTTGGCGGGCCGTTCGCGATGCTGACGACGACTGAGGCGTGCGTATTCTGAGACGAGGCGCGAGACGAACGCTCGCGGCTCGACGGACGCGTTTCGACCCGTTGCAAGCGCTCGCCTCGCTCGGCCGAATGACCGCGCAGTGAGCGATAACGCCCGTGAATAAGGCTCACATGTTGACTTTGACCCAAGAAACAGCCCATGGTGATTCAAGTCGACATGAGGAAAATCAACTGCCACTCAGGCACGAGCGGCAGTTCCTGCACGACCGGCCCCACCCCGAACGTGGACGATCGTGCGACTTGTTGCAAGCGGGGATCATCCAGTATATCTCGACCAGGTATTCGTACCTTTGCCGAAACTACGCAGAGTGGACCATTGTCTGCCGAGATCCTCTACAAAAACGTCCTGACGTCCGTCAGTATACCTGTCCTTGCCAACTACCGGGTATAAAGCCAGATATTCCTGCCCTTTAAATGTTGCCCCCGGATTTTCCACAAGCGGCATTACCGCAACCTGACCTGGTTTGAAGCCGTCAAAGTAACCGAGTTCCCACGGCATCCATTTTGACTCACTCGCCGCACTGGTGGCAACCCAGATTAGTGAGTTTGATTGACGCATGCGGCGGCGAAGTAGATCCGCGTTTTCACGGTCAACTTTTGTCCGGTCTGCCTGCGCGTCCTCTACCCAATCGACATATACCTTGAAGCCTTGATCCTCGAGCAATGCCTTGACGCCAAGAATAAGCTCTGCATCTTTGGATGCATGCGACAGAAAGATGTCAAAACGGTCGTGGCTGGCGGTGGATCGAACTGCTTCTCTCAGCACCCGCTTGCTGTCTGTCGTGAACGATTTTTGAAGTGTCCGTGAGGCAAAGGCGCGCGCCTCCGCCTTAGTGTAAAAGGTTGGCATACAGTTAATGTCATTTAAGCGTTCAGCCGGAAACCCGGTGGTCGTCGCGCTGTCATGTCAAAGCGGTTATTGACAGCCTGTGAATATAGTCTCAGGTTAATTCCAGTAACGCGTTTCACATGAAAAAGGAGCAGCCGCCCCTCTCGGAAATACTCGGCAACTTGCTGCTCCTTAGCGGCTCAGCACATCGGAAACCTGTGCACTCTTGTCAGGCTATAGCGTTGTCAGCCAGCCCGAATCTTAATGGCTTCTTCCACCCATTTATCAAGATTTTCAGCAATATTATTGTATGCGTCGAATTTTGGATTGTATGTTTTCGGCGTGACAATTTTGTCACCCACTTTGAACGTGAACATCGCAAGCGGGTCTGCGCCCATGGCGCAGGTGCCAGTGTTCGGACACTTCAAATTATGAATGTGAATGCCCACGACGCCTTTCCCATCCTTCCAGGCTTTCTCGATTTCATACTTGACCCAGGGACGCTTTGACGTCTCGGAGCCGATCAAAACTACGACACAAGATTTTCCCTTCATGTTGTCGTCGATCCACTTCTCGACTGACGCATCGCCCTTTCTCTTAACCTCCTCCCAAGTGTTGGGCGATACTGGGGTATTCCCTTCAATTACACCCATATTCCGTACCTGCTGTACGCGCATGACATCGTTGTCGAAGTGAAAGCTGAAGAAGACATTTCGCTTTGCCATTTCTATTTCCCGAGGCGGTTGAGAATTTTGATTATTTTGTCGACGATGAGGGCCCGATCCGCGTTTGCATCACAGATTTCGCCAATCATGGGAATGATCCACTCGATGCCATGATAGATGTCATTTGCATGAGGAGCTATCTGCTCCCAGATTGCTTGAGCCGCGAATCCAGTAACACCGACCGGAATGGGAATCCGGCCGGCTTCAACGGTAATTTCGAACTCGCGCATCATCCCGTTGGCGAGCACGATCTGCCCTGTGTCGTCGCGCTTATTACCGAACAAGAAGAGGGAAACGCCGGCGAGGGCAATCATCCGCTGGCGGTACTCCTCCCACAGTATTTTCAGATCTTGTCCCTTGCTCTGAAACTGTGGAAAAGGACGCATGACCAACTGATCCTCGGAATACCGACCAGGATTCGAGTAAATTGCTTCAAGGGCGCCGTTAATGACGGCACTGCCGACTCCCCAACCAAAACCATTGACAACACGATAATTGTGCTTCAGCAGACTTCCCGACAGAGAATGAATGAAATCCTGTGCTTCGCTTCTACTCCACGTTCCGAAGTCATCCGCGCTGCCTGCCACAAAAATGGTCTTCTTCAGGAAGCGCGCCTCAATGGCGTTCAGGATCAGTGGTACATCCTTGTAGTCGTCGATCAGCAGCGTCTGGATCCCGAAGCGTTTCAGATCGTCTACACGTAGCTCCTGTTTTCTGCGCTTATAGCGCAGAACCTCCTCGTCGTCGCCAGGAAGGATAGATTCGCGACGCATGAAGCAATAGTGATTGCGCTTTGTTGCCGTGTGCAACCTGCTCAATACGTAATCAAGATTCGGATCAGTGAAACTGAAGCCGATGAAGAGGAATGTTTTAGAGACAAGGTCGCCGCTCAACGCCGTCACAAAGGGCTCGTGCGTCTTGAAATAGCGCTCGTACTGTTCCTTGTAGAGTACGGCCTGTTGCGGTAGCGACACGTCGCCATGCATCTTATAGATGACGGCGTCGCGCTTTGGCCGTGTAGTGTTCAGCTGCTCGACATTGTGCTTGACGTCCGGAACTTTGTACGCGCGTCGAAGCGCATCTTCAATCAGGGTGTCGTAGTTGGTTGTCCAATATGTACGGATCGGCAATCTTGCGAGAATCGCGTGAGTTTCAGACGGCTCCGCCTGCTCGGAAAACTCCTCTATGATTTTTCTAGATAGCTTGGCCGTGCCCTTCAGTTCATTCACGTGAAACTGGGCAAGCGCGATGAGATCATGCTCAATCTCAACCTTCAGGCCGATCTCATCTGCAATATCCCGCAGCAACTCCGACCAGTCGACGAAGCCGACAGCTTTGGACATTCCAGCCCCTGCGAATACCGCCGCGTTGTCCTCCGCCAGATCCTTGACATATTCCTTGATGAATGCCTCGATTTCCCGGCTAAAACCCATATGGTCCCCGTGTCTGATGTGGTTCAATTTTTTGCCGATTCTAGCAGCCCTTCACACTGATTGGATGTTACTTTTCGCTCGCTTTGATGATCGACAGAGGTGTGGAGTCGTTTGACGGAGTAGGACCTCAGGTGTTCTGCGGTGAGCTATTCAGTCACATCCGGATGCACTTACTCTCGGGTTACCGCCGCCACCAAAGCGGTATCGGAGTGGGCACACAACGAACTGCGAATTTATCCGATACCGAAAATTTGCCTGAAATGAAAATGCTGGGACAGTAAGTCCGACGTAACGGGGAATTGGTGCCGTCATGCACGTGAGCGGCGTTTCGGCAAAAAAACGTCAACGAATGTGAATCTACCAAGCGCGCTTTATCGGTATATCGGTAGGTGCGATACCCCCAGCCGGTCACCCGGCCACCAAATCGGCTGCAAAACGCAGACGACCAACCTGCCGTTTCCATACAGGATCAATTTCCCAGGCACGTCCGCTCTCCAGTAATCATGCGTCGACCCCACTGCGCACGCACCTCAACGCCCCAGCAAGCCCCGTAAACGCAAAAAGGCACGAGCCTTTCACCGCCCGTGCCTTTCCCCTACACAACCCTTCCCCCTCAGAACGTATGCATCATCCCCACATACGCCCCCGTCTGCGACTCACCCGTCATCGGACTCGTCCCCGACGTCGCGTCCCGCGGCGACGCAATCAGCGAGAAGTTCGAATTCCCGCCATTACGCACATAAGCAACCGTCCCATACAGGAACGTCCGCTTCGACAAGTTATACGTGGTGCCGAGCACATACATGATCGCGTGGCCCGACGGATCGTGCGACGCATCGCCGCCGCCATCGCCCACCTTCACGTAATACCCGCCGCCCGTCACGGCCCATTGCGGAGTGGCCGTATAAGTCGCACCGAGCCAGTAATGATCGGCGCGATCGGCGACACCCGCCGGGCTGTCCGGCGCCTGGTAATGCGTATACGCGCCCTGGATCTTGAACTTCGACACCTTCACGTTCGCGCCGACGAAATACTCGCGCGACGCGGTGAAGATGTTGCTGAACTTGCCGTTGTTGTCGCGCAGCTCGTCGTAGATGCCGCGCACGTCGAGCACCGGCGAGTGGTACGAGATCATGATCCCGTCCGAGCGGCCGAAGTCATCGGCCGCGCCGTAGTTGAATCCGCGCGACTGGTTGCCGAACGCATACTGCGCCTGCACGTCGAAGCCGCCGATCACCGGGCTGTGATATTCGATGTTGTTGCTGCTCTGCTGCCAGTTGCGGCCGCGCACGAGCGACGCGGACGAAAACGCCTGCTGCACGAACGGGTCGAATTCCCACACGCCGTCGCTGTCGATGAACAAGTTGCGGCCGGCCTGCAGCTGGCCCCACGTGTCGCTCTTCAGCCCGACATACGCGCGGCGCGACCACAGGCGTCCACCACCCGTCGTGCCGTTCATCACCTGGAACGCGGTTTCCAGGTTGAAGACCGTCGACATCCCGCCGCCGAGATCCTCGAAGCCCTTCAGGCCGAACATGCTGGTACCCCAGTCGCCGCCTTCCGCGCTCCAGCGCGTCGAGCTGCCGTTCGGCGTCGCGATGTGGTTCAGGTATTCGACGCCGCCGTCGATACGGCCGTATAGCGTCACGCTTGTTTGTGCGAATGCGGCCGCCGGCGCGGCGGCCGCGATCAGCCATCCTAGATGTTTGAGTCGCAAAGTCATGCCCCCTCGCAGTCTGGACCGTCCGACACGCGCCCCATGCGCGCGCCGGCGATCCGTTCACCCGCGATCGATCGAAAAACGTCCGGGGCCCGCCGCGCACAGCGCAAGCAAGCCGCCGGAGATCGCGATGTTCTTGTAGAAATGAATCATGTTGTTCATCTGCTCGCCGCCCGTCATCGTCCAGTAGTGGTGGCCGATGAGCGCGGTGCCGATGGTATACAGCGCAAGCAGCAGCGCAAGCGGCCGCGTCTGGAAGCCGATGAGGAGCGCGATGCCGACGAACAGCTCCATCACGACGGCGATCGCCGCCGAGATGATCGGCGCGGGCGCGCCCTCGCTTCCCATGAACGCGATCGTACCGGAGAAGTCGACAATCTTCTTCCAGCCGAACATCACGAACAGGATCACGAGCAGGATTCGGGACAGCAGCAGCAGCACATCGCGCTGGGACGCGAGAAACGGTTGATTCGGTGTCATGGTGTGATCAACGAAAGCGATGCGCGAACCGCACGCACCGGATTGCCAACGAACCAGGACAGGCGGCCGCCAGTGCCGCCCGCCCCGCTCTGCAACAACCGGCATCGGGGCCCGCCCGATGTGCTGTGCTCCTCCTCTTTCAGTGTTGCGCTGCCTGGTACGACTTCCTGCCGCTTCGTGCCCGGCCTCAACGCGCCTTCGCGACGTCCTGCTCGGTCACCTTCGCGGCCGGATTGCCGAACTGCCCGGTCAGGTAGTTCGCCAGCGCGGCGATCTGCGCATCCGACAGCTCGTGGCGGAACGCGGGCATCCCGACGTCCTCGCTGCCGGCCTTGCGCTGCACGCCGTTCAGGATCACCTGCACGAGGTTCGTCGGATTCGACGCGCCCACCGTCGAGTTGTGGAACAGCGACGGGTAATAGCCGTCCGGCGTGCCCTTGCCCTGCATCTGGTGACAGCTCGCGCAGTTGCCGAGATACAGCCGCGCCGGATCGATGCCCGACGATGCGAGCGGCACGCCGCGCAGCTTCAGCCCGTCTTCCGCCGGCTTGCCCCACGACGAACGCGACTGCTTCGCGTCGCCGCTGGCCACTGCCGGCACCGTACGGATGTAGGTTGCGATCGCACCGATGTCGGCGTCGGTCATCTTCGAGAAGCTGTGCTCGACCGCCTCGGCCATCGGACCGGCCGCCTGCGCGACGCCCGCCACGCTGCCGGTACGCAAGTACTGGACGAGCTGCTGCTGCGTCCAGCCGCCAATCCCCGCGTTCGGGTCCGACGTGATGTTGTAGCCGTCCCAGCCCGCCAGCACCGAGCCCGACAGGAAGCTACCGCCCGTCTCGTCGAGCGACTTCTCCTGCATCGCGATGCCGCGCGGCGTGTGGCACGTGCTGCAGTGCGCGAGGCCCTGCACCAGGTACGCACCGCGGTTCCATTCGGCGCTCTGCGACGGCTTCGGCTGGTACGCACCGTCCTTCAGGAACAGCCAGTTCCAGATCTTCAGCGGCCAGCGCATGCTCAGCAGCGGCGGAATCTCGTTCTTCGGCGGTACCTGCTTGACCGGCTCGACGCCGTGCATGAAGTACGCGTACAACGCCTGCACGTCGTCGTCGTTGATCTTCGCGTACGACACGTACGGCATCGCCGGATACAGGTTCGCGCCGTTCTTCGACACGCCGTGACGCACCGCGCGCTCGAAGTCTTCGAACGTCCAGTTGCCGATGCCCGTGTCGGGGTCCGGCGTGATGTTGCTCGTATAGATCTTGCCGAGCATCGGCACCGGCATCGGGAGGCCGCCGGCGAACGGCTTGCCGCCCTTCGCGGTGTGACAGGCCATGCAGTCGCCCGCGACCGCGAGATATTCGCCGCGCTTGATCTGCGCGGGATCGGCCGAATCGGCCGCGCGCACGAGCCCCGGCAGCGCGAGGCTGCCGGCGAGGAGGAAGGTGAGAGTAGATTTCCGCACGGTCAGACTTCCTTCTTCAGCGTGTCCGACATCCGCAGCGCCAGCGCCGCGATCGTCAGCGTCACGTTCACCGTACCGACGGTCGGCATCGTCGAGCTGCTCGAGATGAACAGGTTCGGATGGTCGAACGTGCGGCAGTCCTTGTCGACGACCGAGTCGCGCGCATCCGCGCCCATGATCGTCGAGCCCGTGATGTGGTTGTTCGGCGCGAACTCGTCGTTGAACACGACATCGGTACCGCCCAGCACCTTCGCGGCGGTCGCGTAGACCTCGCGCGTATGCACGGCGCCGCGCTTCACGTAGTCGTCGATCGCATACGTGATTTCCGGGCGCGGAATGCCGATCGCGTCGGTGGCCGTCTTGCTCGGCACGATGCGGTTCTCGGGCTGCGGCAGGATTTCGTGGAAGCAGTCGAACTGCACGTAGCGCGCGGAACGATCGCGGATCTGCGCGTCGAGCTCGTCGGACTTCATCAGCTTGCCGGCCTTGAAGATCTTCTGCGTCTCCTGGTTGATGCGCGACATGTTCGACAGGTGGATCTTCTTCGCGGCTTCGGTCGCGCGGAACGGGCCGTCGCGGAAACCGATCAGCGACGTCATCTCCTGCGGGCCGCGGCCCGGCCACAGCTTGTCGCTCGCGTAGAACGACACGCCCGTGCCCGGGTGGTCCATCAGGTTGCGCCCGACCATGTCGGAGCTGTTCGCGACGCCGTTCGGGAAATCGCGGTTCGCCGACATCAGCAGGATCTTCGGCGTCTCGATGCCGTTGGCGGCCACCACGAAGTACTTGCCTTCGACGCGATGGTCGGCGCCCGTCTTGTCCTTGTAGATCGCCGCGACGATGCGCTTGTCCGGACCGGTCTCGAGCTTGTAGACGACGGCGCTGTCGATCAGCTTCGCGCCCGCCTGCTCGGCCTTCTCGACGTGCACGATGCCGTTGTACATCGCGCCGATCGGGCAGATCGGCATGCAATTGTTGTTCCCGCAACAAGTCGGCCGGCCGTCGTACGGGCGGCTGTTGCGCGCGACCGGCTCGGTCACGACGTGGAACTTCGGGTCATAGCCGTTGAGCGCGCTCTTGATCGTCTGCTCGTTGAACGACAACGGCAGCGGCGGCATCGGGTACGCCTGCTTGCGCGGCGAGTACAGGTCTTCCTCGGGACCGGGGCCCCACACGCCGAGCTCTTCCTCGGCGCGCTGGTAGTAATGCTCGAGATCGTCGTACTGGATCGGCCAGTCGCGGCCGACGCCGTACACCGTCTTCATCTTGAAGTCGTTCGGGATGAAGCGCCACGCCGACGCGGCCCAGTGCCACGTCGTGCCGCCCACCGCACGGATGTACTGCGAGTTGAACTTGTGCTCGCCCTTCAGGATCAGGTAGTCGTTCGGCGGGCCGTATTCCGGATGCGGCGCCCACGTGCTCGACGGGTACGGCGCCATGAAGTCCGTCTTGTCCGGCTGATTGCGGAAGCGCTCGACGATCTCGCCGCGCGGCATGCGCGGGCCTGCTTCGAGCAGGATCACCGACTTGCCCGCCATCGCGAGCTGGTGCGCGACGATCGCGCCCGCGACACCGGACCCGACGACCACGACGTCGGCCTTTTGCGTATCGGTATCCGCCATCAGGCTTGCCTCTCGATCGGTTTTTCGGCCCAGAAGCCGGGTTTGTTGGGGCAATACGAAGGAATCACGAGCGTATCGGACACGACGCTGAACATTAATGCTTCTTCGTAAGTAATCACGACGTTGTCGACGATGCCGAGATACCACGCGCCGAGAATCGACAGCGCGGCGTTTTCCTGATCGGCATCCAATGAGCCGGACGCGAGCGCGCCGGCGAGTTGCGACAGACCGTCGGCCGTCTTGAACGAACCCTTCTGCAGCGCGTGCAGGAAGCGTTCGCCGAGCACGCGGCTCAGCCCTTTCTTGCCTGTCAGTGCTTCGGAGAGCGTCATGAACGTATCGAGCGGCGCGGTGCCGGGATTATCGGCCAGGGCCCGCAACGCCAGCGAGCCGGTGAGGCCGGCCGCCGTCAGCGCCAGTGCGCCCTGCAGCCATTGACGCCGCGTGATGCCGGATACGGATGCGTCGCTTGCGCGACGCGAGTGGGGGGTGTTGTCGTTGTGCATGTTTCCTTCTCTCGAACACCGGATTCGGGAAAACCACGCTTGATATTTCTCAAACTTTCGCGCGGCCCTGAAATGTACGCGCACAATTCGAATCGGACAATGCTTTTATAGTCGATTAAATGTTCCGCAAGCCGAGATAATCGACATTTCGCGGCATCTTTGTGTCGTCGACGCGACAATTCTGCATCGCGGCGAAGTGTGTCGCAAGCCGACGACACGCGCCGCCCCGTCCCGTCATCCGCTCGCATGCGCGTCGGTTAGAATCCCGTGCAATCAAACAGAAAGCTTCCCTCCGAGGGCATCGAGCGATGAAGCAGCACGATAAACACAACAACACGCATCAATCCAATCACACCACACGGCTGCTCTGGCGCATCGGCGCGATCGCGGCGCTCGGCGCCGCCGCGGCACTGTCGCTGCATGCGCTCGCGGCGCGCACGGTGAGCGTGTCGCCGCAAGGCACGGTCACCGAAGTCCGGCAAAGCGTCGTCAAGTTCGACGAGCCGATGGTCGCGTTCGGCTCGGCATCCGCGCCGAACCCCGCCCGCATGACCTGCAACGATTCCACCGCCGCGCGCGGCCAGGGTCACTGGCTCGACGACAAGACGTGGGTCTACGATTTCGAGAACGACCTGCCGCCGGGCGTGCGCTGCTCGGTCGCGCTCAACGACACGCTGCGCTCGGTCGCCGGCAATGCGGTGAGCGGCCCGCGCCGCTTCACGTTCCAGACCGGCGGCCCGTTCCCGGTGACGGTACGCCCCGGCTCGCGCGAGATCGAGGAGCGCCAGGTCTTCGTGCTGAAGCTGAACGGCCCGGCCGAGCCGCGTTCCGCGCTCGCGAACATCTGGTGCGAGGCGGCCGGCATCGGCAACCGCATTCCCGTCACGGCCACCGACGACGCTACCCGCAACGCGCTGCTCGACCACTTCGGGCTGAAGAAGGACGCCGCGCGCGTGCTGACGCTGTCGTGTGCGCAGGCGCTGCCCGCGAGCGCGAAGATGCAGCTCGTCTACGGCAAGGGCGTCGCGAGCCCGAGCGGCATCGCGAACGACACCGAGCGCCGCTTCGACTTCACGGTGCGCGCCCCTTTCACCGCGAGCTTCTCGTGCGAACGCGAGAACGCGAAGGCGCCCTGCACGCCGCTGCGCCCGCTGACGCTGTCGTTCAATGCGCCGATCTCGCGCAAGAACGCCGAGGCGATCAAGCTGCGCGGTCCTGACGGTTCGCTTTCGCCGACCTTCGGAGCCGACGACCACAGCGACGAAGTGACCACCGTCACGTTCAACCCGCCGCTGCCCGCGCAGGCGAACCTGACGATCGAGCTGCCGTCCGGGCTGCGCGACGTGACCGACCGCGCGCTCGCGAACGCCGACTTGTTCCCGCTCGCGACGCGCACCGCGCCGATGCCACCGCTCGCGAAATTCTCGTCGGGCACCTTCGGAATCGTCGAGCGTTTCGCCGAACCCGATACGCCCGCGCTCGTGCCCGTCACGCTGCGCAACGTGGAGGCCGACCTGCATATCGCGGGCCTCAACACCCGCGGCGCACAATTCGCGAACCTGAAGGTGGACGACGACACCGCGATCCGCCAATGGATGCGCACCGTCGAGCAGTTCGACAACTGGGCGATGACGGCCGGCACGATCGACGCGCGCATGCCGGGCCTGCTCCGGCGCACGGGCCAGCACCCCGTCTACGTGCCGCTCGAGGCCGGTGAAAAGATGCCCGCACCGCAGAATCGCCGCATCGACGTGCGCTCGCTGTCGCTGCTCACCGGCGAGCCGGGGGCGCAGGCGCTCACGCTGCCGAAGGCCGATCCGAAGGCGCTGCGTCCGTTCGAGGTCGTCGGCGTGCCGATCGACAAGCCCGGTTTCTACGTGCTCGAACTCGCGTCGCCCGCGCTCGGCCGCTCGCTGCTCGCGAAGCCGTCGAGCATGTACGTGCGCACCACCGTGCTCGTCACGAACCTCGGCGTGCACCTGAAACAGGGCCGCGAGAACAACCTCGTGTGGGTCACGACGCTCGACAAGGGCAAGCCCGTGCCGAACGCGCAAATCCGCGTGTCGGACTGCAACGGCGACGAGATCGCGACCGGCAAGACCGACGCGCAAGGCCTGCTGAAGATCGACGGTCAATTCGAGCCGAAGCAGGAATGCAACTCGTCGGAAACCTTCGGCGACTACTTCGTGTCGGCGCGCGTCGACGATCCGAAGACGGGCCCCGACATGGCGTTCGTCAGCTCGAACTGGAACCGCGGGATCGAATCGTGGCGCTTCAATGTGCCGACCGACACCAGCAGCGAACCGACCATGCGTGCGCATACCGTGTTCGACCGCACGCTGCTGCGTGCCGGCGAAACCGTGTCGATGAAGCACTTCCTGCGCACCGAGACGCTGCAGACCCTCGCGTTCCCGGCGCAGTACCCGACGCGCGTGAAGATCCGCCATCTCGGCTCCGACCAGACCTACAAGCTGCCGCTCACGTGGTCGGCCGACCACAGCGCGGACACGCAGTTCCCGCTGCCGCCCGCGGCCAAGCTCGGCGAATACAGCGTCACGCTCGAAGGCGGCCCGGACGATGCGCCGACCACCAGCTACTACAGCGGCAGCTTCCGCGTCGAGGCGTTCCGCCTGCCGGTGCTCAAAGGGTCGATCGGCGCGCGCGACGCGCAGAAAAGCCCGCTCGTCGCGGTCAAGGAAGCGCCGCTCGCGGTGCAGATCGACTACGTGTCGGGCGGCGGCGCATCGAACCTGCCGGTGCAGGTGTCGGCGCTGATGAAGTGGGCGTCGCCGCCGTTCGCGGATCGCTTCGAGGACTTCAGCTTCACGCCGTATCGTCCGGAGCGCAGCGACGGCAACGCCGACGAGGATGCGCAGGACGGCGACAACGCATCGGCCGCGAACAACGACCCCGATGCGACCAAGCTGATCGCGGACAAGCTGCCGCTGACGCTCGACCGCAACGGTGCGGGCTCGGTCACGCTCAAGGGCCTGCCAGACGTCGACGCGCCGAAGCGCATCGCGCTCGAAGCGACGTTCGCGGACCCGAACGGCGAAGTGCAGACGATCCGCGGCGACACGATCCTGTGGCCGGCCGCGGTGGTGGCCGGCATCAAGGCGGGCCGCTGGGTGTCGGTCGGCCAGCGCGTGCCGGTGCAGGCGCTCGCGGTGGATCTGCAAGGCAAGCCGCGTGCGTCGGTGTCGATCGAGATCAAGGGCGTCGCGCACGTCACGACGTCGTCGCGCAAGCGGATGGTCGGCGGCTTCTACGCGTACGACAACAAGAGCGACACGCGCGACCTCGGTGTGCTGTGCTCGGGCAAGACTGACGACAAGGGCCGCATGGCCTGCGACGCGACGCTCGAACAGGCCGGCAACGTCCAGCTGATCGCGGTCGCGAAGGACGGCGACGGCCGCACGTCGAACGCGTCGACGTCCGTGTGGGTCACGCGCGAGGACGAACTGTGGTTCGGCGGCGACAACACCGACCGGATCGACGTGATTCCGGAGAAGACGTCCTACGAACCGGGCGAAACGGCCCGCTTCCAGGTGCGCATGCCGTTCCGCTACGCCACGGCGCTGGTCGCGGTCGAACGCGGCGGCGTGATGGAAACGCACATCGTCGAACTGACCGGCAAGAATCCGACCGTCGACCTGAAGGTCGGCGAATCGTGGGGGCCGAACGTCTACGTGTCGGTGCTCGCACTGCGCGGCCGGATTCGCGAGGTGCCGTGGTACTCGTTCTTCACGTGGGGCTGGAAAGCGCCGGTCGAATGGGCGCGCGCGTTCTGGCGCGAAGGCCGTCACCATGAAGCACCGACCGCGTTCGTCGACCTGTCGAAACCCGCGTTCCGCTACGGCCTCGGCGAGATCAAGGTCGGCACCGGCGTGCATCGTCTCGGCGTGACCGTGACGACCGACGCGACGCGTTACACGGTGCGCGGCAAGGCGCAGGCGCATGTGAAGGTCACGCTGCCGAACGGCCAGCCCGCGCCTGCCGGCACGCAGATCGCGGTCGCGGCCGTCGACGAGGCGCTGCTCGAACTGATGCCGAACAACAGCTGGGACCTGCTCGACGCGATGCTGCAGCGACGCGCGTACGGCGTCGAGACGGCCACCGCGCAGATGGAAATCGTCGGCCGCCGCCACTTCGGCCGCAAGGCCGTGCCGGCGGGCGGCGGCGGCGGCAGCGCGCCGACGCGCGAGCTGTTCGACACGCTGTTGCTGTGGAATCCGCGCGTGACGCTCGACGCGAACGGCAGCGCAAACGTCGAGGTGCCGCTGAACGACGCGCTCACGCGCTTCCGGATCGTCGCCGTCGCGGCGGTCGGCCCGGACCGCTTCGGCACCGGCAGCACGTCGATCCGCAGCACGCAGGACCTGCAACTGATCTCCGGCCTGCCGCCGCTCGTACGCGAAGGCGATGCGTTCCGCGCGCAGGTCACGCTGCGCAACACGACCGACCGCGCGATGCAGGTGGTCGTGACGCCGCGCGTGACGGGGCTCGACGTCGCGCCGCAAACCGTGTCGCTCGCGGCCAACGCGGCGACCGAGGTCGCGTGGACGATCACCGTGCCCGAGCAGGCGCTCGACGCGGCCGGCGCGCTGAACTGGCGCATCGAGGCGGCCGAGCAAGGCGGCAAGCGCGCGTCCGATGCGCTGGCCGTCGCGCAGAAGGTCGTGCCCGCACTGCCGGTGACCGTGCAGCAGGCCACGCTCACGCAGGTCGACGGCACGCTGACGGTGCCCGTGTCGGCCCCGGCCGGCGCCGTCAACAACGCGCAAGGCGCGCCGCGCGGCGGCATCGCCGTGTCGCTGCAGTCGAAGCTCGCGGACGGCCTGCCCGGCGTGCGGCGCTGGTTCGAGCGCTATCCGTACCGCTGCCTCGAACAGCAGACGTCGCGCGCGATCGGCCTGCACGACGCCGCGCAATGGCAGGCGCTGGTCGCGCGGATGCCCGTCTACCTCGACAGCGACGGGCTCGCGAGCTATTTCCCGCCGTCGTCCGACGACGCGCACTACGGCAGCCCGACGCTGTCGTCGTACCTGCTCGTGGTCGCCGACGAAGCCGGCCGCCTCGACCCGCGCTTCGCGCTGCCGGAAGACCTGCGCACCCAGCTCGAAGCCGGGCTCGCGCGCTTCATCGATGGCCGCATCGAGCGCAACGCATGGGCGCCGCGCCAGGATCGCGACCTGCGCAAGCTGGCCGCGATCGAGGCGCTGTCGCGTCACGGTGCCGCGCAAGGCCGCATGCTCGGCTCGATCGAGATCGCGCCGAACCAGTGGCCGACCTCGGCGGTGATCGACTATCACGCGATCCTCACGCGCGTGAAGGACATCCCGCAGCGCGACGAGAAACGCGCGCAGGTCGAGCAGATCCTGCGCGCGCGCCTCACGTACCAGGGCACGCAGCTCGTGTTCTCGACCGCGCGCGACGACGACCTGTGGTGGCTGATGACGAGCAACGAGACCAATGCCGCGCGCCTCGCGCTGGAATTCGCGGGCGACCCGGCGTGGAAGGACGAGATGCCGCGCGTGACGGCCGGCCTGCTCGCGCTGCAACGCCAGGGCGCATGGCAGACGACGACGTCGAACGCACTCGGCCAGCTCGCGGTCGAGCGCTTCTCGCGCACGTACGAGAGCGTGCCGGTCGCCGGCACGACGAAGGTCGCCCTCGGCGGCAACGAGCGTGCGATCGCGTGGTCGCAGGCAGGCTCGGCCGCGCCCGCCGATACGCCCGCGTCGGCCACGCCCGCGACCCGCGCCGCCGCCGCGCGCAGCGTGCTGATGCCGTGGCCGCGTGCGTCGCAGGCGCCGGCCACGTTGTCCGTCACGCAGGATGGCACCGGCCGCCCGTGGGCAACGGTCGAAAGCCTCGCGGCCGTGCCGCTGCGCGCGCCGTTCGCGGCAGGCTACCGGATCACGAAGACCGTCACGCCCGTGTCGCCCGCCGTCAAGGGCGTGCTGACGCGCGGCGACGTCGTGCGCGTGCATCTCGACATCGACGCGCAGAGCGACATGACGTGGGTCGTCGTCAACGATCCGATTCCGTCAGGCGCGACGATTCTCGGCTCGGGCCTCGGCCGCGACTCCGAGGCCGCGACGCAGGGCGAGAAATCCCCGGACGGCGCATGGCCGGCGTTCATCGAGCGCGATTTCGACGGCTACCGCGCGTATTACGACTATCTGCCGAAGGGCAAACTCTCGGTCGAATACACGGTGCGGCTGAACAACGTCGGCACCTTCGGGCTGCCGCCGACGCGCGTCGAGGCACTGTATGCACCGTCCGTGTACGGCCTCTGGCCGAACCCGCCGATGACGGTGAAGCCGGCCGACGCGGGCAAGTCGTGAGTACGCGATGATCGATCTGGTTTTGCCGCGACCGGCGCGCTTCGCCGGCCGCGTATTCGTCGCCGTCGTGCTGGCCGCGCCGCTCGTCGCGCACGCGCTGCCCGGCTACGACGACGTGCGCCGCGGCTGGCGCAGTTCCGACTGGGTGCTGCTCGCGCGCGACGGCACACCGCTGCAGCGCACGCGCGTCGATCTCACCGAACGGCGCGGCGACTGGGTGTCGCTCGCCGACGTGTCGCCCGCGTTCCGCGAGGCGATCGTCGTGTCCGAGGACAAGCGTTTCTACGAACATAGCGGCGTCGACTGGCGCGGCATCGCCGGCGCGGCGTGGGGCAATCTGTGGAACGAGCGCACGCGCGGCGCGTCGACCGTGACGATGCAGCTCGCCGGGCTGCTCAGCGATTCGCCGCGCCGCTCGGGCCAGCGCTCGCTGCCGCAGAAGGCCACCCAGGCGATGAACGCGCTGCTGCTCGAGCGCGGCTGGCGCAAGGACCAGATCCTCGAGGCCTACCTGAATCTCGTGCCGTTTCGCGGCGAGACGGTCGGGCTCGCCGCGCTGTCGCAGGTGCTGTTCGGCAAGGCGCCGTCCGGCCTCGACGCACGCGAAGCCGCGATCGCCGCGGCGCTGGTGCGCGCGCCGAACGCGGCGCCCGCGAAGGTCGCCGAGCGGGCCTGCCGGATCCTGCGCGACATGCATGCGGAACAGGCCTGCGCGTCGCTCGACGGCTACGTGCAGCTCGTGATCGCGCGCCCGGCCAACGCCGTGCGGGACGACGGCGCCGCCCTCGCCCCGCACTTCGCGCGCCGCATCGCGGCCGAGGTCCGCCCCGCGGCCGGCACGCAGGTGCGCACGACGCTCGACGCGCCGCTGCAGCGCTTCGCGCGCGACACGCTGACGCGCGCACTGACCGAGCTCAACGCGCCCGCGCACCGGCGCAACGTGCAGGACGGCGCGGTCGTCGTGATCGACAACGCGACCGGCGAGATTCGCGCGTGGGTCGGTTCGTCGGGGGCGTTGTCGAGCGCACGTGACGTCGACGCCGTGCTCGCGCCGCGCCAGGCCGGCTCGACGCTCAAGCCGTTCCTCTATGCTCAGGCGATCGACGAGAAGCGGCTGACGGCCGCATCGCTGCTCGATGACGCGCCGATCAACCTCGCCGCCGGCGGCGGCCTCTACATTCCGCAGAACTACGACAAGGATTTCAAGGGCTGGGTGAGCGTGCGCACCGCGCTCGGCGGCTCGCTGAACGTGCCGGCCGTGCGCACGCTCGTGCTCGTCACGCCGCACCGCTTCGCGCGCACGCTGACCGCGCTCGGCCTGCCGCTCGCGCAGGAAGGCGATTACTACGGCTTCAGCCTCGCGCTCGGCAGCGCGGACGTCACGCTGCTGTCGCTGACCAATGCGTATCGCGCGCTCGCGAACGGCGGCGTCGCGCGCAAGGTCGTCGACCTGCCGGCGCCGGCGCCCGCTTCCGGCGCGTCGGCACCCGGCCATGCGGACAACGGCACGCGCGTATTCAGCGAAGCGGCCAGCTTCGTCGTCACAGACATCCTCTCCGACAACAACGCGCGGGTGCGCACGTTCGGCTTCGACAACCCACTCGCGACGCGCTTCTTCTCCGCGGTCAAGACCGGCACGAGCAAGGACATGCGCGACAACTGGACCGTCGGCTTCACGTCGCGCTATACGGTCGGCGTGTGGGTCGGCAATGCGGACGGCTCGCCGATGTGGGACGTGTCGGGGGTGAGCGGCGCGTCGCCGGTGTGGTCGGCCGTCGTCGGCTACCTGCATCGCGACCTGCCGAGCCGTGCGCCGAAAGCGCCGGCCGGCGTCGAAACGCGCCGCATCGCGTTCGAGCGCGACGTCGAGCCGTCGCGCAACGAGTGGTTCGTCGCCGGCACGGCGCTCGACACGATCCGGCTCGCGGCGCCCGTCACGCCGGGCAAGGACGGCGCGCGCGCGCCGCTGGCGATCGGCGCGCCGACCGACGGCACGATCTTCGCGATCGATCCGGACATTCCGCCGAAGAACCAGCGGATCTGGTTCGAGCGGTCGTCCGGGCATGCCGCGCGCTTCGCATGGCGGCTCGACGACAAGGTGATCGGGCACGCCGATCGCATCGCATGGATGCCGTGGCCGGGGCGGCACCGGCTGGAACTCGTCGACGCGCGCGGCAACGTCGCGGATGCGATCGGCTTCGAGGTGCGCGGCGCGTTCGCGAAGCCGGCCGCGCGCAAGCCCTGAGCGGGTGCGCCGGCCGCGTTCGCGTTCGGCGGCCGGGCGGGAAACCGATTGCCGGTGCGCTCGGAAAATTCGCGCGCCTGCGTCAAACGGACAAGCAACGCGCCAATTCGGCGCCTAGAATGTGAGCAGGGCCGTATGCCCTGCGCTCACCGGTTGTCTTCTTCCCCGATCGCCCGCGACCATGAACATTTGCCCGCCGCACTTCACCCGCCCCGCGCTGGGCGCACTTTGCGCCGCCGCGCTCGCGACACTTGCGGGCTGCAACGGCGAGGCCTGCTTCGGCGTCGATGCGTGCTTCAACGACAACAACACGCAGACCGTCGCGCTATCCGGCACGGCCGCCACGGGCGGCGCGCTCGCGAGCGCATCGGTGACGGTGAGTTGCGTGCAGGGGTCGGCGACGACGCTGACCGACGGCGGCGGCAACTACCGCGTGACCGTCAACGCCGTGCTGCCGTGCGTGATCAGCGTCGCGTCGGGCGGCACGAGCCTGCATTCGCTCGCGTACGCGGCCGGCACCTTCAACACGACGCCCGAAACCGAGCTGATGCTCGTCTATCTCGCCGCGCAGCTCGGCACGAACACGGCCGGGCTGACCGGCAATTTCCAGGGAAGTCATCGCTTCCAGCAGGCGATGGGCGATCCGGGCATCGTGCAGGCCGCGCAGTCGGCCGTCGTGACGAATCTCCAGCAGCGCTACGCGGTCACGCTCGCGACGCCGGCGTTTCTGACCACGCCGTTCGTGGTCGGGCAACCGGGCGTCGACGCCGATCTTGGGACGCTGGCCAAGGCCGGCGCGATCGATTCGAACGGGATGCCGGATCCGGTTGCCGTTTCGCTATTGACGCAGGCCGGCGCCGCGCATCCGCTATAAGCGCAAGGCTCCCGCGCGGTAGTGATTGATGCGGCTTACGCCGCCTCCCCGCTTCCGCAAGCGACGTTCGCGGCCTGCTGCTGGCTCAGGTAGCGCAGCAGCTTCGTCACCATCCACACGACGATGAACGACAGCGCGACGAAGAACACCGCGAGCGGCGTCAGCACCTGCACCGACACGAAGCCGGCCAGCCCCATCATCGCGGACGACACGAGCAGCAGCGCGCACCCGAGAATCGCGCTCGTCAGCCCCGCGATATGCGGAAACAGCGAATTGCCCTTCGCCATCAGCGTCGGATACATCGCACCCGCGCAGAGGCCCATCACGAGCACCGGCGTCGCGAGGGTCCACACGCGCAGGCCGACGGTCAGCGCCAGCGCGAGCATCACGACCGCCGCGACCGCCATCACGCGCGCGCCGATGCGCAGCCGCTGCTCCGCGCTCGGCAACCCGCGTCCGTGGATCCGGTTCGACAGGCCGCCGAGGAAATACATCAGCCCGATCCCGAGCGCGAGATAGCCGAAGAAGGTCGGCGGCTTGTGCAGCGTGGTCTGCACCATGAACGGCCCGACGATGTTGAACACCAGCAGGATGCTGTAGCACAGCCCCTGCGCGAGGAAGCAGCTCTGGAACACCGGGCTCCCGAGCACCTTGCCCGCGTTCGCGATCAGCGTACGCGGCTCGAGATGCACCGGTTTCGGCAAGGTTTCCCGGTAATGCCACCACAGCGCCCACATCACCAGCGAATACACCAGCAGGAACACGAGGCACGCGCGCCAGCCGAACCATTCCTGCAGGTGCGCGCCGATCACCGGCGCGATGATCGGCGCGAGCCCCCACGCGATCGACATGTAGGTGAACGCATGCATCAGCGCCTGGCCCGAGAACGAATCGGTGATGATCGCCTTCGCGAGCAGGTTGGTGGTCGCGATCCCGAAGCCTTGCAGGCAGCGCGCCAGTATGAACGTCTCCAGGTTCGGCGCGCCGAGCGACAGCAGGCAGCCGATCGTGTAGATGACGAGCCCGAACGCGAGCACGCGCTTGCGTCCGTATGCATCGGCCACCGGGCCGAAGATCAGCTGGCCGAGCGCATAGGCGGCCATGTAGCCGGACACGCTCGACTGGATCGCCTGCGGCGTGGTCGCGAACGAGCGCGCCATGTCGGGCAGCGCGGGCACGTAGATGTCGATCGCGAGCTGGCCGGCGGACGAGAACAGGCAAATCAGAAACAACAGGAAGCGCGGCGAGTTCGATTCGCGCGCGGGAGTGAGCGAGACGTTCATGACAACCGGGAAGGATTCCGACAGCGGGGACACGCGCCCGCTTGTTCGAATCTCGAACAGCGGTGCGCGGCGAAGCGAAGCGCGTATTGTGCCTGTTGTGGCGCGGCGCGACGGCAATACCATGGCGGGCGCGAGGTTGAAATGCCGATTGCGGCATATCTCGAAACGCGCAAAACGGGCTGTTCACGGGCGTCAGCGAATCGCCCGAGCACCCCACCCAGCCTCGCTCCGCGGTCCCGCCCCGGTTTTAAGCCAGATTTAAGCCGGCGCTCGCATAGTCCCTTGTGGCTCAGTCCGTGAGCCGCACGATTCGTGCATTGTTGATTCGATCAGTCTCGTTTGATGGAGATCCGAACATGCGATTCCGTTCGTATATGGCGGCGGGCACGTTGGCGCTGATGCCCGTGCTCGCCCTGGCCGGGCAGGCCGACGCCGCTCCGGCAGCCCAACCGATGTTCGTCAATGTCAATGGGCAGGCCGTGCCCGTGAAAGCCGATACGCGCGTCGTCCAGACCGCCGTCGGCCCGATGCAGGTCCGCACGTGGAGCTGGCACAGCCCGCATGGCGGTGCGAGCTTCGAGATGCAGACGTCGTCGTCGGGCACCATGCCGCCCGTGGCCGCGTTGCGGCAGATGCAGGCCGCGCAGTATCAGATGCAGGCGGCCCAGGCGCAAATGGTCGCCATGCAGCAGCAGATGATGGCGCTGCAGCACGTCGCGCTCGCCAACGCGTTCGCGATGCCGATGCCGCAACCGGTCGGGTTCGCGATGCCGATGTGGGCCATGCCGCAACCGGTCGTCGTGATCGTGCCGGCGCAACCGTCCACGCGGGCGCTGGCGCCGGCACCGTCGGCTCCGGCCCGGCCGGCCGCACGCGGGCCGGAAATCAAGGCCTGACGCCCGGTTCCGTCGCACGAGCGACCGGGCCGAAAACCGAAACCGCCGGCATGTGCCGGCGGTTTTTCATTGGCGGCGCCGGACGTTCGCCCGCGCCGCCGCGATCGCGCCGCCTCCCCCGACACTCGGTGCTTTCCACCGATTGACACACCTCCCCGCCTTCACCCTATACTCCGCGAAGCGCCAATATATTGTTGAACAATCCAGCATGAAAATTGACGCGTGAGCGGCCACCACAAAGGGCTACAGCTGGATCGCCGCACCTGACAACCTTCCCCGAGAGTACCGCGTCATGTCGAACTATCCCGCCGCCTACCAGGTCACCAAGGGTTCTGTCCTGAATGTCGACAAAGCCTTCTATTCCGCGATCGCCCGGCGTCATGACGCGCGCGAACGGATCGCGTCGCACGTCGTGCCGATCCGCAGCGGCTTCGCGTGGACGGTGCCGGCCGGTCACGTGTTCCGGATCGTCACGCTCGAAGGCCCGCAAGTCGCCGACTTCAACATGTGGAACCTGCACAATCCGCGCGAACGCATGTGGGCATCGCGCACGCGCCAGTTGCAGGCCGCGCACGTGACGACGTTCGACCGGCTCTGGTCGACCTTGCCGTACCTCCGTCCGATGGTCACGATCACCGACGACACGCTCGCCGGCTACGGCGTCGACGGCGACGGCGGCCGCGTGCACGACCTGCTCGGCACGCGCTGCGACCCGTACGTGAACAAGCTGCTGACCGGCGAGGATTTTCATTTCCACTGTCATTCGAACCTCGTGCGCGCGGTCGCGCCGTACGGGCTGACCGAATTCGACGTGCACGACGTGCTCAACGTATTCCAGTGCACGGGCCTGAACGACGACGACAAGTACTTCATGAAGGCCTGCCCCGCGCAGCCGGGCGACTACCTCGAGTTCTTCGCGGAAATCGACGTGCTGTGCGCGATGTCGACGTGTCCGGGCGGCGACCTGTCCGTCCCGATGTGGGGGCCCGACGCACGCGACCCGATCGACGTATGCCGGCCGCTCGGCGTCGAGGTGTACCGGCTCGACCCGAGCCTGCTCGAAGGCTGGACGTCGCCGCCCGTCGCGCCGTACCGCGGCCTGCACGGGATGCAGCCGCCGCACGCCGATTGGCAGCACGACAAGACGGCGTAACGACGCCCATAGCCCGTAGAATGGCGAAACGCCGCCGGCCGGCCACGCCGGCGGCGCATGATCAGGAGAGGAGCGAACGAAAGGAATGGCAAGCGAAAAAGCGCGAGGACAGTCGGTCGCCGACCGGATCAGCCACCAACTGCGCGAACACATCATCAGCGGCAAGCTGCCGCCCGGCACCGCGCTGATCGAGATGGACCTCGCGGCCGAATACGACACGTCGCGCAACTCGCTTCGCGAAGTCCTGCATCAGCTCGGCCGTGAAGGGCTCGTCACGTTCGTGCGGCACAAGGGCGTGGTCGTGCGCACGCTGAATCGCCAGGACGTGCGCGATCTCTACGTCGCGCGCCGCACGCTCGAACTGCATGCGTTGAACACGGCGGAACTCGCGCAGCCGGCCCTGCTCGAGAAAATGCAGAGCGCGATTCGCGCGGCCGAACGCGAGCTCGCCAAGGAAAACTGGCAGGCCGTCGGCACGCACAGCCTGCGATTCCACCAGCACATCGTCGCGCTGCAGAAGTCGGCGCTGCTCGACGAATTCTTCCGGACCATCTCGGCACAGCTGCGCCTCGTCTTCGCCGCCGACCCCGACGAAAAGCGCGTGCAAACGCCCGACTGGATCCAGCGCGAATACCAGATCTACGACCTGCTCACGCAGAACCGTCGCAGCGAAGCCGTTACCGCGCTCACGCGCTATCTCGACGATTCCGAGCGGATGCTCGTCGACGCGATCAAGCGCAGCCACCGCGAGGCGGCCTGAACCCGAACACCGTGTGGCCATTGCGCCGCCCGAAGCGGCGCGCAACGGCCCGTCACGCTTGCTGTTCCGTCGGCAACGCGTAACTGCCGTCTTCCCGATGTGTTTCGAGCCCCGTCAACGGCGGATTGAACACGCACACCAGATGCAGGTCGCCGCGCGTCGCGCGCAGGATATGCGGATCGTTCAGGTTCAGCGCATAGATCGTCCCGGGCGCGATCCGGTGCACGTCGCCGGTGGCCGTATCGACGACTTCCCCTTCCCCCGCCACGCAGTAATTGGTCTCGAAGTGATTCTTGTAATGCAGATGCAGTTCCGCGCCTTCATGCACACGCGTCTCATGGACGGAATAGCCAACGCCGTCCTGCTTCACGATCATGCGCTTGCTCTCCCAGCCCGGGCCTCGCGCGTGGCGTTCGGTATTGGCGATATCGGCCGATTTCACGACGATCATAAGCACCTCTGATTAGTGACGAGTAATGGCGAAAATGGCAAGGCGAGCCCTGCCGCGGGAAACTTGTCATGCGGAATCGGTCAGCGCGCGCTCGACCATCGCCGCGACATCGAGCAGCCGCGCGTCTTCGTGTCGACGCCCGGTGATCAGCAACCCGACGGGTTGCCGGTTGCGCAGGTCGCCCGGCACGCTGATGCTCGGCAGGTCGAGCCGGTTCGCGAACTCGGTCAGCCGGAACGCACGCGCGTTCTGCTCGAGGTACGCGGCTTCGTCGGCCAGATCGGCCACGCGCGGCGGCAGCCTCGGCACCGTCGGCGTCAATACCGCGTCCGCGTCGCCAAGTTCGGCGTGATAGGTGTCGGCCAGTGCAGCCAGACGCAGCAGCGCCGCCGCGTAATCGTGCGCGCGCACCTGCTCGCCCGCGGCGATGCGCGCGCCGACCAGCGGATCGTAACGGTCAGCCGCCGTCGCCAGCCGCGCACGATGCAGCATGAACGCCTCGGCCGCGATGATGCCGCCCGCACGGGCGACCGCACCGGCCTCGGCCACGCAATCGAGCCGCTTGCGCCGGATGCGCGCGCCGTGCGCGGACAGTCGGGACAGCCACGCGTCGAATGCATGTGCCACGACCGGATCCACGTCGTCGGTGGCGAATGGTTCGGGCACGACGAACTGCAGATCGCGGATCGTCGCCGGTCGCCGCCGCCGCGCATCGCGGCCGTGCAACGCAACATCGGCCTGCCGGCAAAGCTCGACCGTCGCGGCCAGCAGGCCCGGCACGTCGAAGCTCGTCGACAGGTACTGCATGCCGTCGCTTGCATAGCGCCCACGCGACGGCTTGAATCCGGTCACCCCGCAGAATGCGGCCGGAATGCGCGCCGACCCGCTCGTATCGGAACCCAGCGACAGGTCGGCCGCACCGAGCGCCACCGACACCGCCGCGCCCGAACTCGAGCCGCCGGCCACCCGCTCGCGCCGCGCATCGAGCGGTGTCGTCGGCGTACCGTACGCACGATTCACGCCGAGCGCGCCATACGCGAACTCGGTCATCGCCGTCTGCGCGACCAGCACCGCGCCGGCCCGGCGCAGCATCGACACCATCGCGGCGTCGGTGCGTGCCGGCGGCTCGTCGGCCAGCACACGCGAGCCGGCATGCGTGACCCAGCCTTCGCAATCGAAACAGGCTTTCACCGTCAGCACGGCGCCGGCCAGCGGCGCATCGGCCGCGCCGCCGCGCAACGACGCATCCCATGCACGCGCGTCGGCAAGCGCGGCGGCGGCGCGCCGTGCGAGCCACGCGGTTCCGATGTCGCCGGGATACGCATCGGCACGTGCGAGACACGCGCTCAGCCGCTGCGCACACGAGCGTGCGTTCATGTCGCCCAGCCGAAAGCCCGTCGGGTCCATTCGTGCTCCCGTCCAGTCGTTCGTCATGCGATGTGAACGTGTTTCAGAAAATCCTTCACGCGCACGTCGCCGCTGGCGCGAATCCGCTCCGGCGGCACGTCGTACAGGATGCGCCCGCTCTCCATGAACACGATCCGGTCGGATACCTTGAACGCGAAGTTCATTTCGTGCGTCACGATGTGATCATCGTCATCCCTTCCTTCGCCAGCGTCTCGACAACCTTCAGCACTTCGCCGACGAGTTCGGGATCGAGCGCGGAGGTCGGCTCGTCGAACAGCATGATCGACGGCCGCGTCGCGAGTGCGCGCGCGATCGCGACACGCTGCTGCTGGCCGCCGGAAAGCTGGTGCGGATACTTGTTCGCATGCTCAAGCATGCCGACCTTCGAGAGCAGCGACAGCGCCTGCAGCCGGATCGCGACTGCATCGGCCTGCCGGTGATAGCACGGCGCCATTATCACGTTCTGCAGCGCGGTGCGGTGCGGGAACAGGTTGAAGCTCTGGAACACCATGCCGATATCGAGGATGCGCTCGTGCGACACGCGCGGCGGATGCGAACCCGACGCGCGGATGAACGGCTCGCCGTACAGGTCGATCTCGCCCGCGTTCACCGGCGCGAGCCCGTTGATGGTGCGGATCAGCGACGTCTTGCCCGAGCCGGACGGGCCGATGATCGACACGACCTGCCCCGGCACGACGTCGAGATGAATGTCCTTCAACACTTCGTGGCGGCCGTAGCGCTGCTGCACGCCTTTCAGGCGAAGCGCGAATTCGGCATTCGCCCGCTGCCTCGGCGCGACGGCCGGCGCCGACGGCGGCAGCGCGAGATCGATCTCGTCGGCCTGGACGGGCGTGCGCCGACTGACGTCGAGGTGCCGCTCGAGATAGCCGAGCAGCCGGCTGAACACGGTCACGATCAACACGTAGTAGAACGCCACGGCCAGCATCGTTTCGAACACGAGGAAGTTCTGCGTGTACAGCCGCTGTCCGACGAGCAGAATCTCGGCCAGCGAAATCACCGACACCAGCGACGTGAGCTTCACGATCGTGATGAACTCGTTCGCGAGCGCGGGCAGCGCGATGCGGATCGCCTGCGGCATCACGATCAACCGCTGGATGCCGGCGAAGCGGATACCCAGAGCGCGGCCGGCCTCGAGCTGCCCGCGCGGCACCGACAGGATCCCGCCGCGATGGATTTCCGCGAAATACGCGGTCTCGCTCAGCACCATCGCGATCAGGCCGGCCGTGAACGGATCGGACAGCACCGCGCTGGTTGCGGGAAAGACCTGCGGCAGGTTGTAGATGAAGACCAGCAGCACGAGCAGCGGCAGGCTGCGGAAGAACCAGATGTAGACGGCCGCCGCGCGCTTCAGCAGCGGCCGGTGCGACTGTCTCGCGAGCGCCACCGGAAACCCGAGCAACACGCCGAGCAGCCATGCGACGACGCTGAGTTCGACGACCACGACGCAGGCGCGCCAGAAATCCTTGTCCCACAAGAGCTGAAACGCATAGTGCCAATCGAACTGCATCGATGACTCCTCAACCGCGGATGGAGATGCGGCCGCGCGGCGCGCGGTGGTCGGGTCGTGCTTGCTACGTGCTTGCTGCGTGTCTACTTCGCGGTGCCGAGCGCATTGGCGACGTCGGCGGGCGTCGGCTCCTGCAATCCGTATTTCTTCACGAGGCTGCCGTACTCGCCGCTGCGCTTCGCATCGTTCAATGCGCCCTGTAGCGCACCCTGCAGGCCGCTATCGCCCTTCGTCATGCCGAGGCCGATGACGATCGGATACAACAGCGTCGTCGAGCTGATGTCGACACGCCCGTTCGTCTGTTTCGGAATCCCCTGCGCGACAGCCGCGTCCTCGATCTGGACATCGACCGCCTTCGACATCAGCGCCGACGTCGCTTCCGGCGACGTCGGGAACTCGAGGATCGCGATCTCGCCGCGCCCGGCCGCCTTGCACGTGTCCTGCGACACCGCACGCAGCTTCGGCGTCCACGACGCACCCTTGATCGAGCCGACCCGCTTGCCGCAGAGGTCCTGCGGCGTCTTCGGCAGGAACGCGCTGCCCTTCGCGACGAGCAGCGATGCGCCCGTCTTCAGGTACGGCACGAAATCGACCTGCTTCACGCGATCGGGCGTCACGTACAGCGCCGATGCGACGACGTCGAAACGCCGCGCCTTCATTCCGAGAATCAGGTCCGGAAACCGCGTATCGAGGAACACCGGCTCCAGCTTCAGGTGACGTGCGAGCAGCCGCGCGAACTCGGCGTCGAAGCCGGCGGGCTTGCCGGCTTCCAGGTACGCGTATGGCGGATACGTGAGGTCGGAGCCCACCAGCAAGGTGCCGGGCCGCACCGTCTGCAGCGGAGCCGCGGCCGCGAGCGAGCACGCGAACGCGAGCGGCACGAGCGCGCCGCGGAGGAAATGTCGAAGCGGGAAACGAGCGGACATGGCGAAGCTCCTGGGTTGTTCGGCTCCCGCGCTGAAACGTCGCAACGCCTCCCGCGGGCCGCCGTATGCGGCTTTCCGGGATTTTCCGCCGAAAATTGTTGAACAATTTCGGCCGATTCTGACCAGTTCAAATTGAAATCTGAATTCGGGTTTACGCGGCAGACGACATCACCGGGCGCGAGCCGGCACGAACACGCGCACCACGCGCCGGCACGAGCATGCGTTGCGGTAAGGAGGGAAAAGACCGGTGGAGACGGGCCCCGGATCGAAGCCTTTCGAAGTGCGGCACGGCACGCGCGACGCGTGCGGCGAGGGATCAGAGAACGGGTTTTCAGCATCCGGCGCGATGCGCACGGACCCCACTACGGCCGCAGGATGCGCACCGCGACGCCGGCCCGCAGGCCGGACAGACTCGATCGTGCAGGGCCGATCACGCTACATGTCGGCCCGCACGCTGACTCGACGCCCTGCTCAGTACTGCGCCTGATCCGTCGGATTCCTGAACAGCTGCTTCATCTCCGGCGACAGCGGATAGTTGAGGCTCACGCCCTTCGGCGGAATCGGCTGCATGAACCACTGGTCGTAGAGCTTCTCGGCCGCGCCGGAAGTCTGCAGCTTCGCGATCACGCCGTCGACCACGTGCTTGAACGCAGGATCGTCCTTGCGCATCATGCATGCGTAGTTTTCATGGACGAGCGGCGTGCCTGCCACCGTGTACGCGCCCGGGTTGCGGTCCTTCGCGATCTCGCCGTACAGCAGCGGCTCGTCCATCACGAACGCGACCGCGCGCCCCGTCGTGACGTTCATGAACGCTTCGGCGTGGTCCTTCGCGCTGATGATCGTCATGTTCATCCCCTTCTCCTCGTTGAGCTTGCGCAGCAGGCGCTCGTCCGACGTGCCGGCCGTCGTCGCGACCGTCTTGCCGGCGAGGTCCGCGAAGTCCTTCACGCCCGAATCCTTGCGCGTGCTGAAGCGGATCCCGTACAGGAAGATGCTGTTCGAGAATGCGGCCTGCTTCTGCCGCTCCAGCGTGTTGGTCGTCGACCCGCACTCGAAGTCGATCGTGCCGTTCTGCAGCAGCGGAATCCGGTTCTGCGACGTGATCGGGATTTCCTTCACCGTCAGGTTCGGCGCCTTCAGCTCCGCCTTGAGCGCGTCGATGATGCGCGCCGCGATGTCGCGCGAGTAGCCGATGTTCTTCTGCTGGTTGTCCGAATACGAGAACGGCACCGACGATTCGCGGATACCGAGCGACACGATGCCCGTGTCCTTGATCTTCTTCAGCGTGCCGGTGAGCCCCTGCGCATGCGCGGTGCCTGCCAGTGCGCACGTCAGCGCGACAGCCAGCCAACGGAAGCGTCGATCCATGCTTTTCTCCTGACGAAACGTTGATCGAATCGCGATCGTACGCCCGACAAAATTCGCGTCGCATCAGGGAAAGCGTAAGGAGCTTGCCCGCGCGGCAGCCCCATTTTCCGTGGCGCGCAAACGGGCGCGAATCCTGCCTCGCCCCCGGCCGGCGGCATTCGGTCGCGTCCTGCCTGCGGGCTTATGGCCATCCGACCCGCAATTGTGCTGCGCCGCAACATCGCAATCGTTTGCGGTAATCCGATTTTTTCTCCTACAACGACTCAAGAAGCGTCCGCAGTAGCCGTTACCCAATCCATGGCGCGTCGCAGCAACCTTGCGGCAGACGTCAGACAAAAACGACATTGTCCGGTGTTCCTCCGGACCAGGCACGACCGCCAGCACGACGGTTATCTACGAGGATCGCTTCACCATGAGAGCCACACGTTTCAATATCGCGCTGGCCCGCTCCGCTCACGCGCGCATGCTTGCCGGCATGCTCTCCGCCGCGGCCCTGCTTCCCCTCGCCGGCTGCGGCGGCGGTGGCGGCGACGGCAGCAATCCGTCTTCCTCCAATGCAGCCCCGGCCCCCGCGCCGTCGCCCGCCCCGACACCGACCCCCGCGCCCCCGACGACCCCGCCCACCACCAGCGGCGGCAACGCCTGCACGACGCAGCAAGCCGCCGCGCAGATGGCCGCCCAGACCACCGCACCGGCCGAGCCGCCGGTCGACCACCTGATCGTGAAGCTGAAGACACTGACGGCGACGCGCGCGATGGCGGCCCTCGACACCGGCACGCGGCTCGACGCGGTGATCCAGCGCTCGATCACGCGCTGGTCGGCACCGACGACGAGCGGCACCGCACGTGCGTATGCCGCCGTGACGGCGTCGCAGGCATCGCTGAACGTGCAGGTCGAGCGGACGCTGTCGGATGGCGCTGCCGTGCTGTCGATCGGCCAGCGTATCGCGTCCGGCGACGCGGCGGCGCTCGCGCAGGCATTCGCGGCCGACGGCGACGTCGACTACGCGGAACCGGATCACCCGATGCGGATCCGCGACACGCCGAGCGACCCTGCGTACAGCCAGCAGTGGTATCTGTCCGATGCGAGCGTCGGCATCAACACCCCGCCCGCGTGGACGCGCACCAAGGGTTCGCCGACGGTCGTCACCGCCGTGCTCGACACCGGCTACCGGCCGCACCCCGACCTCGTCGGCAACCTGCTGCCCGGCTACAACTTCATCTCGAACGTCAACACGAGCAACAACGGCCAGGCGCGCGGCACCGATGCGACCGATCCGGGCGACTGGGTCACGCAACAGGAACTCGACGATGCCAACGGCCCGTACTATCACTGCGCAAGCGAACCGAGCACCAGCAGCTGGCACGGCACACGCGTGATGGGCGTGATCGGCGCGAACGCCAACAACGGTATCGGCGTCGCCGGCGTATCGTGGCTCGGCCGGATCCTGCCGGTGCGCGTGCTCGGCAAGTGCGGCGGCAAGACGAGCGACATCGCGGACGCGATGCGCTGGGCGGCCGGCATTCCGGTCGCCGGCGTGGCGACCAATCCGAATCCCGCGAAGGTCATCAACCTGAGCCTGGGCGGTGTCGGCGCATGTAGCGCGACGTTCCAGCAGGCAATCGACGACGTGAACGCGAAGGGCGTGACCGTCGTCGTCGCCGCCGGCAACGACGGCCTGTCGACCGCGTTCGACCAGCCCGCGAACTGCCGCGGCGTGATCAGCGTCGGCGCGACGGACGCGACCGGCCGCCGCGCCTCGTTCAGCAACTTCGGTTCCGACGTCGCGCTGAGCGCACCGGGCGTCAGCATCCTGTCGACGGCCAACGGCGGCACGACGACGCCGGGCGCGGACACGTACGGCACCGCGAGCGGCACGAGTCTCGCGACGCCGCAGGTATCGGGCATCGTCGGGCTGATGTTGTCGATGAACGGCAACCTCACGCCCGCGCAGATCCAGCAGAAGCTGCAAGGCGGCGCGCGTGCGGCGATGCTGCCGGCCAGCACGTCGTGCACCGCGCTGCCGGCGGGCGCCGGCATCGCCGATGCAGGCGCCGCCGTCACGGCTGCTATCCAGTAAGCACCACACTGAGTCGACACGACCGCGCGCATGCATTGCCATGCGCGCGGTTTTTTCATGCGCGCAGCCGATCTCGTCGCGCCAAGTCGCGCTAACGTTCTGCAAGAATTGCCGGAAAATAAAGGGCGGAAAAAAGGTTGACGCTTCGCACGACGAGCCATTACCATCGCCCCGTCTGATTACATGGAGTGTTCTGTGAACACCGATGCGAGTTGTAGTTGGTCCTCGACCAACTTGACTGCTGCCTGAGGAAACCGCGCAGAGCCTCGTCTTCTGCCGCATCCCGGGAAGCAGGATGCGGCGTCCTTCCGGCCTGATTACCGGCCAGAATCCCCCGCCGAATTTTTTCGATATCGCCGAATGCCCGCGCCGCGTCACGGTACGCTGCCGCGCGTGTATTCGTGCTGCGCGCCGCGCGAGCTGCGCGCGTGTTCCGTTCGCGTGCCATCGCGCCGCGCGCCTTCGTGCGTGCGCGGCTGCCGATCGCCCGTGCCCGCTACCCGCAACCGACAGGAGTGCAGATGAACCCGGACGACAGTAGTCGATTATCGCTCGCCGGTGCGCCGCCGCGCATCGATCCTCCGACCGCAACACTCCGCGCGCCGGCGAGCGTTCCCCCCTTCACCGATCCACCCCCGATCGCGCCTGACGCGACGCGGCGGGGAGCGCTCGTGCGTCGATAACGTCACGGTCGCTCCCCGCCCGCCGCCTCGTGCGCAAGGAGCGACTCATGACACAACGTAAAACCACGCAAAAGAAACAGCGCGGCTTCATCAACGCCGGCCCCGGTCAGCAGAACGAACCACGCATCATGCGCGCCGCGCAGGAAGCGGCCCGCCCGCTCGAAGAAACCTTCAAGTCGCTGCGCACCAGCACGCGCGGCCTGACCTACGACCAGGCCGCCGATCGTCTTCAGCACCACGGCCCGAACGAAATCGCGCACGACAAGCCGCCGCACTGGGCCCGCCAGCTGCTGCACGCGTTCCACAATCCGTTCGTCTATGTGCTGCTGGTGCTGGCCGCGATCAGCTTCTGCACCGACGTCTACTTCGCGGCGCCCGGCGAACGCGACTACGTCGGCATGACGATCCTGCTGACGATGGTCACGATCAGCGCGCTGCTGCGCTTCGTGCAGGAATTCCGTTCGCTGCGTGCGGCCGAAAAGCTCAAGGCGATGGTCCGCACGACGGCGACCGTGCAGCGCGCGGTGACCGACACGTCCGAGCCGGCGCGCCGCGAGGTGCCGATGCGCGAAGTGGTGGTCGGCGACATCGTGCACCTGTCGGCCGGCGACATGATTCCCGCCGACGTGCGCCTGCTCGCGTCGCGCGACCTGTTCATCAGCCAGGCCGTGCTGACCGGCGAAGCGCTGCCGGTCGAGAAGTACGACACGCTCGGCGCGGTCGCCGGCAAGTCGGCGCACACGGGCATGGCGGGCATGGCCGGCACGCCGGGCGCGGCGAACGACGCGTCGACGTCGCTGCTCGATCTCGAAAATGTGTGCTTCATGGGCACCAACGTGGTAAGCGGCACCGCGACGGCCGTCGTCGTCGCGACCGGCGAGGACACCTACTTCGGTTCGCTCGCGCGCAACGTCGTGAGCCACAAGCGGATCGAGACGAGCTTCGATCGCGGCGTCGCGAGCGTGAGCTGGCTGCTGATCAAGTTCATGTTCGTGATGGTGCCGATCGTGTTCATGATCAACGGCCTGACCAAGGGCGACTGGCTGAGCGCGCTCACGTTCGCGCTCGCGGTGGCCGTCGGCCTCACGCCCGAGATGCTGCCGATGATCGTCAGCGCGAACCTCGCGCGCGGCGCGATCGCGATGGCGCGCCGCAAGGTCGTCGTGAAGCGGCTGAACTCCGTGCAGAACTTCGGCGCGATGGACGTGCTGTGCACCGACAAGACCGGCACGCTCACGCAGGACAAGATCATCCTCGAACACCATCTCGACCTGTCCGGCCACAAGAACGAGGACATCCTGCGGCTCGGCTGGCTGAACAGCTTCCATCAGAGCGGCCAGAAGAACCTGATCGACATCGCCGTGGTCGCGCGCGCCGACGAGATCGGCGAGCGCGTGAAGCCGCAGGGCTACAAGAAGATCGACGAGCTGCCGTTCGATTTCGTGCGCCGCCGCCTGTCGGTCGTCGTCGAGGACACGCACGGCACGCACCTGCTGATCTGCAAGGGCGCGGTCGAGGAAATGCTTGCGGTGTCGACCCATGTGCAGGACGAGGACGGCGTGCGCCCGCTCGACTTCGTCGCGCGCAAGCGGCTGCTCGAACAGGCGAACGCATACAACGAGGACGGCTTCCGCGTGCTGGTGCTCGCGACGCGCACGATCCAGCGCGGCGACGAACGCGAGCAGTACCGTACCGCCGACGAGCGCGACCTCGTCGTGCGCGGCTTCCTGACCTTCCTCGATCCGCCGAAGGAATCGGCCGCGCCGGCGCTCGCCGCGCTGCGCGAGAACGGTGTATCGGTGAAGGTGCTGACGGGCGACAACCCGACCGTCACGATGAAGGTCTGCCGCCAGGTCGGCCTCCAGCCGGGCAAGCCGGTGCTCGGCGCCGAAATCGAGGCGCTCGACGACGCGACGCTCGCGCAGGTCGTCGAACGCACGACGGTGTTCGCGAAGCTCACGCCGCTGCAGAAGGCGCGCATCGTGAAGGCACTGCAGGCGAACGGCCACACGGTCGGCTTCCTCGGCGACGGCATCAACGACGCGCCCGCACTGCGCGACGCCGACGTCGGCATCTCGGTTGACAGCGGCGCCGACATCGCGAAGGAAACCGCCGACATCATCCTGCTCGAAAAGAGCCTGATGGTGCTCGAGGAAGGCGTGATCAAGGGCCGCGAGACGTTCGGCAACATCCTGAAGTACCTGAACATGACCGCCAGCTCGAACTTCGGCAACGTGTTCTCGGTGCTCGTCGCCAGCGCGTTCCTGCCGTGGGAGCCGATGCTCGCGACCCAGCTGCTGGTGCTGAACCTGATCTACGACACGTCGCAGATGCTGCTGCCGTGGGACCGGATGGATCCGGAATTCCTGAAGAAGCCGCGCAAGTGGGAAGCCGGCAACATCGGCCGCTTCATGCTGTGGGTCGGGCCGACGTCGTCGGTGTTCGACATCACGACGTACATCCTGATGTGGACCGTGTTCGGCGCGGGCGCGATGTATCACCTGCACGGCGGCACGGGCGGCCAGGTCGTGATGAACTCGGGCTGGTTCATCGAGAGCCTCGTGTCGCAGACGCTCGTCGTGCATCTGCTGCGCACGCAGAAGATCCCGTTCCTGCAGAGCACGGCCGCACTGCCGGTGCTGCTGTCGACGTTCACCGCGATCGCCATCGGCTGCTGGCTGCCGTTCTCGCCGTTCGCGGATTCGCTCGGCTTCATGCACCTGCCGGGCACCTACTGGCTGTGGCTCGCCGCGACGATGGTCGGCTACATCCTGCTCGCGCAGATCGTCAAGACGATCTATGTGCGTCGCTACAAGCAGTGGTTCTGATTTCCTCCGGACGACGGCGTGCCGGCCCGCACGGGGCCGGCCGCCGCCGACGCACCAAGGATGACGTGATGAAAAGAATGCTCCCGCTCGCGGCCGCGAGCGCGCTGCTCGCGCCACTCGACGCCTTTGCCGCCCACCCGCTCGTCAGCGACGACCCGGGCACCCAGGGCAACGCGAACTGGCAGTTCGAGCTCAATGCCGAGGAAACCTCGAAACAGGACGAAAACGGCCGCCATCAGATGTGGAACGCGACGCTCACGCGCGGCTTCGGCGAACGCGTCGATCTCTACGTCAACCCGCCGTACACGCATCTGCAAACGCGCACCGACGAGAACGGCGCCGGGTTCGGCGATGTCGAGATCGGCATGAAGTGGCGGTTTGTCGAACGCGGGCCGCTGTCGCTCGCGCTGAAGCCGATGGCGACGATGCCAACAGGCAACGACCGGCGCGGGCTCGGCACCGGCCGCGTCGGAACCGGCGCGACGCTGCTCGCGCAAATCGACGTGTCGCGGTTCTCGTTTCTCGCGAATGCGGGCATGACGTACCAACCGAATCGCCAGGGCGACCTGACGGCGATCTGGGCTTTCTCGGGCGCGGCGATCTACAAGGCGGCCGGCACGCTGCAGATCGTGGCGGACATCGGCACGTCGCGCAACGCGGAACGCGGCGCCGGCGCGAATCCGGCGTTCGTGATCGCCGGTGCGATCTATTCGCCCAAGCCCTGGCTCGATCTCGACATTGGCTACCGGCACGGACTGAACGACCAGACTTACCGTCACTCCGTGATGGGCGGGTTGACGGTGCGATGGTGATACCACGGTGATGCGGCCGATGCCGCGTGTCGAACCGTCATGCGACGGACCGCTTTCGGGCGGTCCGTTTTTTCATTCGGCGTCGTTCGCGCCGAACAGCTGCGCGCACACGGCGCGCCCCTCTTCGGTCAACGCGGCGCTGCCGGTGCCATCGTCGCTCAGCGTCGTCGCGCTCAGGCCGGCGGCGTCGAGTTGCGTCAGCACGCGACGCAGCGTGCTCATCGGCAATTGCGTGCGCTTCGCGATCTTCGGTAGCGACCAGGTCTTGCCGGACGGATCGGTCGCGGCTTCGTGCAGCGTCGCGAGCGTCGCGACGAGTGCGGGATCGAGCGGGGCGTCGTCGGATTCTGAAGTCATCGGTTCGGATTCGTGAGCCGGCGCCGGGCCGGAATGCAGGAAGGATGCCGTCGCGAGCACTATACGCCGCCGTCACGCGCCCTTGATCGCCGCGCGCATGAACGACACGAAACGCGTGGTCACCGGATCGTCGCGCTCGGACAGCCATGCGAGCCCGACGCGCCATTTCGCATCCCTGCCGTCGAGCGGCAGGACGGTCGCGTCGCGCAGCAGGTACTGCGCGCCCGACGGAATGAACGCGACGCCCACCCCGGCCGCGACCGACGTGAGCACCGATTGCACGTCCTCCGCCTGCTGCGTGACCTGCGGCACGAAGCGCCGCTCGACGCACCACCGGTCGATCTGCGCGGCGAGCCCCGGGCCGCGCGCGCGCTGCAGCGCGATGAAGCCGATCTCGTTGAGCACGTCGAGATCGGCCGGCACGCGCTTGAAGCCGAGATGCGGCGGCACCGCGAGCGCGAGCGCCTCGTCGATCACCTTGAACGACGACAGCCCTTCATCGGACGGCAAGCGCAGGAAGCCGGCGTCGAGCTTGCCGGCGCGCAGCCGGCGGGTTTGCTCGGACGACGACAGGTCGCTCAGCGTGACCGCGATACCCGGATTGCGGCGACGGAATTCCGCTACGAGTTTCGGCACGAGCGTCAGCACGGACAGGCAGATGCCAAGCCGCAGATGCCCGCGTTGTCCGCTGGTCGCCTCCCGCGCACGCGCGAGGATTTCGTCGGCATCGCGCACGAGCGCCTGCGCATCGGGCAGGAAGCGTTCGCCGAACGGCGTCAGTTCCGCGCCGTGCCGGCCGCGCTCGAACAGCTTGCCGCCGAGGCTCGCCTCGAGCGCGCCGATCTGCTTGCTCAGCGCCGGCTGGCTCATGTGCAGCGCGTCGGCCGCGCGGCTGAAATGGCTGAGCTCGGTGACCGTCAGGAAGGTGCGCAGCAGTTTCAATTCCATTCTTTAAAGGAATCTTATCGATCGAAACATTCATTTTACTGATCGAACGGGGTGACGTTCAATACGGGCATGCCCTCTTCTGGAGTTCACTTTATGTCCGTTGATCATGCGGCCGAATGCCTGACCGATATTTCGTGCGACACGGTGGTCGCCAACGAAAGCCGTGTCGGGCCCGATGCGCCGACGCCCGAGCGTCGTGCCGCACGTGTCGCACGCGTCGACGGACGCAGCCGCCGCGTCCGCTTCGGCGATGCGCTGGACGACGCACCGCCGCGCGCCATCACGGGTTCGATCGCGATCAGCTTCGCGGTCGTGTCGCGGCGGAACTGGCCGCGCTGAGCCTGCTCGTCGCGCGCCTTCCGTCGGACGGGTATCGTCGATCATCCGCAAAAAAACAGCAGGAATCCGCCCGCATCGCGCATCATTGCGTGCACATCGATCGTCATCGCCACGCGATCGACCTTATAATTTCCCGCACCCGCTCACCGCCCACGCATTTCGCGCCGCCGCAACGCGCGTGAAAAGGAGACTTTCGCTTGACCGGCCTCATCGCGCGCCTGCCTCGCGCCCGGACCATCCTGATCCTCGCCATCTCGTTCCTGACACTCGCGTTCGCAACGAATGCGTCCGCGCAGCGCACGCAGCCGCATCGCGCCGCGGCGCCCCATGCGCATACGAAAGTCGTCAAGAAAGCCCCCGCCCACCGCAAGCACACGGCCGTCAAGCACCGCCGCCCGCGCGTCAAGCATCACTCGGTCAAGCGTCACGCCGCGCCCGCGCCGCAGCACCGGCGCGCGAAACGCACGAACACGGTGCGCCCGCGCCCCGCCGCGAAGCCGCGCCTGCTCGCGAGCTGCGGCTACAGCCCGCGCGCGGTGCGCTCGCTCCACTCACGCGCGGCCTACCTGCTCGACGTCGATTCCGGCACGCCGCTGCTGGCCCGCAACGCACGCACCGTGCGGCCGATCGCGTCGATCTCTAAGCTGATGACCGCCGTGGTCGCGCGTGACGCGGACCGGCCGCTGAACGGCGTGCTGCGCGTCACCTCACGCGACCGAGACACGATCAAGTTCACCGGTTCGCGGCTGCCGATCGGCGCTGAACTGTCGCGCCGCCAGATGTTCCATATCGCGCTTATGTCGTCGGAAAATCGGGCGGCCGCCGCGCTGAGCCGCGACTATCCGGGCGGCCGTGCCGCGTTCGTGAAGGCGATGAATCGCGAGGCGCGCCGGCTCGGGATGCGTCATACGCACTTCCGCGAACCGACCGGATTGTCGCCGCACAACGTGTCCACCGCCGAGGATCTCGCGCGACTCGTCGGCGCGGCCGCGCAGGATCCGCTGATACGCTACTTCTCGACGGACACGTCGACCACCGTGCAGGCCGGCGACGGCGAACTGCTGTACGTGAACTCCGATCCGCTCGTGCGCAACGGCAGCCTGCCGATCCGGCTGCAGAAAACCGGCTTCATCAACGAATCGGGGCACGGCGTGGTGATGCGCATGCGCGTGAAGGGCCGCCGCGAAACGATCGTGCTGCTCGGCGCACCGACGCGCACCGGCGTGTCGAGCGATGCGGTGAAAATCCATCGCTGGCTGAACTGCTCGATCCAGTAAGCACGGTGCGCGCGGGCGGCGCGTCCCTTCAAAGGAGCGGTGCCACACAATTCGACAGTTAAACTTGCAAGTTTAACTGTCGTGTTCTATGCTCCACCGCATGACACCACCACGCACACCCGGCGTTTCCGCCGACACCGTCGCAACCGACCTGACCCTCGCAGTCGGCCAGCTGATCCGCCGGCTGCGCTCCGAGATCGACTCCGAAGGGCTCGGCATGTCGCAGACGAGCGCGCTCGCGCGGCTCGAACGACAGGGCCCGATGACGACCGCCGACCTCGCCCGCGCGGAGGCAATGAAGCCGCAGTCGATGAAGGCGATCCTCGCGAGCCTCGAGGAAGACGGGCTCGTCGAACGCCAGCCGCATCCGACCGACGGCCGCCAGATCCTGTTCCTGCTGACCGCGGCCGGCCGCGAAGCACGGCGCAAGCGCGACACCGCGAAGCACAAGTGGCTCGGCGCCGCGATCGACAAGCTCGACCCTGAAGAGATCCGCACGCTCGCCGCCGCGATTCCGCTGATCCGGCGCATCGGCGAGCAATGACCGCCGCCTGCGTGCGGCGCGGCATCCGCGCGCACGCGTTCCTTTGCCCAATTCACGGAGCATCAGCACCATGAGCACAACCCGTCTCGACACGAACACGGCGCTCGTCGTCATCGACCTGCAAAAAGGCATCGTCGCGCTGCCCACGTCCCACCCGGTCGCCCCGGTGATCGAGCGCACGCGCGAACTGCTCGACGCATTCCGCGAGCGCGGGCTGCCGGTCGTACTCGTCAACGTCGCCGGCGGCGCGCCGGGCCGCACGCAGCAGCAGGCGCGTCTGGATGCCCTTCCTGCCGACTGGACCGACCTCGTACCCGAACTGAACCGCCAGCCGGGCGACCACGTCGTGACGAAGAAGACCTGGGGTGCATTCACCGCCACCGATCTCGACGCGTACCTGAAAGCAGCCGGCGTCACGCAGATCGTGCTGACCGGCGTCGCGACCAGCATCGGCGTCGAATCGACGGCACGCCAGGCGCACGAGCTCGGCTACAACGTGACGCTGGCGGTCGACGCAATGACTGACCTCAGCGCGGACGCGCACACGAACAGCGTCGAACGGGTGTTCCCGCGTCTCGGCGAGACCGGTTCGACGCAAGAGATCCTCGCGCTGCTCGACCGGCGCGGCGCATGAACGACACGCGCACTCGGCCGGCGCCGGTTCATGCGTCCGGCCGGCTCGATCCGGCGATCTGGAAAGTCAGCGCGGTCGCGACGCTCGGCGGGCTGCTGTCGCAGCTCGACGCGACGATCGTCAACGTATCGCTGTCGAGTCTCGCGACCGACCTGCACGCGAGCCTGTCGACGATCCAGTGGGTGACGAGCGGCTACCTGCTCGCGCTCACGCTGGTGTTGCCGCTGAACGGTTGGCTCGTCGACCGCATCGGTGCGAAGGCGCTGTACCTGTGGTGTTTCTCCGCGTTCACGCTGACGTCGGCGCTGTGCGGGCTCGCGTGGTCCGCACCGTCGCTGATCGCGTTCCGTGTGCTGCAAGGCATCAGCGGCGGGCTGCTCGCGCCGATGGCGCAGATGATGATCGCGCGCGTGGCCGGCCAGCAGATGGCACGCGTGATCGGTTATGCGGCGGTGCCCGTGCTGATCGCGCCGATCCTCGGCCCGGTCGTCGCCGGCGCGATCCTGCAGCACGCGTCGTGGCGCTGGCTCTTTCTCGTGAACCTGCCGGTCGGCGCGCTCGCGCTTGCGCTGGCCGTGTGGTTCCTGCCCGGCGATCGCGACGAAACGCAGCGGCGCGAACTCGACTGGGTCGGCCTCGCGTTGCTGTCGCCCGCGCTCGTGCTGTTCCTGTACGGCGCGGAGCGGATCGACGCCGTGCCGGGTATCGCGGCAATCGCGGGTTCGGTGTTGCTGCTCGCGGCGTTCCTGCGTGTCGAGCGCCGCAAAGGCGAGCGTGCGCTGATCGACGTCGCGCTGTTTCGCGCGCGCGTGTTCGGCGCGGCCGCCGCCACGCAGTTTCTGTCGAACGGCGGGATCTACGCAGGCCAGATGCTGATTCCGGTATTCCTGATCCAGGCGTGCGGCCGCTCACCCGGCGAGATGGGCTGGCTGCTGGCTCCGCTCGGGCTTGGCATGCTCGTCACGTATCCGTTGATGGGTACGCTGACGAGCCGGTTCGGCGTGCGCCGGCTGGCCGCCGCCGGCGCGATGCTCGCACTCGTCGCGACGTTGCCGATCGTGTATCTCGCGCTGACCGGCTACGATCCCTACGTGCTGGTGCCCGCGCTGTTCCTGCGCGGGATGGGCCAGAGCGCGATCGGCATCCCGTCGATGTCCGCCGCGTATGCGTCGGTCGAACGGCGCAACCTGCCGATGGCGACGACGTCGCTCAATATCGTCCAGCGCCTCGGCGGCCCGACGTTCACGACGATCTGCACGCTGTTTCTCGCGTGGCGGCTGCAGGCCGAATCCGTGTCGACGGGCGGCACGCATGGGGTCGCCTACGCGTGGGCGTTCGGCCTGCTTTGCGCGCTGCATGCGGCGAGCTTCGTGACGACGCTGCGGCTGCCGCGATGGACGAGTGGCGCGGGCGCACGGCCGACGGGGGTGCGCGAGTCGGTTCGCGCTGAATGACGGGGCGTGCCGCTACACGGCACGCGGCTCCTGCTGTGCCGGCGTCTGATGCAGCGTCGGGAAGATGAACGACGCGCCGAAGCACGCGATCAGCGGCAACAACACGGTATAGAGAGAAGCCCGTCACGACCGGCATGCCGGCGATGCCGCGCATGACCGAGCACCTGCGGGATATCCATCGACGCAAGCACGTCATGCATTCGCGCCATCCGCCCGGAACCCGATGGCACAATCACGGTCCCTTTCATATGCCCTTCATTGGGCGCGCGCCGCATCGCGGCGCAGATTCAACGCAAGAGAAAGACCCTGCCTGCCCTTATGACCCTGAACGAATCCTGGTTTGCGCCGCTCGTCGGCCTCCTCATCCTGCTCGCCGCCGCCGGCGCGATCACCGCCGCCGTCCATTTCCTGCTGTTTCGCGTGGTCGCGCGCCTCGCGCGGCTGTCGGCCACGCGCATCGACGACGCGCTGTTCGAGTTCGGCGCATTCAAGTGGCTGAACCGCATCGTGCCGTTCGTCGTGATCAAGCTCGGGCTCGCGGCCGTGCCCGGGATCCCGGCCGCGGCCGCGCAGGCCGCCGACAAGGTGCTGTTCGCGCTGATCGTGTTGCTGGTGTCGATGACGATCAGCGCGACGCTGTCCGCGCTCGAACACACGCATCGCATGAGCCATCGCGACCAGCCGCGCCTGTCGCTGAAAGGCGCAATGCAGCTCGTCAAGCTCGTGATGTTCATCACGGCCGCGCTCGTCGTGATCGGCGACGCGACCGGCAAGCAGATCGGCCTGCTGCTGTCGGGCATCGGCGCGATGTCGGCGGTGCTGATGCTGATCTTCAAGGACACGCTGCTCGGCCTCGTGGCCGGCGTGCAGCTGTCGTCGAACGACATGCTGCGGATCGGCGACTGGATCACGATGCCGTCGGCCGGCGCGGACGGCACCGTGATCGACATCACGCTGAATACGGTGAAGGTCGCGAACTTCGATCACACGATCATCACGGTGCCGACGTGGAAGCTGATCACCGAGAGCTACCAGAACTGGCGCGGGATGACCGAAGCCGGCGGACGCCGCATCAAGCGCGCGCTGTTCATCGACGCGACGAGCGTCCGCTTTCTCGACAACGACGAGATCGCACGACTCGAACGCCTGACGCTGCTGAAGGACTACCTGGAAGACAAGGTCGACGCGATCGCGCAATGGAACGGCACGCTCGGCACGGCGGGCGAATGCCCGGCGAACCGCCGCCAGCTGACGAATCTCGGCACGTTCCGCGCGTACGTCGCGAACTACCTGAAGGGTCATCCGCGAATCCGCCGCGACATGACGTGCATGGCGCGCCAGCTGCCGCTCACGGCCGAAGGCATTCCGCTCGAACTGTACTGCTTCACCGACACGACGAGCTGGGTCGACTACGAGACGATCCAGGCCGACCTGTTCGATCACATGATCGCGGTGCTGCCGGAGTTCGGGCTGCGCGTGTACCAGCACCCGTCAGGCTTCGACATGCGCCGGATGGCCGGCGCGGCGCAAGGCGAACTGCAGGCACCGCACGCGCTGTAATGCTTGCCGCGACGGCCCGCAACGGGCCGCCGCTCGCCACCCCGCAGCGCGGCGCGCGGCGCGCCCTGCGCCGCTCACCGCGCCGCGCACTCGGACGCGAGCCGCCCCACCACCTTCAGCGCGTCCTCGATCTGCCGCGACCACGGATAGCTGTAGTTGAGCCGGATGAAATGCCGGTAATCGGCGCTCGCCGAGAACATATGGCCGGGCCCGATCGTGATGCCCTGCGCGAGCGCGAGCGCATACAGCTTCATCGCGTCGACCCGCGGCGGCAACTCGACCCACAGCACGTACCCGCCCTGCGGCTGCGACAGCCGCGTGCCCGCCGGGAAGAAACGCCGCACCATCGCGCTCATCAGGCTCGCCTGCTGCGCATACTGCTTGCGCATCCGCCGCAGGTGGAAATCGTAGCCGTCGTGCTTCAGGTATTCGGCGATCGCGAGCTGCTCGATCGCGGGCGTCGCGAGCGTATTCAGGAATTTCAGCTTCTCGACCTGGTCGCGATAGCGGCCCGGCATCGCCCAACCAATCCGGTAGCGCGGCGACAGGCTCTTCGTGAACGACGCGCAATGCAGCACGAGCCCGTCGCGGTCGTACGACTTCAGCGCGCTCGGCGTCGTGTCGCCGAAATGCAGCTCGTGGTAGACGTCGTTCTCGATCGCGGGCACGCCGTGCTTCGCGAGCAGTTCGACGAGCGCGCGCTTGCGCGCATCGGGCATCTGAAAGCCGAGCGGATTCTGGAAATTCGGCATGACCATGCACGCGGCGATGCGCTCGCGCTCGAGGATCCGTTCGAGCGCGTCGAGATCAATGCCGTCGCCCGGATGCGTCGCCACCTCGAGCGCGCGCATGCCCATCCGCTCGATCGCGTGCAGCATCGCGTAGAACGTCGGCGACTCGACGGCGATCGTATCGCCCGGCCGCGCGACAGCCTGCAGGCACAGGTTGATCGCCTCGGTCGCGCCGATCGTCATCACGATCTCGGCGGGCTCGACCGCGATCCCGCGCTCCGCGTAGCGCCGCGCGATCTGGCGGATCAGTTCCTGGTTGCCGGGCGGCAGGTCGTCGATCACGCCCCAGCGCGTGCGGCGCCGTCCGATCGCCTGCGCGTAGCGCGCAAGACGCTGCACCGGGAACTGCGACGCGTCGGGATACGGCGAGCCGAGCGGCACCGCGTCGTCACGCGCGATCGAGCGCAGCGTCGACAGCACGAGCCGGCTCACGTCCACCGCCGACGGCTCGGCCGCCGGCGCCGACGTGTGCAGCTCGGCCTCGGCCGGCTCCGTGACCCGCGCCCGCACGAAATAACCCGACTGCGGCCGGCTCTCGATCAGGCCGCGGCTCTCCAGCACGAGATACGCGCGCAGCACGGTCGTCACGCTGAGCTGCTGCTGCCTGCTCGCCTGCCGCACCGACGGAATCCGCTCGCCCGGCAGGTATACGCCACGCTCGATCTGCGCCTGCAGCTCGTCGGCCAGTTGTTCGTAACGCTTCACGCGCCTCCCTTTCAACTTCCCTTCAAAAACACAGTTGCGGCCCGCACCGCCTGGATGGCCGAAACTGTACTCTTTTTTGAAGTCGAAAGGTGTACACACAGCAGCCCGGGCGCCGCGCGTACTCTCACTACATCGCCCCTGAACACCTGCATCATGAAAAAGAAATCCGCCGCCCCGCGCATCGAACCGTATCACCACCCGGCCGCCGGCTGGGGCGCGCTGAAAGCCGTCGCGATCAACCTGATCAAGGAAAAGGTCACCGGCGGCAACTACCGCACGCTGCTGCGCCAGAACCAGCCGGACGGCTTCGACTGCCCGGGCTGCGCGTGGCCCGACCGCCAGCATGCGTCGACGTTCGAATTCTGCGAAAACGGCGTGAAGGCCGTGGCCGCCGAAGCGACGAGCAAGCGCGTGACGCCCGAATTCTTCGCCGCGCACACGGTCACCGAGCTGCTCGAACAGACGGATTTCGAGCTCGAACAGCACGGCCGCCTGACCGACCCGATGGTGTACGACGCCCGCACCGATCGCTACGTGCCGATCGCGTGGGACGACGCGTTCGAGCTGATCGCGCGCCATCTGCGTGCGCTGCCGGACCCGAACCAGGCCGCGTTCTACACGTCGGGCCGCGCGAGCAACGAGGCGGCATTCCTGTATCAGCTGCTGGTGCGGCGGTACGGCACGAACAACTTCCCCGACTGCTCGAACATGTGCCACGAGGCGACGAGCCGCGGGCTGCCCGATTCGGTCGGCGTCGGCAAGGGCACAGTCACGCTCGACGATTTCGAGCACGCGGACATGCTGCTGATCTTCGGCCAGAACCCGGCGACCAACCATCCGCGGATGATGGGCGAGCTGCGCGAATGCGCGAAGCGCGGCGCGACGATCGTGTCGATCAACCCGCTGAAGGAACGCGGGCTCGAGCGCTTCGCCGATCCGCAAAGCCCGCTCGAGATGCTGACGATGTCCGGCACCGCGATCGCGTCGACGTTCATCCAGCCGACGATCGGCGGCGATTTCGCGCTGATCAAGGGGATGGCGAAGCGCGTGCTCGAACTCGACGACGCCGCGCGCGCCGCCGGCGCGCCGCGCGTGCTCGACACCGCGTTCATCGACGAACACACGGCCGGCTTCGACGCGTTCGCCGACGATCTGCGCCACGAAAGCTGGCCGGCGCTGACGGCCGAAAGCGGTGTGTCGTACGAGCAGATCGACGCGCTCGCGCAGCGCTATGCACGCAGCGAGCGCGTGATCGCGACGTGGGGGATGGGCATCACGCAGCACAAGCATTCGGTCGCGACCGTGCAGATGCTGACGAACCTGATGCTGATGCGCGGCAACATCGGCCGCGCCGGCGCCGGCCTGTGTCCGGTCCGCGGTCACTCGAACGTGCAGGGCAACCGCACGGTCGGCATCGAGGAAAAGCCGTCGCAGGCGTTCCTCGACCGGCTCGGCCGCGTGTTCGACTTCGAGCCGCCGCGCCATCACGGCTACGACGTCGTCGAGACGATCGAAGGCATGCTCGAAGGCCGCGTGAAGGTGCTGATCGGCCTCGGCGGCAACTTCGCGATGGCGACGCCCGACACGCCGCGCACGTGGGAAGGCCTGCGCCGCTGCGCGCTCTCCGTGCACATCACGACGAAGCTGAACCGCAGCCACCTGATCCACGGCCGCGACGCGCTGATCCTGCCGACGCTCGGCCGCACCGAGATCGACCTGCAGGACAACGTGCCGCAAGGCGTGACGGTCGAGGACTCGATGAGCATGGTCCACGTGTCGTACGGGATGAACAAGCCGGCTTCCGCGAACCTGATGTCGGAGCCGGCGATCATCGCGCACATGGGCCATGCGCTGTTCGGCAGCGGCAAGATCGACTGGCTCGCTTACAAGGACGACTACGCGAAGATCCGCGACGCGATCGAAGCGACCTTCGACGACTTCTACGACTACAACGCGCGCATCGCGCGGCCCGGCGGCTTCCACCTGCGCGTCGCGTCGCGCGATCGCGAATGGCTGACGCCGACGGGCAAGGCGAACTTCATCGCGCACGCGCTGCCGACCGACACGCCGATCCAGCGCGCCCGCGCGCTGCACGGCGAGCGCTTGATGACGCTGATGACGACGCGCTCGCACGACCAGTACAACACGACCGTCTACGGGCTCGACGACCGCTATCGCGGCGTGTTCGGCCAGCGCCGCGTGGTGTTCGTCAATCGCGACGACCTCGCGATGCTCGGCCTGAAGGCCGGCGACTGGGTCGACATGGAAACCGTGTGGCACGACGGCATCGAGCGGCGCGCGAACGGCTTCCTGCTCGTCGAATACGACATCCCGCGCGGCTGCATCGGCGCGTACTACCCGGAAACGAACCCGCTGGTGCCGCTCGACAGCGTCGGCGACGTGTGCAACACGCCGACGTCGAAGTCGGTGCCGGTCCTGCTGCATCGCGCGGCAGCGCCGGCGTCGGCTGCCGCCTGACGGAGCGCCGCGATGATCGTTCGGCCGCGCGAGCACTGGCTGAGGATGCTGCTTGTCTGGAACGGGTCGGTGCTGCCGACCATCCTGCCGCAGCTCGTGCTGACGCTCGCGATCAGCCTCGTCGCGGTATGGGGCGGCGGCCGCGTGCTCGGCGAGAAGGTGCCGCTGAACCCGACGCCGTTCACACTGATCGGCCTCACGCTCGCGATCTTCGCGGGGTTTCGCAACAACGCGAGCTACGAGCGCTACCGCGAGGGCCGGCAGCTGTGGGGCGGCGTGCTGACCGCCACGCGCACGCTGGTGTCGCAAGCACTCTGCTACGGCGCGATCGACGCCGACGATGCCGCGCGGCACGCGTTCGTGCGCAAGGTCATCGCGTTCGTCCATGCGCTGAAGCATCAGCTGCGCGGCACCGACCCGGCGTCGGACCTGCGCGCGCTGCTCGATGACGGAACCCATGCGCGCATCGTCGCCGCGCGGTATGCGCCGATCGCGATCGTTCATGAACTGCGCGAGGCATTCGCCGCGCGCGCCGACGCCGGACATCTCGCCGATACGCGGCTCTGGATGCTCGACGCGCGCCTCGACGATCTCGTGTCGATGGTGAGCGGCTGCGAGCGCATCGCATCGACGCCGATCCCGTTCTCGTACGACGTGCTGCTGCACCGGACCATCTACGCATACTGCGTGCTGCTGCCGTTCGGCCTGGTCGACTCGATCGGCGCGGCGACGCCGTTCGTCACCGTGTTCGTTGCGTATACGCTGATCGCGCTCGACGCGATCGCCCATGCGATCGCCGAACCGTTCGGCGACGGGCCGAACCAGCTCGCGCTCGATGCGATGACGCGGATGATCGAGCGCACGCTGCTCGAACTGAACCGCGAGCCGCTGCCGGCGGAAGCGACGCCCGGCCCGGCGTATCGGCTCACCTGACGGGCCGGGCACCGTCGACGCCCCCGTCGGACGCTGCTCGTTCAGTCGCGGCGGCCGCGCAGGAAGTGGCCGTGCCCGGCCACCGCGTCCGCGATCCGCCTCAGCAACACGATGCCGCGCAGCAGCGCGCGTGCCCCGTCGCTGTCCACGTCGGCCACGCGCCGCCGCAGCAACCGCGCGGCCATATCGCAACTGCGCTCGAGCCGGGCGAAATCCGCGAGCGCGGCGCGGGCGCGTACCACGGCCACCGCGCGACGCGCGGCCGGCTCCCGGGCCGCCAGTTCCGCGAGCGCCAGCAGGCTGTCGCCGATGCCCCAGATCGCCAGCAAATCGCGCATGTCGCGCTCGATCAGCGTTTGCGGCAGGCTGCCCGCGAACCCGAGCTCACGCCGGAGCCGGTCGGCCGTGCGACTGAGCCATGCGCTTGCCGACCAGCCGCGCGGGTTGCGCGCGATCGCCGCCAGATCGCGGCGCACCGCGCGATGCAGCCGCCGCCGGCTCGTGCCCGGATCACCCGGAAACACGAGCGCGAACACCAGCACGCCGAACGCGATGCCGAGCAGCGTCGACAGTGCGCTGTTCAGGAACGCCGCATCGCCGATGCGCGCGGTGTTGTCCGGCGACGTGAAATTCCAGAAGAAGATCGCAAACGCGCTGCCGAGCGCGGCGGTGCGCGGATGACGCATCGCGAGGCCCGTGCCGATCATGAACACGCCGATGATGTACGCGAGCGTCTCGAAGCCCGACACCGCCGGCAGCAGGATGAAGTTGCAGACGATCCCCGCCACCGCCGCGCAGGCCGTGCCCTTGAGGAACCCGATCGCGGCCCGGGCCGAATTCGGCCGGGTGGAGAACAGCGCGCCGACCACGGCCGTGATCGCAACGAAACCGGCGCCCGACGGCCATGCGGTGACGATCCAGATCGCCGACGCGACCAGCACCGCGATGAACGCGCGGATGCCGTTGTGACACGCGAGCACCGCGTCGCGATGAAACGCATAGCGGACCCGCGACGGCGGCGGAACCGGCAGGTCGACCCGCGCCTTGTTGGCAAACGCGTCGTCGAATCCGGCGAGCAGTGTGCTCAGCCGGTCGAGCGTGAGCAGGCGCGAGTCATCCGAGCCGGTCGGCTCGGCGGCCTCGACGTGCAACGCCTGATCCACCCGCGCACGCAGCACCGCCATCTCCGGCCCTGCCTCGCCTGACGCAGCGACGCCGTCGAGCACCCGCGCGGCCTCGGCGACCAGCGGATCCGGCGCGTCGCCGCTGCGCGCCGCATGCGCTTCGATCGCCTGCGCGGCCGCATGCGCGGACAGCACGCCCAGCGCCGCCGCGCGCAGATGGCCGATCGCGTTGCGCACCGGCGGCGCGCCGGCGGCCGCATACTCGGCCGCGGTGTCGAGATCGAGCGCCTCAGCGAACAACCGGTGAACCGCCGCGGCGTTCGGCTCGCGACGCAGCGCGGCCGCGCCGACGGCCACCGCGCGTCCGAGATAGCGCGCAAGCCGCGTGCGGACGTCGCGCAGCGGCGAACCCGGCGCGAACACCGTTTCGAACGCGGCGGCGCACAGGATGCCCACCATCACGTAAAGGAACCGCGCGGTCGCGATATCGAACGCGTGCAGCGGCGCGGACGCCGCATCCATCGCGACGATCGCGGCCGTATAGCCGGCGAGCACCGCCGCGTACGCACGGAAATTCCGCAGGAACGTCGCGACGCCCGCGCACAGGCCGATCCAGGCGGCGAGCGCGGTCAGGAACAGCTCGGGCGTCTGCGCGAATGCGCCGGTCAGCGCGAGCGCGACGGCCGCGCCGATCGCGGTGCCGAGGATCCGGTACTGGCTCTTCGACAGCCCCATTCCGCGTGTGCCCTGTGCGACGATCCACACGGTCGACGCGGCCCATTTCGGGTCGTCGAGGTTCATCCGGAATGCGATGTAAAGCGCGAGCAGCGATGCGGCCGTGTTGCGCAACGCGAACCCGAGCGCGCCGGGCGGCAAGGTGGGCCATGCGTCGCGCAGCGCGGTGCGCACGACCGCGAACGGCGGCAGGCTGGGGAAAGCGAATTTCATGCGACGAGCATACGATCGCGCCACGGCCGCCACTACCGGCCCCACGGGATGCGTTATTGCGGCGGACGGGATAATCGGCATGACCGACATGAAGCCAATCCGCTGGCGACGGTAAGATGCGCGCAGGCCGAACACTGAAACAACCTGTATGGACTTCGACAGCATCCGGATATTCTTGCGCGTGGTGGAACGCGGCAGCTTCACGGCCGCGTCCGTGCAACTCGACATGCCGCTCAGCCGCGTGAGCCGCAAGGTCAAGCAGCTCGAGGACGATCTCGGCGTGCAACTGCTGTACCGGACCACGCGCCGCGTGTCCGTCACCGAAGGCGGACGCGACTATTACGAGCGCTGCCTGCGTGCGGAGGAAATCCTGCTCGACGCGGACCGCCAGGCCCGCGCGCTGCGCACCGATCCCGAAGGCACGCTGCGCGTGCTGGTGCCCTACTCGATCGGACTGTTCGAACTGGAGCCCGCGCTCGCGGAGTTTCACCGGCGCTACCCGCGCGTGCAGCTCGTGCTGATCTACGACAACAGCCCGCTCGACCTCGTCGAGCATGGCTTCGACGTCGCGCTGCGCGCGGGCATGCTGACCGATTCCGGCTACGTCGCGCGCTCGCTCGGCTGGTCGCACGCGAAGCTCGCCGCGAGCCCCGCGTACCTCGAGCGCGTCGGGCGCCCGCAGACACCGCACGAACTTGCGCAGCACGACATCCTGTACGTGGGGCGCGATGCGCCCGGCCTGACGCTGCGGCTCACCAACGCGGCCGGCGACGTGGCCGACGTGCCGATCCGCCCCGTGCTGATCTCGAACGAATCGATCACCGTGCTGCGCCAGGCCGCGAGCGGCGGCGGCATCGCGCTGATTTCCACGCACTACATCGCGCGGCGGCTCGAGAAGAACGAACTCGAGATCGTCCTGCCCGACTGGCACCGCACCGACGACGTCGAACTGCACGCGCTCTATCCGCGCCGCGCGACGCTCGACAGCAAGGTGCGCATCTTCGTCGAGTTCCTGACGGAAGTGTTCACCGGTTGGCGGAACGCGTCGTAATCGGCATCGCACGACCGGCAATCGACGCGTACCGTCCAGATTATTGCGGCACACGAAAGGAATTAATGAGTAGGCGGGCGTTGATCGCCGCTCGTCGCATCGTTAGCCTGTTGCGATGCAAAACGACACTACACACACCGCACGCCACGGCAGCCATGGGCCGGCTGCGCGCCGACGCGTCACGCGCGTCGCGCCTTCCTGACCGGTACTAGCCCGCCTGCCGGAGCCCGTCACGGCTTCGCGCCTCCAATTCAACGCCTGAACCGCACGCTGCAACGCGTCGCCACCGCCTGGCGGGCGGCGCGCGGGCAGCGTGTGTCCGTCCGCTTCGTGGTGCTCCCGCGCAGGCGTCGCGCGCGTACGCGTGTGCGATGCGCAGCGCGGACCACCCTTCATCACGCAGGAACGCCATGTCCTCTTCCTCCCCACCCGGCCCGCTGACGGGCGCCCGGCTCGCGATCGGCACGATCGCGGTATCGCTCGCGATGTTCATGAACGTGCTCGACTCGTCGATCGCGAACGTCGCGATCCCGACGATCTCGGGGGAGCTCGGCGTGTCGGTCGACGAAGGCACGTGGGTGATCACGATCTTCGCGGCCGCAAACGCCGTGTCGATTCCATTGACGGGCTGGCTCACGCAGCGCTTCGGCCAGGTGCGCCTGTTCGTCACGTCGATCCTGCTGTTCGTGTTCGCGTCGTGGCTGTGCGGGATCGCGCCGAACCTGCCGACGCTGCTCGCCGCGCGCATCCTGCAGGGTGCGGTCGCCGGGCCGCTCGCGCCGTTGTCGCAGGCGCTGCTGCTCGGCGCATGGCCGCGGCAGAAATCGGCGACGGCGCTCGCGCTGTGGTCGATGACCGCGCTCGTCGGCCCGATCGCGGGGCCGTCGCTCGGCGGCTGGATCACCTACGACTACAACTGGTCGTGGATCTTCTACATCAACATTCCGGTCGGTTTCTTCGCGGCGGCGGTCACGTGGTTCGTGTTCCGCGATCGCGAATCGCCGGTGCGCCGCCTGCCGATCGACACGGTCGGACTCCTGCTGCTCGTGCTGTGGGTCGCGTCGCTGCAGATCATGCTCGACAAGGGCAAGGATCTCGACTGGTTCAATTCGCCCGTCATCGTCGCACTCGGTATCGTCGCGCTGGTCGGCTTCGCGTTCTTTCTGGTGTGGGAGCTGACCGAAGCCAATCCGATCGTCGACCTGCGGCTTTTCACGCAGCGCAATTTCGCGGGCGGCACGATCGCGATCTCGGTCGCGTACGGAATGTTCTTCGGCACGCTGGTGCTGCTGCCGCAGTGGATGCAGGGCTATCTCGGCTATCGCGCGATCGACTCCGGGCTCGCCACCGCGCCGCTCGGGATCTTCGCGATCCTGCTGACGCCGGTGATGGGACGCATCCTGCCGCGCACCGATCCGCGCTACCTCGCGACGCTCGCCTTCGTCGGCTTCGCGGTCGTGTTCATGATGCGCACGACGTTCTATTCCGACGTGTCGCACTGGGATCTCGTGCTGCCGACGCTGCTGCAGGGCATTCCGATGGCGATGTTCTTCGTGCCGCTCACTGCCATCATCCTGTCGGGGCTGCCGCCGGAGAAGATTCCCGCGGCCGCCGGCCTGTCGAATTTCGGCCGCACCTTCTGCGGCGCGGTCGGCACGTCGCTGATCAGCAATGCGTGGAACGACCGGACGATCCTGCATCACGTGCGGCTCACCGAACAGGCGAGCCCGGGCAACCCTATCTTCGCGCAGCAGCTCGACGGCACGCGTTCGCTGCTGCACCTGAGCCCCGATTCGGCGCTCGCGTTCTTCAATATGTCGGTCGATTCGCAGGCGGCCGTGATGGGGCTGAACGACATCTTCTACGTGTCGGCGATCATCTTCATCGCGATCATTCCGCTGATCTGGATCACCCGGCCGTCGCGCTCGGGCGGCGACGACGCGGGCGCGGCGGCGGCGGGCGCGCATTGATCGCGCGCCGTTATCGTTGGCTTGCTCGCCGGCGTCATCGCCGTTCGAGGACGTAATAAAGACTTGCAATCGATACAGGCGGAAACGTCAACAGCCGGAGCCCGCACAGCGTTGTTTCGACAAGCGCCGACAATTCGCGCGCAACGACAGGAGAAAGTCGCACGCCCGGGCCGCGCGCCTGCACCGTGACGACCGCAGGATCCGCCAGGAAGAGCGGGACAGGGCCGCGCAGGTCGCGGCCACATTACGCAGAGCAGAGCGAAAAGCACGCGCTGAACCGGCAGGACAACGCGGTCAGCCACAAGATCGGCCAGTAACGCCGGCAAGCGTCGATTCGCCATCCTTTGAAACGCCCGCTGCCGCCGCGCGACAGCGGGCGCTTATGTATCGAATCGTTTCAGCATACCGTATGCGTCAAGTGCCGCGGGTATACTCCGACGTCAGCCACCGCCCGTATCTCAAAAAAGGCACGATCCCGGCGGTTTCGTCGCGAAGCTCCGCGTTTCGCGTATCCCGCGCCCCAGCCTCGACACGACTCACACGACGATCCCGATCATGAAACGATTCCTGCTGCTCCTTCCCGCCGCCCTGCTCGCCGCCTGCGGTTCCGCGCCCTCGTCCGACTCGGCCGCGTCCGGCTCGGCGCCGATGATCTACGTGTCGTCGGCGCGCCCCGCACACGCGATCGCCAACTGCCTCGACAGCCGCCTGTCCGGCACCGAGCAGTCGCAGCACAACGGCGTGACCGACATCACCGTCGGCTCGCGCTCGTACTTCGTCACGCTCACGCCGTCGGGCCGCGGCTCCGTCGTCAAGGTCGTGCGCGGCTCGGGCAGCGAGCCGGCCGAGGAAGCGATGCGCTTCGCGATCGCGCGCTGCGTGATCTGAGCGCCGCCGGCGCCGGGCGCCCCGCCCGGCCCGGCCCGCAAGCCGTACCGCGGGCGCCGTCATGCGCGCCCGTCGAATATTTTCATCCGGGCCGCCGTCGATGAGAGAATCGCACCACGATTCCCTTTCCACGGAGCCCGCATGAAGCATCTGCTGTCCCGCCTGTTCGTCAGCGCCGCGCTCGTCGCGCTTGTTCCGGCGCTGCCGGCGCAGGCCGCGACGCCGCCCGGCATCTTCGTCGTCGCCACCCAGCTCGGCGAATTCACGACCCTCGACCCGAGCGAAATCTACGAGCTCGTGCCGTCCGAGTACGTCGCGAACACCTACGAACGGCTCGTGCGGGTCGACCTGAAGGACCCGACGCGCTTCGACGGGCAGATCGCGCAATCCTGGACGGTCGGCGGCGACGGCGTCACCTACACGTTCAAGCTGCGCCCCGGCCTCACGTTCCATTCCGGCAACCCGGTCACCGCCGACGACGTCGCATGGTCGCTGCAGCGCACCATCCAGCTCGACAAGGGCCCGGCCGGCGTGCTCGCCGATCTCGGTCTCACGAAGGCGAACGTGATGCAGAAGGTGCGCGCGATCGATCCGCAGACCTTCGTGCTCGAAACCGACCGCAAGTACGCGCCGAGCTTCGTGCTCAACGTGCTGAGCGCGTGCCCGGCGTCGGTGCTCGACAAGAAGCTGCTGATGTCGCACCAGCAGGGCAACGATTTCGGCAGCGGCTGGCTGAAGACCAACGACGCGGGCTCGGGCCCGTACCAGCTCGTCAAGTGGTCGCCGAACGAGAGCATCGTGCTGCAGCGTTTCGACAAGTACCGCGCGCCGTACCCGATGAAACGCGTCGTGCTGCGCCACGTGCCCGAGGCGTCCGCGCAGCGGCTGCTGCTCGAGAACGGCGACGTCGACGCCGCGCGCAACCTGAGCCCCGACAGCCTTGCCGCGCTGACCAAGGCCGGCAAGATCAAGGTCGCGTCGTGGCCCGTGTCCGCGCTGCTGTACCTGAGCCTGAACACGAAGAACGCGAATCTCGCGAAGCCGGACGTGCAGCAGGCGATGAAGTGGCTCGTCGACTACGACGGCATCCAGCGCAACATCGTCAGCACGACCTACAAGGTGCACGAGACCTTCCTGCCCGAAGGTTTCCTCGGCACGCTGAATTCGAACCCGTACAAGCTCGACGTCGCGAAGGCGAAGGCGCTGCTCGCGAAGGCCGGCTTGCCGAACGGCTTCGACGTGACGATGGACATGCCGAACGATTACCCGTACATCGAGATCGCGCAGGCGCTGCAGGCGAACTTCGCGCAGGCCGGCATCCGCGTGAAGCTGATCCCGGGCGATGCGAAGCAGGCGATCGGCAAGTACCGCGCGCGCCAGCACGACATCTTCATCGGCGAATGGTCGCCCGACTACATGGACCCGAACAGCAACGCGCGCGGGTTCGCATGGAATCCTGACAATTCCGACCAGTCCAAGACGAAGATGCTCGCGTGGCGCAACAGCTGGGACATCCCGCAGCTGACGAAGGATACCGAGGCCGCGCTCGTCGAGCCGTCGTCCGCGAAGCGCGCGCAGCGCTACGAGGCGCTGCAGAAGTCCGTACTCGCGAACTCGCCGTTCATCATCATGTTCGAGAAGGTCGTTCAGGTCGCCACGCGCCCCGGCACGACCGGGCCGGAGATCGGGCCGATCAACGATCTGGTGTCCTACCGGACGTTGAAAAAATAGCTTCACGGCGCTGCCCGCGCGGCCGCTCGGGGCCGCGGCGCGGGCGCGAGCGCCGTCGCCCCGCCTGCGCCGCGCGCGGCGTTCAGTTGAACGCCGCCCACACCAGATACGCGTTCAGCCCGACGATCACGACCGTGGCCGTCCCCGCGACGATCCGCAACGGCATCCGCATCGCATAGTGCCCCATCACGTCGTTGCGCGCCGACAGGATCAGCAGCGCGATCATCGGCATCGGCAGCACGAAGCTCAGCACCACCTGGCTCGCGACCATCGCCCGTGTGACGTCGCAGCCGCACGCGACCACCGCGAACGCGGGCGCGATCGTCACCGCGCGCCGCGTCCAGACCGACAGGCGGCGCCGCATGAAGCCCTGCATCACGACCTGCCCGGCCATCGTGCCGACCACCGAGCTCGACACCCCCGACGTCAGCAGCGCGACGAGAAACAGCACGCCGGCCGCCGGCCCGAGCACGGGGATCAGCGTGTGATAAGCGTCGCCGATATCGGCCATGCCCGGCGCGCTGGCGTGGAACGCCGACGACGCCATCATCACCATCGCGAGATTCACGAAGCCGGCGAGGCCGAGCGCGACGACCACCTCGCGGTTCGAGAACCGCATGAGCCGGCGCCGCTCCGTATCGTCGCGCGGCGCGATGCGATCCTGCGTGAGGCCCGAATGCAGATACAGCGTATGCGGCATGATCGTCGCGCCGATGATCCCGACCGCGATCGTCAGCGCCGCACGATCGGGAATCTGCGGGACGACCAGATGGAACGCGGCCGCGTGCCAGTCCTGCGGCGCGATCATCAGCTCGCCGAGATAGCATGCGCCGATCACGCCGACCAGCGCCGCGATCGCGGCTTCCAGCGGCCGGAAGCCGCGCTTCTCGAGCGCGAGGATCGCGCAGGTCGCGAGCGCCGTCGCGATCATCCCCGCGAACAGCGGCAGGTGGCACAGCAGCGCGAACGCGAGCGCGCCGCCGAGGAATTCTGCCAGATCGGTCGCCATCGCGGCGATCTCCGACGCGATCCACATGCCCCACACGATCGGCGCGGGAAAATGGTCGCGGCACAGCTCCGCGAGGTTGCGACCGGTCACGATGCCGAGCTTCGCCGACATCGCCTGGAACAGCATCGCGATCGCGTTCGCGGCAAGCACGACCCACAGCAGCCGGTAGCCGTATGCGGCGCCGGCCTGGATGTTGGTCGCGAAGTTGCCGGGATCCATATAGCCGATCGATGCAATCACGGCCGGGCCGACGAACGGCAACAGCGCGGCGATGCCGGTGCGACGCCCTTCCAGCGCGGCGCGCGCCGCGCCCTCGGCGCGATCGGCGCGATCGGTGGACAGATCGGGCAGCGCGAAACCGCTGCTGGATTTGCTCGTGACGGGAATCATGGTCGGGTTCCGTTCGAATGAGGAAGGCTGGCCCTGGAGCGGGCACGGCGGCCGGCCTGCCGCTTGCCGGCCGCTGCGGCGTTACAGCGGCACGACGTCCGGACGATTGCGCGGAAACCGCGCGAGCACGTCAGGCGCGATATTCAGGTGTGCCTCGACGAGCTTCGGCGGGGTGTGCGCGAGCCAGTCGGACAGCGACACCTCCGCATAGCGGTCGGTCTTGAAGATTTCGAGGAACACGAGATCGGAGTTGCCGGTGTTCTGCACGTAGTGTCCGAGGCTCTTTTTCACGTAACCGACGTCGCCCGCGCGGAAGTCTGCCGTCTGCGCCTTCGGCCCGGTGTCGAACACGGTCATCCGCGCTTCGCCCTGCAGGTAGTACTGCCATTCGTCGGCGTTCGGATGCCAGTGCAGCTCGCGCATGCCGCCCGGATGCACGGTGACGAGCGCCGCCGCAATCGTTTGCGATACGTTGAAGTTCGTGCTGTCGGCGATCCGCACCTCGCCGCCGCGCGTCTTCTTGAACGGCTTCATCGCGCCGAGCGAGAAGATGAACGGATGCGGCGGCGCACCGGCCGAAGACGCGGCCGCACGCTGGGCGTCCGCGAGCGGCCCCGGCTCGTCGCCCTGAAAGATCCACAGGTTGTCGAGCGGAATGTTCTTGAACGCGTCGGCCGGCACGCCGAAGTTGAGCGCGAGCACGTCCGGCGGCGTATGCGCGACCCAGTCGGTCAGCAGCAGCGTGTTGAATTCGGACGCGCGGCCGTTGTCGAAGGCGAGCATGAATTCGGCGCCGTCGGTGCCGATGCCCTGCAGCGAGTGCGGCAGGCCGGGCGGGAAATACCAGAGGTCGCCGGTTTTCACGTCCTGCACCGACGGGCGTCCCAGTTCGTCGAGCACGGTGATCCGGCAGCGGCCGTCGAGCATGATTGCCCATTCGGCCTGCTGGTGCCAATGCATCTCGCGAATGCCGCCGCGCGTCAATCGCATGTTCACGCCGGAAATGGTTTCCGAAATCGCGAAATCGTCCTGCGTGACTTCGCGTGCCCATCCGCCGTTTTGAATACGTTTATGCGCGTTATTGAATGACGCCCAGAATAACGGCATGCCGTTGATATCGGTGGCCGGCGGATCCTGGAAAGACGGGAATTGATTCGCCAATGTGGGATTCTTCGGCCCCGGATCGGTCAATCCCTGCTTGTTGCGCGCGTTTATCGCCCCTTCCGGCGGGCTGTCCGGATTGCCGAACGAAGCCGCCTTGGCCGTTACCGCAATGCCCGCGGCGGCAATCGCGCCGGCCGTACTCGTCAACATCCTGCGTCGAGAAAGATTCGTCATGGTTCCCTCTTCACCATTTCAATTAATCGAATATTCACTACCGACGTTCACCGCTTTTTCGTTTTTCGAAAATCGGCATGCCGTGACGCAAGTTAAATACAAGTCGACTTAAAAATTAAATGAATTATTAGCCTGAATTAATGAGTAAAGGTGATCGAGTCGGGGTTTTGTAATTATTGCGGCGCAAGGACGTGAGCTGCGATGTCGGTGCCGACAAGCCAGTTGGTTTGCTGCGCACACGACCGCCGGGGCGCGGCGCAGTCCGATCTCGGCGCAAGCGCACTCGCTAGCACTGCCATCTATTCGCATCACTTATCAACTGAGCAGACGAGATACTCGCCAACCGACGCGCAAGCATTGCAATCGCCGCAGCATGCTCGTCCTGCGGTTCAGCTACGGGGGCATGTCGATGAAGCGTAGTGCGGCGAATGTCGGGCCGCTCGGGAAATTGCAAGCGCCCCATCAACCGGCAAATGGCTGGGCCGGCGCGGGGCGTACGTCCGTGGACAGGCTATTCGCAGCGCCGATCGCATAGCTTTTTTTATCTGGCGCCGCTTTTTTTGGCTCTGTCAGATAGATGACATTCATTCAGCAAACGACAAAGATCTAACAGCCGATGACCTGCGCCTTCGCCCGTACCGTCGAATCCCGCTTTGCCGAGCTGACGCCGACGGCCAAGCGCATCGCGAGCTACATGCTCGCGAACCTCGACCGGCTGGGGCTCGAGACGGCCGACCAGATTGCGCAGCAGGCCGGCACCAGCGGGATTTCGGTCGGGCGCTTCCTGCGCAGCGTCGGCTACCGCAACCTCGACGACCTGAAACGCGAGTTGCGCGGCGGCGCCGACCGGCCGTGGATGATCACCGACCGCCTCGACGAATACCGCCGCACCAACGGCACCGCCGGCACCCAGGCGGCCGCCACCAACAGCAGCGACCGCGCGCTCGCGTCGTCGCTCGATCGCGAACTCGACGCGATCCGCCACGTGTACCGGCTCGCCGAGGAACCAGTGTTCGCGCAGGTCGCGGACCGGATCGCGCATGCCGACGCGGTATTCATCCTCGGCATCCAGTCGACCCGCGGCATCAGCAATGCGTTCAGCAGCTATCTCGAGTACCTGCGCCCGCGCGTGTTCTATTCGGACGGTCAGTCGGGCTCGTACGTCGACTCCCTGAATTCCGAGTTCGAGCGGCCGTATTGCATCGTCACCGACGTGCGCGCCTATTCGCGCAGCGCGCGCCGCTATTGCCAGGCGGCCGCCGAGCGCGGCCAGCCGTTCGCGCTGGTCACCGATCTCTATTGCCCGTGGGCACGCGAATGGCCGGCCGACCTGCTGCAGGTAAAGACCGACGTCGGCCAGTTCTGGGATTCGCTCGCGCCGCTCACCTGCCTGTTCAACCTGCTGATCACCGCCGTGGTCGATCGCCTCGGTCCCGCGATCGACCGACGCGTCGCGCGCAACCGCGAACTGCAGCACACGTTCGACCAATTCGAATCCTGAGCACCCGACTGCCGATGAATCCGCCCCGCCTCGTCGAAATCACGCCCGCCACGCATCGCGTCGAGATCGATCTCGTCTACGCGACCGAGCGCAACCTGACCGGCAAGCCGATCTATCGCCGCGCGCACTGTCTGCTGCTCGAGCCGGCCGAGGCCGCGCTGCGCCGTGCGGTCGACGTCGCCGCGCAGGCCGGCTTCACGCTGCGCATCTACGACGCATACCGGCCGCCGCAGGCGCAGCAGGTGCTGTGGGATTTCCTGCCCGATCCGAACTTCATCGCCGATCTCGGCCGCGGCTCGAATCACAGCCGCGGCACCGCGCTCGACCTGACGCTCGTCGGCACGCACGGCGAGCCGCTCGACATGGGCACCGGCTTCGACGAGATGGTGGCCGCATCGGGCCACTTCCACGCGGGCTTGCCCGAGCAGGTGCAACGCAACCGGCTGCTGTTGCTCGGCGTGATGCATGCGGCCGGCTTCGCGCATATCGACAGCGAATGGTGGCACTACGAACTGCCCGGATCGCATGCGCTGCCGCCGATCGACAACGCGGCGAGCGGCCCGTGGCGTCTGATGTGACGACGATGCACGTTCCCCTCACCGTTCACCCTCGACAACTTCGACAACCTCAACGATGTCAACGACAGACGGAGAAGCGCCCATGAAACTCCCGACCTTCCGGCTCGTCGCGGCACTGGCCGCCGCGTCCGTTCTCGCCACCGTTCCGCTTCGCGCCGCGCACGCGGAAACGCCGAAGGACATGTTCGTGATGGCCACGCTGCTCGACGAATTCACGACGCTCGATCCCGGCGAGATCTACGAACTGGTGCCGGAGGAATACGTCGCGAACACCTACGACCGGCTCGTGCGCGTCGACCTGCGCGATCCGTCGAAATTCAACGGCGATGTCGCGCAGTCGTGGACGGTGAGCCCCGACGGGCTGACCTACACGTTCAAGCTGCGCTCGGGCCTCAAGTTCCATTCGGGCAACCCGCTGACGGCCGACGACGTCGCGTGGTCGATCCAGCGCGCGGTACTGCTCGACAAAGGCCCGGCCGCCGTGCTGACGGGCATCGGCCTCACGAAGGCGAACGTCGCGGCGAACGTGAAGAAGCTCGACGACCAGACGGTATCGATCACGACCGACCACAAATACGCGCCGACCTTCGTGCTGAACGTGCTCGGCTCGTGGCCCGCGTCGGTGGTCGACAGGAAGCTGCTGCTGTCGCACCAGCAGGGCAACGACTTCGGCAACGCATGGCTGAAGACCAACGAGGCCGGCTCCGGCGCCTACAAGCTGGTCAAGTGGAGCGCCGGCGACAGCATCGTGCTGCAGCGCTTCGACGGCTACCGGCTGCCGCTCGCGATGAAGCGCATCGTGCTGCGCCATGTGCCCGAAGCGGCGAGCCAGCGCCTGCTGCTGGAAAACGGCGACGTCGACGCGGCGCGCGACCTGAGCCCCGACGATCTCGCGGCGGTCGTGAAATCCGGCAAGGCGAAGGTCGCGGCATCGCCGCAGGCGACGCTGCTGTATCTCGGCCTGAACACGAAGAACCCGACGCTCGCGAAGCCCGACGTGCAGGAAGCGCTGAAGTGGCTGGTCGACTATTCCGGCATCCAGGCCAACGTCGTGAAGACGACCTACAAGGTGCATCAGACCTTCCTGCCAGAAGGCTTCCTCGGCACGCTGAAGGCGAACCCGTACAAGCTCGACGTCGCGAAGGCGAAAGCGCTGCTCGCGAAGGCCGGCGTGCCGAACGGCTTCTCGGTGACGATGGACGTGCGCAACGACTATCCGTACACGGAGATCGCGCAGGCCGTGCAGGCGAACTTCGCGCAGGCGGGCGTCAAGGTGCAGCTGATTCCCGGCGACAACAAGCAGACGCTCGCGAAATACCGCGCGCGCCAGCACGACATCTACATCGGCGAATGGTCGGCCGACTACATCGATCCGCACAGCAACGCGCAGGGTTTTGCGTGGAACCCCGACAACTCCGACAAGTCGAGCTATAAAATGCTCGCCTGGCGCAACAGCTGGGACATTCCGCAATTCACGAAGGAGACCGACGCCGCCCTCGCCGAGCCGACCGCCGCGCAACGCGCGCAACGGTATCAGGCGATGCAGAAGGAGATGCTCGCGCGCTCGCCGTTCGTGATCATGTTCGAGAAAGTCGCGCAGGTCGCGACGCGGCCCGGCGTGAGCGGGCTCGAAGTCGGACCGATCAACGATCTCGTGTCGTACCGTAACCTGAAGAAGCCTTAAGATTCGCCGCATGTCGACTCCCGCCTCCTCCCTCGAAGCACTGCGCACGCTGCCCGCGCGGCGCCCGGCCGTGCGCTGGGCGCTGCGCGTGCTGCGCTGGGCGCTCACGCTCGCCGTCACGTTCGCGGGCCTGCTCGCGCTGACGTTCGTGATCGGCCGCAAGGTGCCGATCGATCCCGTGCTCGCGATCCTCGGCGATCGCGCGTCGGCCGAGGCGTACGCGGCCCAGCGCATCGCGCTCGGCCTCGACAAGCCGCTCGTCACGCAATTCCTGATCTACGCGCGCGACGTGCTGCACGGCAATCTCGGCATGTCGCTGCTGACGTCGAATCCGGTGCTCGACGACATCAGGCGCGTCTTCCCCGCCACGCTCGAACTCGCGACGATCGCGACCCTGATCGGCATCGCGCTCGGCGTGCCGCTCGGCGTCGCGGCCGCGGTGCGGCACAACCGGCCGATCGACCACATCGCGCGCTTCGTCGGCCTGATCGGCAATTCCGTGCCGGTGTTCTGGCTCGGGCTGATGGGGCTGCTGCTGTTCTATGCGCGGCTGCACTGGGTAGGCGGCCCCGGCCGGCTCGATCCCGTGTACGACGGCATGGTCGACCCGCGCACCGGCAGCCTGCTGCTTGACTCGGCGCTCGCGGGCGAGTGGGACGTGTTCCGCAACGCGGTGTCGCACATCGCGCTGCCGGCCGCGATCCTCGGCTACTACTCGGTTGCGTACCTGAGCCGGATGACGCGCTCGTTCATGCTCGACCAGCTGAGCCAGGAATACATCGTCACCGCGCGCGCGAAGGGCCTGTCCGAGCGCCGCGTGATCTGGCGGCATGCGTTCGGCAACATCGCGGTGCCGCTGCTCACCGTGATCGCGCTCACATACAGCAACCTGCTCGAAGGCTCGGTGCTGACCGAGATCGTGTTCGCGTGGCCGGGGCTCGGCTCGTACCTGACGGGCGCGCTGCTGAACGCCGACATGAACGCGGTGCTCGGCGCGACGCTCGTGATCGGCGTGATGTTCATCACCGTCAACCTGCTGACCGACGCGCTGTACCGCGTGTTCGATCCGCGTGCGCGCTGAGGGCCGTTTCGACATGACCGCATCCACCCTGCTTCTTTCCCCGTCCATGCCGAAGGTCGTCCGATCATGAATGCCGAGCGTCTCACGCTGCGCGCGTGGCTTCTCTCCGATGCGCCCGCGTCGCGCTCGCAGGCCGCGTTCGGCCTCGCGTACCGCCGCTGGCGCCGCTTCGCGGGCAATCCGCTCAACCTGTTCGGACTGGCGATCCTGGTCGCGCTGATCGTCGTCGCGATCGTCGGCCCGCTGATCATGCCGCACGATCCGCTGCGCCAGGTGCTGTCCGACCGCCTGCTGCCGCCCGGCTCGGCATCGCACTGGCTCGGCACCGACCAGCTCGGCCGCGACATCCTCTCGCGGCTGATCGGCGGCTCGCGCCTCACGCTCGGCATCGCGCTGCTCGTCGTCGTGATCGTCGTGCCGATCGGCCTGATGATCGGCACGACGGCCGGCTATTGCGGCGGCTTCACCGACAGCGTGCTGATGCGCATCACCGACATCGCGCTCGCGTTCCCGAAGATCGTGCTCGCACTCGCGTTCGCGGCCGCGCTCGGGCCGGGCGTGATCAACGCGGTCGTCGCGATCTCGATCACCGCGTGGCCCGCGTATGCGCGGCTCGCGCGCGCGGAAACGATCCGCATCGCGCAGGCCGACTACATCCATGCGGCGCGACTGCAAGGCGCATCGGGCCCGCGGATTCTGCTGCGCTACATCGTGCCGTTGTGCATGTCGTCGGTGATCGTGCGCGCGACGCTCGACATGGCCGGCATCATCCTGACCGTCGCGGGCTTGGGCTTCCTCGGCCTCGGCGCGCAGCCGCCAAGCCCCGAATGGGGATTCATGGTCGCATCGGGCCGCAACGTGCTGCTCGACGCGTGGTGGGTCGCGACGCTGCCCGGCGCGGCGATCCTGCTCGTCAGCCTCGCGTTCAACCTGCTCGGCGACGGGCTGCGCGACGTCTTCGATCCGCGTCATGGAGCGTGACATGCCATTGAATTCCGCCAACACCGCCACGCCGCTCTGCGAGATCGACGGCCTGAAGATCGGGTTTCGCGGGCACGACGGCGTCGTGTCCGACGCGGTACGCGACCTGTCGCTGACACTCGCGCCGGGCGAACGGCTCGGCATCGTCGGCGAGTCGGGCTCCGGCAAGTCGCTGACGGGCCGCGCGCTGCTCGGCCTGCTGCCCGACGCCGCACGCTGGTCGGCCCGTACGATGCGCTTCGCGGGCCACGACCTGCTCGCGATGTCGGCCGGCGAGCGCCGGCGCCTGTGCGGCAGCCAGATGGGGATGATCCTGCAGGATCCGAAGTATTCGCTGAACCCGGTGATGACCGTCGCGAAGCAGGTGGGCGAGGCGTTCCGGCGGCACGAGCCGAAGTTGCGCGGCCGCGCGCTGCGCGAGCGGATCGTCGATGCGCTCGCGGCCGTGCAGATTCGCGATCCGGCGCGCGTGGCCGATGCGTATCCGCACGAGCTGTCGGGCGGCATGGGCCAGCGCGTGATGATCGCGATGATGGTGTCGACCGGCCCGCGCCTGCTGATCGCCGACGAGCCGACGTCCGCGCTCGACGTCGCAGTGTCGATGCAGGTGCTCGCGGTGCTCGACGCGATGATCGCGCGGCACGGCACGGGCCTGATGTTCATCAGCCACGACCTGCCGCTCGTGATGTCGTTCTGCGATCGCGTCGCGGTGATGTATGCGGGCCGCGTGGTCGAAACCTGCGCCGCGCGCGACCTGCGCGATGCGACGCATCCGTACACGCGCGGGCTGCTCGCGGCGAATCCGCCGCTCGCGAACCCGCCCGACGAACTGCCGGTGCTGCGTCGCGATCCGGCGTGGCTCGACGCCGCTGCGCCCGCGCTGACCGCTCACATACCGCAGGAGGCCTCACGATGATCGACGTCGATCACGCCTCGATCCGTTTTCCGACCCGCACGGGTCATGTCGACGCCGTGCGCGATGCGAGCTTCGCGGTGCGCGACGGCGAGGTGTTCGGGCTCGTCGGCGAATCGGGCTCCGGCAAGTCGACGCTGCTGCGCGCGCTGACCGGCCTCGTGCCGCTCGCGAGCGGCAGCCTGTCGATCGACGGCCGGCCGGTCGGCGGCACGCCCGAACGCGCATTCCGCCGCCAGGTGCAGATGGTGTTCCAGGATCCGTACGCGTCGCTGCATCCGCGCTTCACGGTCGACCAGACGCTGCGCGAGCCGCTGTCGATCCATGGGATCGACGACGCCGATGCACGGATCGCCCGCGCGCTGTCCGAGGTCGGGCTCGGCCCGACGTTCCGCTTCCGCTATCCGCACCAGTTGTCGGGCGGGCAGCGCCAGCGCGTCGCGATCGCGCGCGCGCTGATCGTCGAGCCGCGCGTGCTGCTGCTCGACGAGCCGACGTCCGCGCTCGACGTATCGGTGCAGGCCGAGATCCTCAATCTGCTGCGCCGCCTGCATCGCGAACGCAACCTGACGATGATCCTCGTGAGCCACAACCTCGCGGTGATCGGCTTCCTGTGCCAGCGCGTCGCGGTGATGCAACACGGCGAGATCGTCGAACAGCTGCGGATCGAGGACGTGCGGACCGGACAGGTCGCACGCGACTACACGCGCACGCTGCTGCGCGCGACCGAAGGCTATCGCCGGCTCGACCCGGTCGCCTGACACGTACATGACGCGCGGGCGTGCGATACTCGGCACGCTCGCACGCTCGCATGCCGGCGTGGGGTGCCGAGCAATGGAACCCTCGTGCGCCGCGCGGGTCCATGTCTTTTCGTCAACAACTCAACAGCATTAGGGAGGCGTTCATGCTGCAATTCATCGAAACCCTGGTGGTCGGGCTCATCGTCGGCCTCCTCGCCCGCGCGCTCAAGCCCGGCGACGACAAGATGGGCATCCTGATGACCGTCGTGCTCGGCGTCGTCGGCTCGCTCGCCGCAGGCTACATCGGCCGCGCCGCCGGCTGGTATGCGCCGGGCCAGGGCGCAGGCTGGATCGCGTCGATCATCGGCGCGATCGTGCTGCTCGTGGTCGTCGGCGCGGTGCGCAAGCGCGCAGGCTGATCGCCACATCTCGCTGCGATGCGATACGGCCGCTCGTCATGAGCGGCCGTTTTCGTTTGGGATCGCGAATCACCGGATCGGCGGCTCGTTGAGTCCTCAACGATCGAGCGGCGGCCTCCGCAGCCATCTCCGCCCTTCCCGCCAGCGTACGCCCCCGGCAATACCCTGCCTTGCGCCCCCACAAATTTGAGATAAATTGATTGGAGGAATACGGCGTCGTTTGCCTATGTCCGTTATTTCCGATTTTTCATTCAAGAGGACCGATGGATTTGCCGTTTACGCATACAGCATCGCAGCGTTGACGGACTGCCATTCGAGCGGCCCGGCTGCGACGCGCTTGCCCTCTGGAGCCCGTCATGAAGCATCGCCCGTTTGCCGCCTCGGTTGTCCTGGCTGTCTCGCTTCTTGCCTCGTCCTCGTCATTTTCCGCCGGCGCGACCGGCATCATCCACTTCACCGGCATGATCGTCGAACCACCGTGCTCGTTCGCACTCGACACGGCCGACGTCGTGCATGCGCATGTGCGCCCCGACTGCCCGCGCCCGGCCACGGGCCAAATCGCGTTCGTCGACGCGGCCAGCCTGCGCACGATCAAGACCACGAACTTTACGCAGGCCTCGCGCGCAATCGTTTTACCTGGCCGTCCGGGCAACGCGCCTGCGCGAATGATCGCGGTCGTCTCGTACCAGTGAGACGTGCTGCCGGAGCGTCGTATCAGTCGCGATGATGGGCGATCCAGTCGCTGAATGCGCGGATCTTCTGCTGGCTGGCGAGGTTCTCCGGATAGACGAAAAAGTAGCGGGCGCCGGTCTCGAGCACGATGTCGAACGGCCGTTCGAGCCGGCGCGCACTGACGTCGTCGTCGACGAGCGTCACGTCGCCGATCGCGACGCCGAAGCCCTGCGTCGCCGCGTTGGTCGCGAGGTCGAGCGTATCGAAGGTCGGCCCGCGCTCCGCATCGACCGCGCGCTCGCCCGCGTAATCGAGCCACGCGCGCCAGTCGCGATGGTCGCGCGTCGGATGCAGCAGCGTATGGCGCGCGAGATCGCCGACCGCATCGAGCGGTGCGGCCTGTCGCAACTCGGGTGCGCACACCGGCGTCAACCGCTCGTCGAACAGCGGCAGCGCGCACACGCCGGTGCCCGGCGACGTGCCGTAGACGACTGCCGCATCGAACGGCTCGGTCGAGAAATCGACGACGTGCTGCCACGCCGTCGTGATCTGCACATGGAGATCGGGATGCTCGCCCTGGAAGCGCATGATCCGCGGCAGCATCCAGCGCATCACGCAGGTCGGCACCTTCAGCGCGAGATCGGTGCGCTGCCGCGTGAGCTTCATCGAGATGTCCTCGATCCGCGAAAAGCTCTCGTCGACCACCGGCAGCAATTGCTCGCCCTCCGCCGTCAGCGTGAGGCCCTTCGCGTGCCGCTTGAACAACGGGAATCCGTAATGCGCTTCGAGCGTCTGGATCTGCCGGCTGACCGCGCCTTGCGTGAGACACAGCTGCTCGGCCGCGCGCGTGAAGCTGCGGTGGCGGGCCACGGTCGAGAAGATCTGCAGCGCGTGCAGGGGCGGAAGTCGGCGCATGACGAGGCGGGTAGACGAAACATCCGCGCCGAAGCACGGCGCGGCAAGGCCGCGCGCCGGCACCGGCGCGCGCTGATCGACACGATAAGCCAAACGCCGGCTTTACGCGAGGTGCGTCGGACGCTCAGGCCGTTGCGGTGAGCGCGCCCGTCGCGATGCGCACCGCCGACGCGACGACATCCGCGCGGGCCGCCGCGTCGGCACGCGGCTGCGTGAACGATACGGCCAGCACGATCGGCGCGCGCGCCGGCGGCCACAGCACCGCGACGTCGGTCGTCGTGCCGTAGCCGCCGGTGCCGGCCTTGTCCGCGACACGCCAGCCGGGCGGCACGCCGGCCGCGATCGCGGTCGCGCCGCGCGCGCCGCCGGTCATCCATTCGGTGAGTTGCGCACGCTGCGCCTCGCGCAGCGTATCGCCGAGCAGCAGCTGCTGCAGCAGGTCGACCATCGCGACCGGCGTCGACGTATCGCGCTCGTCACCGGGCGCGGCCAGGTTCAGTTCGGGTTCCCAGCGGTCGAGCCGGAACACGGTGTCGCCGCTTTCATGCGCGAACGACGTGACGGCCTGCGGGCCGCCGAGCACGCGCATCAGCAGGTTGCCGGCGCCCTTGTCGCCCGACTGCAGCATCGCCGCGCACAGCTGCGCGATCGTCATCCCCGTGTCGACATGACTTTCCGTCACCGGCGAGCCGGCCACGACTTCATAGCGGCGATACAGGATGCGGCGCGGCAGCAGCGATGCGTCGAGCGAACCGCGCGCGAGGATCGCGGCGGCCGCAACGACCGCATAGGTGCCGCACACCGGGAAGCGCTCGCGCGCGTGATGCGCGATGCGCGTGCCGTTCGACGTATCGAGTACGGCGATACCGAGCCGGCCGTTCGATGCCTTTTCGAGCGCGGCGAGTTCGGCCTGGGCGGCATGGGCGTGCACCTGGTCGGCGACGGGCGCCGACGAGCACGCGGCGACGAATGGCGCGGCGACGGCGGCGAGCAACAGCGAGCGGCGTGTCGGAGAATATTCCATGGATGAGTGGTGTTCTGTCGGAAACGGTGGCACGGAGCAACGTACGCATCGTCGATACGCACGCGTTCACGCCGACGGCCGGCTCGCGACGGCATGGGCCGCGCATCCCCCAAAGACGCCCGTCGGCCCCGCGGACGCGGGACTCGCATGAACAAACAGGCCCTAGCGTAGCAGCGAGCGCGGCCGCGTTCCAGCGGCGCGGCCCGCTTCAGCCTTGCGACGAAGGCAGGTACGGCATCGGATTGACGGGCTTGCCGTCGCGCCGCAGCTCGAACAGCAGCGCGACACGCGAGTTGTCGAGGTCGCCCATCTCGGCGATCTCGTCGCCCTGGCGCACGATGTCGCCGGTCTTCACGAGCAGCTTGCGGTTGTGCGCATAGGCGGTCAGGAAATCGGCGTTGTGCTGGACGATGATCAGGCTGCCGTAATCGTTCAGGCCGGTGCCCGCATACATCACGCGGCCGTCGGCCGCCGCGCGGACCGGGTCGCCCGGGCGGCCGGCGATCTGGATGCCGCGGTTCTGCCCCGGCCGGAACGCGTCGACGATCTTGCCCTGCGCGGGCCACGTGAGCGCCACCCGGCCCGCATGCCGCTTGGTTTCCTTCACGACCTGCCGGTCGCTCGCCGTCGACGCGCTCGCCGGGCCCGCGCCCGTCGAACCGTTCGCGGCGACCTGCGTGGCGACGCTCGCCGCCGGCGCCTGCAATGGCTGCGGCCGGACGATGCGCAGCACCTGCCCCATGCGCAGCTTGCCGCGCCCGTCGAGCTTGTTCCAGGTGCGCAAGTCGGCGACGCTGCAATCGTTCGCGGACGCGATCCCCGACAGCGAGTCGCCGCGTTTCACCACGTACTTCTGTGCAACGAGAATCGGCGCAGGCGGCGGCGTCGCAGGCGTGGCCGCGCGCGCGGCGGCAGGCTGGCCCGACGGCGCGCCCGCCAGCGTGTCGCTCGGCGGGACGGGCGGCGCGCTGGCACAACCGGCCATCACGAGCACCGCGGCCAGGCCCGACAGCCACGCCGACGTGCGGCAAATCTCGTGCAGTTTCATGGACGATCGACTCCGGTTTGACAATCTTTCAAGCATCTCAAAAACGGAACGGCCGACGTGTAACCGGATGCAAACAATGATGACAAACGATCACGCGCCGGGCGTCGGCAGACGCTTGTTACCGGTAATACGGTCGAATTCGGAAAAACTTGACGGCTTTGGGCGACCGATGCGGCAAAAATTTCGCATCACGCCATTATTTCGAACGGCTTTCGATGCGCGCGTGGCCGCAGCGGACAGCCGAGCCGCCCCGCGCCGCCCGCCCGATCAGCGCAGCCAGTCGACCAACTCCGCGCACGCCCACGCGACACCGATGCACAGGAACAGCACGTGCAATGCGATCTTGAACGACACGCCCCACGACGAATCGATCCGCATGACAGTCTCCTCCGGTGATATGCGGCCATGATCCGGCTTCGATCCCGCCCCGAAAATGCGGAAGCGGCGAACGGCGCCTCAAGCCCAGCCTGAGACCGGCGCGACGGTTCCTGCTAACGTATCGGCCATTCCAATCGTTACGCGCCCCCTGCTCCCACCATGCGCTTCGACCTGACCGACCTGCGGCTCTTCCTGAACATCTGCGAGGCCGGCACCATCACGGGCGGCGCCGAGCGCACCCACATCACGCTGCAGGCCGCGAGCGAGCGGATCCGCGGGATGGAGGACGAACTCGGCGTGCCGCTGCTGCACCGGGCCAAGTCGGGCACCCAGGTGACCGACGCCGGCCGCGCGCTCGAGCACCACGCGCGCACGGTGCTGCAGCAGATCGACCACATGCGCGGCGAATTGCAGCAATACGGCCAGGGGCTGCGCGGGCATATCCGGCTGCTGTGCAACACGGCGTCGCTGAGCGAATACCTGCCCGACGCGCTCGCCGCGTATCTGCCGCATCATCCGAAACTGTCGATCAGCGTGGAGGAGCGCTCGAGCCAGGAGATCGTCCATGCGATCCGGAACAGGACGGCCGAGGTCGGCATCGTCGCCGATTCGGTCGGGCTCGGCGGGCTCGAACAGAAGCCGTTCCGCGAGGACTGGCTGATCGCGGTCGTGCCGGCCGGGCATCCGCTCGCCGCGCGCGACAAGGTCGCGTTCGACGAGATCGCCGATGCGGATTTCATCGGGCTGACCGACGGCAGCGCGCTGCAGGTCCATCTCGCGGACCAGGCGCGTGCGCTCGGCAAGCGGATTCGCTACCGTGTGCAGTTGAAGAGTTTCGATGCGATCTGCCGTGTGATCGAAAGCGGCGTGGGCATCGGCATCGTGTCGCGCCATGCGGCCGAGCGCGCGATGCAGACGATGGACGTGCGGCTCGTCGAGCTGTCCGACGCGTGGAGCCACCGCAAGCTGACGCTCTGCGCGCGATCGTTCGATGCGCTGCCAAAATACACGCAGGCGTTCGTGTCGTATCTGTCGGGCGAGACACCGCCGCGCTGAACGACGCGCCGTCACCATCCGGAACCACCGCGCGAAACACGAGGAGGAAACCGCAGCCATGACCGCAACTGACCTCGCGATGCGCTACCGCGCATACATCGACTGCCTGAACCGGCAGGACTGGGCGGCACTCGGCCAGTACGTCGCCGACAACGTGATCCACAACGACCGGCCGCTCGGCCTGGCCGGTTACCGCGCGATGCTGGAGCAGGATTTCCGCGACATTCCGGATCTCCATTTCGAAATCCGGCTGCTCGTGTGCGAACCGCCGCGCGTCGCCTGCCGGCTTCGCTTCGCCTGTGCACCGAAAGGGACCTTCATGGGGCTCGCCGTGGACGGCACGCGCGTCACGTTCGCCGAGAACGTGTTCTACGAATTTCACGACGGCAGGATCCGGCAGGTCTGGTCCGTGATCGACAAGGCCGCGATCGAAGCGCAGCTGTGACAAGGCGGGCCTTCCCGATACGGGCCGTCCCGATACGGGCCGTCCCGATCCGGGCCGGGCCGATCCTCACCGCAATCCGGTCACGGCCATGTAAGCACCGAGCGCGATCATCCCGACGAAGAAGCAGCGCTTGAACGCCTGCTCGCTCATCACGCGCCGCGCGTATTGCCCGCCGACCATTCCCGCGAGCGCCGGCACGAGCGCCAGCGCCGATACGCCGAGGTCGACGGTCTGCAGCGCGCCCGTCACGCGCAACTGCAGGCCGAGCGCGATCGTCGACGCGGTAAACGACAGCCCGAGCGCCTGGATCAGCTCGTCCTTCGACAAGCGCAGCGCCTGCAGGTACGGCACGGCCGGCACGACGAACACGCCGGTCGCGGCCGTCACGACGCCCGTCAGGTATCCGACCGCGGCCGACAGCCACTTCTCGTGACGCCCGGGCGCGGGCAGCCGCGCGGCGGCAAGCCCCCAGCAGCCGTATGCGACCAGTACGATGCCGAGCGCCGCGTGCGTCCACGTACTGCCGGCCGCGAGCGCGGGCAGCCCGCCCGTCAGCGTGCCGATCGTCAGGCCGGCGAGCAGCGGCCACAGACGTCGCAGCAACGGCCCGAACGACGGGCCGAGCCACAACTGCCATACATTGGTGATGAACGACGGCACGAGCAGCAGGCTCGCGGCGGCCGATGGCGGCATCGCGAGCGTCAGCAGCCCCATCGCGATCGTCGGCAACCCGAGGCCGATCATGCCCTTGACCGCGCCGGCCAGCAGAAAGACCAGCACGATGATCGTCAGCGTATGAATTTGCATGGAAGGCATTCCGTCCGGTCGAATACGGCGCCGATGGTGAACCACCGTGCCGCCGCCCGCCATCTGGTTTTGCCTGAGGCTGGCTCGGGCCCGTCCAGCCGGGCCCGTTCGCCCTGACCCCGCCATGCGCGCCGCCCGGGCGCTCACGCGCCGTGGGCCCGCCCCCGTCCCTGCTCGCTGTCGAGGTGCGCCATCTGCGAGGCCGGATAACGCTCGCCGGCAGCCGCCCCGGCGGGAACCGCCGCTTCGATGCGGGCGAGATCATCGACCGTTAGTTGCAACTCAGGGGCGCGCAGTGCGTCCTGAAGCTGGGTGCGCTTGCGCGCGCCGACCAGCGGCACGATGTCGTCGCCGCGCGACAGCACCCATGCGATCGCGACCTGCGCCGGATTGCTGCCCTTCTCGTTCGCGATCGCGCGCAGTGCGTCGACCAGCGCGAGGTTGTGCGCGAGATTCTCGCCCTGGAAACGCGGGCTGGCCGCGCGGAAATCGCGCTCGCCCTGCCGTGCCGCGCTCCAGCCGCCGCCGAGCAGCCCGCGCGACAACACGCCGTACGCCGTCACGCCGATCCCGAGTTCGCGGCACACAGGCAGGATGTCCGCCTCGATTCCGCGCGACAGCAGCGAGTACTCGATCTGCAGGTCGGCGATCGGCGCGACGGCCGCCGCGCGGCGGATCGTGTCGGCGCCGAGCTCCGACAGGCCGATATGGCGCACATAGCCAGCCTTCACGAGATCGGCGATCGCGCCGACCGTCTCCTCGATCGGCACCGCCGGATCGACGCGCGCCGGCCGGTAGATGTCGATATGGTCGGTGCCGAGCCGCTTCAGCGAATACGCGACGAAGTTCCGGATCGCCTCCGGCCGCGCGTCGTAGCCGGCGAACGCGCCGGCCGGATCGCGCAGCGCGCCGAACTTCACGCTGATCAGCACCTGGTCGCGCGTCCGGCCGCGCAGCGCGTCGCGGATCAGCATCTCGTTGTCGCCCATCCCGTAGAAGTCGCCGGTATCGAGCAACGTGATCCCGCTGTCGAGCGCCGCATGCAGTGTCGCGATGCTTTCGTCGCGATCGGCCGGCCCGTAGAAATCCGACATCCCCATGCAGCCGAGTGCGATCGCCGAAACCCGCGGGCCCGTGCGGCCCAGTTGACGCTTGTCCATGTCCGTTTCCTTGCGGTGGTGAGTGAATGAACCGGATTCTCGGCGCATTGCGGCGCGCGATAAACGCGAAACGCGCAACCAAATCATTCGACGCTGATTAACAATGGAGGCTATTCCCCCTCCGTACCCATCCCGCATGGACCATCTGCATGCAATGCGCATCTTTGCGCGCGTCGCCCACCTCGGCAGCTTCACGAAAGCGGCCGAACAGCTGCAATTGCCACGCCCCACCGTCAGCAATGCCGTCCAGTATCTGGAGAAGCACCTGCGCGTGCGGCTGCTGCAACGGACCACCCGGCGCGTCGCGCTGACCGCCGAGGGCGCCACCTACTACGAGCGCTGTACGCGGCTGCTGGCCGATCTCGACGATGCCGAGACGCTGTTCGACGACGCCGGTGCGGCGCCGCGCGGCGTGATCCGCGTCGACCTGCCCGAACGCTTCGCGCTGAACAAGGTGATTCCTGCGCTGCAGGATTTCCACGCACGCTATCCCGACCTGCGCGTGGTGCTCAGCACGACCGACCGCTTCGTCGACCTCGTCGCCGACGGCATCGACTGCGCGGTGCGGGTCGGCGTGCTGTCGGACACGTCGCTGGTCGCACGCCGCATCGGCGAGCTCTCGCAGATCAATTGCGCGTCGCCCGCGTATCTCGCGCGGTACGGCACGCCACGCTCGCCGGACGATCTGCCCGACCACGTCGCGGTCGGTTATTTCTCGAGCCGCACGGGCCGCGAGCTCGACTGGGAATACGCGGACATGGATACGGGTGCGCTGCAGACCGTGAAGATGCGCAGCGTCGTCGCGGTGAACAGCTCGCAGGCGTATCTCGCGTGCTGTCTCGCGGGACTGGGATTGATCCAGGCGCCGCGCGAGGGGCTCGCGCCGCTGCTCGAGGACGGCTCGCTGGTCGAGGTGCTGCCGGAATGGCATGCCGAGCCGCTGCCGGTGTCGGTCGTGTTCCCGAACAGCCGGCATCTGGCGCCGCGGGTGCGGATCTTCGTCGACTGGCTCGCGGACACGCTCGGCGACATGCACCCGGCCGAATGACCGCAGCCGGCGCCGGGGCGATCAGGCTCCGGCCCGGTGTCGCGCGCTCAGAACTTGTGGCGGATCGCGGCGCGCACCGCGAACTGGTTCGACGACGACGACGGGCCGTCCGTCCCGACCACGTAGCCGCCGTCGGCCGCGGTGCCCGTCTTGTCGCCGGCGACTTTCTGCCATGCGCCCTGCAGATAGACGTCGGTGCGCTTGGACAGGCTGTAGTCGGCCATCAGCCCGACGGTATGGTATTTCGGCTTGAACGAGCCGGTCGCGGCGTCGAACTTGCCGTCCGTGTACACGTACTGCGCGCCGAGATAGAAATCGGACGTGAGCTGGTACTTGCCGTTGATCTCGAAGTTCTGGAACTTCGTCGCGGTCAGCCCGAGGCCCGAGAACGTCGACGCCGGCAGGTAGACGGTCGACACCGGGTTCTTCACGTCGGTCTTCGTATAGACGAAGCCGACCGTCGCCGGGCCGAACGTATAGTTGATGCCGCCGCCGAAGATGCGCAGGCGGTCGGCGACGAAATTCGCGTCGTCGGCCGCGATCGCGCCCGCGTTGCCGACGCCCGGGCTGTTCGCCTGCAGATACGCGGCCGCGACCTGCAGCCCGGCGAGCGAATACTGCGCGCCGAGGCTGTACTGGCGGTTGGTCGCGAAGCCCGTGCTGTTGCTGAAGCTGTAGGTGCCGCCGAACGACAGCCCGTTCCAGTCGGGGCTCGCGTACTTGACCGTGTTGTTGACGCGGAACGAGTTGTCCGTGTTGTCGTTGTCGAACGGGTGCGAGAACAGCGTGCCGCCCCAGTTGCCGTTCGCGGTCAGCGGCGCGAGATAGTCGACGACGGAATCGTACTGGCGGCCGAAGGTGAGCGTGCCGAAACGCGACGCGCTCAGCCCGACGAACGCCTGGCGGCCGAACATCCGGCCGCCCTGGTTGAACCGGCCGTTGTTCACGTCGAAGCCGTTTTCCAGCGTGAAGATCGCCTTCAGGCCGCCGCCCAGTTCCTCGCTGCCCTTCAGGCCCCAGCGGCTGCCCTGCGCATAGCCGCTCGCCAGCTGGTAATCCGTTTTTCCGACTCCATGCACATTCACGTTGTTCGTGTAGTTGAAGCCTTCGTCGATCAGGCCGTACAGCGTCACGCTGTCCTGCGCGAAGGCCGGCGCGGCGAACGCTGCCAGCGCGGCGGCAAAAATGACGTGCTTCTTCATGACGGATTCTCCGGAGCCGTTGCCGGGCAGGCGTTGCGCCCGGCGCTTGTTTCGTCTGTTTTATAGAGGTGGCCCGCAGGGCGGACTGCGCGGTGTGCGGCCGCGAGGACAAAATGGTGTCACGTCGCAAACCACCCGTCCATCGGGGCGTGGGCGCGGCGCACAAAGCGTTGCGCTGGTCCAACTGCCCTGCTCGGCGGACTTCCCGATCAGGCTTGTCGGCAACGGCAGATCGGCCCGCCATCGGCGTAAACCCGGACGGCGTCGCATCGGTGGCACAATGCGCATCCATTCGTCATTTCTTCACGAAGTCATGCTTCACCCCGATTCATGCGCGGCCGGTGCCAGGCGCGCACGCGGCACGCGCCGGCAGGCGGCCCGATGACCGCCGCAGCCCGGGCCGGCCGCTACGCCGAGCTCGATTTCTTCCGCGGCCTCGTGCTGCTCGTGATCGTCGTCGACCACATCGGCGGCAGCATCCTGTCGCGCGTGACCCTGCATGCATACGCGCTGTGCGATGCGGCCGAGGTGTTCGTGTTCCTCGGCGGCTTCGCCACCGCCATCGCGTACAACTCGCTCGCCGAGCGCCACGACGAGGCCGCCGCGCGTCAGCGTTTCATCCGCCGCGCGTTCGAGATCTACCGTGCCTTTCTCGTGACGGCCGGCCTGATGCTGCTGATCACCGCCGTGCTCAACGCGTTCTCGATCGACGGTCCGAACATGCCGACCAACGATCTCGACGGCCTCCTTCACAAGCCGCTCGCCGCGCTGCGCGACATCCTGCTGTTCCGCCGCCAGCCGTATCTCGCGTCGGTGCTGCCGATGTATGCGTTCTTCGCGCTGCTCGTCCCGCTCGCACTGCCGCTCGCGCGCACGCAGCCGTGGTTGATGCTCGCGTTCAGCGGCTCGCTCTGGTACGCGGCGCCGCACGTCGCGCGCTTCCTGCCGACCGTCGAGGGCGCACCGTGGGACTTCAACCCGTTCGCGTGGCAGTTCCTGTTCGTGCTCGGCGTGATCGCGCGCTGCCAGCCCGTCTACCAGACGCTCGCGCCGAAGCCGCAGGGCTGGCTGCTGACGGCCGCGTCGCTCGCGATCGTCGTGGCCGGCGCGTACTACCGGCTGCGCATCGAGCCGTTCCCGACCGATCCGTCGATCAAGCAGAACCTCGGCGCGCTGCGGCTCGCGAACTTCCTCGCGATCGCGTGGCTCGCGGCCAAGCTCGTGCACCTCGGGTGGATGAAGAAGGTCGCGCATGCGATGCCGTGGATCGGCACGATCGGCCGCCAGGGGCTGCTGTGCTTCGTCGCCGGCACCGGCATCTCGCTCGCCGTCGACTCGTTGCTTTACCAGGCGACCGAAGGCTATCTGGACGTGCCGCTCGGCCTGACCGCCGACGTCGTCGCGACAGGGTTGCTGTATCTCGTCGCAAAACTCTACGGACCGCTGGTGTCGCGGCTGCCGTTCCCGTTCCGTTCGCGGCCATGACGCGCCGCGCCGTCATGCGCCGCTGCTACGATAGCGGGCGCCTTTCCTGAAACGTTTCGCCATGCGCCGACTCGCCCTTCCGTTCGCCGTCGCCCTGCTCGCCGGCTGCCTCGCCACCGCCCACGCCACGCCGGGCGCGCCCGTGGTTTCGCCGGGGTCGTCCGCGCCCGCGGGCGCGATCGTCCCGCCCGCAACCGTCGGGCCGGCCGCCCAGGAGCCGCCGCTCAACCCCGGCAGCAGCGTCGTGCTGCGCGCGTTCCGCTCGGCGTCGCTCAAGCGCGACTGGTCGTACACGGTCTATCTGCCGCCCGGCTACAACCCGGAAGGCGCGCGCTATCCGGTCATGTATCTGCTGCACGGCAATGCCGGCAATGCGAACGACTGGATCACGCAGGGCCGGCTGCAGGCCACGGCCGACACGCTGATCGAGCGCCACGAGATCCCGCCCGTCGTGATCGTGATGCCGCAAGGCGGCACCGACTGGTACGTCGACCGCAAGGAGAAGATGCAGAGCGCGTTCCTGAACGACCTGTTGCCGGAAGTCGAAGCGCACTTCGCGGTGTCGAACCAGCGCGCGGGCCGCGCGATCGGCGGCGTGTCGATGGGCGGCTTCGGCGCGCTGCGTTTCTCGCTGCTCGAACCGGGCCTGTTCTGCGGCGCGATGCTGCTGAGCCCCGCGATCTACGCGAACGAGCCGCCGCTCAATTCCGCCGCGCGCTATGTCGGTGTGTTCGGCGACCGGCAGTTCGATCCGCGCGTGTGGCACGAGCTCAATTATCCGGCGCTGATGCGCGGCTATTTCGCGCGCAACTGGCGCGTGCCGATGTTCATCGCGGCCGGCGACGACGATCTGACGATCCAGGCCGAGTCGAGCGTGCTGTACACGCACCTGCGCCGCGCGCAGAATGCGGCCGAGTTGCGCATCGTCGACGGCGGGCATACGTGGGAGGTGTGGCGCGGGTTGCTCGGGCAGGGGTTGAAGTATGCGTTGGAGTGCGTGAAGTAACGGAGGCAGATACCTCTACCGCACCGGATCGTGCAGCGTATGCGTGCGCGCATCCGGCCGCGCGATGTCTCGACATCGAACCGGTCGAGCGCGATGCGGAACGGGTGGCCGACCACGCGTGAGCGCGATACGGGTGACCGGCCCGCACGGGACGCCGGAATTCCCGACGAACGACCGCACAATCGCCACACCAGTCGGTCACCCGACACGAGCGCCAATCGCACCGCGTCTTTCAGCTCAAAGCCACGTACCGCCCTGCCGCTCGTCCGGTTCATCGGCGAGCGCGTCGAAATCGTGAATCCAGTCCAGGTGATGCAGCACGCTGTCGCGCTCGCCGAGACGCGCATTGCGCGCCTGCGCGGCCGGCCCGTCGGGCAGATGCAGCACGTCGGCCGCTGAGATCGACGCGTACTGCACCTTGCGCGTGCGGCCGCGCCGCAGCCGCTCGTACGCTTCCTGCGCCTCGCGCCAGTTGCCGGGCCCGGCCTTCGCCAGTTGCGCGGCCAGCACCATCGCATCCTCGATCGACTGATTCGCGCCCTGACCGTGATGCGGCACGAGCGCGTGCGCGGCATCACCGATCAGCGTCACGCGCCCGCGGCTCCAGCGGCCGAGCGGCGGCCGGTGAAACAGCCCCCAGCGCTGGCTGATCGGCACCGCCGTGATCATCTGCACCACCGCCGGATGCCAGTCCCCGAACAGGCGCAGCTGCTCGCCCCCCTGCGCCGGCATGACCCAGTCGCGTGACGGCCACGGCGACGGATGACGCTCGACCAGCAGGAAGTTCTGGTCGCCGTTGTCGCCGATCGGATAGTGCAGCAGATGCCCGTGCGGCCCGACCCAGAACTGAATGGTCTCGGGATCGGGCAGCAGGTTCATCCGCTCGGCCGGCACCACGCCGCGAAAGCCCGAGCAACCCGAATACAGCACGTCGTCGTAGCCGAGCATCCAGCGCCGCGTGAGCGAACGCGCGCCGTCCGCGCCGATCACGAGATCGGCGTCGACGCGCTCGCCGTTCTCGAAGGTCAGCGTGACGCGATCCGGATGCTGCGCGAGGTCAACCAGCCGATGGCCGAGATGAATCTGCTCGACCCCGACCGCCTTCGACAGGATCGCCTGCAGGTCCGCGCGGTGCACGCCCCAGTACGAGCCGCCGAACTGCCGGCGATAGTCGGGCTCGCCGCGATGATGGCCGATCACTGCGCCGCTGCGCCCGTCGCGATAGACGAGACCCGGAATCTCCGCGCACACCGCATCGAAAGCCGGACGCAATCCCATCCGTTCGTAGAAGCGCGTCGCGTTGGCCGACAGCGCGACGGCCGCCCCCACCTCGCGCAGCACGTCGGTCTGCTCGTACAGCTGCGCGTCGATGCCCTGCTCGCGCAGCGCAAGCGCCAGTGTCAGGCCGCCGATGCCGGCACCGACGATCGCGATCCTCAAGTTCGTCTGCATGATGAAGGTGTCTCCGATATTCAAATGATGAGTGGTCGAGGCCACGGCGTGCATGACCTGCCGGCGCGCCGGTCGAATGCAGGCGCCGTGTCGGTATTTTCAGCAGCGCACTCTTATCCCGCAATAAAATGCCGGGAATCTTCTTCATCACTGAACGCAATGATGGGAGGCAACGCCGAACCATGGAGCTGAGCGAGATCGACCTCAACCTGCTGTTGCTGTTTCAGCGGCTGATGCAGGAACGGCGCGTGTCGACCGTCGCCGAGCAGATGAACATGAGCCAGCCGGGCGTCAGCAACGCGCTCGCGAAGCTGCGCCGCCGCCTCGGCGATCCGCTGTTCGTGCGCGGGCCAGGCGGCGTGGTCCCGACACCCTTCGCGTTGCGCCTGGCCGAACCGGTTGCGCAGGCGTTGTCGACGCTACATGCCGCGCTCAATCCGGAGACCGGTTTCGATCCGCTGCGCGCGTCGCGCACGATGACGATCGGCATGACCGATATCGGCGAAGTCGTGTTCCTGCCCGCGTTGCTCGAGCATCTGGCGCGCACGGCGCCGGGCATCGCGCTCAACACGGTGCGCAACACGAGCGTGAACCTCAGCGACGAAATGGCCGACGGCCGCGTCGACCTCGCGATCGGGCTGCTGCCGCAACTGCAGGGCGGGTTCTATCAACGCCGGCTGTTCGATCAGCGCTACGTGTGCCTGTTCCGGCGCGGGCATCCGCTCGAAGACGCGCCGCTGACGGTCGACGCATGGCGGGATGCCGAGCATCTGGTCGTGGTGTCGACCGGCACCGGTCACGGGCAGGTGGACGACTGGCTGAAGCGGCGCCGCGTGAAGCGCCGCGTGCGGCTGACGGTGCCGCATTTCATGAGCGTCGGCTATATCCTGCAGCGCACCGACCTGATCGCGACCGTGCCGGAACATCTTGCGCTGCAACTGGCCGCACCGTTTTCGCTTGGCTGGCGGGCGTTGCCGGTTACGCTGCCGGGCGCGCCGATTCACATGCTGTGGCATGCGCGCGTGAATCAGGACGAAGGCAACCGGTGGCTACGGGAGGTCGTGGTCAGCCTGTTCGCGGACACCGGAACGCGCGCGCGAAAGGCCGCGCCGGCCCGCAGAAAATAGCGGCGCGAGCGGCGCAACCCGCGGTGCGCGGTACGATGGCGCTTCACCCGGCGCACGATGTCGCCTCTTTTCCTCACCTCAACCCGCAGGGAATCAAGCCATGTCTGCCTCGAAGAAGTTCGCCGCCGTCACGGGCGCGGGATCCGGCATCGGTCGTGCCGCGGCCATCGCACTCGCGAACGCCGGCTTTACGGTCGCGCTGATCGGACGCAACGAAGCGTCGTTGCGTGAAACGAAGGAGACGATCGCCGCCGGGCATGGCGACGCACATGCGCTGCCGGCCGACGTCACCGACGAAGCGTCGGTCGAACAGGCGTTCTCGCGGATCGCGCACGAGTTCGGCCGGCTGGATGTCCTCTTCAACAACGCCGGCCGCAACGCGCCGGCCGTTCCGCTCGACGAATACGAACTCGACGTGTGGAACGACGTCGTCGCGACGAACCTGACGGGCGTCTTCCTGTGCGCGCGGGCAGCATGGCGCCTGATGAAGACGCAAACGCCGCAGGGTGGCCGGATCATCAACAACGGCTCGATCTCCGCCTATACGCCGCGCCCGAACACGATCGCGTATACGGCCACCAAGCATGCGGTGGCCGGCATCACCAAGTCGCTCGCGCTCGACGGCCGAGCGTACAACATCGCGTGCAGTCAGATCGACATCGGCAACGCGGCGACGTCGCTCACCGACCGGATGACGGACGGCGTGCTGCAGGCCGACGGACGCATGGCGCCCGAGGCTCGCATGGACGTCACGCACGTCGCGAACGCGGTCGTTCAGATGGCAAGCCTTCCTCTGGATACGAACATCCTGAACATGACGATCATGGCGACCACGATGCCGTTCGTCGGACGCGGATAAGTCGGGTCGCCGCGAGCCGTTTCGGCACGCCGGCCTCCGCAGCCCGCCCGCTTCCCGGCGCACCGGCGAAACGTAAAATCGTCCTTGACAAGTTGCGAGGCGCAACTAATATTGCTTGCGACTCGCAACTTTTCGCGGACTGCTCATGGACCTCATCGATATTCCGGCAAAGCCTCGCGACGCCACGATCCTCGAGCTGCGCGATTTTTCCCGCAAGCTGGTTCGCGAACTGGGTTTCATGCGCGCGACATTGGCCGATAGCGATCTGGCGCCCTCCGCGGTTCACGCCGTTCTTGAAATCGGAATGGCGCCCGGCATCAGCGCGAAAGATCTGGGCAGCATTCTGCGTCTGGACAAATCGAATACGAGCAGGCAGCTTTCCCGGCTCGAAACGGCCGGCTTCGTGACGCGCCGCATCTCGCCCGACGATGCGCGTGCGACCGAGTTGTACCTGACTGCCGACGGGCAAAAGCTTCGCAAGAAGATCGACCAGTTTGCGACGCGTCAGGTGTCGAATGCGTTACGCCGGATGGTGCCGGCGGACCAGCAAACCCTCGTCCGCGCGCTCGCGCTGTATAGCGATGCGCTCGCGCAAGACAACGGTGCCGAGGCACCACCCGCACCGAATCCGGGCGCCGGGCATCCGGGCGCCGGGCATCCGGACACCGGGCACATTGTCGACGGCTACCAACCCGGCTGTATCGGCGACATAGCAAGCCTTCACGCGCGGTTCTATTCGGAACACTGGGGATTTGGCGCCTTCTTCGAGAAAAAAGTGGCGACCGAGCTCGCGGAATTTGCCGGCACGCTGCCCGCCGAAGGCAAGGCTCTGTGGCTCCATGCCGAAAACGGCCGCGCGCTCGCCTCTGTCGCAATAGACGGGAACAAGGCCACGGGAATCGCACACCTGCGATGGTTCATCGTCGACGACGCATTACGCGGCGCCGGTATCGGGCGGCAACTGATGACGCGCGCGATGCAGTTCGTCGACGAGCAGCGGTTCGACGAGACCTACCTGTGGACGTTCAAGGGCCTGGATTCGGCACGTCACTTGTACGAATCGGTCGGCTTTACGCTGACCAGCGAATCGGAAGGTGCGCAATGGGGAACCCACGTCATCGAGCAGCGCTTCAGCCGGTGCGGGCCGGGTCGATAAGCGGATAAACCAATCAGCGTATAAACCGCCGCACGATTCATCGATCGTGATAGATCGCGAGCCAGACCGACGGTTCTTCCGGATGCGTCCACGCGACGCGATGCCGGCAATGCGGTTCGATCAGCACATGGTCGCCGGGGCGCATGTCGTGCAGCGTCGCGTCCGCTTCGAATTCGAGCACGGCCGCGCCTGACAGCAGCACGACCCATTCGGCCCGGGGATCGTCATACCAGAATCCGTCGGGACTCGCGTGCCCCATCGACACGATGCGCTCGACGTTCAGGCGCGGCCCCGCGACGAGTATGTCGATCCGTTCGTCGTCGCCGCGCGCCGCTTCGGTGCTGAACAGGTTGCCGGTTTGAAGTTGCATGGTTGGACCCTCTCGTCGCGCGCCGTTCGACTGCGGTTGACGTCAACTGTAGCGCGGCGGCCGCCGTTGCGGCGAACTCGTTTGCCTCCCCAGACGAGACGGCCATTCAGGCGGCAATGCTGCGATGCGTCACGGCGGCGGCTGAAACGCGGCGACCTTGTTGCGGCCCGTCGCCTTCGCGTAGTACAACGCCTCGTCGGCGGCCTTGATCACGCTGCCGGCCTCCACGTCGTCGTCGGGCGTCCAGCTCGCGAGACCGATACTGGCGGTCACATGCCCGTGTTCGCTGCCGGCGTGCTCGAGCGCCAGCTCGTCGATCGCCGCGCGAATTCGCTCGGCGATCTGGGCGGCGCCCGTCTCGGGCGTATCGGGGAGCAGCACGACGAATTCCTCCCCGCCGTAGCGGGCCGCGGTATCGGCGGGCCGGCGGATGTTCTCGCCGATGCAGCGCGCAACCGCGGCCAGTGCGTCGTCTCCCGCCTGATGGCCGTAGGTGTCGTTATAGGCCTTGAAGCGATCGACATCGACGAACAACAACGAGAAAACCGAGCGCGATCGCCGTGCGCGCCGCCATTCGCGATCCAGTACTTCGCCAAAGCTGCGGCGGTTGTTCAACCCGGTGAGACCGTCGGTGCGGGCGAGCAACACGAGTTCCGACTCGGCGCGCATCCGCCGCCGGAGTTGCGTGCCGAGCATGACGGACACCGCGATGAAGGCAGCGCCGAACGTCGCCACCAACCCACCGATCGTCGCGGCCCGGTGCCGCCACGCCGCATAAATGTCCTGCTCCGCTTCAGCGACCATGATCACCAGCGGCAGCTTCGGCAGGTGCCTGAAGTAGTAGAGCCGGCGCACTCCGTCGAGCGACGAGGTTTCCGAGAACACGCCTTCCCGCGCGGTCTGAAACCGCTTGAAGGTCGCGGCGTGGCTGATGTCTCGGCCGATCGTATGGACGTCGTACGGCTGACGCATCACCATGACGCCGTCGCTGCCGATCAGCGAGATCGAACCGTGCTGCCCCAGTGACAGGCCGGCAAACAGATTGTGGAAATACTCGAGGTTGACCGCAATGAGCACGATGCCGCCAAACGAGCCGTCCGGATTCGAGATTCGCCGCGTGAGCCCGATGCTGGGCGCCCCGCCACGCAGGCGCGACGTGAACGGGTCGCTGATAAAGAGTCCGGCATCCGGATTGTCACGATGGACGGTGAAGTATTTACGGTCGGCGAAATTGCCGCGGCGCGGCACGTCGTTGGCCGAATCCAGCACGATATTGCCGCCGGCATCGAGTACCAGCATCGAGCCGAGAAATTCCGCCGTCATCGCATTGTCGAACAGCACCGAGCGCCGCAGGCTCGGAGGCGCATTCATCACGTCGGAACGTTTGAGGCCGTTGATGACCGCCTGCAGCGAAAGGTCGTAGAGTTCGAAGTTGCGTTCGATGTCGCGTTCGGCGATGAGGCCGAGATTGCGGGAGGTTTCGCTCGCCCGCTCCCGCGCGTCGTTGCGGCTCTGGAACAGCTGCAGCACGCACAGACCCATCAGCGCGCAGGCGATCACGATACCGACCACGACGATGGTATGGGGAGCCGCCGACCTGGATTGCATGTGTCTCCTCGATGATCAAGCGTGTGCGCGGGCGCACCACATGATTACTTCATACTAAAAAAGGCGCAGCGGCATGGCAAGCGGGGGATGCACCGAGCACGGCGCGGCATCGGGGCGTCGGGACGTCGATAGCGGGTCGTTTCGCACCCGGGCGTCACACATCCGGATCCGGAATCCGGGCCGACTGAATCACGACCAGCGTATCGCCCGTCTCGATCCGGCACGGCGGATCCTCGTAGAACGAATGAATCTTCCCGCAGCGATCGAGCCCGACGACGATCGCGCCCGGCACGACGTTCGTCATGCAGCCGATCTCGTGCGGCAACGCCTCGCGCTCGACCAGCGTCGCCCGCCCGCGCGTCGACAGCATGTCGTTCACGAACGGCACGATGTAGCGGCTATGCACCGCATCCGCGAGCAGCAGCGCGCCGATCTTCGTCGACGACACGATCACGTCCGCGCCCGCCTGCCGCAACTGCCGTTGATACAGGTTCTCCTGGATCCGCACGACGATCTTCGTCTCGGGCGCGATGCTGCGCACCGACAGCGTCAGCAGGATCGCGGTCGGATCGTCGGTCACCGAGATGATCACGGCCTTCGCCGCCCGCACCTGCGCCTGCTGGAGCAGGTCTTCATGCGCGGGATCGCCGAGCAGCCCCGTCACGCCGAGCGCCGTCGCGGCCTCGAGCGCCTGCTGCTGCGCATCGATCACGATGATCGTCGACGGATCGACGCCGCTTTCGAGCAGCTCGCGCACGGCGATCGACCCCGACAGGCCGTAGCCGCACACGACGATGTGATCGGACAGCTGCTTCTGCAGGCGTTTCATGCGGAATTCCTCGATGACGCGCTGGATCACGAACTGATACGCCGTGCCCAGGAAGATGAACCAGATGCCGATACGGATCGGCACGATGAAGAACGCATCGATCAGACGCGCGCGCGCGGTGACCGGCACGATGTCGCCATAGCCGACCGTCGCGACCGTGACCATCGTGAAGTACACGAGATCGGCGACGTTCATCGGCGTGCTCTTGGTCGAATCGCGCAGGCCGTCGCGATCGAGATACAGCACGAGAAACGCGAGCATGCACAGCGCCACGACCGCGCCGAGACGGAACAGCAGCGTGTGGTGCGGTGACGTCGCGGGGCGCGTGAACAGCGTGCGTGCGCGCGGCGCCCGCCACGGATCACGGGTACGACGCAGGCGTGAGCGCAACGGGCGACGTTTGGCGGAAGGCGTTGCCAACGGGGGATTCTCCTGAAGGATGCGGGCTCGATTCTACGACGGGAACACGCGGGCGCGTCCGTAAGCGGCCCTCCGCTACCGGCCCTCCGCTACCGCCCCTCCGCAACGACCGCTACAGCATGCTGCGCGGCCGGACCATCGTTCCGTCGACGAAACGCCGGGCACGGAACGCAGACAGATCGAGCGACGGCTCACCCGTATCGACCCATTCGGCCAGCAGCCGCCCGACGATCGGTCCCATCGCGAAGCCGTGCCCGCAGAAGCCGGTGGCGATCGCGAGCCCCGACGGCGTGCCCGGCGCGTCGATCACGGGAATCCCGTCGGGCAGCACGTCGATCAGGCCGCCCCATGCCTCGACGATCTGCGCGTCCTTCAGCGCGGGAAAGATCGCCTTGAGCTTCGCGAGCGCGCGCGGCGCATGCGCGCGATTCGGCTGCGGCTGCGGATCGCGCGGCTCGATCGGCCCGGCCGCGCCGCCGATGCGCGCGCAGGCATCGCGCCACGCCGCCGCATTCAGATGCAGCCGGAATTTCTCGCGCTGCGACCAGAACTGCGGCCAGAACAGGCTCAAGCCGCGCAGATGGCCGAGCGTCAGGTCGACGTCGACCTGCATGTCGTCGGCGAGATTGATCGTGCCGTTCCTGCGTTGCCGAATGCCGAGGCCGTGGCCCCAGATCGTCGACGCGGACACGTCGGGCAACACGTTGGTACGCATGCAGGTACCGCGCACGGCCTGCTGCGGCAGCCGGATGCCGACGCCGTCGAGCAGTCGGAAGCTGGTCGCGCCGGCCGCGCAGATCACGCGCCGGGTGCGGATCGTGCCGCGCTCGGTCACGACGCCGACGACCGCGCCGCCGGCCGTCTCGATCGCCGTCACGCCGCAGCCTTCGAAGAAGCGCGCGCCGGCTTCGGCCGCGCGCGCCGCGAACGCGGCGGCCACGCGACGCGGCTCGGCCTGCCCGTCGGTCGCGGTATAGAGCCCGCCGAGCGTGCGCGCCTGCGTCGACAGGCCGCGCACGCGCTCGTCGATTTCCGTGCGCGTGAGCGTGCGCGTGTCGAGCCCGTGCTCGCGCGCGACGGCGAGCCACGCCTGGAACGACGCCCAGTCGTCGTCGTTGTCCGCCATGTAGAGGCAACCGCCCTGCCGCCACTCGAGGTCGAAGCCGAGCGCCTGCTCGAGCCCTTCCCAGATCCGCATGCCGGCCATCATCAGCGGCACTTCGGCCGACTCGCGGCCCTGCTGCCGCACGAAGCCCCACGCGCGAGTCGATTGCTGGCCGGCGATGCGCGACTTGTCGAGCACCACGGCCTTCAGGCCGCGCAGGCCGAGGTAGTACGCGGCCGCGCAGCCCATGATGCCGGCGCCGGCGATCACGATGTCGGCTTCGGCCGGAAACGCCGTGTCGGCGTGCGTCAATGCATCGTGCAGCGGATAAGTTGTCGTCATTGTTCTCTGTTGGCGTCGATCCATCCGGCGCATCCATCGACGTTCGCGATGGCGGGCACCGGATCAGGCTGTCGGGTTCCGGAAGGTGGTGGCTGGCGAACGCGCGGGAAGGCCGGTGAGCGGTTCAACCCGCCGGCCGCGGCCCGGCTGCCCGTCTTTGTCGCCGCTCGGCCGTCCCCATTTTTTCGCCTTGACGGCGCTATGTTACCGCGCGATAAACTGTATATCCATACAGTATCGCTGCAACCGAAATGATCCTCCCCCCATTCGATCCCCCGAAGCTGAACGATCTTACCGGGTGGTGGACGAAGTGCACCTATGCAGACGTGCAGCGCCTGATACTCGAAGTGCAGCATCTTCGCCTGACGCTGTGGGAACTGAAGGCTCATGTCGCGGACGCATCGCGCCGGATCCGCGTGCTCGACCCGGGCATGCTCGCGCATGGCTCCGCGCTGCGGCGGCTGACTTACCTGCTCGAAAACGAAATCGCGCGCGCGAATCCGATCGGTCGCTCGCGTGACATGTATGCGCCGTTTTCAGACGAGTGGCGCGCCCGCGAAGCACTGCGCTGCGTATTGCGCGCCGAGCCCGAGCCCGCGGCAGCGGGCACGCTCCCACGCCCGATTCCGGAATTTCAGCGCGTCACGTGGGCCGAGCTTCGCGATCGCTGGCGTCACCTGAGCGACAAGCAATCGAGCCGTCAGAACATCGAGCAACGCATGGTGCTCGAGATCGCGCGTCAGCGATCCGTGATTCTCGCGCGAGCGAGGAAACTGGTGGATGCCGCGATCGCCGAAGCGGGGGCGGAAGGAAAGCAGTTGTTCGCGCTCGATCAACTCCAGCGGCTGCTTTCCGTGGAGCGGGAGGACGGCGAGCCGTTCATGTATATGCCGGCGTAAGGCGATTGCATTCGGCCGCAATGGATCAATGAGCGCAATGCGCATCTCATTAGTACTTCACAACATAAAAGATCCGCTGCTCGCCATGTAATCAAGGCCCTTACGTCATTGCCGTCACGAGACGCCGGCCGCAACGTATCGACGATCGCCGACTGCGAATCCAAGCGCGGTCACCGCGTATCGGCTCGCGGACGAAATGCTGAAGGCGCGATAAGCGAGGCTACGTGCGCACGATCGCGCTCGCGCGCAGCAGCCCGTTGCAAATCGCAACCCGAGATCGATACGGAAGGTCGAAATGCGCGGCTCGCGTCGGGGCAGCCCCGCCCCACCGGCATCGGTGTAATCAGTGTGAATAGCGCATTCGTGCGCGCGCCGCGCGATCGAACGGCTGCAGCCGAGCAAGCTGCTCGAGCGACATCGCGACGACTTCCAGCATATGCCGGGCGATTTCGTCGTCCGCCATACCGGCTTTGATGTACTGTTCGATGCTCATCGTGCGGGGCGGATGGCTGCCCGCTTCGCCATCGACGATGTCGATCCTGGCGGTACGACGCTCCAGCGACAACATGACCCGCACAGTTTTACCGTGAACGACGGTCTGCATGCACAACGTGCTCATTCGCAGTCTCCCATTGCGTTGCCGTCAATCGATCGTCAAACGATACCTCACATTGTGGGGAATGAATCTCCAAACTTCCCCGAATATTGACAACCGTCAGAGATGAATCGAAGACGGTCACGCGCCGCCATCCGCGAACGGCGCGCGTCGTCCACGCCGCGCAATCGGTGGCGTCCGTCGTGGTTTCGCTGTGAATGGGGCCGCCCGCGTGGGGGCCGCGGAACTCAACGCGCAGGCACGCGCCGGTCAGGTCGACGCCCGTCTTGCACGGGCAAATGTCGCGCTACGCGTAGCGGCTCAGCCATTCTTCGGAGAATTTTTTCGCATAGGCGACGGCTTCGGCTTCGGTATCGAATTCGCCCAGCTTGCGGAAGGCCGCCTCGCGGCTGAAACCCAGCTTCGTGACCTCGACCTGGGCGGCGTACTTGCCGTCCTCCGTCACGCGCGGGTCGCAGTTCATCTCGTACCCGCGCATCACAAACTTCTTCTGCATCGCATCAACGTTTTTTTTGAGACGGCGAGATCGTAGCATGGCGCCCCGCCGCGTTCATGCTCGCTCGCGAAGGTAGCCGCGGCGGTTCATTAGACTAAACCATCAAACGATCCGCGTATAAGATGCGGTTCCGCCCGACCGCGTGACGCGCCAAGTGATGTAAATATTTGTCGACGGAAAGCGGCCCGATGCCGCGCTCCGGACCGCGAAACGCCCTGCGCTGGTGCATCCCGCCGGCCGCATCGTAAGATTAGGCGCCGCCCTGCGAGGAATCGTGTCCCGGCACCGCGCGATCCGCGCCCGACGGTTGCGAACGGGCCAGCGCCGCGCGATGGAAGCCGGCGGGCCGCCGTAACGTCGTGACACACCTTTCACACAAACGCACCTTTCGCGACATGGAATGGCCGTCGTTTTGCGGTAAAGTTATCTTTTCCGCGCGTGGCCGGTCGGCTCGCCACTGGACGTCGTCAAGACTGTCCGCCGAGACTGCCGCAAGGCGTCGTTCTGAACGTCACGATCCGTTCCCGTAGCATGACCACTGAAGCAATCACCACGGATTCCCTCGCGGTTGCCGAGCGCGTGCGCGAGCTAATGACCCGCAACGGCATCGGCAAGCGCCAGCAGACCACCGAGCTGTGCCGCATTCTCGACCTGAGCTTTTCGCAAGGTCACCGAAAGTTGCGCGGCAGCAGCCCCTGGACGCTCGCGCAAATCAAGAAAGTCGCCGAAGCCTACGGCGAGCCCGCCGCACAACTGTTCGGCGCGCAAACGCTCGACCCCGGCATGGTCGGCGCCTATTCGCAGGAGGCCGTACTTTACGCCGGCGTCGCCGAAATTCCGTGCACCGCATGGATCGGTGCGCCGCTCGAAGCCGGCGCGCGCCCCGAGTTCGTCGCCTATGAACAGAACGGCCGCTGGCGCGTGCTGCGCCACACGGGCGTGCTGTACCAGAACGCCTACGACGTGCACAAGATCGAGATCTATCCGCGCCGCGCGGAGAGCGACAAGCTCGTCGTCGCGGTGATCGATCCCGATCGCGTCAGCGCGACCGAGCTGTGCCGCTATCTCGAACGGCAGGGTTTCGCGACGGCCGCGTTCGACGGCCTCGCGCCGTTCGTCGATGCGCTGCAGGGCCAGGCGTTCGACGCGGTCGTCACCGAATGGCTCTTCGACGGCAGCACGGCGGCCACCGCGATCAAGGCGGTGCGCACGTCCGACAATCCGGGCGCGCCGATCTTCGTGCTGACGGGCGATCTGCTCACGGGCCGCGCGAGCGAAGCGGACATCAGCGAAGTGATCCGCGCGTTCGACGTCGTCTGCTACGAAAAACCCGCGCGCATGGCGATCCTCAGCGCCGATCTCGCAAAACGGCTCGCACGCGGGTAACGCCCGCCGGCCGCGCCGCCCGCCTTCGCATGGCCGGCGCCCGCGCGGCGCAGCGGTCGCGAACAGGTTCCTCAGTACAATAGCCGGACCCTGTTCACGACCGGCATCCGCCGCCCCTCCATGGCCCGCCTCATTCCCGACGACTGGAAAAGCCTCGCCGCCACCGGCGCGGCCGAACGCGAGCGCGAGACGCTTGCCGCCCTCGAACATGCGCTGCCGGACACCTACACCGTCTATCACGGCGTGCACTGGACGCGTGCCGATCAAGGCTTTTCGGTGTTCGGCGAAGCGGCGTTCGTCGTCGTGAGCCCGGCCGGGCGCGTGCTGCTGATCGAACAGAAGGCCGGCTTCCTGCGCGAAACACCGAAGGGGCTCGTGAAGGTCTACCTGCAGAAGGAGCGCAACGTCCCGATCCAGCTCGCGCGCACGCAGGAGACGCTGCACCGGCGGCTGACCGCCGCGCTCGGTGCGGGCGTCTACGGCGTCGAGGCGCTGCTGTACTGCCCCGACTACTCGATCCGGGAGACGGCAATTGCCGGCGTCGCGGCCGACCGCATCGTCGACGCGTCGCGCAAGACGCAGCTCGCGCAGGTGATCCTGCAGATCCTGCCCGAGCACGACGAAGCGTTGCCGAACGCGGCGAAGCTGCATCATTTCCTCGCGGACGAGCTGGCGCTCACGCCTGACACGAGTGCGCTCGTCGGGCAGGCCGGCACGCTCGTCACGCGGCTGTCGGGCGGGCTCGCCGAATGGGCGCGGCAGCTCGAGTTCACGCCGTTCCGCTTGCGCGTGACGGGCACCGCGGGTTCGGGCAAGACGCAGCTCGCGGTGCAGGCGATGCGCGACGCGGTCGCGGCCGGCAAGCGCGTGCTCTACGTCTGTTTCAACCGGCCGCTCGCCGACTACATCGCACGCGTCGCGCCGCCCGGCGCGAAGATCGCGAACTACCATCAGCTGTGCGACTGGGTGGCGCGCGACGGCGGCTATACGCCCGACTTCGACGTGCCGGGTGCATTCGAACGGCTCGAGGCGCGCTTTGCGGAAGCGCCGATTCCGGAACGCTGGCGCTGCGACGTGCTGATCGTCGATGAAGGCCAGGATTTCCACGCGCCGTGGGCGACGGCGCTCGAGCGCCTGCTCGCGCCGGACGGGGCCTGGTGGTGGCTGGAAGACCCGCTGCAGAACCTTTATTTGCGCGAGCCCGTCGCGCTGCCCGGCTGGGTCACGCTGAAGGCGCTGACCAACTACCGCAGCCCGCGCGACCTGCTCGAGTTCGTGCGCGACATCGTCGGCCGCGTCGAGCCGCTCGCGCTGGAACTGCGCTCGGGCAGCCCGTTCGACGGTTCCGATCCGTCGGTGTCGTCATACGGTGAAGACGGCGCATCGGGCGACTCGCTCGCCGAAGCCTGCATCGACGCGACCAAGCGCGCGATCACCCACGCGCTGTCGCTCGGTTTTCGCAAGCAGGACATCGCGGTGTTGTCCTATCGCGGCCGCGAAAGCTCGGTGCTCGCGCAGCTCGACCAGCTCGGCCCACACCGCATCAAGCGCTTCACCGGCAAGTACGATCTGTTCGGCAACCCTGAATATCGCGAAGGCGACGTGTTGCTCGATTCGATCTACCGCTTCAAGGGGCAATCCGCACCGTGCGTGATCCTCACCGAGATCGACTTCGACACGCTGGATGCGCGCGCGGCCCGCAAGCTGTTCGTCGGCGCGACGCGCGCGACGATGAAGCTGCTGCTCGTCGCGTCGGCGCGCTCGGCCGCGCAGCTCACGAGCGGTTGATGCCGCGGCACGGCGCGCCCGGCATGACGGCGATCTCGGTCGCGATGCCTGTTGCAACAGTTGGGAACATTTCGTTCTGTCCGGCCCCCTTGAGCCTGTGAAGTATGTCGTTGATGGCGCAACCGGCAGCCGCGATGCTGCCCCCTTGCACTGCCCACTCCGCCATCACTCATGCCACTCGAAACGCCCCCACCGCCCGCCGCAACCCGTCGGCCTGCTCCTCGAGCGACGCAGCCGCTGCCGCCGCCTGCTCGACCAGCGCCGCGTTCTGCTGCGACACCTGATCCATCTGCGACACCGCGCGGTTCACCTGCTCGATCCCGTCACGCTGCTCGTTCGACGCAGCCGCGATCTCGGTCATGATGCCCGTCACGCGGCCGATCGCCTGCTGGATGTCCTGCATCGTCGCGCCAGCCACGCCGACCAGCCGCGAACCCGTCGCGACACGCTCGACCGACTCGCCGATCAGCGTGCGGATTTCCTTCGCGGCGGAGGCCGAGCGCTGCGCGAGCGTGCGCACTTCGCCCGCGACCACCGCGAACCCACGGCCCTGCTCGCCCGCGCGCGCGGCTTCGACCGCCGCATTCAGCGCGAGGATGTTGGTCTGGAACGCGATGCCCTCGATCGTGCCGATGATGTCGGCCACCTTCTGCGAACTCTGGTCGATCTCGTTCATCGTGCCGATCACTTCGCCGACGACGGTCGCACCGCGCGTCGCGATCTCGCTCGCGCTGTCCGCGCAGGCCTGCGCCTCGACCGCGTGATCGGCGTTCTGCTTCACGGTCGCCGTCAGCTGTTCCATGCTCGCGGCCGTCTCCTGCAGCGCGGATGCCTGCTCCTCGGTGCGCTGCGACAGGTCGGTGTTGCCGGCCGCGATCTGGTGCGTCGCGGTCGAGATCGCTTCGGAACCCTGGCTGACCTGGCGCACCGTATCGGCGAGGCTGCGTTGCATGCCCGTCACACCCTTGACCAGTTCGGCCATCTCGTCGCGCGACGACCAGCGCACTTCCGACGTCAGGTCGCCTTCCGACAGGCGGCGGAAATGCGACAGCAGCCGGTTCACCGGTTGCGTGATCGCGAAATGCAGGCCGACCGCGCAGCCGAAACACGCGGCGAGACCGAACGCAATGCCGGCGAGCGCGCCCGCGCGCATCCAGCCGTAATAGGTCTGGGCCGTGTCGTAGACCTCCTTGCCGCGTGCAGCCTGGTACGCGTCGAGCGCATCGGTCGCCTGCGTGAGCGCCACCGACAGCGGCGGCGCGACCGTCATCAGCAGCCGGTCGGCGTCGTCGCGACGTCCCTCGCGGATCGCGTCCATCAGCGGCTTCAACGCCTGCCCGATCAGCGCCTGGCGCGCGGCGTCGAGGCGGGTCGCGAGCGGGCCTTCGTCGCCGTCGTGCGGCATGCCCGCGTAGGTGCGCCACGCGGCGTCGGCCTTCGCGAGATAGCTGTCGGCCTTCTTGACGAGATCCGGCACGTCCGGCGCCTCCGGATGCAGCAGCGCGCGGTCGAGCGTGGTACGCACGATCGTCAGGTTCAGGCTCGCGGCGGACAGCGCGGTCTTCGCGGCCAGTTGGCGCGTATAGGCCTCGTCGAGCGCACGGTTCGAGCTCTGCATGCCGGTGAGGCCGATCAGGCCCGACACGACGAGCAGCACGGCGACGAGACCGAGCGTGGAAAAAATCCGCGTACGGATCGAGAAACGGGAAAACAGGGCGTTCAGGTTCATGACGGCACGTGAGCGATGAAAGGTGCCGCGCCATTCGGCGCGCGGCACTCTGGATTACGGTTTGCCTGCAAAAAACTTGAGTCCGGCCCTCTTTCGGGCTGATCGCGATCAAATTTCCGCCCCGCAATCTTCTGTTACCGGTGCAACAAATCGAGCCGGGGCAGAAATTGACCAGTCAATCAATTGTCTCTATATTTCGGTCAATTCCCTGCCATGGCAGATAGCTCCATGAGAACCGATACTCTCCTTGCTCCGCCGGCCGCCGAAGCGGCCCGCCGCGACACGCCGACCGGGCTGGTGATCGCCGCGCTGCTGCTCGTCATGCTGCTGTCCGCGCTGGACCAGACGATCGTGTCGACCGCGCTGCCGACGATCGTCGGCGAGCTCGGCGGCCTCGATCAGCTGTCGTGGGTCGTCACCGCGTACCTGCTGTCGTCGACGGTCGTGCTGCCGCTGTACGGCAAGCTCGGCGACCTGTACGGCCGCAAGATCGTGCTGCAGGCCGCGATCGTGCTGTTTCTCGCCGGCTCCGCGCTGTGCGGCATCGCGCAGGACATGACGCAGCTGCCGCTGCGCGGTAAAGACTGAACGGGAACGCCCGATCCCGACTTCCTTTCAACCCGGAATCCTCATACGATACTGCCGCAACCAAAGAATTGAGGCATCGGGGACCATGGATCTGAGCGAAGCTGAACGCAATGCGCTGCATGCGAACGATGACACCGACAAGCGACCTCTCCCTTCCCCACTTGCCGCTGACCGGATCAGAAAGAAATGGGCGTGGGCTTTCAGGATCACATGGCTTGCCCTGATCGGTGCTGTTTACATCATCGGCTATCTCTATCGAACCGTTTATTTCGCCCTCTTTCACTTTGATGCCGAGGCATTCCCAATCGCGACCCCCGAGTATTTTATCCGCGGTGGATATGCGATTTACCTCGCAGCGAGCGCGTTTCTGAATATCGAGGGGCACGGCGTGTGGGCAATTATCGGGGTAACGTTCATTATTGCCGTCTCGATAGGCGGTTATCTCGCAGCGATTTCGTTCGTAGTCGAATGGATTTCGCTGCTGATTCCGAAGGGCAAGGCAATCAACAGAGCTGCGGATCAAATCAAACGCACGTTGAACGAGAAATTCCGAAAGAAATGGCCGGTCAAACTCGGCATAAGCGGAGTAATGGCGGTCATTGTCGGCGCCTATTTTTTTGTCGCAATTTGCCTGATCGCCGTATTCGTGTATGCAATCCCGAGTGCCATTGCGGAAGCGGCGGCAAGGCGGGAATACCATAGGGCGCTGACCGGCTTCGGAAACGGTTGCAAGGATCCGCAAGCGCGATACTTCTGCTTTGCGGTTCAGGACAGCACCGGCACAACCCTGGCACGAGGCTTCGTGATTGCCGCCGCTCCCGAATACGTTGCACTCAGCGACGATGGTCGAACGCGTGTGGTATCGCTTCAAGGGCGCCAGTTGGTACAACTGGACATGCCGCTGAAAGAGTAACCGTCCGCCGTATGTCGCGCTCGGCCGTCACGGCACCAGCACCACCGCGCCCGTCGTCTGCCGCGACTCCAGCAACCGATGCGCGTCGGCCGCCCGTTCTAGCGGCAGCCGCGCGCCGATCTCCACGTGCATCCCGTCCGCGAGCCGCTCGAGCGTCGCGCGCGCCGCTTCCCGATACCCCGCGACGTCACGCGCGATGAAGCCGAGCACGCTCGGCCGCGCCAGCGCGATCGAGCGGGCCGGGCCGAGTTCGTCGAGATCGATCGTCTGCCGCGCGCCGATCGCGGCAACCTGCCCGATGCTCGCGACCATCCCGAACGGCCGGACCGCGCCGAGCGTACGCGTCAGCACGTCGCCGCCGATCCCGTCGATCGCATAGTCGACGCCCGCGCCGCCGCCGAACGCGCGGGCCGCCGCGACGAAGTCCTCCTCGCGATAGTCGACCACCGCTTCCGCCCCATGCGCATGCACCAGCGCGGCCTTCGCGGCCGAGCCGACCGTCCCGATCACACGCGCGCCGAGCGCGCGGGCCCACTGCGTCGCCAGCAGCCCGACGCCGCCGGCCGCCGCATGCACGAGCACGGTGTCGCCGACGCCGACCTGCCGGACGCGATGCAGCAGCATGTAGACGGTGATCCCTTTCAGCAGCCCGGCCGCGGCCGCGTCGTCGCTCACGCCGTCGGGCACGGGCACCACCCGCTCGGCGGGCAGCGTGCGCACGCTCGCATAGCTGCCGGTCGGCAGCCCCGCATACGCGACACGCTGGCCCGGAACGAGTGCCGTCACGCCGGGGCCGACCGCGTCGATTACGCCGGCCGCCTCGACACCGAGCGCGTCCGGCAGCGCCGGCAACGGATGCGCGCCGGTCCTGAAATAGATGTCGACGAAATTCACGCCGACGGCGGTCTGGCGAATCCGCACCTCGCCGGCGCCGGGCGGCCCGACGCGCGCATCGACGCGGCGCAGGACCCCGGCGTCGCCGTAGCGGTCGATTCCGATCCGGATGGCGTTGGCAATTTGGGTCATGACGTTTCTCGCTATCGAATGAAGTGACACGATCATCCCATCGTGCATAATCGAGCGGAATTCCCGTTACGCGCTCATCTACTGTGCAAAATTCGACCGATCGACCTCCTGCGAGCGCGCCCGTATTGCCGACGAGTTGGGACGACATCCGCTATTTTCTTGCGGTGATGCGCGGCGGCAGCCTCTCGGCTGCCGCGCGGGCACTGCAGGTCCAGCATTCGACTGTCGCGCGGCGCATCGACGCGCTGGAATCCGCGCTCGGCATCCGGCTGTTCGACCGGCTACCGCGCGGCTGGCCGCCGACCGACGAAGGGCTGCACCTCGCCGATCACGCCGCGCGTATCGAAGCCGACACGCATGCATTCGCGCGCGCCGCCCAGGGCGCCGCGGCGCTGGACGGCGTGGTGCGCGTATCGGCGTCGCCGGTGTTCGCCAGCCATTTCCTCGCGCCGCGCCTTGCACGTGCGCAGCGCGCGTGGCCGGCGTTGAGGATCGATCTGATGGGCGAGATGCATGCGGCGAACCTGTACGCGCGCGAAGCCGATCTTGCGGTACGGCTGTCGCGGCCGAGCGAACCGGGGCTCGCCGCGCGCCGGCTCGGCACGATGCGCTTCGCGCTGTGCGCGTCGCCGGAATGGGCGGACGCGCCGTCCGACACCTGGCCGTTCGTCGGCTACGACGACGCGCTCGCGCAGACGCCGCAGCAGCAATGGCTCGATCGCTTCGCGGCCGGGCGCCGCTTTGCGTTCGTCGCCAACGATCTCGCCGCGCAGCATCGGGCCTGCGCAGCCGGGGCCGGTGTCGCGCTGCTTCCGAGGTTTCTCGTCGACGATCCGGCCGCGCACGCCGGTGCGCCGCTCGTCGAACTTACGGCCGCGCCGCGCTGCGACATCGAACGCGAGATCTGGCTCGTCGTCCATCCGGACGTGCGCCGATCGCCGCGCGTGCAGCGCGTCGCGGACGCGATCGCCGACGCGGTGCGGGCGGCGGACGGGCGGCTCTGACGCCGCGCCCTGCCGCTCAGGACTGCCGTACGGGCGACGCCTGCCGTTCGCCGGCCGAAGCCGAAAGACCGTGATGCGAGGCCGAGCGGCGATGATCGATCAGGCCGACCGCGACGGCCGCCACGAGGGCGGGCAGTCCGATCGCCATGAAGTTCCTTTCCAGCGGCAAATCGATGCCCACCAGTGCACCGATGACGATCGGTGCCAGGATCGCGCCGCTGCGTCCCACGCCCAGCGTCCAGCCGATGCCGGTCGAGCGGATCGCCATCGGATAGAACTGCCCTGCATACGCGCAGTTGACAATCTGGGTGCCGATGGTCGACGCGCCCGCGAGGCCGACCAGTACGAACAGGAGCGCGGTCGGCATCCTGTAGCCGAGCAGCGTGATCGACACCGCGGCGAGCAGATACATCGACACGAGCACCGTCTTGATCGGAAAGCGATCGGCCAGCCAGCCGCCACCGACCGCGCCAATCATCGCGCCGGCATTCAGCACCAGCACGAAGGTCAGCGCGGAGCCGAGGGTGTAGCCGGCGCCCGCCATCAGCCGGGTCAGCCACGAGCTGAGCGCATACACCATGAACAGGCACATGAAGCAGGCGATCCAGAACATGACCGTGCTGAATCCGCGACCGTCGTCGAACAGCCGACGAACCGGCGCGCCGCCCGCCTTGTCCTCTCGCGGGACGACATAACAGTCGCCCGGTTGAGGCCGGTACGTCGGATCGAGCCGGCGTGCGATGCGCGCGAGCTCGTCCGTCCTGCCGCGCCTGATCAGGAACGGCAGCGATTCCGGCATCCATTTCACCAGCAGCGGGACGAGCAGCACGGGCGCACCCGCGGCGGCGAACACGGACTGCCATCCGTACGCCTCGATCATCCCCTTGCCCATCACGGCCGCCAGCATGCCGCCGACCGAATAGCCGCTGAACATGAGCGTCACCAGCGTGCTGCGCATGCGCCGCGGCGCGTATTCGGTCATGTGGGCGATCACGTTCGGCATCACGCCGCCGATGCCGATGCCCGCCAGGAAGCGGGAAGCTGCGAACAGCACGGGCGACGATGCCAGCCCGGCCGCCGCGGTAAAGACGCTGAACAGCGTCAGGCAGGCCGCGATGGCCCAGCGGCGCCCGATCCGCTCGGCGACGGTCCCGAATACGATGTTGCCGAACATCATGCCGAACAACGCCGAGCTGACCATGAAGCCCGCCTGCGCCGGGTTGATGTCCATCTCCTTCATGATCGCCGGCAGCGCGATGCCGGCCACCGCCAGGTCGTAACCGTCGAACACGATGATCAGCGCGCACCAGAACAGTACGACGCCGTGCAGCGTGCCTAGCCGCGCATCGTCGGAGAGCGCCTGCAGGTTGATTTGACGCATGGGACTTCCTTTTTCCAATGGGAATTCGGGCCCGGCGGAAGCCTCCGCGTCGCACACGTTCGAATCAATACGATCGCCCAGCCAATGGATTTATAGCTGTCCGAAATATCGTCGTACGGTACGCCGCTTCCGTCCGGATGCCGGCGCAGTGTAGGAAGCCACAATGATTCTCACTATCCGGAATTTGCAGCCGGCCACGCGAACTCGATCCGTTTTTTCCGCATGCCGTCCGCTATCCGGATTTTTCCCCGCGAAGAACGGGACTATCCGATTCTTGCAAAACTTTCGACAAGCCTGGCAAAGCTCAATATCATCCGCTCAGGATATCTCGCTCACAAGAGAAACCGATGTGGCACGACGCGCATCCGCAGCCGGCCGGGTGCGCTGCACGGATACCGCCACACAGGAGACGCCCCATGCCCCTCACCCCGAATGCGGAAGTGCTGTCCGTGCTGTATCGGAATTGCCTGTTCCGATCCGGATTGCGCACGGATGCGCACGATCACGTCTCCATGGAACTGGCCGAGCATGCGCTGCGCTGGAAGCAGGGCGTGCCCGATGCAGCGCTGTTCAAGGGGCAACTGAATCAGCTGACCGTCTACGCGCTGCAGTACGGCGCCGAGGTCGAGGTTGCCCCCCGCCCGTTCGACGGCTTTTCGCTCGTCCACACGTCGCTCGCGGGCGGCGCCGAAATCGAGTGCGACGGGCACGTGATGGGCGTGTCCGCGGGGCGCACCGCCGTGCTGGCGCCGACGTCGCGGATTCGCCTGCGCTGGCGGTCCGGCACGCGGCAACTCATCGTCAAGGTGCCCGATTCGCTGATGCGCGCAGTCGGCGACCGTCCACCCGACGACGCGGCGCCCGGCCTCGCGCCGGGATTCCTGTTGCCGACGGCGCTGGCGTCCCAATGGGACCTGATCGCGCAGTCGCTGCTCAACGTGCTCGCCGTTGCCGACGACGGCAGCATCCGGACCGAATGGCGCGACCACTTCGAACGAAGCCTCGCGCTCTTCCTGCTCGTGCATTGCCCGCCGTCGCCCGCCGCTGCGCAGGCCAACGGAGCGCCGTCGGCGCGCGGTGCGCCGGCGGAGTCCGGATCGCGCGGCGGCATCCGGCAAATGGATGCGCTGCACGAATTCATCCACGCGCGGCTTTGCGCGCCGATCTCGCTCGAAGACCTCGCCAAGGCGGCCGGCGTCAGCCTGCGGTCGTTGAACGTGCTGTGCCGGCGCTACCACGGCGCGACCCCGATGGAACTGCTGCGCAACATCCGGCTGGACGCCGCGCGCGCGCAGTTGCTGACCGACCAGACGGCCAGCATCACCGATACGGCGCTGACGTTCGGCTTCGGGCACCTCGGCCGTTTTTCCGCGTACTACTTCGCCCGCTTCAAGGAGTTGCCACGCGACACGCAGAAGGCGCGCACGGCGAACTGAACGCCGCGCCGCCGGCCGCGCGGCGGCCGCTTTACGGATCAGGCGATCGCCCGCATAGTAGCGGCTTCCCCGCATCGCCCCCTGTCGCCCCACCACCATGTCCGCCACGCCAGCCGCCTGCGTCATCCGCGATTCGACCGACGCCGATCTCGCCGCCATTCACGCGATCTATGCGCACCACGTGCGCCACAGCGTCGCGTCGTTCGAGGAGACGCCGCCCGACGTCGGCGAACTGCGCGGGCGCCGCGACGCGGTGCTGCGTCACGGGCTGCCCTATCTCGTCGCGGAATGCGACGGCCACATCGCCGGCTACGCGTATGCGACGCCGTATCGCACGCGCAGCGCATACCGCCACACCATCGAGGACTCGATCTACATCGACGACGCACAGCGCGGCCGCGGCATCGGCCGCGCGCTGCTCGCGACGCTGATCGCGCGGTGCGAGACCGGCCCGTGGCGGCAGATGATCGCGGTGATCGCCGACGGCGGCACCGGCGGCTCGACGTCGCTGCACCGCGCATTTGGTTTCGAGCCGGCGGGCGTGCTGAAGGCGGTCGGTTTCAAGCACGGCCGCTGGATCGATACCGCGCTGATGCAGCGCGCGCTCGGCGACGGCGCACGCACGCTCCCCGCCTCGCCCGAGCCTGTCGCGTCGCGCTAGAATGGCCGCATGTCAAAACAGACTCCCACCATGCCGGACGAGGCCGCCGCGAATTCCCGCAACGAGTACACGGTCGACGAGCTCGCGCGCGTGTCCGACACGACCGTGCGCAACGTTCGTGCGTACCAGGATCGCGGGCTGCTCGCGCCGCCCGAGAAGCGCGGGCGCGTCGGCATCTACGACGACACGCACGTCGCCCGCCTGAAGCTGATCAACCATCTGCTCGCACGCGGCTACACGCTGGCGAACATCCAGGACCTGATCAAGGCGATCGACGAAGGTCACGACCTGCGCTCGATCCTCGGCCTGGAAAACGCGATCGGCGGCCGCTGGTCGCACGAACTGCCGAAAACCTATTCGCTCGCCACCCTCGCGCAGATGTTCGGCCCGCAGACGGCGTCGCAACTGTCGCGCGTGACCGAACTCGGGTTGCTCGAACGGCACGGCCTGTCGTTCGTCGCGAAAAGCCCCGCGCTGCTCGAGGCCGCGGCCGCGATGGCGAAGGAAGGCATCCCGCCGCGCGAACTGCTCGACGTGATCAGCCTCGCGCGGCCGCACTTCGACGCGATCGCGCGGCTGCTCGTCGATCTCGTCGTGAAGCGGCTCGACCGCTACGACGAAGGCACGCTGCCGCCGGTGACCGACGTGCCCGCGCTCGTCGATGCGATCTGGCGCCTGCGCCCGCTCGCGGCCGTGTTCGTCGAAGGCGAGACGAACCGCGCGCTCGAGAACGCGGCAAGCGCCTATCTCGGCGGGCGCGTCGCGACGATCCTCGACAAGAAACTCAGCGACGAGGCGGCGCGGCAATCCGGCGCGACCGATACGTCCGATCCGCCAAGCGACGGCGGCAAAGCATAGGGCCGTCGCCGTCATATTCATATCGACAATGCTTCGTTTGCGGGCGCGATCGCCCATGCGACGATTCTTCCAACCGGGCGGCACCGGCCGCTCGCCAGAAGACGTTTCGCATGGAGTTCGTTCGATGATTCGTTTCACCCGCTGGATCACCCGCACCGCCGCCGTCGCGCTCGTTGCGCTCGCCGCCACGTCGACCTTCGCGCAGGGCGGCGCCGACAAGGTCGTGCGCATCGGCTACCAGAAGGCCGGCCTGCTGTCGATCATCAAGGCGCAAGGCTCGCTCGAAGCGCGGCTCAAGCCGCTCGGCTATGGCGTGCAGTGGTTCGAATTCCCCGCTGGCCCGCAATTGCTCGAAGCGTTGAACGCGAACAGCATCGACTTAGGCTATACGGGCGCGCCGCCGCCCGTGTTCGCGCAGGCGGCCGGCGTGCGGTTCGTCTATGTCGGCGCGGAGCCACCGGCCCCGCACAACGAAGCCGTGTTCGTGAAGGCCGATTCGCCGATCCGGTCGGTCGCCGGCCTGCGCGGCAAGAAGGTCGCGCTGCAGAAAGGCTCGAGCGCGAACTACCTGCTGCTCGAAGCGCTGCAGAAGGCCGGCGTGCGCTACGACGAAATCCACCCCGTGTATCTCGCACCGGCCGACGCGCGCGCGGCGTTCGAGAGCGGCAACGTCGACGCGTGGGTCGTATGGGACCCGTACTATGCGGCCGCGCAGAATGCGCTGAAGGTGCGCACGCTGTCCGACTACACGGGGCTCGCGGCGACCAACAACTTCTACGAAGCGACACGCGACTTCGCGCAGCAGCATCCGGACGTGGTCGGCGCGATCCTGAAACAGGCGCGCGAAACGGGCCAGTGGGTCAACGGGCATCCGGCCGACACGGCCGCGCTGCTCGCGCCGAAGGTCGGCCTGCCGCAACCGCTCGTCGAGACGTGGATCAAGCGCGTGCCGTTCGGCGCGGTGCCGCTCGACGACCGGCTCGTCGCGGCGCAGCAGCGGGTTGCCGATGCATTCCATACGGCGAAGTTGATTCCGCAAAAGCTGAGCGTCGCGGAGAATGCGTGGATCGACACGAACGTCGCGAGTGCGCTCGCGGCGAAGTAACGCCAACGCACTCGAACGAGGCCGACGGACACGCTGCCCGTCGGCCTTTTTTTTCTCGAATTTGCGGGAACCCCGGCCGCTCCTCTCGCGGCTAATCCAGATAGGGCGCCAAGACGCCCTCGATCCAGTCCATGAAGGCCCGCACGCGCGGCGACAGATTGCGCCGATGGGCCACCACGAGCGACGCGGCGAGCGGCTCGGGACGCAGGTCGGGCAGAACCTCGACCAGCGCGCCGCTTTCAATGTGATGCGCGAGCGCCGAATACCCCGCCTGGATCAACCCGATGCCGGCGAGCCCGGCTGCATGATAGGTCTGCACGCTGTTGACCTGCATCGCGCTGGGCAACGGCAGCGACGCATAGCCGTCGCCATTCGGATATTCCCATCCGGGATGCCGGGCGCCGAGCGTCAGCGTGTAGTGGACCATCCGGTGCCCCTGGCTGCGCAGATCGTCGAGCGTGTGCGGTATGCCGTGCCGCGCCAGATAGCTGGGGCTCGCCGCATTCGTCATGCGCAGCTTGCCCAGCGGTCGGGCAATCAGCGTGTCGTCGGTGATCGGGCCCAGCCGGATCACGCAATCGAACCCTTCCTGGACGAGATCCACGCGCCGATCGGTGCTCGACAGTTCCAGTTCGAGCTCGGGATGCGCGGCCATCAGTTGCGGCAGAGCCGGAACCACGACGCTGCGAGCCAGCTCGGTCGGCATGTCGACGCGCAACCGTCCGCGCAGGCGTGTGCCGTTACCCGAGAACATCGATTGCAATTCCTGCACTTCGGCCAGCAGGTCGCGGGCGCGGGAATAGAACGCGCGGCCATCTTCGGTGAGCTGCACGCTCCTCGTGGTCCGATGCAGGAGCGCAACCCCCACGTCGCGCTCGAGCTTGCGGATCACCATCGACACACGTCCTTTCTGGATGCCCAGGCTTTCGGCCGCCCGCGTGAAGCTCGTCATTTCGGCGACACGGGCAAAGATCAGGAGCGCGTCGAGGTTTTGCATTGTTCACCCTGGAAGTAACGGCACGTTCAATCGGTCATCATTTATAACCCGGTTGCGACTCAGTAGAGTGCTTTCCCATGTCGTCACCCGACGACAACCTGAACGAAAGGGAACAATCATGACGCAACACACTTCTTCGGTTAAAGCGGTCGTCGTCTACCACTCCGGCTACGGGCACACCGAACGTATGGCAGCGGCGGTCGCCGAAGGGGCCGGCGCCGAACTCGTCGCCATCGACGCGGACGGAAATATTGCAGCGCACGCGTGGGACATGCTCGCCGGCGCCGATGCGATCCTGTTCGGCTCGCCGACCTACATGGGCGGCCCGAGCTGGCAGTTCAAGAAGTTCGCCGATGCATCGTCGAAGGTCTGGTTCGACGCCGGCTGGCGCGACAAGATCTTTGGCGGCTTTACCAACAGCGCAAGCATCAACGGCGACAAGCTCAATACGCTCGAATACTTCGTTCTGCTCGCCGGCCAGCATGGCGGGATCTGGGCGAGCATGGACATCAAGCCGGCGAACGTGAAGGCCTCGCTGCGTGACGACCTGAATCGCATGGGCTCCTATATCGCGCCGATGGCGCAGACGCCGGCCGACGCGTCGCCCGACGAGATGTCGCCGGGCGATCTCGAGACGGCACGCCGGTATGGCGAACGCGTCGCAACGATCGCCGCACAGTTCCGGGCAGGACGCGCTCGAATCGGCTGAAATCCAGGTGGGCGGCGCGCGCCGCCCTGCAGGCCTTGGGGTTGTGCCGCGGTATGATGGCGCCTGCGCACCGCACGGGTCGGCCGCGCAGCCCCGCAGGGTCGCATCGTTTCATCCGCCAAACGGATAACCCAATGAAACAGTTACAACATAACGATTGACGGCGGCACGGGCGGCGCGTAGTGTGTCGCCAGAAGTTCAAGAAGTTCGATTGCTGTTCATCAATTGTCGCTACCCAGCGATATTCGTGGTCCTCTCCCTCCTTGACGCTTCAAACGCTCTCTCACAGAGCACATCTTTCTATTTTTTTCATCAAGGATTCTTCATGGATACCGGTATCGTCAAGTGGTTCAACGACAGCAAAGGCTTTGGCTTCATCACCCCGGACAACGGCGGCGACGACCTGTTCGCGCATTTCTCGGAAATTCGCGCCGACGGCTTCAAGACGCTGGCTGAAAACCAGAAGGTGAGCTTCGAAACGAAGCAAGGCCCGAAGGGTCTGCAAGCGGCCAACATCAAGCCGCTGTAAAGTTTGAAGGACCCGGCCTCCGGTAACGGACGCCGGGTTGCAGCGACATCCTCGCGGAGCTTCGACTCCCAAAGTTGGCGCGACTGCTCTTAGCTGCATCTGATTGTTCAGCAGCTTGCCGAGCGCCACACGCCTCGTTGCACTTCATCCCCCTCTGGCTGCAAGGCCCCTTTTCTGCTTTTCGACTGCTTCGGATTCAGCTCGCAATGGCTTTGAATCGGCGCACCTGTGCACATTTCGCACGGCACGCGCGCACTCGAACATCATTAAAATTAAAACGCAAATGCAAAACCAACGAATTCAACAGTACAACGGCTATGCCGTTCAACCCTCGGCCCATCGTTTGCCCGACGGTAGTTTTTCATCCAACCTGCTGCTCGAACGCGCCGAAGGCCGTTACCAGTTCTATTCGCTCGACTATTTCGTGAGCGAAGAACAGGCACTGCAGCACTCGAGCCGCTGGGCACGCAACTGGATCGACACGCGCGGCTGATGCCAGCGCCCGGCCATCGTTCCCGCGACGCGCCGGCCGCCTGCGCCGGCCCGCTTTACTTCAACGCACCCGCCACCTTCTTCTGTCGCCACAGACACAGCAGATCGCACGCGACATGCGCGGCCGCGATCGCGGTGATGTCGGCGTGATCGTAGGCCGGTGCCACCTCGACGACATCCGCCCCGATCAGGTTCACCGCACCGAGCCCGCGCACGATCGCGAGCGCCTGCGCTGACGACAACCCGCCCGCGACCGGCGTGCCCGTACCGGGCGCGAACGCCGGATCGAGGCAATCGATGTCGAACGTCAGGTACGCGGGCCGCGCGCCCACGATATCGACGATCCGCTCGACCGCCGCGCGCGAGCCGTGGTCGTGCACCCACGCGGCATCGAGCCGCTCGATCCCGAGAAAGTCGTCGTTCCACGTACGGATCCCAACCTGCACCGACGTCGCGGGATCGATCAGCCCTTCCTTCACGGCCTTGTAGAACATCGTGCCGTGATTGAGGCTGTCCGGTTCGTCGTCGGCCCACGTATCGCAGTGCGCGTCGAAATGAATCAGCGACAGCGGCTCGCCGTAGCGCTCCGCGTGCGCGGTCAGTAGCGGATACGTGATGTAGTGGTCGCCGCCGAGCGTCAGCATCTTCGCGCCCGAGCGCAGGATCGTGCGCGCATGCTCGACGATCGCCGGCTTGATCGACAGCGGATTGTGCGCGTCGAACCAGCAGTCGCCATAATCGACGGCCGCGAGATCGTCGAACGGATCGAAGCCCCACGGATACGGATTGAGCTCCGCGAGTTGCACGCTCGCCGCGCGGATCGCGGCCGGCCCGAGCCTTGCGCCGGCGCGATAGGTCGTCGCGAGATCGAGCGGCACGCCGGAAATCGCGACGTCGACACCGTCGAGCGCACGCGAATAGTTGCGGCGCATGAACGACAGCACACCCGCATAAGTATTTTCGATCGAGGAGCCATACGGTGTCGTGCGACGGATCGCACCGTCGCCGTGGAGAAGTTCGGTCATGGTCGGACCTGTAGTCATGGCGGCCGGGCCGCCCGTGTCGCCTGGCATGGGCGCACGGACCAGACACGGCATGGATTCATCGGGCACTACCGGCTTGCGCATCGTCGCGCAACCGGACGGGACAACGACATCGACAACGGCAATACCGCGGCGATCATAGCAAGCCGAATGGAAGGCGCTGCCCCGGTTCAGCCGGGGCAACGCGCGGAAAAATCCGGCGGCGGCATCGCCGCCCATCGCCTCCGATCGCTACCGTTTCCTAGAAGGATTCGCCGGTTCTGGCGCCCCCGTTCTTCCGGATAATGGCCGGCAGCCGCGCCCGCGACGGCGCGCCATCCGCCACAAAGACCACAAGCCGGAGACACTCGCCTTGATCGCCACGCTTCCCGCCGCCTATCGCCGGCTCTGGCCGCTCGCCATCGCCGCCGCGCTGTTGTATGGGCTGTCGCTCGCCGCCGCGCCCTATCCGGGTCAGGCCGCCGCGAAAGCCGCGATGGGCCTCCTGCTGCTCGCGGCCGGCAGCACCTGCGGCGCGTCGCGCGAACGTGCGTGGCTGTGCGCGGCGCTCGCGACCGCCGTGCTCGGCGACGTGCTGCTTGCACTGCCCGACTGGCCGCTGTCGTTCGTGTTCGGCCTCGGCGCGTTCCTGCTCACCCACGTGTGTTATTGCGCGATCTTCTTCCGGTGGCGCGCGCGGCCGCACGGCTGGCGCATCGTCGCGCTCGTCGCGCTGTGGATCGCCGCGCCGGCGTTCTACGTGGCGTTCTTCCCGCACCTCGGCGAGTTGCTGGCGCCGGTCGCCGTCTACATGCTCGTGCTGTGCGTAATGGCGAGCTTCGCGCTCGCCGCGCGCACGCGCAGCGCGCTGGTCGCCATCGGCAGCCTGATCTTCGTCGGCTCCGATACGCTGATCGGCGTCGGCCGGTTCCTCGGCGGCTTTCCCGGCATCGACTACTTGATCTGGGGCCTCTACGCGCTCGCGCAGGTCCTCATCGTGGCCGGGGTTTTCCATGAGACGGCCGCCCGCTCGATCCGCCCCTGATACTGTTTCAAACAGACCGCCGCGCATGGGCGGTTTCGTTCATCACCTGGCTCGCCGCGCCGACGGCCCTTTCCGCGCCTCCCGCAATGCGGAAAGGAGGCCGTTCCAAACCCCGCTCAGCCTTTTCCCGTCTGGTTTCCCGCCGTTAGAGCGTCGCTTCTAGCCGCTTGCGGTTTCCGGGCTCACCCACTATCGTTACATCAACCAATGTAACATTAAAAAATGAGCCAAATCGGAGACACCCGGATGAATGCTCGCACGTTGCCTTTCGGCCCGCCCGGCCATGATGGCCCGGACGAAACCATCGACATCGCCATCATCGGCACCGGCTTCGCGGGGCTGGGAATGGCGATCCGCCTGCGGCAAACAGGCGTGACCGACTTCGTCGTCCTCGAGAAAGCCGCGTCGGTCGGCGGCACGTGGCGGGACAATCATTACCCCGGGTGTGCATGCGACGTGCAATCGCACGTCTATTCGTTCTCGTTCGCGCCGAACCCGCGCTGGACGCGCATGTTCGCGCCGCAGCCGGAGATCCGCGCGTATCTGGAAGACTGCGTGCAGCGTTTCGGTGTCGGCCCGCACCTGCGCCTGAATCAGGAACTGCGGCGCGCCGAGTACGACGAAACCGCGCAGCGCTGGCACCTCACGTTCGCGAACGGCAAGCGGCTGTCGGCGCGCGTGCTCGTGTCGGGCATGGGCGGGCTGTCGCGCGCCGCGCTGCCGGCGATCCCCGGCGTCGAAAGTTTCCAGGGCCGCGCATTCCATTCGCAGCAGTGGGATCACGACTACCCGCTCGACGGCAAGCGCGTCGCGGTGATCGGCACCGGCGCGAGCGCGATCCAGTTCGTGCCGCAGATCGCGCCGCGCGTAAAGGAACTCGCGCTGTTCCAGCGCACGCCGCCATGGATCATGCCGAAGCCCGACCGCAACCTGACCGGATTCGAGAAATGGCTGTTCCGCACGCTGCCGTTCACGCAGAAGGCCGTACGCAGCGGCATCTACTGGATGCTCGAATCGCGCGTGCTCGGCTTTGCGATCCATCCATCGCTGATGAAGAACGTGCAGAAGCTCGCACTGCGTCACATCCGCAAGCAGATCCCCGATCCGGAGTTGCGCAAGGCCGTCACGCCGAACTACACGCTCGGCTGCAAGCGCGTGCTGATCTCGAACGACTACTACCCGGCGCTGTCGCGCAAGAACGTCGACGTGATCACGACCGGCATCGACCACATCGAAGCCGACGCGGTCGTGACGACCGACGGCAAGCGTCATGAAGTCGACTGCCTGATCTACGGCACCGGCTTCCAGGTGGCGGATCCGTTTCCGCGCGGCGCGATCGTCGGCCGCGGCGGCCTCGACATCGTCGACGCGTGGCGCGACGGCGCGCACGCGTACCTCGGCACGACGCTGCCCGGCTACCCGAACTTCTTCATGATCGTCGGCCCGAATACGGGCCTCGGCCACAACTCGATGGTGTTCATGATCGAGTCGCAGATCGAATACATCCTCGGCGCACTGCAGGCGATGCAACGCGAACGCGCGGATGCGATCGAGGTGCGCCCGCTCGTCGAGGCGCAATTCAACAACGACCTGCAGGGCAAGCTCAAGAAGGCGATCTGGTCGACGGGCGGCTGCAAGAGCTGGTACCTCGACCCGCGCACCGGCAAGAACACGACGCTGTGGCCGGGCTTCACATGGCGCTTCCGCCAGGCGACCGCACGCTTCTCGATCGCCGATTACCACGCATATGGCGCGCCGCGGCATGACACGACCGCACAGCCCGTCGCCGCGTCCGCCGCTTCCGCTTCAACTTCCCCTTCCGCCGAAGCGGCCTGAGCCAGACTAGGAGCCACCGACATGAGAGATTTCACCAACAAGGTCGCCGCGATCACGGGCGCCGGCTCGGGCATGGGCCGCGCGCTCGCGGTCCAGCTCGCGCGGGCCGGCTGCCACGTGTCGCTCGCCGACAAGAACGGCGTCGGCCTCGCCGAAACCGAGCGGATCGTCCGCGCGATCGCGCCGAACGTGCGCGTGTCGACGCGCGTGCTCGACGTCGGCGACCGCGACGCGATGTTCGCGTGGGCCGACGACACCGCGAAGGAGCACGGCAAGGTCAACCTGATCTTCAACAATGCGGGCGTCGCGCTGTCGAGCACGATCGAAGGGATGGAATACAGCGATCTCGAGTGGATCGTGAACATCAACTTCTGGGGCGTCGTGCACGGCACGAAGGCGTTCCTGCCGCACCTGAAGGCATCGGGCGACGGTCACGTGATCAACACGTCGAGCCTGTTCGGGATCTTCGCGCAGCCGGGCATGAGCGGCTACAACGCGACGAAGTTCGCGGTGCGCGGTTTCACCGAATCGTTGCGCCAGGAACTCGACATGATGAAGTGCGGCGTGTCGGCAACCTGCGTGCATCCGGGCGGGATCCGCACGAACATCGCGCAGGCGAGCCGAGTCTCGAAGAACATGGTCGGCTTCATGGTCGCGAGCGAGCAGCAAGGCCGCGACACGTTCGAGAAGTTCTTCATCACGACCGCCGACGACGCCGCGCGCACGATTCTCGCCGGCGTGCGACGGAACAAGCGGCGCGTGCTGATCGGCCGCGATGCGAAGGCCGGGGACTGGATGGCGCGCATCCTGCCGTCCGCGTATCAGGCGCTCGTCGTGCTCGCGACGCGCCGCGAGGCCGCCAGGGCCCGCCGCAACGCCGCACGCGGCGCGCCGGCGCCCGCCCCGCTGCACGCCACCTACAACAACGCAGGTAATCAGGGAGGAGAACAATCATGACGACCCCGAACATGATGCCCGTGCGGCGCGACATCCGTTTCGCGCTGCCGCCCGAACGCGCGCGCGACTGGCATGTGCAGGGCGTGCCGGTCACGCATTTCATGAACGCGCTGTCGCTGCTGTTTCCGGCCGGCGAGCGCTTCTTCATGGATTCGGTGCGCTACTACCGCGACCGCATCGAGGATCCCGAGCTGAAGAAGCAGGTGCTCGGCTTTATCGGGCAGGAAGCGATGCACACGCGCGAGCACATCGAATACAACGACCTGCTGCAAGCATCGGGCCTGCCCGCGCACAAGCTCGACAAGCGCCTGTGGGCGATCCTCGGCTGGTTCAAGAAGGTGCTGCCGCATTCGATGCAGCTCGCGATCACGATCGCGCTCGAGCACTACACCGCGATCCTCGCGAACCAACTGCTGTCGGGCCACGAGCACCGGATCGACGGATCGGTCGAAGGCTACCAGCAGATGTGGATGTGGCACGCGATGGAGGAAACCGAGCACAAGGCGGTGTCGTACGACGTATGGACCACCGTGATGAAGCCGGGCCTCGGCAGCTACCTGCTGCGCACGGGCACGATGCTGACGACGACGGTGTTCTTCTGGGCGATCGTGTTCGACTTCCACGTGCGCCTGATGCGCGCGCACCGTCGCGAACACGGCAAGTTCGGCGGCATGTGGCGCCTCGTGAAATACCTGTACGGCCCGAAGCACGGCGTGTTCCCGAGCATCGCTCGCGAATGGCTCGACTACTTCCGTCCGGGCTTCCACCCGTGGGACCACGACAACCACCAGTACCTGCAGGGGCTCGACACGCTGCTCGATAACATCGACGCGACCAATGCGCGCTACGCGGCGCAGGCCGCCCCGCGCCGCGTGCCGCTGCATACGGTTGCGCAGGCATGACGTCATGGCGCGCGAGCACGAGATGCTGACCGTCCAGTCCGGCGACGTGAAACTCGCCGTCTACGTAAGCGGATCGCGTCGCGCGCCGCCGCTGATCCTCGTGCACGGCTATCCCGATTCGGCGGCCGTGTGGGCGCCGATCCGCGCACGGCTCGCGAAGCGTTACCGCGTGATCGCCTACGACGTGCGCGGCGCCGGCGCGTCCGATGCGCCGCGCCGCCGTGCCGACTACACGCTCGCGCGGCTCGCGGAGGACCTGAAGGCCGTCGCAGACGCGACCTGCGGCAACCGGCCGTTCCATCTGGTCGGTCACGACTGGGGGTCGATCCAGTGCTGGGAGGCCGTGACCGATCCCGCGTTCCGCGGCCGGATCGCGTCGTACACGTCGATCTCCGGGCCGTGCCTCGACCACGTGTTTCGCGCGAAGATGCGGCTCAAGCAGAGCCTGAAGTCGTGGTACATCGCGTTCTTCCATCTGCCGGTCGTGCCGTCGCTGGTGTGGCGGCTCGGCGGCGCCGCGCTGTGGCCGCGCTGGTTGCAGTTGACCGAGCGCGTGCGGCCCGAGCGCGATCCCGCGCAGTTGAAGAACGCGCTGAACGGCTTGCAGCTTTACCGCGCGAATTTTCTCGCACGGGCGAGACGGCCGCGCGAGCGGTATGCGCAGGCGCCGGTCCAGATCCTCGTGCCGGTGCGCGACCGCTACGTGACGCCCGAGATGTCGGTCGATCTCGACCGCTGGCTCGGCGAGCATGTGCGCGAGGAAATCGACGGCGCGCACTGGATCGTGGTGCGCGACCCGGAGCTGATCTCCGCGCGGATCGATCGGTTTGCCGCGGCGCATGAAAGACCGGTGGCCGCGGCGAGGCCGGCGGCGGCCCCCGCGACGGCGAGCGCCCCGGTTCAGCGCAACGCCGGCAGGCGCTTGAACAGCGTTTCGTAGTCGATCACGAGCCCGTCGGCATCGATGTCCATCTCCGCCGTGAAATTCCGGAAGATTCCTTCGTAGCGGTAGCGCCGGCCGGGCTCGATGCAGGCGTAGGCCTGCTTGACCGGCGCGACGGTCAAATCCGGCGTCGAGATGTACGCGACGTCGATTGGCCGCCGCTCGCCGCGCGCGAGACGGAGGCGGCCGATCGGCAGCGAATTCGTGAATGGCGTCGCCGCGATGTCGATGTCGACGCAGCCATCCAGTTCCGGCAGCGCGCTGCCCGAACCGTCGCGCCAGTGGCCGGCGCCGTCGCCGTGCAGTTCGAGCGTGCCGCCGCCCATCACCTTGAGCACCGCATATCTGACCCGCCACCGCGGATCGCACTCGACCCGGTACGCAAGCCCGTACGCGCGGCCGTACCGCTGGCCGACCACGGCACTTTCGACGACGATGCCGGTTTCAGCACGGTCGAACGTCAGGTGCTCGATTCCGTCGCCCTCGAGCGACGCCCAGCGGACTTCTCGCATCATTTCGCTCCTCGCTGCCCAATACCCGGGTATCGTCCCGCAAATCCCGACTAGCCAGAATGCCGCCGTCGACGAGTCCAGCGCGCATCATCCGTGCTCGATATCGATGTCCGGCCTCTCAAACGCTGATCGGACAGCTTCCACGACTCGCGCCGCTCTATGCTCGTCCTCCAGCTGCGGATATTGCTGTTTGAGCTTGCGGGAGATTTGCCAGCCGTTTTCCCTAACGGAGCGAATGATCCGGTCTGCGTCCAGATTTGGCATCTCCACAACCTCCTTGAGTCGCTCCTGGGCAAGCTGAAAGATAAGCAGCATTCTGGCCTCATCGGCCATCTCGGTGCGAATCGTGTGCTCGACGACTCGCGCGGTATACAGGACGTGAGCCGTCAGATCTGGATAGCGCCAGACGAAACGTGCATCGTCGTAGCTGTCAAAATCGAAGTTGCTGCGCGTTCCGTCGTCATAGGTCACGAGGTTTCCGAACCGATAGGACGTTGCGTAGCGCCGCATGACAGAGCGAGAAAACACCTCGAGCGTGCGATCGTAGCCGGCACGAAACTCCGTGGAACTCATGATGGTCGCCGAAATCGGCAATATCACGCCATCCGGCACCGCCTTGTCCCGCACCAGTGAGTCATTGATCAGGAAGCGATGAATCCGGCCGTTGCCGTCACGCATGGGGTGGATATAAACGAAGCCGAACGCCAACGTTGCAGCACGTGCCAGCGGCTCGGCGCCTCGGGTCGCTGCCTCGAATTCTTCAAGCCCCGCCAGCATCGGCATCACGTCCTCGAACGCCGGGGCAATGTAATGCACGATGTTTTCGCGCATCGTAGCCTGCCCCACGAAGACGGGTGAACGACGCACTCCCAAACCAAACGCATCGTGGCCCAGAATGGCGGCCTGCAGCGTATGCAGGCTTGGCGCGCTTAGTGGAGCATCGATGCGGCCGCAGTACTGTGCGATGGCGTGCGCAAATCGCTGGATGCGGTCCACCTGGTCCGCCTCTTTCTCGATGAGAAAGCTCGCACGCGATTCCTTGAATGTCAGCCAACTGGCTGTCCGCATCAAGATGTCCGCCCCGAAGACGCGATCCAACTCGCTCAACGCCGTGCTCAAATCGAACCGCAGGGCTTCCTGCACCCCCGCAGTTCGGCGAACCAGCGGACAGAACGCAGGGGTGCCGGGCAAGTTGTCGTACAACCGCCAACGACGATTGCGAAGCGGCTGTGTGCGGGTCAGGTATTCAGTTGCAGAAATCGCATTGACATAGCCACCGTTCGCCACATCAGGTACGTCCAGACGCAGGCCGGTCAGCCACTCATACAAAAAACCCGCGCGCCGAGCGTATTGGCCGAACGGAGCGTTCCGGCACCAACTTTCGATTGGTTCTGGTCCGACGACAGCAAACAGGCGGGCAAAAAACTCGAAGTGAAGCTCTTCATACTTCAGGCCGAACTCAAAATGCCCTGCAAAATCATCGGTGGGCCGATAACTGGGGGGATACTGGTTTTCCACCTGATCGTCGTTTTCCCGGCTCGCGCGTCTGCTGGCGATGCTCGAATCGACGCGCAACGGTTGCGCCAGCGTAATACCGTAGCGATCAGCCAGCGCCTTGAACCCGACTTGCATGGACGAATCTCCTACCGAAGCTCTAAAAACACTAACGATTCCGCGATTCTGTCCGAAAACGCTAACGACGCAGCCTCCGCGCGAAAATGACAACAGCCGCCCAAATTTACTACCAAACCGGGCACATCGCGCGAAAATGTTAACGGCCGCTACAAATAGGCTGCCGGGCCCCTGTCTCCGCCCCAATTCAGGGCATCCCCCTCAAATCCCGAGTATCCAGAATTCCCTATTCCGGTGCACAGGATAGTGTCCTATGCTCGCGGCTCGTCCTGCTCCACCGCCGCCATGCCTACCGCCCGCCCTGCCTCGCCGTCGATCGACCTGCGCATCCTGCTGCGCAGCATCGGACAGATCGTGCTGCAGGCGAACGCGTTCACCGGCGCGATGCTGGTCGCCGCACTCGCGCTCACCGACCTGCGGCTCGCGTGCGCGGCGCTGGTCGGCGCGGCCGCCGCGAACGTGACCGCGGTGCTGACCCATGCGGAACGCCGCGCCGTCGAACAGGGTCTGCACGGCTTCAACGGCGCGCTCGCCGCGCTGGTGGCCGTCGTCTTTGCGCCCGCCCCGCTGGCGCTCGTGCTCACACCGCTCGCCGCGATCGGCGCCGCGCTCGTGCAGCGCGCGATGCGCACCCCGCTCGCGAGTTGGCGTCAATGCGTGTATTCGAGTCCGTGCCTGGCCGCCACCGCGCTGTGGCTGCCGTTTGTCGCGATGCAGCATGCGAGCGGTGCCGCGACGGATGCGGCACCAACGCTTTCCTCGGTCGCCGCCGCACTGCTGTCGAGCGTCGCGCAAACCGCCTTCGCACAAGGCGCATGGGCCGGTATGCTGATCGTTGCCGGCATCGCGGTCGCATCGCGTCGCGCGGCCGCGTTCGCCCTCGGCGGCGCGATCGTGTCGACCGTGCTGCTGGTCGCACTCGGCGCAGGCGATACCGGATTTGCCGACGGCCTGCTCGGCTTCAACGGCGCGCTCGCCGCGCTTGCGCTGATGTCGCGCGGCACGCGCGCGGCGCTCGCGGCGGCCGCACTGGCCGCGCTGATCCAGTGGCTCGCGATGCACGCGGGCATCCCCGCGCTCACGGCGCCGTTCGCTCTGGCGTCATGGATCACCGTGGCCGTCGCCCGCCGCTTTACCCTCGGAGAACCCGATGTCGTCATTCGCACACCGTCCTGACGTCGTGAAGCCCGGCGGCCCGGTCTCGGACGCCGAGCGCCGGCTGCGCGTCGATCTCGCCGCCGCGTATCGCCTCGTCGCGCTGAACGGCTGGGACGACCTGATCTACACGCATCTTTCCGCGACGGTGCCGGGCGAACCCGGCCATTTCCTGATCAATCCGTTCGGCCTCACGTTCGACGAAGTCCGTGCATCGAATCTCGTGAAGATCGACCTGGCCGGCAATCGGATCGGCGACAGCGAGCATGCGGTCAATCTGACGGGCTTCGCACTGCATGCGGCCGTCCATGCCGCGCGGCCGGACGCCGTGTGCGTGATGCATCTGCACAATACGGCCGGCATCGCCGTGTCGATCCAGCGCGACGGGCTGCTGCCGGCATCGCAGCACGCGCTGCGGTTTCACGGCGACCTCGCGTATCACGACTACGAGGCGCTCGCCTTCTCGCCGGCCGAAGGCGCGCGGCTGACCGCCAGTCTCGGCGCGAAATCCGCGATGCTGCTGCGCAACCACGGCACGCTGACGGTCGGCCGGACCGTCGCCGAAGCGTATGTGCTGATGGATACGCTGATCAAGGCGTGCGACATCCAGGTGCGCGCGCAGGCAGGCGGCGGGGCGCTCGTGCTGCCCGCGCCGGCCGTGGCCGCGCGCACCGCCGAGCAACTGCGCGACGGCGGCGCGATCGAGGGCGAACTGGAATGGCCTGCGCTGCTGCGCCGCCTCGACCGCATCGATCCGTCGTATCGCGACTGACGCCGCCGGCGTCCCGACGAACACGAACCGATTCACCCCAACCATCGGAGCATCCAGTCATGCCGACTTTCAATATCCAGTTATTCGAAGGCCGCACGGTCGAGCAGAAACGCGCATTCGTCGAAGCGATCACGCGCGTCACGTGCGAGACGCTCGGCTGCGACCCGGGCTCGGTCGACATCATCCTCGCCGACGTGAAGAAGGAGAACTGGGCGACGGCCGGGAAGCTGTGGAGCGAGCGCGAATAAGCCGCTGCCGCGAACCGTTCGAATCCACCGCTTGAAGGGACGCAACGCGTCCCAGCCCCGCCCGCTCTCCCCTTTTCCCGCCACATCGGCAAGCCCGTCTGCCTGCCTCCTGCCGTCACACACCTGCGTCTTATCCCGAAAATTACCCATTGACGTCGATCAAAATCGATTGCAGTGCATGACGGACAATTGCGCTTGAATTTAATTCGTTCGAGCAATACCGAAAAGAGAGAACCGAGGGAAAACGCCGGACCTGCCGCGCACCGCCGCTCAATGGATTCGCGCGATTTTCATTTCGATTTTCCGATGTCCGGTTTGACACCCGATGATCGAAATCGACTCACTTCGGTTTCAAGCAACCACCCTGGAGAAACAATGAGAATGCTCGTCGACAATCTCAATCCGGACACCACGCGGAACGAGCTTCAGGGTTTTCTTCACAAATACACCGGAGAGACTTTCACGCACATCCTGTTCATCGGGCAAGCGAGCTCGAGGCCGGGTGCGCTGATCAACGTCGAAGGCGCCAACCGCGGTGCGCTCGGGGAAATCCGCAGACGCCTGAACGGCATGTACTGGAAGCGCCGCCGGATCCGCATCTGGACCTTTTCATTCTGGGATCACAGCGACGCCGCCGAAGCCCGGCGTCAACGGGAAAGCCGGAACGAGCCGTCACGCGAAACGCCGGCCATCACGCTGCACCGATAACGGTCGCCCCCAGCAGTAAAACGCATCCCCGCGCCGTACGCACCGCCGTACGCGCGGCGGCCACGTGCGCGCGACGACTTCACGCACGCTCGATTACAAGGAAGCCTCATGGCTGAACTGATTCACACCGATACTGCGCGACCCGCCACGCGCAAGCTGCAGCTCGGCGCGCTGACCGCCCTCGTCGTCGGCTCGATGATCGGCGGCGGCATCTTCTCGCTGCCGCAGAACATGGCTGCCGCAGCCGACGCCGGCGCGATACTGATCGGATGGGGCATCACCGCGGTCGGCATGCTTGCCCTCGCGTTCGTCTTCCAGACACTCGCGAACCGCAAGCCGCTGCTCGACGGCGGTGTCTACGCGTATGCGCAGGCCGGGTTCGGCGATTACATGGGCTTCTCGTCCGCATGGGGCTACTGGATCAGCGCGTGGGTCGGTAACGTCGGCTACTTCGTGCTGTTGTTCTCGACGCTCGGCTACTTCTTCCCGATGTTCGGCGAAGGCAACACGCGCGCCGCGATCGCGGCCGCTTCGGTGCTGCTGTGGGCCGTCCATTTCCTCGTATTGCGCGGCATCCGGGAAGCGGCGTTCGTCAACCTCGTCACGACCATCGCGAAGATCGTCCCGCTCGTGGTGTTCATCGTAATCGCCTTCTTCGCGTTCCGGCTCGACGTGTTCCGAGCCGACATATGGGGCCACGCGAATCCGTCGCTCGGCTCGGTGACGAACCAGGTCCGCAACATGATGCTCGCCACCGTGTGGGTGTTCATCGGCATCGAGGGCGCCAGCATCTACTCGGCGCGCGCCGAGAAGCGCAGCGACGTCGGCCGTGCGACCGTGATCGGCTTCGCCGGCGTGCTGCTCGCGCTCGTGCTCGTCAATCTGCTGTCGCTCGGCATCATGACGCAGCCGCAGCTCGCGAAGCTTCAGAACCCGTCGATGGCCGCCGTGCTCGAGCATGTGGTCGGACATTGGGGCGCCGTCGTCATCGGCGTCGGCCTCGTGGTGTCGCTCGTCGGCGCGCTGTTGTCGTGGGTGCTGCTCTGCGCGGAGATCCTGTTCTCGGCCGCAAAGGACCGCACGATGCCCGCGTTCCTGCGCAAGGAGAACGCGAACCACGTGCCGGCCAACGCGCTGTGGCTCACGAACGTGATGGTGCAGATTTTCCTCATCATCACGCTGTTCGCCCAGGGCACTTATCTGTCGCTGATCTATCTGTCGACGTCGATGATCCTGATCCCGTACTTCTGGTCGGCCGCCTACGCGCTCCTGCTCGTCGTGCGCGGCGAAACCTATGGAGCCGACGCCCGCGCACGCCGCAAGGATGGCTGCATCGCCGCGCTCGCGGTGACGTACACGGTGTGGCTGCTCTACGCGGCAGGCGTCAAGTACCTGCTGCTGTCCGCCCTGCTCTACGTGCCGGGCGCGCTGCTGTTCGCGAAGGCGAAGCGCGAACTCGGCAAGCCGGTGTTCACGACCGCCGAAAAAATCGTTTTTGCGGCGGCCGCCGTCGCGGCCGTTGTCGCGGCCTATGCGCTCCATCGCGGTCTCATCTCCCTTTGATCAAACAGGTAACGAACATGACCCATGTCACGCCTCAAGTCGGTGTCCACTCCGAAGTCGGCAAGCTGCGCAAGGTGATCGTCTGCTCGCCGGGGCTCGCCCATCATCGCCTCACGCCCAGCAATTGCAACGAATTGCTGTTCGACGACGTGATGTGGGTGAACCAGGCCAAGCGCGACCATTTCGACTTCGTATCGAAGATGCGCGAGCGCGGCGTCGAGGTGCTCGAGATGCACAATCTGCTGACCGACACCGTCGCGAACCCGGCCGCACGCACGTGGATTCTCGATCGCAAGATCACGCCCGACACCGTCGGCATCGGTCTCGTCGACGAAGTGCGCGCATGGCTCGACGGCCTTGCACCGCGCACGCTCGCCGAATTCCTGATCGGCGGCGTCGCGGCGAGCGACGTGGCGGGCGGCAGCCAGTCGAAGGCGCTCACGTTGTTTCGCGATTACCTCGGGCGGTCGTCGTTCGTGCTGCCGCCGCTGCCGAACATGATGTTTACGCGCGACACGTCGTGCTGGATCTACGGCGGCGTCACGCTGAATCCGATGCACTGGCCGGCCCGCCGGCAGGAAACGCTGCTCGTCGCCGCGGTCTACCGGTTCCATCCCCAGTTCGCCGACGAGACATTCGACGTGTGGTACGGCGATCCCGACCGCGACCACGGGATGGCGACGCTCGAAGGCGGCGACGTGATGCCGATCGGTCGCGGCGTCGTGCTCGTCGGGATGGGCGAACGCACCACGCACCAGGCGATCGGCCAGCTCGCGCAGTCGCTGTTCGCGAAGGGCGCGGCCGAACGCGTGATCGTCGCGGGCCTGCCGAACTCGCGTGCGTCGATGCATCTCGACACCGTGTTCAGTTTTTGCGATCGCGATCTCGTGACCGTATTCCCCGACGTCGTGAACCGCATCGTCCCGTTCACGTTGCGCCCGCGCGACGACGCGCGCAACGGCATCGACATCGAGCGGGAAGACAAGGCGTTCGTCGACGTCGTCGCGCAGGCGCTGGGTCTGAAATCGCTGCGCGTCGTCGAGACGGGCGGCAACGATTTCGCGGCCGAACGCGAACAATGGGACGACGGCAACAACATGATCTGCCTCGAACCGGGCACCGTCGTCGGCTACGACCGCAATACCTATACAAACACGCAGTTGCGCAAGGCGGGGGTCGAGGTGATCACGATCGGCTCCAGCGAGCTCGGCCGCGGGCGCGGCGGCGGCCATTGCATGACTTGTCCGGTCCTGCGCGATCCGGTCGATTTCTGAAACGGCGCGCACCGCGACGCACCGCCACCTTTTCACGGAGAAACCCGATGAGCCTCAATCTGCACAACCGCAATCTGCTGAGCCTGATCCACCACAACGCGCGCGAACTGCGCTACCTGCTCGATCTCGCCCGCGACCTGAAGCGTGCGAAGTACAGCGGCACCGAACAGCCGCGCCTGATGCGCAAGAACATCGCGCTGATCTTCGAAAAGACCTCGACCCGCACGCGTTGCGCATTCGAGGTCGCCGCATACGACCAGGGCGCCAACGTGACCTATATCGATCCGACGTCGTCGCAGATCGGCCACAAGGAAAGCATGAAGGACACGGCGCGCGTGCTGGGCCGGATGTACGACGCCATCGAGTACCGCGGTTTCCGCCAGGAGATCGTCGAAGACCTGGCCCGCTACGCGGGCGTGCCCGTGTTCAACGGACTCACCGACGAATACCATCCGACGCAGATGCTGGCCGACGTGATGACGATGCGCGAGCACAGCGACAAGGCGTTGCACGACATCAGTTACGCGTATCTTGGCGACGCCCGCAACAACATGGGCAATTCGTTGCTCCTGATCGGCGCGAAGCTCGGGATGGATGTGCGGATCGGCGCACCGAAGTCGCTGTGGCCGGCCGCGGAGCTGATCGCGCAATGCGAGGCGTTCGCGGCCGAAAGCGGCGCCCGGATACTGTTGACCGAAGATCCGCATGCGGCAGTCGAGGGCGTCGATTTCATTCACACCGACGTGTGGGTGTCGATGGGCGAGCCGGTCGAAGCATGGGACGAGCGGATCGCGGCGCTGCTGCCGTATCAGGTCAATCGCACGCTGCTCGAATCGACGGGCAACGCGCGCACGCGGTTCATGCACTGCCTGCCGGCCTTCCACAACAGCGACACGACAGTCGGCCGGCAGATCGCCGAACGCTATCCGCACCTGAAAGACGGCATCGAGGTTACCGACGAGGTGTTCGAATCGCCGCGCTGCATTGCGTTCGAACAGGCCGAAAACCGCATGCACACGATCAAGGCCGTCCTCGTCTCGACACTCGGCGGCATCTGACGACCCGCACGCGCCACCGGATGGTGCATCGCATCGCACCGTCCGCACTTCAAGGAGAAACACGATGCGCATCGTCATCGCATTGGGCGGCAACGCGCTCTTGCAACGCAATCAGCCGATGTCCGAGGCCCGGCAACGACAGAACGTGAGAATCGCCGCCGCCGAGATCGCCCGGATCGCCCCCGGCAACGAACTCGTGATCGCGCATGGCAACGGCCCGCAGGTCGGGCTCCTCGCGCTGCAGGCTGCCGCCTACGCACCGGTCGAGCCGTACCCGCTCGACGTGCTCGGCGCCCAGACGGAAGGGATGATCGGATATCTGATCGAGCAGGAACTCGGCAACCTGCTGCCCGCCGACATGCCGTTCGCCACGCTGCTGACGCAAGTCGAAGTAGACCCTGCCGACCCGGCGTTCGACCGGCCGACCAAGCCGATCGGCCCGGTCTATTCGCGCGCGGAGGCCGAACGGCTCGCGCACGAAAATGGCTGGCACATCGCGCCCGACGGCGACGCGTTTCGCCGGGTCGTGCCAAGCCCCCGACCGCACCGCATCTTCGAGATCCGTCCGATCAAATGGCTGCTGGAAAAAGGCGCGATCGTGATCTGCGCGGGCGGTGGGGGCATCCCGACGCGCTACGATGCGAACGGCAAGCTCGCGGGTGTCGAAGCCGTGATCGACAAGGATCTGTGCGCGTCGCTGCTGGCGCGCGAATTGCAGGCGGACTTGCTGCTGATCGTCACCGACGTCGACGGCGCATACGTGGACTGGCGCCTGCCGACCCAGTCGCTGATCGAAGCCGCCCATCCGGACGCGCTCGATGAGCTCGGCTTCGCGGCCGGCTCGATGGGGCCGAAGGTGCAGGCCGCCATCGAGTTCGTACGACAGACGGGCCGGGACGCGGCCATCGGCTCGCTCGCCGATATCGCCGCGATCGTCGCGGGTCGAGCCGGCACGCGCGTGACCACGAAGGTGAACGGCATCCGTTGCAGGAAACCGCAATAGCGGGGATGTGCGGCGCCGCAATATCCGTGCCGATGCGTTCGGCCGGCGTGCCGTCGATCAGTGCAATGCGTCACGGACACATCAATCGCGCGCGTCACGGTTCGGCGTCGCCGGAACCTCCCGCGCGATACGCGCTCGAACCGCGGTAACACCCAACCGAATGCGCCGCACGCCGCGGCGCCAGAAGGAGACCGCATGATCGACGACAAACGTATCGCCACCGCACTGAACGACATGATCGTGTCGATGGGTGGGCAACTGGATCAATCGCTGCGGCGGGGCGAAGAGACCTGTCCGCCCCACGAATTCATCGCCTATCGCGAATTCGTGTCGCAAGTATTGACCACGATGCTGCTCGACTTCATGAACCCGCTCTACGCGCGGCATCCCGACCTGAAGCCGCCGGACCTCGCCTGACCCTCCCGCGCAGCGCCGCCCAAGCGCGCTGCGCGCGCCTCTTCCTTCCCTGCTCCCCGTTGTGCGCCCGCACATCGCTCCGTCACGCAATCGGCGCATAATGCCGAACACACAACGCAGCAGCCAATGGCCAGCCGATCAGGAGACCGCCATGGAAGCGAAGAACGAGGAAGTCGTCGCACACCTGCTCTCGGATGTCGTCGAATTCGCGCGCGGGCGCCTGCCCGAAGCCACGTTCCGGATCGTCGAACCGTTCCTGCGTCATTACTACGACTTCGTCGACGCCGACGATCTGCAGGATCGCAGCATCGCCGACCTGTACGGCGCCGCGATGGCGCACTGGCAGACCGCCCAGAAATTCGTGCCCGGCAGCGAGCGGCTGCGCGTGTACAACCCGATCCTCGAGCAGCACGGCTGGCACTCGGACCACACGGTGATCGAGATCGTCAACGACGACATGCCGTTCCTCGTCGACTCGGTGACGATGGCGGTGAACCGCCTCGGGCTCGCGCTGCACTCCGCGCTGCACCCGGTGTTCCGCATCTGGCGCGGCGGCAACGGCGGGATCGAGCGCGTCGACGCCGGCGGCGCGACGGCCCCCGACGGCCAGTCGCAGCTCGCGTCGTTCATCCATTTCGAAGTCGACCGCTGCGGCGACGCCGCGCTGCTCGACACGCTGCGCGACGACATCGCGCGCGTGCTCGGCGACGTGCGCGCGTCGGTCGAGGACTGGCCGAAGATCGTCGACATCGCGCGCGCAACGATCAAGGACATGAAAGCCCGCGAATCCACCGCGGAAGACATCGAGGCGCGCGCGTTCCTCGAATGGATGGCCGCCGACCACTTCACGTTCCTCGGCCAGCGCGACTACTCGCTGGTATCGGATGCGTCGGGCTTCGGGCTGCGCGGCGTCGAGGGCTCCGGCTTCGGCCTGCTGCGCGAATCGCTGCGGCCGTCCGGCGCGCCGGACGTGACGCCGCTGCCGCCGGCCGCCGCCGAGATCATCACCGGCCCCTGGCCGATCTTCCTGACCAAGGCGAACTCGCGCGCGACCGTGCACCGGCCCGGCTACCTCGACTACGTCGGCGTGAAACTGGTCGGCGCCGACGGCAAGGTGACCGGCGAGCGCCGCTTCATCGGGCTCTACACGTCGACCGCGTACATGGTGTCGAGCGCCGAAATTCCGATCGTGCGCCGCAAGTGCGCGAACATCGTGCGGCGCGCGGGCTTCCTGCCGAAGGGCCATCTCGGCAAGTCGCTGGTGACGGTGCTCGAAACCTATCCGCGCGACGAACTGTTCCAGGCCGACGAAGATCAGCTCTACGACATCGCGCTCGGCATCCTGCGCCTGCAGGAACACCAGCGCACGCGCCTGTTCGTGCGGCGCGACCGCTTCGACCGCTTCGTGTCGTGCCTCGCGTTCGTGCCGCGCGACAAGTACAACACCGACCTGCGCCGCCGCATCGCGAAGCTGCTCGTCGACGCATACAACGGCGTGAACGTCGAATTCACGCCGCTGCTGTCGGAATCGGCGATCGCGCGGATTCATTTCGTCGTCCATGCCGAACCGGGCACGATGCCCGACGTCGACACGCGCGAGCTCGAAGCGCGGCTCGTGCAGGTCGCGCGCCGCTGGCAGGACGATCTCGCGGACGCACTGCTCGACGCGTTCGGCGAGGAGCAAGGCAACCGGCTGCTGCAGCGCTATGCGGAATCGTTCCCGGCCGGCTATCGCGACGACTATCCGGCGCGCACGGCCGTGCGCGACATCGAGCTGATCGAGCGCGTGAAGGAATCGGGCCAGCTCGCGATGAACCTGTACCGCCCGATCGAGGCCGGGCCGCGCGCGTTCCGCTTCAAGGTGTATCGCGCGGGCGACCCGATCGCGCTGTCGCGCAGCCTGCCGATGCTGGAACATCTGGGCGTGCGCGTCGACGAGGAGCGGCCGTACCGGATCCAGACGCAGGATGCCGCGCCCGCGTGGGTGCACGACTTCGGCCTTGAACTCGCCGACGACACCGAGTTCGACATCGAGCGCGTGAAGGGCCTGTTCGAGGATGCGTTCGACCGGATCTGGAGCGGCCGGATCGAGAACGACGACTTCAACCGCCTGGTATTGCGCGCCCACCTGAGCGCCCGCGAGGTCACGATCCTGCGTGCGTATGCGAAATACCTGCGGCAGGTCGGCTCGACGTTCAGCGACGCATATATCGAGCGCGCGCTCACCGGCAACCCGGCGATCGCGCGGCAGCTCGTCGAGCTGTTCCTGCTGCGCTTCGACCCGGCCATCGGCGGCACGCGCGACGTGCAGGCCGAACACCTGCTGAAGGCCATCGAGACGGCGCTCGACCAGGTGCCGAACCTCGACGAGGACCGGATCCTGCGCCAATTCCTCGGCGTGATCAACGCGACCGAGCGCACCAACTATTTCCTGCACGACGCGAACGGCGAAGCGAAGCCGTACCTGTCGTTCAAGTTCAATCCGGCGAAGGTGCCCGGCCTGCCCGAGCCGAAACCGATGTTCGAGATCTGGGTGTACTCGCCGCGCGTCGAGGGCGTGCACCTGCGCGGCGGGCGCGTCGCGCGCGGCGGGCTGCGCTGGTCCGACCGCCGCGAGGATTTCCGCACCGAGGTGCTCGGGCTGATGAAGGCGCAGATGGTGAAGAACGTCGTGATCGTGCCGGTCGGCTCGAAAGGCGGCTTCGTCGTGAAGAACCCGCCGCCGCCGAGCGATCGCGAAGCGTGGATGCGCGAAGGCATCGCGTGCTATCAGACGTTCCTGCGCGGCCTGCTCGACCTGACCGACAATCTCGCCGGCAACACGATCGTGCCGCCGCCCGACGTGGTGCGGCACGATCCCGACGATCCGTATCTCGTCGTCGCGGCCGACAAGGGCACGGCCACCTTCTCCGACTACGCGAATGCGATCTCGCACGAATACGGCTTCTGGCTCGACGATGCGTTCGCGTCCGGCGGCTCGGTCGGCTACGACCACAAGAAAATGGCGATCACCGCGCGCGGCGCATGGGAATCGGTGAAGCGGCACTTCCGCGAGATGGGCGTCGATACGCAGACGACCGACTTCACCGTGGTCGGTGTGGGCGACATGTCGGGCGACGTGTTCGGCAACGGGATGCTGCTGTCGCCGCATATTCGGCTCGTCGCGGCCTTCGATCACCGGCACGTGTTCCTCGATCCGAACCCCGACCCGGCGACGAGCTTCGCGGAGCGCGAGCGGATGTTCGCACTCGAACGCTCGAGCTGGGCCGACTACGACACCTCCGTGATCTCGCAGGGCGGCGGCGTGTATCCGCGCACCGCGAAGACGATCCCGCTGTCGCCGGCCGTGCAGGCCGCGCTCGGCATCGACGCGCAGGCGCTGCCGCCGACCGAGCTGATCCGCGCGATCCTGCAGGCGCCGGTCGACCTACTGTACAACGGCGGCATCGGCACCTACGTGAAGGCCGCACACGAAACCCACCAGCAGGTCGGCGACCGGGCGAACGACGCCGTGCGCGTGAACGGCGCGGACCTGCGCTGCAAGGTGGTCGGCGAAGGCGGCAACCTCGGCTGCACGCAGTTCGGCCGCATCGAGTTCGCGCAGCGCGGCGGGCGCATCAACACCGACGCGATCGACAACTCGGCCGGCGTCGATTGTTCGGATCACGAAGTCAACATCAAGATCCTGCTCGGCCTCGTCGTCAGCGACGGCGAGATGACCGAGAAGCAGCGCAACGCCCTGCTCGCGGAAATGACCGACGAAGTCGGGCTGCTGGTGCTGCGCGACAACTACTACCAGACGCAGGCGCTGTCGATCGCGGGCCGCTACAGCGTCGAGCTGCTCGACGCCGAGGCGCGGCTGATGCGCTGGCTCGAACGCGCGGGCCGCCTGAACCGCGTGATCGAGTTCCTGCCGACCGACGACGAGATCGCCGAACGGCAAACCGCGAAACAGGGCCTGACGTCGCCGGAGCGCGCGGTGCTGCTCGCGTACAGCAAGATGTGGCTGTACGACGCGCTGCTCGACTCCGACGTACCGGAGGATCCGCTCGTCGCCGCGATGCTCGTCGACTATTTCCCGACGCCGCTGCAACAGCGCTTCAACGAACCGATGCAGCGCCACCCGCTGCGGCGCGAGATTCTCGCGACGCACCTGACCAACGCGCTCGTCAACCGCGTCGGCTGCGCGTTCGTGCACCGGCTGATGGAGGAAACCGACGCGAAGCCGGGCGACATCGTGCGCGCGTGCATCATGGCGCGCGACGTGTTCGATCTCGATGCGGTGTGGCGCGACATCGACGCGCTCGACAACCGCGTCGCCGACGACGTACAGGCGCGCATGTTCGTCGACGTCGCACGGCTGCTGGAGCGCGCGGCGCTGTGGTTCCTGCGGCAGCTGCAATCGGGCGCGGTCGCCAACGGCGGCGTCGCCGGCTTGATCGCGCGCTGCCGCGACGCGGTGCAGCGCCTCGCGCCGCAATTGCCGTCGCTGCTGCCGACGAGCGATCTCGAAGCATTGTCGGAGCGGCAGCGCGTGTTGGTGGATGCCGGCGTCGACAGCGCGCTCGCCGGGCGCGTCGCGAACGGCGACATCTCGGCCGCGCTGCTCGACATCGCCGAAGTGGCCGCGACCTGCGATCGCAGCCTCGAGCTGGTCGCCGGCGTGTACTTCTCGCTCGGCACGCTGCTGAACTACCGGTGGATCGGCGAACGCGCGGCCACGCTGCCGGCGCCGACGCACTGGGACATGCTGGCGCGCGCGGCCGCGCTCGCGGAAATCGCGCGGCTCAAGCGCACGCTTGCCACCAGCGCGCTCGCGGAATCGGCCGACTCGACGGCGCCTGAGACGATCGTCCACGCGTGGCGCGAACGCCGCGAAGCCGCGCTGGAGCGCTACGAGCACCTGCTCGCCGATCTGCGCGCGTCGGGTGGCGCAAGCCTCGCGGTGCTGCTCGTGATCGTGCGCGAGATGGCCGTGCTGGAACGCGCGTGACGGCTGAGCGCGGCGTTACACCGTCGCGACCAGCAGCTCTTCCGCGTTGTTCGGCGGACGCAGGCCGTCGGTACGATCGGCGAAGTAGCGGCGCGTAAGCTCCGCGGCCGACACATGCTCGGCCCGCGCGAAGCCGGCGTCCGTCGCGAGCGTTCGAATCTCCGTCGGCATGAAGAAGCTGATGAACGGCGTGCCGCTGGCGGCCGCGCCCTTCGCGGCCATTTCGAGCTCCGGACGCACGTCCGGATCCGCATGCTCGAGCGGCAGCAGGAAGGTCATCGCGAACGTCGAGCCCGGCGCGAGCGACGCGACTTCGCGCAGGGACGCCGCGTTCGCGTCGCGCGTCAGGTACATGCTGACGCCGGTGGACACCACGACCGCCGGTTTGCCCGCATCGAAGCCCGCGCCAACGAGCGCGTCGCGCCACGACTGCTTTGCCTCGAAATCGACCGGCACGAACCGCAGCCAGTCCGGCACGCCGAAACCGAGCTCGGTCAGGCGACGCCGCTTCCACGCCTGCGGCGCGGGCGGATCGACTTCGAAGACGGTCAGGCGCGATGCCATCTCCGGCCGACGCTGCACGAAGCTGTCGAGCCCCGCGCCGAGGATCACGTACTGGCTCACGCCCTGCGCGGCCTGCTCGACGACGAGATCCTCGATGAAGCGCGCCCGCGCGACGATCGAGGCGCGAAACGGCCGGGTGAATTGGGGATCCATGTCGCCGCGCTGCTGCCAGCCGGGCGCCGGTGCAAGCAGGCGCAGGCCGACTTCATCGGCGAGCACGTGCGGCGGCGCATCGAGTTCGACGTGCAGCGCGCGCCACAGCGCGACGCGGGCGGCGGTGCTGTCGGGGGCGTCCTGATGGTCTTGATGGTCCTGATGGAGGCCAGTCATCGCCGCGGCCTCACGCAGCCGGCGTGCCCGGCGCCTGCAGGCGCCACACGCGGCCATCGGGGTCTCGCACGGTCATGTCACGCGTGCCCCAGTGCGTATCCTCGAACGGCGTGACCACGTCGACGATCGGCTGCGGCCGGACCGACTGTTCGTCGGGCACCGTCAGCACGACCTGCATGTCCGGCGTCTCGCTCGTCGGCACTTCGGCGATGAACAGATACGGGCCGTCGCCGCGCCTGAACTGGCCCGACGCGTGATCGGTTTCGAATTCCAGCGTGAAGCCCAGCGCCTGGAAGAACTTCGCCGACTTGCCCCAGTTGTGCGTCGTCAGGTACACGGCTTCGATTCGCCCGGATGACATGTCATTCCTCCTTGATGGACGGCCCGGCTCCCGGTGGCGGAGCGGCCAGATACGCGCGCAATGCGTCGGCCACCAGCGCGGACAGTGACTGCTCCGTTTCGATGGCGCGATGCTTGACCTGCCGGATCAGGCTCAGCGGCAGGTACACGTTGAACTGCTTCACTTCTTCGTCGCTCATGAGTACTAGTATGCTAGCAAAATAGCAAAAGTCAAACAGGGAACGGAATCGGCGGCGTGGCGTGCGGCGGACGTCGACGCCGGCCATGCCGCCGCTTGCTACGCACTCACGTCATGTTGGCCCGCGCCGCCGCCCGTGCGAACAGCGCGTCGAGATCGAAACCGGTCGTGTCGATGCCGATCGTGTCGCGCAGGCATGCGCCCCACGCCGCCGCGTCGTCGAACGTGACGGTGCGCCCCGCGCCGGTCGCGTCACGCAGCGTCAGCACGGTGTTGAACAGCGCCGCGCGGCCGTCCGGCAGCACGCGGCACGCGATCAGGTCGTTCACGAAGAGCGATTCGGGATACGTCGACGTAAACCAGTTCGCGGCCTCGTAATCGATCCACTCGGCCCGCTTCAGCGAGAAGCGATAGGTCGTCTGCCAGCCGTCGGGAATCTCGAACTGCATGTCGAACTCGCCGTCGACCGGCGCGCCGACCACGCGAAACGCGCCGTGCGGCGTCAGTTGCCGCTCTTCGGGCACGAAGCGCAGCGGCGCGGTGAGTGTCGCGCTGCCGAAGCCGATGTCCGCAAGCCACGTCGCGCCGTCGAGATCGATGCGCAGCAGCATGTGCGTCTGCGCGGTGACGACCTCGGGCGGCCGCATCCAGCGCACGCGCGCGATCAACGGCGTCACGCGGAAACCGATGTGCGCGAGCGCGGTGTAGAACAGCTTGTTGAGTTCGAAGCAGTAGCCCCCGCGGCGGTGCGCGATCACCTTGTCGACGATCGCCGGCACGTCGAGCGCGACGCGCGCGCCGGTCAGCGGATTGAGGTTTTCGAACGGGATCGCCTGCGGGTGCAGCAGATGCAGCCGGCGCAGCACGTCGAGCGTCGGCTCGGCCGGGCCGTCGTAGCCGATGCGGGCGAAATAGCGCGGGAGGTCGAACGAGTCAGTCATGAACCGGCACCGGAAACGGGGAACACGCACGATAGCATCGAGCGCAATCCCCATGTTGTGCGGGGCCTTCCCGGCGCTGCGCGCGCGGCAGCGGCCCCGACGCGCGCGGCGCCGGCAACGTTACGGCAGCAGCTTCAGCGCGGACGACGCGACCGCCGGCACCGAGATGCCCTGGCTCGTCGCGAACTGCACGGCCTGGCTGAGCGTCGACGCGAGCGACTGCAACTGGCTCGGCGCGCTTTGCGCGATATACGACGCTGCCTGCATGTTCTGCGGGTTCAGGCCCGCCTGCAGCAGCGACGCGGCGCTGGTCGAACCGAGACTGCCGAGCCCCGACTGCAGTTGCGAATACTGCGTGAGGCCCTGGCCGAGCGATGCAAGGCCGTTGCTGAACGCCTGCTTGTCGACCGGGCCGTGCGTCGCACCGCCGCTCGCGAACGCCTGGCCGAGCGCCTGCGACACCGACTGCTGCGCACCGCCCATCTGCGACAGCGCGGCCGGTGTCAATGCGTTGCCGCCGCCGAGCAGGCCGGCGGCCTGCTGCGCCTGCCCGGCCGCGCCGGTGAGCCCCATCGCCGACGCGAGCGACGACTGGCCGGCCAACACCTGCTGGTTCGCGCCGACGTACGCCTGCAGCAACTGCGCGACGCCGCCCTGCGACGGCGCGGCCTGCTGCTGCCCACCGCCGAGCAGCGACGATCCGATCGCCTGGAGGTCGAGTTGCGCATGCGCGCTGCCGTTGACGCCCAGCAGGATGCCGAATGCGATGCCCGCCGATGCCAGGTGCTTGCCCGTCGCGCGAATGTGCTTCATCTGTTTCCCTCGTGCCCGAATTATTGATGCGGATATTGTCGAAGCGCGTCGCGCGCCGCCGCAACGACTGAAACACATCGAAACGAAATCGCGCGCCGCGGCCGCTTGCAATTCCGCCGCCGCTCCGGCTCGCCGCGCGCATTCGTCCGCATTTGCCGCGCGATCTCGAGCGCGCATCGGGATTCGTTCCTTGTCTGCATCAATATTGCTGGTCGCGGGCGCCCGGAATCGAAGCCGCCACGTGCATCAAGCAACCATCCAGGCCGGCAGCCGCCGGCCGACCCAGTCGGCCGCCTGTTCGTAGCCGCGCGCGAGCTGCAGCACCGCGAGATCCGCGCGCGGCCGGCCGATCAGCTGCATCCCCATCGGCAGCCCCGCGTCGTTGAATCCGACCGGCACGCTGATCACCGGGCAGCCGGCCAGCGTCCACGGCACCACCGTTTCCATCCAGCGGTGGTAGGTATCCATCGCGCGGCCCGCGATTTCCTTCGGCCAGCGCTGCTCGACGTCGAACGGGAACACCTGCGCGGTCGGCGCCGCGATGAAGTCGTAGCGATCGAAGAAGCTCAGCACGGCCTGATGCCACGCGGTGCGCTCGATGCTCGCGTCGAACACGTCGGCGCCCTGCATCGCGAGCAGCCCTTCGACCTCGTAGATCGCCTCGGGCTTGAGCAGCGCACGCCGTGCCGGGTCGCGATAGTGCGCGAGCAGCCCGCCGCCGGACAGCAGATGCCGATGCGTGAGCCAGAGGCGCCAGATCCGCTCGGGCGCGAACGCCGGCAGCGCCGCATCGACGTCGCAGCCGATCTCGCGCAGCGTCGCGAGCCCCTTTTCGCACTGCGCGAGCACGCCCGGCTCGGTCGCGAGATAACCGTTCCAGTCGCCGACCCATGCGATGCGCTCGCCGCGCAGGTCCTTGTCGAGCGACTTCGTGAACACCGCGGGATCGTCCGCGAGCGACAGCGGATCGTTCGGGTCGTAGCCGGCCTGGATCGACAGCAGGTGCGCGACGTCGCCGACCGTGCGGCCCATCGGCCCTTCGATGCCGAGCTGCTGCATGAACACGTCGACGGCCGGCCAGCGCGGCACGCGGCCCTGCGACGGACGCAAGCCGTAGATGTTGCAGAACGCGGCCGGATTGCGCAGCGAGCCGCCGAAGTCGCTGCCGTCCGCCACCGGCAGCATGCGCGCGGCGAGCGCCGCCGCCGTGCCGCCGCTGCTGCCGCCCGCGCTCTTCGTCAGGTCGTACGGATTGCGCGTCGCGCCGTGGACTTCGTTGAACGTGTGCGAGCCGAGACCGAACTCCGGCGTGTTCGTCTTGCCGATGAAGATCGCGCCCGCCGCGCGCATCCGCCCGACGCCGACCGAGTCGGCCTGCGGCACGTTATCGCGGAAGATCGGCGAGCCGTAGGTCGTCCGCAACCCTTTCGTCATCGCGAGATCCTTCGGCGCCTGCGGCATCCCGTGCAGCCAGCCGTGATATTCGCCGCGGGCGAGCGCCGCGTCCTTTTCCGCGGCTTCCGCGAGCAGCGTCGCGCGATCGCGCAGCGAGACCAGCGCGTTCACCGCACCGTTCACGCGCTCGATGTGATCGAGATACGCGCGCATCGTCTCGACGCAGGAGACCGCCTTGCTGCGAATCGCCGATGCGAGCTCGCCGGCCGACAGGCGCACGATCGGGTCGACGGTGATGGAAGCGGGAGCGAGAAGCTGCGGGGCGCCGTGCGGCATGCGAGGTCTCCTGGAACTGGAAGGGAATGGCGAGCCGCATGGTGGGCCGCACTCCGTCCCGAGCGGCCGGCAATGGGCCTGGAATGGGCTGGAGAGGCCGCGCCGCGACCGATGCCCTACTCTACGCGACGCCCGCTGGCCGACCTTCGATATTTTCCGCCGCGATTCATTGAGGATCCGACTAAATCGGCATGCCGCACGGCGGCAGGACAGGGTTCGCCGACCGGCCGATGAAAACGTTTATGCGCATAAACTTAAATTTCTTATATTTCTAATAGGCGCAACACAACGCGACGGCCGGCGTTGACGGCATTTTTACGTGGCCGCCCGATTTCTTTAGATCGAGCGATCCGGCGGCGCGCTACGCTGGAAACATCTCGACTTCGGAGCATCGTCCATGCTCAAGCTGCTGGTTCCTGTCGGTCATTCGCCCCGTTCGCTGCAGGCGGTCCGCCATGCGACCTTCCTGTATCGCGAACGCTGCGCGTCCGAGATCGTGCTGATCAACGTACAGGCGCCGCTCGAAGCGACGCGGCTCGAGGCGTTTCACCCGCTGTCGCGGCTGCGCTCGATCGAAGACAAGTTCGCGTGCGAGGATCTGGCAATGGCCGAGCGGGTGCTGCGGGAAGCCGGAGTCCGGTACAGCGTCGTGAAGAAGGTCGGGCCGGTGGCCGACACGATCGCGGCCGTCGCGGCCGAGATGGGCTGCGACGAAATCGTCGTCGTCGCGCCGCGGCTCGATCCGGTTCATACGATGCTGTCGATGTTCCGCCGCAGCGTGATGAGCCGGCTCGTGCGGATTTCGAATGTGCCGGTGACGGCGGTACGATAAGCGGCTGATCGCCGCCGGGTCGCCGTCGTGTCGCGCGGCCCCGCGCCGTCAAGCTCGACGCGCACCGGCATGACGACGTCGCCATGGACCGCTCAGGCGGGTCGTTTCATTCGCGTCGATGCAAGGATGCGCAGCACGGCGCAAAGCCGTGGTGTGCCATGTAACGATACTGCGACGCGCACGCGTGCGCGTGCGCCGTCGGGCCGCATCGACCGGCTTACTTGATCGCCTTGCGCCAGAACACGAGATAGGCCGCCGCGGAAGACGCGCCCAGCAGAATGACCCACAACGGCGCCATGCTGATCAGGACCGAAGAGACGTTAAGCATTTGGATTCCTCACTATTTCGATAGCGATGTTCAACACGTACCTGCTGCATTCGGAACCGCCGCGCCCATCGCTTTGCCGCGCATCGCGTTCCGCCAGAACATGCATTCATGCTATCGCTGCGACCGGTCGCGCGACCGTCTCGCCCTGCCCGCATCCTGACATTCGTCAAACTCGCATCGATTGCGCGCCGGACCAGCCGCCTGCCACTCCTTTCCCCGCCACGATGGGCAAAAAGGACGTCATTACGTCGGCCCATGGGCATTTCAGCAGACGATTACCCGGGGAAGCCCCAATGCTTCGCACAACGTGTCCGCGTTACGCTTGAGCGACGAGGAGACGAATCATGAGACGAGTGGTACACATCGCTTTTTTCGCGCTGCTGGCCTACCTGATCGGCGATCGGGCGCTGCTGCATGCGCAAGGCCGCGACGCCAGTCCGACCGCGTGCTCGCAAGGCGCCGAGCAGGTGAAATACGACGCACTCAGCCGCGGCTTCGGCAACGCGGCAGCCGGCAGCCAGAGCGAGGCATTCATGTCCGGCTGCCTCGTGACCGGACGCGGCAATCAGGATGCCGCGATGGCCGCGCGTTGAGGTCGAACGGGCGCCGCCGTGCCGGCTGCGTCCGTGTCGCGCCGCATGGCCGGGAGCGGTCGCGACCGGCGCTTTCCATCCTTTGTGCTCGGCGCCGCCCACCCTGAGCTGCCGGTAGCCGGCAATACGCCGTCAATCCCGCGCTCGACGAATCGATGAGCGGTCTGCGCGCCACTTCAAGCAAGTCCTTGCCATAGCGGCCGCGGCACTTAGTGCTCCGTGGGACCGGCCCTGACCTGCCGTTAGGCCGCAATACGCCGTCAACCCCGTGCGCGACGAATCGATGAGCGCCCCTGCGGGCCACTCCACGCAAGTCCATGCCATAGCGGCCGCGGCAAAAAGCGCCGGCCAACGCCCGTCGATGTCCCGATTTGGAGCGGCTTGATTCCCCGGGGCGCCGGCCGTCCAACCTTCCCCTGTCCTCACCTCCCCGCGCGCCGCCCGCAGCTGCTTTCCGCTGCGCTCGACTCCGCAACCGAAGCCCATCGCCCCGCCAATCGCGCCCGGGCACGCCGCTTGCGACTCCGTTGGCCTTCCTAACGGGCCGCCAACATGAACGACAACGAGTCCATCGATTCCGCACAACAACCGCGCCCTCGCGCGTCCACGTGGCTCCGCCGCCTCGGGCCGGGGCTCGTCACCGGCGCCGCCGACGACGATCCTTCCGGCATCGGTACCTATTCGCAGGCGGGTGCGCAGTTCGGCTTCGAACTGCTCTGGTCGCTGCTGCTGACCTATCCGCTGATGACGGCCATCCAGCTGATCAGCGCGCGCATCGGCCGCGTGACCGGCAAGGGCCTTGCGTCGAACATGCGCACGCACTATCCGCCGTGGCTGCTCTATTCGACCGTCGCGCTGCTGACCATCGCGAACGTGATCAACATCGCAGCCGACCTGTCGGCGATGGGCGCGGCGGTCAAGTTGCTGCTGCACGGCCCGCAAGAGTTCTATGTCGTCTGCCTGGGCGGCGTGTCGGTCGTGCTGCAGATTTTCGTGCCGTACGACCGCTACGCCCGCCTGCTCAAATGGACCGCGCTGACCCTGCTCGCCTATGTCGCGGTCGCGCTGATCGTGCCCGTCCCGTGGCACGAGGTCGGACGTGCGATCGTGCTGCCGCATATCCAGTTGAACGCCGCGTACCTGACGACGGTCATCGCCGTGCTCGGCACCACGATCAGCCCTTATCTGTTTTTCTGGCAGGCGTCGCAGGAAGTCGAGGAATTGCGGGCGGCGCCGAACCAGCGGCCGCTGCGAATCATGCCTCACCAGGCTCCCGCGCAGTTGCGCCGGATCAGCGTCGACACCTGGGTCGGCATGGGCGTGTCGAACATCATCGCGTTCTTCATCACGCTCACTGCCGCGGCGACGCTCCACATGCATCACATCGACGTGAAGACGTCGGCGGATGCCGCACGGGCACTCGAGCCCGTCGCCGGGCACTTCGCGTACGTGCTGTTCGCGCTCGGGATCATCGGCACCGGCCTGCTGGCGCTGCCGGTTCTCGCGGGATCCGCCGCGTATGCGGCCGCGGGCACCTTCCGCTGGCGCAACAGCCTCGCGTTGCGGCTGGGTGTCGCGCCCGAGTTCTACGGCGTGATCGCATTGGCGACCATTGGCGGCGTCGCGATCACGTTCATGCATTTCGACCCGATCCGGGCGCTTTACTGGAGTGCGGTCATCAACGGCGTGACGGCGGTGCCGATCATGTTCGTGATGATGCTGATGGCAGGAAGCAGACGCATCATGGGCGAATTCGCCGTCAGGGGCGTGCTGGCATGGGGCGGCTGGCTCGCGACGTCCGTGATGGTGATCGCGGCGATGGGCGTGCTCGTGCCGGATTGAATCGCATCGCCGCGCCCTGTCGGCGCTTCGCCTCGCCGGAACAAACCGGCATCGCGCGGTGCACGCGCACCGGGAACGCATGCCGCGGATGGAAGGAGGACGCATCGTGGCCAAGAAAACCGCCGGATCGGCAAAGCTGCCGGCCTGCGACCAGCGCACGCCCATTCTCGCGAAGCTGCGCAGCCGCAAGATGGCGCGCTCGATCCACACCTATACGCGCGGCAGCGCCGAGCGCTTTTACGCATGGCTGGCGGACCATCGATCCGGCACCGTGCCCGACGGTCCCGCGATATGGATCGGCGGCGATTGCCATCTCGGCAATCTGGGGCCCGTCGCGTCGAAGACGGGTGAAGTCGCCGTGCAGATTCGCGATCTCGACCAGAGCGTGATCGGCAATCCGGTCCACGATGTGCTGCGTCTGGGGTTGTCGCTCGCCACCGCGGCGCGCAGCTCCGATCTGCCCGGCATCATCACGTGGCGGATGATCGAGGCGCTGGTCGACGGATACGAGCAGGCGTTCGACAGCCGGCGCCGCGACGAACTCAGCCACATGCAACGCCCTCACGAGGTGCAGATCGCGATGAAGGCGGCGCTGCATCGCTCGTGGCGCAAACTCGACCGGCAGACGATCCGGAACACCGCGCCGCACATCCCGTTGGGCAAACGCTTCTGGCCGCTGTCGGAACGGGAGCGCGGCGCCATCCTCACCCTGTTCGAAACCGCGCCGGTTTCGACGATCGGCGCTGCGCTCAGCCGCACGGCGCGCTGCGACGCCGGCATGAAGGTGCTCGACGCCGCGTTCTGGGTGAAGGGTTGCAGCTCGCTGGGCCGACGCCGCTACGCGGTGATGCTCGATATCGACGACGCATGTTCCGACGGACATCCGCCCTACCTGATCGACATCAAGGAAGCCACGGCCGCCAAGGCGCCGAAATACCCCGGGGTACGCATGCCGGGCGATGCGGCACAACGGGTGCTCGAAGGCGCGCGGCACGTGTCGCCGATGCTGGGCAGCCGGATGTGCGCGGCGCGCCTCGACGGGCGCGCCGTCGTCATGCGCGAATTGATGCCGCAGGATCTGAAACTGGAAGCGGAACGACTGTCGGAAGCCGACGCGGTGAAAGTCGCCCGCTACCTTGCGCTGGTGATCGGCCGCGCGCATGCCGCCCAGATGGACGACGCGACGCAACGCGCGTGGCGCGCCGAGCTGCGGCGCCAGCGACCGAAGACCCTCGACGCGCCTTCATGGCTGTGGAAAAGCATCATCGAACTGATGGCCGCGCATGAACAAGCGTATCTCGAGCATTGCCGGCGCCACGTGCTCGGCAAGGCGGTCCGCTGAATCGGCGCAGCCGTCATGCGCTGCGAAGGTTCCGCGCGATCAGCCGGTGTCGGGGCGAATCACCAGCTCGTTGAAACCGGTGCCCGCGTCGGGTTCACGCGAGAAACGATGTGCGGGCAACAGCACGAGCAGTATCTCGGCGGTCGTACGCACCACGCAGCCGCTCGCGACGTGCCCGCCCGATACGCGGCCTTGCGCGTCGGAAACCGACATGTGCAGGTGCGCGCCGTCCGGCGAGACCGACCCGGCCAGCGTCAGGATTTCGAGGTCGCCGCGCAGTTCGGTCGGCGAGTCGACGCCGGCATAGCGCAATTGCGCGACGTTCAGGCTGCCGATGCCCTGGATCACGAATGCCGCGTGTGCGCGAAGCCCGCGCAACGCATGCTCGATGGCGGCGCGCAGATCGTCGCCGGGGACAAGACGCAGAGGATGGGCTTGCATGGTCGATCACCTGCTGATGGGCGTGGGTGTCGACAAAGCGTACGTTCGACCAGGCAATCCGGCAAGCCTGCGCCTGCCGGATGGAACGCCGTCGCCGCAACGCGCGGCGCTCGCGTTACACGGTGAACCGCTCGCTCGCGAACTGCGCGTCCGGCACGCCGGCGGCGATCGCGACTTCCCGCGCACCCTCGACAAGCGGCGGCGGCCCGCAGACGTAGATGTCCGGCAGCACCGGCGCGTGCGCCAGCGCCGCGCGCAACGCGTCGACCGGCGTGCCGCGCAGCCCGGTCCATTCCACGCCGGGCCGCCATACGCACACATCGACCCGCAACTGCGGCAACTCGGCCCGCAAGCGTTCCAGTTCATCGAGCATGAACAGTTCGTTTTCCTCATTGACGCCGAAGAACAGCCGCGCGTCGCCCGTCTCCTGATACTCGGCCATGCGCCGCAGCATCGACAGGATCGGCGCGAGCCCCGTGCCGCCCGCAACGAACCAGCGCGGCCGCAGGCTGTCGGCGAACAGGCCGAACCCGCCCATCGGCACACGCACGGTCAGCCGATCGCCGGGCCGCGCGCGTTCGCGCAGATAGGTCGAGAACCAGCCGCCCGGCCGCAGCCGGATCAGGAACTCCAGCCGGCCATCCCAGTTGCTCGTGTTCGCGAGCGAATAGGGCCGGCGCAGGCCGCTGCCCGGCACCTCCAGTTCCGCGAACTGGCCGGCTTCGAACTCCGCGGCCACGCCGAACGCGTCGTCCGGCTCGATCTGCAGCTCGACGCGCATCGTGTCGCGCGCAATCGCGTCGAGCGCGGCGATCCGCGCCGTGCGCACGGGCACCGGCTGCAGCAACACCTTGGCGCGGTCGTACGGCGCCGCAACCCGCAGATCGCCGAGCGGCGTCGTTCGGCACAGCAATACCGCGCCGGGCTGGCCGGCAGGCAACGCGTCGGCGCTGTGCGCCTGCATCTCGTACGGGCCGTCGACGACGGTCGCCTGGCATGCGCCGCAGCTCCCGCGCCGGCATTGCGACGGCAGCGTGATGTCGGCTTGCGCCGCCGCCGCGAGCAGATCCTGGCCGGGCTCGCAGTCGAAGCCGAACGGCGCGCCGTCGCGCGTCGTGATCTCGATCCGGTAGCTCATCGAACGATCCTGCTCATGCCGCCCGGCGCGCGAGCGCCGCGGCGAGGTCGGCGCCGGCGTCGCCGATCGGCTGGATCCCGAACTGATCGACCAGCACCGCGAGCACGCCCGGCGTGACGAACGCGGGCAGCGTCGGCCCGAGCCGGATATTGCGGATGCCGAGCGCGAGCAGCGTCAGCAGCACGGCCGCTGCCTTCTGTTCGAACCACGAGATGACGAGCGACAGCGGCAGGTCGTTCACGCCGCATTCGAATGCATCGGCGAGCGCGGTCGCGATGCGGATCGCCGAATAGCTGTCGTTGCACTGCCCGATGTCGAGCAGGCGCGGAATGCCGCCGATATCGCCGAACGCGTGCCGGTTGAACCGGTACTTGTTGCAGCCGAGCGTCATCACGACCGTATCGTCGGGCGCCTGCTCCGCGAACTCGGTGTAGTAATTGCGCCCCGGCGCCGCGCCGTCGCAGCCGCCGATCAGGAAGAAGTGGCGGATCTGGCCGGCCTTCACCGCGTCGATCACCTTGTCGGCGACGCCCAGCACCGCATGCCGGCCGAACCCGACGGTGATGGTCTGCTCCGGCGCCGTGGCCTGAAAGCCCGGCAGCGCCTGGGCGGCACGGATCAGCGTCGGGAAATCGTGATGCTCGAGATGGCGCACGCCCGGCCAGCCGACCGGCCCCGTCGTGAAGATGCGCTGCCGGTATTGCGGCAGCGGCTCGATGATGCAGTTGGACGTCATCAGGATCGGCCCGGGGAAACGCGCGAAGTCGCTCTGCTGGTCCTGCCACGCGCCGCCGTAGTTGCCGGCCAGATGCGGGAAAGCCTTGAGCGACGGATACGCGTGAGCCGGCAGCATTTCTCCGTGCGTGTAGACCTGGATGCCGGTGCCCGCCGTCTGTTCGAGCAGCGCGTGCAGATCGCCGAGATCGTGGCCCGACACGAGGATCGCCTTGCCCGCCACCGGCGACACGCGCACGGCGCTCGGCTGTTGCACGCCGAAGCGGCCGGTGTTCGCGTTGTCGAGCAGTTCCATCACCGTCAGGTTCAGCCGGCCGAGATCGAGCGCGTGCGCGAGCAGTGCGTCGACGTCGGCTGGATTGCCCGCGAGGAACGCGAGCGCCGCGTCGACGCCTTCGTAGATGTCGTCGCGCTCGTAGCCGAGTACCTGCGCATGATGCGCATACGCGCACACGCCCTTCAGGCCGTACAGCACCAGCGCGCGCAGCCCGACGATATCCGCGCCCACCGTGTCGAGGCCCGCGTCGATGCCGACGCTCGCCGCCTGCTTCAGCAAGCCCGCCAGATCGTCCGCCGGCTGCCACTCGGCCGGCCCGTGCAGCACGGGCACCGCCGTGCCCGCGGCGCGTGCGTGCGCTTCGCAGGCGGCCTTCACGCGATCGCGCGTCTGCGCGGCTTCACGCAGCAGCGCGACGAAGCGCGCCGCATGGAAGTTCACGTTGGTCAGCGTGGTGAACATCGCGTACAGCACGAAGCGCTCGGCTTCGCGGTCGGGCACGCCCATCGTGCGCGCGATCGCGCCGTACTGGGCAATGCCCTTCACCGCATGAACCAGCAGGTCCTGCAGGTCGGCCGTCGTCGAATCCTTGCCGCAATTGCCTTTCGCCGATGCACAGCCGGGCCGCGCGCCGGTCCGGTCGGTCTGTTCGCATTGATAGCAAAACACGGTGTTCTCCTTTGTCGATCATGGGGGCGCGGGTCGGTGCGAAGGGCGGCCGGACGCGTGTTCCGGTCGCCGGGCCGCTCGCCCGCTTCAAGATGCTTCTCTGATGCATCTTTTTCATGATGTTTCGGCACGCGCTTCGCGACCGTGATGCAGATCAACAAACGGAATGCCGGCCGGTGAGGCAACTTGTCGCTAGGATTGCCCGCCGGCTTCAGGCGGCGGTGCGGACGGTGCGCCTGCGTCGTCGGCATCCGCGCATGCGATGCCCCAGTCGCCGTATCGATACCAGTCGTCGCCGAGCAGCTCGCTCGGGTGCTGGGTCCGGCTGGAGCCGTTGCCGCATCGCATCGCCTGCGTCGGGCAATAGTTGTCGCATCCCCAGCAGATCCGCTCCGGATGCAGGGGATGCAGCGGAAATTTCCTGGCCATGATGCGTGGTCGTCCCGGTGTCGGTTCGTTCGCTACCGTTCGACTCTAGTGCACCGGGGAGCGACGCCGATGCGGCATTCGTTCGCACCGCTGCCGGTGTCGCTCCGAAAACGAAAAAAGCCCGGACATCGTCCGGGCTTTCCGTACCAGCGGTTGCAGCCGTATCGGGCCGCCGCGCTTATGCCTCCAGTGCCTCCAGCACCTTGCCCTTCGTCTCGATCCCGACGAAGTGGACGGTCAGCGCCGCAATCAGAGGCACGATGCCGATCAGGTAGAACGCCGGCGCGAGGTTGCCGCCGATGATTGCGTGCGGCACGATCATCGGCGCGGCGAACGATGCGATCTTCAACCATGCGCTGCCGAGCCCGCAGCCGGACGCGCGGATGCTCGTCGGATACTGCTCCGGCGTATAGACGTAGGCCGTGATGAAGCCCGATGCCATCAGCCCCAGCGACAACGAGCAGAAGGTCGCGACGACATACACCGACGACGCGTGGTAGACACCCGCCAGCGCCAGCGACAGCGCGCACAGCACGAACGACCAGACGATCACCGGCTTGCGGCCGAGCTTGTCGACGAGCAGCGCCGACGCGAGCGAACCGAGCACGCCCATCACCGAGCCAATCACCGCGAGATTCAGCGCGAGCTGCAGCGGCGCATGATAGAAGTTCTTGTAGATCGTCGGCAGCCACGTCGACAATCCGTACTGGATGAACCCGCAGGTCGCCCACAGCGTCGCCACCGCGAGCGTGCGCTTGCGATACGCGGCGCTGAACAGGTCGCTCATCCGGCGCTTCGGGTGCTGGCGCACCATCTCGTCGAACGCGGCCGCCTGCGTCGCCGGCGGCAGCTCGCCGCGCACCGACGCTTCGAACACGCCGACCGCACGCCCCGCTTCCGCGAGGCGCCCGCGCGATGCGAGCCAGCGCGGCGATTCCGGCACGAGGCGCGTGAGCACCAGCGCGAGGATCAGCGGCAGCCCGCCGACGAAGTACATGATTTCCCAGCCGAACCGCGGCACGAGCCACGCGCCGAGCGCCATCGACACCAGCAGGCCGATCGGAAACACGATCTCGTACAGCAGCACGAAGCGGCCGCGGCCGTGCGCACGCGTGATCTCGTTGATGTAGGTCGCGGCGACCGGCAGCTCGCCGCCCAGCCCGAGCCCCTGCAGGATCCGCAGCAGCACGAAGATCTCGAACGTCGGCGCGAAGCCGCACGCGATGCTGGTGACGCCGATCACGGCGGAACTCCACGCGATGGCCTTCACGCGGCCATGCTTCTCCGCGAGCGCGGGAAACAGGAACGCGCCGATCAGCTGGCCGATCGCGCCGGACGCGATCAGCATGCCGATCTGCGTCGGCGACAGCCCCCACTTGTGAATCAGCAGCGGCAGCGTCGCCGCGATCGTGATCACGTCGAAGCCGTCGAAGAACGTCGCGGTGCCGATCAGCACGCGCGCGCGGATCTGCATCGCGTTGGCCGGAAGCCGCTCGAGCCGCGCGATGATCGCGCCGGGCGTGGAGGCGGCAGCTTCCATCGTGGCCCTGCCGGCCACGACGTTGTCGAAAGTGCTCATGCGGGGAGTCTCCTGGATCGTTCGCCGGTCAGGCAAGCGCTTTGGTCGTGTCCGCCAGGGCTTCCGTATCCACTGCCCGGCCCTGGTTCATCCACTTGCGTGCGAGCTTCAGCTCGCGTGCGTTGTTGATGGCGATGACACCTCTCACATGCCCATCGCCCAAGAAAAACAGCGTCGCGCGGCGCGCGGCGAGATCGCCGCGCACGACGAGCTGCGCATCGGCCGGCAGATCACCGAGGATCTGCAGGTTCACGTCGTACTGATCGGACCAGAACCACGGAATTTCCGCGTACGGCGCACGCACGCCGAGCACGGCCTTCGCGGCCGCGATCGCCTGGTTCTGCGCGTTCGCCCACGATTCGAGCCGCACGCGCCGCTTCAGCCAGCCGTTGTGATGGTTCGCGACGTCGCCGCACGCGAAGATCGCCGGGTCGCTGGTCGCGCCGAATTCGTCGACGACAATGCCGTCGTCGAGCGCCAGCCCCGCGTCGCTCGCCAGCGACGCATTCAGCGCGAGGCCGATGCCGGCCACCGCGAAATCGGCGTCGATCGTCGTGCCGTCGGCAAGCGTCGCGCGCACCTTCGATGCGTCGTCCGGCTGCGCGTCGAGCGACGCGAGCGCCGCGCCGAGGCGCACGTCGACACCGTTCGAACGATGCAGGTCGAGCAGGAAGTCGGACACGATCGGCGGCACCGAGCGCCCGCACAGACGCGGCGCGCCTTCGACGACGACGGCCTCGACACCGAGCTTGCGCGCGGTCGCCGCGACCTCGAGGCCGATCCAGCCGCCGCCGATCACGAGCACGCGCCGGCTCGCACGCAGCTTCTCGCCGAGCGCGGCCGCTTCGTCGAGCGTGCGCAGGTAGTGCAGGTTCGACGTGTTGACGAGCGCATCGGGCAAGCGGCGCGACGTGCCGCCGGTCGCGATCACGAGGCGGTCGTATTCGATCTCGCGGCCGCTTTCGGTCTTCACCACGCGGCGCGCACGGTCGATCGACGCCGCGCGTTCCGGCTGCCATGCCTCGACGTTCAGCGTGTCGAATTCGTCCGGACGCACGACGCGCACGGTCTCGATGTCGGCGTCGCCGGCCAGCACGGCCTTCGACAGCGGCGGACGCTCGTACGGCAGGTGCGGCTCGTCGGCGATCATCACGAGGCGGCCCGCGAACCCTTCCGCGCGCAGCGTCTTCAGCACCCAGCCGGCGGCCTGGCCGCCGCCGATCACGACGACCGTGCGTGGCGCGGGCTGCTCCTGTGTGTTCGCTTCGGTCACGATTTGCGCTCCGTCATGAACTTGCCTTCCGGCGCCTTCGCGTTCTTCTGCCGGCGCGTGTTGCCGTCGAGACCGCCGTCGACGGCCCATTCGGCGAACACGGTCGGGCCCGGTTCGAATTCGCGCGGCTGCCATTGCGGTGTCAGCACGTCTTCATCCGCGTAGTACTCGATCAGCGCACCGGCCGGATTCTGGAAGTACCAGAAGTACGCGGACGACACCGGGTGACGCCCCGGGCCGAGCTGCGTTTCCCAGCCGCAACGGTCGATGTGCATGCCGCCGCCGAACACTTCGTGGATGTCGCGCACGGTGAACGCGACGTGGTTCAGGCCGCGCTTGCCATTCGGCAGCGCAAGCAGGAACAGGTCGTGGTGACCGCCGTGCGGTGCGCAGCGCATGAACGCGCCGCGGCCCGGATAGCGGTCCGACGTCTCGAAGCCGAGCAGGTCGTGATAGAACGTTTCCTGCGCGTCGAGGCAGTTCGTGAAGAACACGACGTGCCCGACCTCGACCGGCTCGGCGCGCGCATAGATCGGGCTCGGCTGATCGACGCGCGCCGTCTGGCCCCACACGTTCGACGGCGAGCCGGTGATGTCGAGCGCGCGCTTGCGCGTCACCTCGATGCGGATCGCCATCCCGTTCGGATCGATGCAGCCCACCGCATCGTCCTGTGCGTAATAGCCGGGCTGGCCGGCCAGCTTCGTGCGCAGCGCGTCGAGTTCCTGCCGCGTCGCGACGCCCCACGTGACTTCACGCAGCGTCGGGCCTGCTTCGAACGCGGGCGGCAGCGACGGATCGTCGGCCTTCACGACCAGCACGGTGCAGCCGTTCATCGTCTCGAAACGTGCGCGCGTGTCGTCGTGCGCGACTTCCTTCAACCCCCAGTCGGCGAAAAAGCGCCGGCACGTCGCGAGGTCGTCGACACCGTACGTGATCTGCTCGATACCCAAGATGCTCATTGCGTCATTCCCCTTCGCTCAGTTCGCCCACGGCAGCGGCGCGTCGTTCAAGCCCCAGTAGAGGCTCTTCTGCTGCATGTACTCGCGGATCCCGAGACGCCCCTTCTCGCGGCCCATCCCGCTCTCCTTCCAGCCCGAGAACGGCGTGGAGATCGAAAACAGCTTGTACGTGTTGATCCACACGGTGCCCGTCTCGAGCGCGCGCGCGATGCGCCACGCGCGCTTGTAGTCGCGTGTCCAGATGCCGGCGGCGAGGCCGAACACGCTGTCGTTCGCCTGCGCGATCAGCGACGCTTCGTCGTCGAACGGCATCGCGACGAGCACCGGCCCGAAGATTTCTTCCTGGCAGATGCGTGCGCTGTTCGGCACGCCTTCGAGAATCGTCGGCTGGTAGAAGAAACCGTCCTCGCGCCCGTCGCCCGACGGCCGCTCGCCGCCGCACAGCAGGCGCCCGCCTTCTTCCAGACCGAGTGCAACATAGCGCTCCACCGATTCGCGATGCTTCGCGCTGATCAGCGGGCCCATCTGCGTGTCGGGCCGCGTCGGGTCGCCCACGCGCAGCTTGCGTGCGCCGGCGACCAGCCGCCGCATGAATTCGTCGTACACCGCGCGCTGCACGAACAGTCGCGAACCCGCGATGCACGCCTCGCCCGACGAGCTGAAGATGCCGTACAGCACGCCGTTGACCGCGTGATCGAGATCCGCGTCGTCGCACACGATCGTCGGCGACTTGCCGCCGAGTTCGAGCGATACGGGCATCAGCTTTTCCGCCGCGATGCGCGCGATGCCGCGGCCCACTTCGGTGCCGCCGGTAAACGACACCTTCTTCACGAGCGGATGACGGACCAGCACGTCGCCGATCACCGAGCCTTTGCCCGGCAGCACGCTCAGCACGCCCTTCGGCACGCCGGCTTCCTCGCAGATGCGGGCCAGCGCGAGCGACACGAGCGGCGTGACTTCGGCCGGCTTGAGCACCACCGCGTTGCCGCCGGCGAGCGCCGGGGCCAGCTTCTGCGCGTCGGACGCGATCGGCGAGTTCCACGGCGTGATCGCCGCGATCACGCCGATCGGCTCGTGCACGCTCATCGTCAGGTAGTCGCCGCGTGACGGCGTCAGTTCCTCGTCGAGCGTCTCGAGGCATGCCGCGAAATAGCGGAACGTGTTGGCCGCGCTCGCGACCAGCACGCGCGTCTCGCCGATCGGCTTGCCGTTGTCGCGGCGCTGCAGGTTCGCGAGCGCCTCGTGACGGTGCATGATTAGCTCGGCGATCCGGTACAGCACCAGCGCGCGCTGGTGCGGCTTGAGTCCGGCCCAGTCGGCGCGACGCCAGGCCGCGTCGGCGGCCACGACGGCGTCGGCCGCGTCGTCCGCGTTCGCCGTCGATACTTCCATGTTCGGCGACTGGTCGGCCGGATAGATGCTCGTGTAAGGCGCGCCGCGGCCGCGCCGCCACTCGCCGCCGATCAGGATGTCGCCGTTGGGTACGAGGCTCGTATCGAATGGAGTCATGTCACAAGTCCCACAAATCTGTCTCTGCCCGCCGCCCGCACCGTGGCGCAGGCGGCCGTTCAATGGCCCGGATGGCCGGAATGGCCGCGTCGTCCGCTCAGATCACGCAGCGGGCCGCGCGGTTGCGCAGCGCGCGGATCGCGCAGTACGCGGTCAACGCGGACGTCTTCGGGTTGTCGGGCAACGGCTTGCCGCTCATTTCGAGCGACATCTCGCCGAATGCGCCGCGTGCGGTGATGCGGTGCACGTTGCGCGTGACGGCCGGATCGGCGATCAGGCGCACGCGCGTCGCGTCGAGGCCGAGGCCCGCGAGCGCGACGGTTGCCGCGACGTTCGCGTTCTTCGGATACAGCCGCGCGGCGTCGCGTGCGGTGCCTTCGAAAATCACCTTCTCCTCGGTCATCGCACGCAGGTCGCACAATTCCTCGGCGGGTGTACCGAGCCAGCCGAGCGGCGGCTTGCGGCCGACGTACAGCACCTCGTCGAGGCCGCCCTGCCTCGCCGACGCCAGCGCATCGATCCCGCCGATCGCGCCGGACAGCAAGGTGAGCGTCGCGTCGCCTTCGTCGGCGGCCTGCGACAGCACGTCGAGCAGCGCGAGATCGGACAACGCGCCGATCGACGCGACCGCGCAGTCGGTGCCCGCCTTCAGCAGCGGCACGACGTGATCGACGAGCGCGCTGTGACCCGCGCATTCCAGCGCGAATTCGGGGCGGCGGGCCAGCGCGTCGACCGACGACACGACCTCCACCGCACCGCCGAGCTCACGCTGCACCGCGTCGCGCTGGTGCGCCGGCACGATCACGTGCGCGACGCGCAACGATGCATCGTGCTCGACCGCGTGATACACGGCCGCGCCGATCGCGCCGAAGCCGATCATCGCGACGTCGACGGGCGCATGCCCGTGTGCGTGTCCGTTACGCATATTGCCGCTCCGACGGCTCTTCCTTTTTCACCGGCGGCCCCGCGAAGTTCGATGCGAACGCGCCGACCGACAGCATGTCGACCTCGACCATCACGGGCCCTTCCTTCGCGATCCCTTCGCGCACGATCGCTTCGGCCTGGTCGAGCGACGTGATCCGGTAGTGCGTGAGGCCGAAGCTCGCGCAGAACTGCGCGAAATCGGGCTGGTGCAGCTGCACGAAGCAGCGGCGGCCGCCGTACAGCGCGTCCTGGATGTTGCGGATCACGCCGTAGCACTGGTCGTTCATCAGCACGATCATCACGTTCGCGTTTTCCTGCACGGCCGTCACGAGCTCGCCGACGTTGACCATCAGGCCGCCGTCGCCGACCAGGCAGACCGTCTTCGCGGCCGAGCCGGCCAGCGCCGCGCCGATCCCCATCTGGATGCCCTGGCCGATGCCGCCGCCGAGCGCATGCACGCCCGCGCGCGGCTCGAAGATCTTCAGCAGGCGGTTGCCCCACGTGCTGTTCGAGATCGTCACGTCGCGCACCCAGTTGTAGTCGCGGCCGACCGCCGCTTGCAGCGTGTCGACGAGCTTCTTGTAGGGCCCAAGGCCTTCCGCCACGCTGGCGACGGCCTGCTCGCGCGCCGCCGCGAGATCGAGCGCGAACTGCGGATCGACGGACAGGCGGCCTTCGAGGCGATCGGCCAGTTCGGCCAGCACGCGCTTCGAATCGCCGTGCACGAACAGCTCGTTGCGATAGCCGCGGTTGTCGGCGAGCGCATCGGCGTCGACGCGGAACAGCGGCTGCGGCAGCGCGAGCTTGTATTTCAGCGTCTCGTTGCCGCGCAGGCGCGAGCCGACCACGACGAGCGCGTCGCAGGTCTTGTAGAACGCCTCGACGGACGCATGCACGTTGAACGCGCCGAGCGTCGCCGGGTGATCTTCCGGCAGCACGCCGCGGCCCTGCACGCTCGTCACGACACCAAAGCCGAGCTTCACCAGGCGTTCGACTTCCGCCCGCGCGTGGCGCGCACCGCCGCCGAGCCACAGCAGCGGACGGCGCTTGGCCGCCAGCGCGTCGGCGAGCTTCGCGACGCGTGCGTCGTCGTGCTCGCGCACCGCGACGTGCGCCGGCGCGAGGTCTTCCGGCCATTCGATTTCGGCGGCCTGGATGTCGATCGGAATCTCGACCGACACCGGGCCCGTCGGCGCGGTCTGCGCGATACGCACCGCTTCGCGGATCGTCGGCAGCACGGTTTCGACGGTACGCACGCGGAACGCGGCCTTCGAGATCGCGTCGAGCATCGTCAGCTGGTCCGGCGCTTCGTGGATGTAGGCCAGGTCCCGGTCGAGGTACGGCGTCTCGATCTGCCCCGTGATGTGCAGTAGCGCGGTGCCTGCCGTCAGTGCCTCGACCATCGCGCCGGCCGCGTTGCCCGCCGCCGTGCCGGTGCTCGTGAACGCGACGCCGAGGCCGCCCGACACGCGGGCCAGGCCGTCGGCCATGTTCACCGCGCCCGCTTCACCGCGCGCGCCGACATACCGGATGTTGCCGCGCGAGTTGATCGCGTCGAGGATCGGCATGTTGTGGATCGAGATGACACCGAATGCGGTCTTGACGTCGCACTGCTCGAGAAAGGCGGCAATCAGTTCGCCAACCGTGGTTTTTTTAGACATGGCGTGCAAAGCCTCCAGAAACGTCGATATGGCTGCCCGTCGTGTACGACGACAGATGCGTTGCGAGATAAAAAAGTGCCCAGGCTGCCTCGTCGGGCTTGCCGAAGCGGTTCAGCGGAATGTTCTTGTTGCGGGCGAGCGCGCCCGTCCAGTCTTCCCAGCTTTCGCCGGCGTGTGCCTGCGCTTCGTAGCGGCGGCGCCACTGGCCCGACTCGACGATGCCGATCAGGATCGAGTTCACGCGGATGCGCTGCGGCGCCAGCTCGGTCGCGAGCGACTTCACGAGGCTCAGCACGCCCGCACGCGCCGAGGACGTCGCGACCATGTGCGGCTCCGGCTGCAGCGCGAGCAGCGAGTTCACGCAGGTGATCGTCGGCGCCTGCGCGTCGCGCAGCAGCGGCAGGAACGCGCGCGTCGGGCGGATGATGCTGAAGTACTTCAGTTCGAGCTCTTCGCGCCACGCGTCGTCGGTCGTGTCGGCGAAGGTCGACACGCGCCCCTGGCCCGCGTTGTTGACCAGCATGTCGGCGCGGCCGAAGCGCTCGGACACGGCCTGCGCGAACGCCGCCACGTCGGCTTCGTCGAGCACGTTGCAACGCACGGCGAGCAATTGCGCGCCCGGGTATTTCCCGCCGAGCATCGCTTCGGCGCGCGCGAGGCGTTCGCCGTCGCGGCCGCAAATCGCGACCGACGCGCCGGCCTGCAGGAACCGTTCGGCAGTCGCGAGTCCGATGCCGGACGAACCGCCCGTCACCACCGCCACCTGCCCGGTCAGATCGATCTCAATCATCGGAGTCCTAAAGCCTTCAGAAACGTGTGCTCGTCATCCGAGCGGTAATTGAGCCGCCGCGACAGTTCCGCCGCCGCGCGCTGCACCTTGTCGAACAGGCCATCGGCGATCAGCGCCTCGTCGATCTCCGGCCGCGGCACCGTCACCGTGATGCACGCGACGATCTTCTGCGTGTCGTTGCGCACCGGCGCCGTGACCACCGAGATACCGCGCTCGAACGACGAATTGCTCACGCCGTAGCCGCGCAGCGCATCCTCGCGGATCACTTCGTACAGCGCATCGACCGTTTCCGGCGTCGCGCTCGTCATCCGGCTCAGCGTGCCTTCCGGATACAGCGCACGCAGCTCCTTCAGCGACAGGTCGCCCATCAGCACGTGGCCGTGGGTCGTCGCATGCGCGGGCAGCCGCGTGCCGACGTTCACGCGAATCGCGCTGAATACCGGCGACTGGCACTGCGCCTTCGCGACGAACACCACGTCGCGGCCGTCGCGGATCACGATGTGCGTCGTGAAGCCGGTCGCGTCGCGCAGGCTCTCGATCACCGGCAGGCCGAGATCGGTCAACTCCAGCGAGCTCAGGTATTCGAAGCCGAGCCGCAGCACGGCGATGCCGAGCTTGTAGTTGCGATCCTTGTCCGCCCGCTCGAGAAAGCCGAGCGATTCGAGCGTCTGCAGCAGACGGAACACCGTCGTGCGCGGAATGCCGAGGCGCTTGGACAGCTCCGGCGCGCCGAGCACCGGCTCGCGCGGCGAGAATTCGGCGAGGATCCGCAGGCCGCGTTCGAGGCCCGGCACCACATAGCCGGCGTCGGCCTTGGTGCTGTCGGATTCTGGTTGTTGCAGCGGTTCGCTCATGCCATGCCTCGCTGCGTGTCGCACTGACGACAGAACGTGTCGATCAGCGATGAATAGACGGCCGGCGCTTCCACGTAGCCGGCATGGCCAGCCTGCGGAATTACCTGCAGCTCGACCTGCGCGGCCGCGGCGATCCGCTCGCACGCGGCGGGCGGCGTGATCGCGTCGTTCGCGCCGACGGCCACGGCCGCGCGGCCGCGAAAGCCGGCGAGATCGGTCGCGAGATCGGCGTTCGCGAGCAGATGCGTGGCCTGCGCATAGCCGGCCGGCACGATGCGCGCCATGTTCCAGCGCACCCACGCACGCGCATCCTCGCTCGCGAAACCCGACAGCATGTTGCCGCTGCGCTGCTCGGCGAGCCCGGCCGGACCGAGTTCCTCGAGCATCGCGAGGCGCGCGTCGCGGCGCGTGTCGCGCGTTTCGACGGGCGCGCGGCCGTAGCCGCCCGCGGGCGAGATCAGCAGCAGGCCGGCGATCCGCGCGGGCATCAGGCGGCACAAGCCACCCGCGATGATCGCGCCGAGCGAATGCCCGACCAGCACGCAGCGTTCGATGCCGAGTGCCTCGAGCCACGCGTTCAGCGACGCCGCGTAATCGGCGGCGGTCGGCGACGCGCCGTGCACGGGGGTCGACACGCCGTAGCCGGGCGCATCCCACGCGAGCACGCGTCGCGACGCGCCGAGCGTGTCGAGCTGGCACACCCACGATGCGGCGCCCGAGCCGATCCCGTGCAGCAGCACGACGGGCAGCGCGTGGCCCGCATGCTGCGCGCCGGCCTCGCCTGCGCCAGCCTCACGGTAACCGATCGTGCCCGCCGCGCCGGCCGCGCAGCGCTGTTCGGGAAACTGCCCGAGCAGCGCGGCGAATGCCGCGGTGCGGTCGCGTTCACGTTTGTCGATGACACTCATTGCCTGGCTCCGCCCCGTCTCAGCGCTTGATCTTCGCGAGCGGCGAATCCGGCGGATAAGTCGGCGTGATGGGCTTCGCCGAACCGAGCATCACGCACATCAGCGCGTCTTCCTCGCCGATGTTGATTTCCGTGCGATAAACGCCCGGCGGCACCGAGATCAGGTCGCGCTCGCCGAGGATCGCCTCCCAGGTCTCGCCGTCGCGCTCGCAGATCACCTTCATCTTGCCGCGCAGCACGAAGAAGATTTCCTCGACGTCGGTGTGGATGTGGCTCGGGCCGATGTTGCCGGCCGGGATGACCATCGTCGAAAACGTGAAGTTGCCGGCCGGTACCGTGTTGACGTCCTTCGCGACGCCCGTGCCGCCCGTGCCGACATAGCGCATCTGCGCACGGCGGTACTGCGGGTCGTAGTCGGCCTGGAACTTCAGCGCGTCCCAGTCGTAGCGCCGCGTCGCGTAGCGCGCGACGCGCCCTTCCATCCAGTCGCCGAAGCTTGCGTCTTCCGGCTGGTCCCACGACTTGCGTTCGAGATCTGCATCCGCCATCGTCCTCTCCTTCATTCAGAGTGAAAACTTCAATTCAAATCAATTCATCACGAAGCCGCCGTTCACCGGCAGCAGCTGACCCGTCACGAAGCGCGCGCCGTCCGACAGCAGGAACAGCACGGGGCCCGTCACGTCGTCGGGCACCTGTGCGCGCGTGAGCGCGCGGCCCTGCATGTAGAACGCATGCCGTTCGGCCGGCACGTAGGCGGTCGCCTCGACTTCGGTGAGCCCCGGCGCGACCGCGTTGACCGTCACGCCGTGCGCGCCGAACTCGCGTGCCTGCGCATGCGTCATCGCGATCACGGCGCCCTTGCTGGCGACGTACGCGAGCAGCTTCGGCGCGCCCCACAACGCGGTGTCCGACGCGAGGTTCACGATCGCGCCGCGGCCCGAGCGCGCGAGGTGCGGCAGCGCCGCATTGCTGACGAGCCACACGCCGCGCACGTTCACGTTCATCACGGCATCCCAGGTCGGCACGTCGAGTTCCGTCGACAGCCTGCCGCCCGAGTTCGTGATCGCCGCGTTGTTGATCAGCGCGTCGAGGCCGCCGAGCGCCGCCGCACTCTGCGCGACGAATGCGTCGACGCTCGCCGGATCGGCCAGGTCGAGCGCGAAGAAATGCGCGGTGTGGCCTGCTTGTGTGAGTTCCGCAGCCAGCGCGCGGCCCTCTTCGGCGAGCACGTCGCCGAACGCGACCTGCGCGCCCGCCGCGACCAGCGCCTTCACGAACGCCGCGCCGAGACCGCGGGCGCCGCCCGTGACGAGCACGCGGCGCCCCGGCAGCGACACGACCGGAGCGAACTCAGCCATTCGCGGGCTCCGCCGCGGCGTGCGCCGCACGGTGCGCGTCGAGCGCTGAAAGGTGTTCCTGCGCGCGCTGGCGCAGCATCCGGCGCACGCGCGTGATGCCGACGTCGTGCTGGTACAGGTATTCGTGATCGCGTGCATGCGGCGCGAGGCTTTCGAGGACGTAGCGGTCCTGCTCGAGCACGTCCCAGTGCAGGCCCTCGAGGCGGTTGCGGTACATGAAGCGCCACACGTCGCGCTGCCAGCCGCTGACCTTGCGGGTGCGCCAGAAGTAGACCTGGCAGTTGTCGTCGTCGACCGGCGTCGCGAAGCCGATGATCCCGAAGTTGCCGCCCGGGCCGAACTTCTGCTTGTACGGAATCGCGAGGCGCATCCACAGGCAGCCGGTTTCGCCGAGCTCGACCCAGTCGAAGTTCACGTCGCGCTGGCCGATCTTCTCGAACATCAGGCCCGTTTCCGTCTTGCGCACGCGCATGTCGGCCTGCTTGTCGCCTTCGGCCATCGAGTGCGACGTCGCGTGCAGGTACGCGCCGTGCATCGGGTCCATCACGTTGTCGATCGCGTACTGGTAATTGCACTTCCAGTTCGACACGCACAGGAAGTGGCCGTACTCGGCGTCGACCAGTTCTTCCGGCAGGTTCAGCGGCGCCGGCTCGCCGTGCGCTTCGTCGCCGAACCACAGGAAAATCGCGCCGGCCTTTTCCTCGACCGGATACGACTTCACGCACTTCATCCCTTCGAGCGGACAGTTCGACACGGCCGGCACGCGGTTGACCGTGCCGCCGCCATCGATTTCGACGCCGTGATACCAGCACGCGATGTTGCCGCCGAGGTTCCAGCCGAGCGACAGGCGCGCGCCGCGGTGCGGGCAGCGATCTTCCAGCGCGTGGACCTTGCCCTCGTGATCGCGCCACAGCACGATCTGCTCGGACAGGCGCGTGAGGCCGACGGGCGCGTTCGACACCTGCCAGCTCGGAGCGACGGGATACCAGTAGTTCTTGATGCCGCGGTCGAGGTAGGCGCGGACCGGGTCGTGTTGGACTTCGTGTTGTGCGGGGGACGTCATCAGTGTGCTCCGGATGCGGTTGTCGTCGGGTCGGCGGTCACGCGGCTCGCGCGCTCATTCCGCCAGCGAGGCCATTTCGGCGCGGAAGCGCTCGGGCGTCCACGCCGTGCCGTCGGGCGCACGGAAGCCGATGCGGTTCAGGCCCGCGACGACATCGTCCAGCTCGGTCGCGCCGCTCTCGAACACGCGTTCGAGGGCATCGCCGAGATCGTTCTCGTACTGGGTCGGCGCGGCCTTGCGGTTCTGCCAGACCTGGTTCTCGACCTGGCCGGGGATCTCGATCTGCCCCTTGCCGGCGACGTTGTTCGGCTGCGGCGCCACCCACGGCTTCAGGAAGGGATTGAAGTTGACGGTCGCTTCTTTCATGTCATTCCACCTTGATCTGGATTTCCTCGCCGGCCAGGCGCACCGCGTACTGCTTCAGCGCGCGCCCGCCCGGGCCCTTCAGGCATTCGCCCGTCTTGATGTCGAACACGGCCTCGTGCAGCGGGCATTCGACCGTGCCCTCGTCGACGAAGCCCTGCGTCAGCAGCGCGTACGCATGCGGGCACACGTTCTCGAGCGCATACACCTCGTCGCCGACGCGGTAGATCCCGATTTCGACGCCGTCGGTCCGCTTGAACTCGATCGGCGCGTCTTCCGACAGCGCGCCGGCGTGTCCGGCGCAAATCCATTGTTCAGACATCTCAAACCCTTCCTTCTGATCGACTCTCGGTTCGCTCCGGAATTGTTCCATATCCGGAACAGCAGTTTATGGATGGTGATTATAGAAGCGACTTTCCACGAGCAAAACAAAAAGCTGCATGTCCTAGGGAAAACACTGACCGTTGAGTCGGCGAGTTCCGCCGCAACGCGCGTCCACTGTAAATTTTTGTTTGTCGGCGGGTATTTAAGTCTGTTTTTCTGGATTGTCGAACTCGTGTTGCGGATCGCCGCCATATCCATCCGGCCCGATAAATTTATTTTTGATACGGCGCACGACGCCTCTATACTCCATTCCATCAGAGGCACATTGTTCCCTATATGGAACACAACAGAATGCCCGCCCCGGTGGCGGAAACGCGCGACGGCCGGCCGTCCCCGCGCCCGCCGCCACGGCATGTTTTTCCGTCAGGTTTGGAGAGTCAGGAGATCAAATGGTCAAGCAAGCGGTAGCAGCAGCAGTCATCGGAATGAGCGCCGTGTCCGGCGCGTGGGCGCAGAGCAGCGTGGTGCTGTACGGCAGCATGGACGCGGGCGTCGCGTACGTGAACAACGTCGGCGGCCACGCGAAGTGGGCAATGATCCAGGGCAACACGCAGCCCGACCGGTGGGGCCTGAAAGGCAAGGAAGACCTCGGCGACGGCCTGTCGGCGATCTTCCAGCTGGAAAACGGCTTCTATACGAACAACGGCCAGTTCGCGACCGCGAACACGATCTGGAACCGCGCGGCGTTCGTCGGGCTCAGTTCGGACCGCTACGGCACGCTGACGCTCGGCCGCCAGACGCCGCTAACGTTCGATTATCTCGATCCGCTCAGCACCGCGTATCTCGCGATGAGCTGGTATGCGTTCCATCCCGGCAACATCGACGGGCTCGCCGCGACCGGCAACGTGCCGTACAACAACGCGGTCAAGTACCGTTCGCCGAGCTTCGGCGGCTTCTCGGCCGCGGCGACGATGGCCCTCGGCAACACGACGAACTTCTCGACCGGCAAGTCGGTCGGCGTTGCGCTGAACTATGCGAACGGGCCGTTCAAGGCGTCGGCCGTCTACTCGAACGAGCACGACCGCGCGATCCTCATCGGCCAGACGGGGATCACGTCGTTCCAGGGGCAAAATACCGCGAATGGCTATCTGGCGAACAAGGTCGAGAACATCGGCGCGGGCGCGTCGTACCAGATCGGCGACTTCCTCGTGCATGGCCTCTACACGCGCGTGAAGATGCAGTCGAACGGGTTTTCCGACACGTTCCAGAGCTACGACGCGGGCGTGAACTATCGCAGCAGCGCGTTCAACACGATCGCGGGCGGCGCGGCGACCACGACGCTGGCCGGCCGACGCTGGACGCAGGTCGAGCTCGGCGACATCTATTCGCTGTCCAAGCGCACGCAGCTCTATGCGAACGTGCTGTTCGAGCACGGCTCGGGCGGTGCGAAGGCCGCGTTCTTCACGGCCGGCGCGTCGAGCACCGCGAACCAGGTGGTCGTGCTGACCGGCATTCATCACTCGTTCTGAGCGGCGACGGGCGCACGCGCCCGATGGCCCAAACGAAAAGAGCAGCCCGTGGGCTGCTCTTTTTTGCTGGCGAAGCCGCGCGACGCGGCCTCCGCGACGGGTCAGAACATCGCGACCCGATGGCGCGCGTGCGCGAACGTCGGATCGCTTTCGAGCGGCCGATAGTTCAGTCGCTGCGACAGGTCGACCGCCGCGCCGCATACCGCTTCGACGAGCCGCTCCTTCTCGCCGGCCTCGCCGATTTCCGAGCGCGGCACCGTCGCCGTGATGGCCGAGACGATCGCGCCCGAATGGTCGCGCACGGGTGCCGTCACCGCCGAGATGCCGCTCTCGAACGCGGCTTCGCTCACCGCATAACCGAGCCGCGCGTAATGACGCACGCGCTCGTACAGCTCGTCGACGGTGCCCGGCGTGCGCTCGGTGAACTGCTCGAGCCGCTTTTCCGGATACAGCTGACGCAGCGCGTCGCGCGTGAGGTCGCCCATCAGCACATGGCCGTGCACGGTCGCGTGCGCGGGCAACCGCGTGCCGACGTGCACCTTTACCGAACCGAACATCGACGTGTTGCTCTGGGCCTTCGCGACGAACACGACATCGCGCTGGTCGCGGATCAGCAGGTGCGTCGACAGGCCCGTCGCGTCGCGCAGCCGTTCGAGCACCGGCGCGCCGAGGTCGGTCAGTTCCAGCGAATTCAGGTATTCGAAGCCGAGCCGCATCACGCCGACACCGAGCCGAAAATAGCGGTCGCCGTTCACGCGCTCGAGAAAGCCGAGCGCTTCGAGCGTCTGCAGCAGACGGAAGGTGGTCGTGCGCGGGATGCCGATGCGCTTCGACAACTCGGGCGCGCCGAGCACCGGCTCGCGCGCGGAGAATTCGGAGAGGATCCGCAGCCCGCGTTCGAGGCCCGGAACCAGATACGACGACGCGCCGCCGGACGATTCGTCGTCGCCCGCGGCCGGCTTCGACGCGTCGTGATCGACGTCGTCGCTGGCTGTCGCGCGCGGCGCGCTTGCCGGCTTCGCCGGCGGTTTCGGTGCACCGCTCATCGTTGGATTGACCCTGTGCACATGGACGGAATGGAAGCGTTCACGAAAGACCCGCAATGCTTGATTATGGATTTTCGACCGAGTCGGATCAACACGATCCGGCGCAGGCGGCCGATGGCCCGGCGCGCACGATCGGACAGCCGACTGTCATATAGGCTGATGCGATCGAAAGGATAACAGTGATAGACAGGACTGCCCATCGGAACGTCGTGGGGGGGCGGCGGACGAACGCGAGCGCACCGCGCGCGATGTCGCATACGGATCGATTCGGGCAAGTCGGAAAGGAGGGAAAAGGAACAGGAAGACGCGTGAAAACGAACGACCACGCCGATCCGCGAACGCGATTGGCGCGACGGCGTCAGGCCGTCACGGTGTCGGCATACTCGGCACGCGCGCGCTGGCCGGCGGCATAGGCGTCGGCTTCGCCGCGAAAGCCGTCCGTGCTGAATGCGACGACTTTCACGCCAACGCCGGACGCCCGCTTTACCGTCAGCGCCCATTGCCATCCGCCGTCTTGTTCAAAGACGTGCAGCGACGATTCGAGGGATGAGTCCAGTACGGTCACGGGTTATGCTCCTGCCCTACGCGTCCCATTGGCCCCGCGTCGGGCATGTCGAAAATATGCGCCGGTTCGCGGCGCGTTTCAGCTATTCGACAGTCTAGTCAAGGAATGTTGCGACGCACCATCAGGGCTTACACTCGCCTATCGGAACCAGGCGGTCGATCGAATCCGCCTGAAACCCTTATGGCACGGGCCTCCCCCGCATATTTGCGCCGCCCGATACCCCACTCGTGCGGCAACGTGCCGCATGGACGACCGAGGGATCGTATCGGTCGAAAAACGGGTCACGATCGAACGCGACCGCGCAGCCGGGCCCGCATAGCCGGCGACTAACGAGTCGCCGCCGCCGACACCACCCGCCGGAACGTCAGATTGATGCGCTCGCCCTGCACGGCCGGCGCCTTCGGCACGCGATGCTGCCATTCGGCCTGCGTGCGGCCGCGCATCACGAGCAGGCTGCCGTGCGTCAGCCGGTACGCATGCGCGACGCCGGTCGCACGATGACGAAGATCGAACACGCGCATCGCACCGAGGCTGACCGACGCGATCACCGGTGCGTCGCCGAGCTCCGGCTCGTTGTCCGCATGCCAGCCGAGGCTGTCCTGTCCGTTGCGGTAACGATTGAGCAGCACGCTGTTGAAAGTCTCGCCGCACGTGAGCTCGACTGCACGCTTCAGATCGAGCACGGTCGCCGTCCACGGCGCGGGCACGTTGCGGATTCCCGAATACACGTAGACGGCGTCCGGTTCGCCCTGCCACGCGGTGAGCCGCGGCAGCGGAATGCGGCCGCGCGGCGTGCGGATCGTGTCCTGCTGCCATGCGACTTCATCGATCAGCGCGGCCAGCACGCGATCGGCGTCGGACGGTGCGAGCCAGTCCGGGTACCAGTCCACGTCGGGCGCGGGCGCATCGGCGAAAAGATCGGGCGTCGACATGTCGAAATCAGGCAGAAAATGAACGGTGCAAACGAACCATGTCTGCATGGTAGACAACGGCGACACGCGCCGCCATGCGCTGTCATTCCGCGGCGTGACGGGGCCATCCGTGCGAACCGTGAACCGCGAAGCCGATGCATTTCCGGCGTGTCACGCGATCATCGCGGCGCGCGTCAACCGGATCAGCGTGATTTCGGACGGCACGCCGAAGCGGTTCGGCGGCCCCCAGTAGCCGGTGCCGCGGCTCGTATAGAGCCACATCGCGCCGAACCGGTTGAGCCCGCCGATCACCGGCTGTTGGAGACGCACGAACGGCGGCCACGGCAGGAACTGGCCGCCATGCGTATGGCCGGACAGCTGCACGGTGAAGCCGGCGCGGCTCGCCGCTTCCGCGCTGCGCGGCTGGTGCGCGAGCAGGATCTTCGTCGCGACGTCGCGCGGCGCGCCCGCCAGCGCCTGCTCGGGGTCGCTGCGATGCGCGGGATCGAACCCGCCCGCCGTGAAATCGGTGACGCCCGCGAGCACCGCGCGCGCACCGTCGTGCTCGATCAGCACGTGCTCGTTGAGCAGCACCGTCAACCCGATTCGCCGGAATTCGTCGATCCACGCGTGCGCGCCGGCGTAGTACTCGTGGTTGCCCGTCACGAGGAAGCTGCCGTGCCGCGACTGCATGCGGCCAAGCGGCGCCGTGTGTTCGCGCAGCCGCTTGACCGAGCCGTCGACCACGTCGCCCGTGATGACGACGAGATCCGCATCGAGCGCGTCGACCGCCCGCACGATCCGCTCGATATAAGGCCGCTTGATCGTCGGCCCGACGTGAATGTCCGACAGTTGCACGATCGTCAGCCCGTCGAGCGCGGCCGGCAGCTCGTCGACCGGAATCGACACGCGCTTGACCGCCGCCGTGCGGCGCGCGCCGACGAATCCGATCGCGGTGACCAGCACCGCGGCCACCAGCACGCCGAGCGCCGTGTCGGCGCTCGCGCCGCTCCAGGCGCCGTCATGCCCGAGATGCCGCCACGCGACGACGCCGAGCAGCACCAGCTCGCGCAGGAAAGTCAGCACCAGCAGCGACGAGAAGAAGCCCATCGCGAGCGCGCCGGCCCAGCCGACGAGCGTCGCGGCCCAGCCTTCGTCGAAGCGGCGCGAGAACATGCCGACCGGGATCAGCACGACGAAGCTCGCCAGGACCAGCGCCGCGATCGTGCGCGCGAGCGGCGACGCGAATGCGCCGGGAATGATCCGTAGCCCGACATACAAATGGAACAGCACGCCGATTGCGATGAACCGGACAAAGAAACTTCGCATGGAACACTCATCCTCGTTGCGCTACCACCGTCGCGCGGCGCGTCGGCCGGGAGCGTGACGTCAAGTCTCGTCATGCCCCGCGCCACGCGCCGCGTCCTTCGCACGATGGTACACAGATACCGGCCGGCTCGACCGGACACCGATTCGCAACCGCTCGCGCAGCAATCCGGCAATCGCTGCTTCGATTCCCGCACATCCGCGAACAAACGTCGGCAGCGGGGTTCCGTCTGACGATCCTTTACAGTCCGTCGGCACCCATGCGAAAGCATGCGCTGGCAGAATCGCGGACCGCGCCACGACCGTACCCGAGCGCCCGCCGGGCGCTCAGACGCGTGCCCCCAGGGCACGCCGCATCGCTGGCGGTCCGCATCGCGCTGATTTATGATCGGCTCCGTATCGCGGAATCGTCGTCGCGGCAACGAACCGCATTGCGCCGCGCCCGGCATCCACCCCCAACGTCGAGCTCGTCACACCATGAGAAAAACAACGCCGCGCGTACCCCTGCGCGCCGCCGCCGTCCTGGTGCCTGCCCTGCCGCTCGCGGGCTGCACGTCGCGCGGCGCACCGTCGTACGTCCTGTTCGGCGCGTATTTCCCGCTCTGGCTCGTCAGTGCGATCGTCGGCATCTTCGGCGCGATCGTCGCGCACCGCGTGTTCGTCGCGACCGGCTGGGCCGCCACGGTGCCCTACCAGCTCGCCGTCTGCACCGCGATCGGGCTCGTGGTCGCCGTGATCGTATGGCTCACCGGCACGGGGCCGTTTGCATGAAGGCCGCCGGCATCACCCGCCCGTCCACGAAAGGCCGCGTGATCGCGCTGGCGATCGTCGCGCTCGGCATCGCCGCGCTCGCGTACGCGTACCACCGCACGTCGGCCTACCCGTCCACCGACGACGCGTCGATCGACGCGGACCTCGTCCACGTCGCGTCGCCCGTCGGCGGCCGCATCGTGCGGCTCGCCGTGCACGAGAACCAGCGCGTCGCGAAAGGCGACCTGCTGTATGAAATCGATCCGGTGCCGTACCGGCTGACGGTCGCGCAGGCGCAGGCCGATGTCGAGCTCGCGCGCGCATCGCTCGACACGCGCCGCCGGTCGCTGATCGGCGAGCATTCGAACGCCGCGGTCGCCGCGGAGCAGGTCAAGCGCGCGACGCAGAATTACGATCTCGCGACGCGCGACGTGAACCGGCTCGCGCCGCTCGCCGCGCAGGGCTACGTGAGCGCGCAGCAGTTCGACCAGGCGAAAGTGCGGCAGCGCGATGCGGCCGTGTCGCTCGCGCAGGCCAAGGAACAGCAGCGATCGTCCGCGCAGACGATCGGCGACGATGCCGACGCGATCGCGACGCTCCATGCGCGCGAAGCCGCCCTCGCCCGCGCGCAGCACGCGCTCGACGACACGGTCGTGCGCGCGCCGCACGACGGGCTCGTGACGGGGCTGACCGTGCTCGCCGGCGAAACCCTCGCGCCGAACCAGTCGATCTTCACGCTGATCGACGCAAGCGAATGGTTCGCGGTCGGCAATTTCCGCGAGACGTCGCTGAATCGCATCGCGGTCGGCGATTGCGCGACCGTCTATTCGATGATCGACCGCAGCCGCGCGCTGACAGGCAAGGTGGTCGGCATCGGCGCGGGCATCGCGGACAGCGATCGCATCAACCTGCCGCGCGCGCTGCCGATCGTGCAGCGTTCGGTGAACTGGGTGCATGTCGCGCAGCGCTTCCCCGTGCGCGTGAAGCTCGACGAACCCGACGGCAAGCTCGTGCGTGTCGGCGCGAGCGCGATCGTCGAGGTCCGGCATGGCTCGGCCTGCCGCTGACGTACGCGCGCCGGGCCCGCGCGAAGTCCTGCGACTGCTCGCGCCGTTTCCGGGGCGCACGTCGATCGTCGTGCGGGTCGCGCTGATCTGCGCGCTAAGCGTGCTCGTGACGAGCGCGTACGGTACGCCCGAAGCCGCGCTGTCCGCCTACGTCGTGTTCTTCATGATCCGCGCCGACCGCGTGACGAGCATCGTGCTCGCGGCGGCGCTGCTGCTGATCGTCACGATCGTGATCGGGCTCGTGCTCGTGCTCGGCATCGCGATCTTCAGCATCGACTATTCGATCCTGCGGGTCGCATGCATGGCCGTGCTGTCGGTCGGGCTGCTGTACCTGACGTCGGCCAGCAAGCTGCGCCCCGTGGGCGCGATCCTCGCGATGATCGTCGGCTTCGGGCTCGACCAGCTCGGCCTCGCGCCGTTCGGCGAAGCCGCGACCCGCGCGCTGCTCTATATCTGGCTGACGATCGCGATCCCGGTCGGCGTCGCGATCGTCGTCAACCTGCTGATCGCGCCGTCGCCGCGCCGGCTCGCGCTCGCGCAGATCGCCAAGCGCCTGCGGCTCGCCGCGCGGCGGCTGCGCGGCGACGACGACGACGACGCGCGCGCAGCATTCGACGCCAGCCTGCGCGAAGGCGACAAGCAGTTGCTGACGTGGCTCAAGCTGTCGAAACTCGAAGGCTCGTCGAGCGCCGCCGACGTTGCGGCACTGCGCCAGGCGATTGCGTCGAGCACGGCGCTGATGGTCGGCGTCGCGCTGGCCGATCGCGAACCCGACGCGCGGCTGCCCGCCGCGTTCGGCGCAGCGATCGCGGCCACGCTCGACGAGATGGCGGCCATTCTCGAGCGCGGCGGCTATCCGGTCGACGTGACGCTCGCACTGCCGCCGGCCGATGCACTGCCGCCGCTCGCGCGCGTCGCCGCGACGGATCTCCATGCGGCGATCACGCGCTTCGCGGAACCGGGCGCGGCGGCCGATCCGACTGCAGCCGCGCCGGCCGCGCCCGTCAGCGCGTCCGCTGCCGCTCGCCCCGATTCCGCTGTCGCCTCGCCCGCACGGGCGCCACGCGGCGGCTTCTTCCTGCCGGATGCGCGCAGCAATCCCGATCACATCCGCTATGCGCTGAAGACGACCGCCGCGGCCATCTTCTGCTATCTGCTGTATTCGCAGCTCGACTGGTCGGGCATTCATACGTGCGTCGTCACCTGCTACATCGTGTCGCTCGGCTCGACCGCCGAGACGGTCGAGAAGCTCACGCTGCGGATCGTCGGCTGCATCGTCGGTGCGCTGCTCGGCACCGCGGCGCTCGTGTTCGTCGTTCCGGCGCTGTCGTCGGTCGGTGAGTTGATGGCGCTGGTGTTCGCCGGCGCGTGGCTGTCCGCGTGGGTCGCGTTCGGCTCGCCGCGCATCGGGTACGCGGGCTTCCAGATCGCGTTCGCGTTTTTCCTGTGCGTGATCCAGGGCGCCGGCCCCGGCTTCGACCTGACGATCGCGCGCGATCGCACGATCGGCATCCTGCTCGGCAACGTCGTCGTGTATCTCGTATTCACGCGCATCTGGCCCGTCAGCATCGGCAAGCAGATCGACGTCGCGCTCGCCGCGCTGCTCGAGCAGTGGCGCCGCGTGGTGCAGATCGCGCAGCCGGCCGAACGCCGCACGCTCGCCGCCGAAGCCTTCGCGCGCCATGGCGCGATCGCGCAGGAGCTCGGCCTTGTCCACTACGAACCGTCGTGGGTACGCCCCGCCGCGACGTGGCTCGCCACCCGGCGCCGCGCACTCGCCGAACTCGGCGCGCTCGAAGGCCCGCTGTTCCTGCTCGCGGAGCGCACGCCGGGCGACCCCGCGATCGGCGCGCGCCTCGCGCGCGTGGTCGCGCTGCGTGACGGCGGCCCGGCCGCCGACACTGCTGCGCCGGCGCCGCCGTCGACAGCAAGCGCGGCATCCATGCCGGCCCCGCCGCCGGCCGCCGCGCCCGCCGACCCTGCACGCGACGCGCTGTTGAACCTGATCGACACGCGGCTCGCGCACATCGCCGACGCCGCGCGTCAAGCCACCCCGAAGGAGCCTCTCCCTCATGCGCGTCCCTGAACCGCCGGCCGCGTCGATCGCCGCCGCCGCGCTCGCGACTGCCGTCGCGCTGGCCGGTTGCGCAACGTCGTCGATCGATCTGGCGCCGGACGCACCCGATCGCCCGTGGCAGCCGCAAACGTCGGCCGCGGGCGACATCGTGGCGGCCCCGCCGCTCGCGTCCGCGCAACGCGCACCGCACGACTACACGCTGCCGGCATCGCCCGCGCTCGCATCGGTGTCGCCGCCCGCCGCGCTCGATACCGCGCATCCGTACACGCTGCCCGAGCTGATCGATCTCGCCGAATCGACGAATCCGCTGACCCGCATCGCGTGGAACGACGCGCGCAACGCGGCGCTCGCCGTCGGCATCGCGAAGGCCGCGTACCTGCCGAATTTGTCCGCGACCGCGATGGGCGCGTACCAGACGAGCCACGGCTCGACATCCACGATCCTCGGCGACGCGTCGAGCAATACGACCGTGCACGGCACGATCTCGGCGCTGTCGCTGCAATGGCTGCTGTTCGATTTCGGCGGCCGCGCGGCGCGCGTCGAGGCGGCCGAGCAGGTGTCGGTCGCGTCGAACGTCGCATTCACGGCCGTGCATCAGCAGGTGATCCACGACGTGACGGTCGCGTACTACCGCTACGAAGCCGCCCGCTCGCGCGCGGCCAGCGCGCAGCAGGGCCTGACGAACGCCGACGCGATCCTCGCGGCGTCCCGCGCACGGCTCAAGCAAGGCGTCGGCACCGTCGTCGAACTCGCCCAGTCGACCCAGAACCGCGCGCAGGCGAATCTCGCGCTGGTGCAGGCGAACGGCGCGCAAAGCGACAGCTATCTCGCACTGGTTTCCGCGCTCGGCATCTCGCCGCTGTCGAAGCCGCCGATCGCCGCGCTGCCGAAGCGGCCGCTGCCGCCCGCGCTCGCTTCGTCGGTCGATGCGATCGTGTCGGATGCGATCGCGCGCCGTCCCGACCTGCAGGGCGCATATGCGCTCGAGCAGGCCAACCGCGCGAAGATCAAGGCCGCGGAAGCCGCGTTCATGCCGAAGGTCTTCCTGTCCGCGTCGACATCCTATGCCAGCGGCGGCACGGCGATCACCGCGCTGCCCGCGATCGGCGACCAGGCGCCGACCGTCAACCTGAACGGCAGCCGCTATGGCGGCGGCGTGTTCCTCGGCGTGACGATCCCGCTATACGATGGCGGCCTGCGCTCGGCGGTGCTGATGCAGGCACGCAACGATGCGCAGAGCGCGTCCGCGCGCCTCACGCGGACCAAGGAGGAAGCCGTCCGCCAGGTCGTCGCCGCGCAGAATGCGGTGCAGACGAGCCTCGCGTCCCACGATGCGGCAAAGGCGCTCGTCGATGCCGCGCAGACGAGCTACGACGCGGCGCTGACCGCGTACCGGAACGGCGTGGGCTCGGTCACCGATGCGACGATCGCGCAGAGCCAGTTGCTCGCGGCCCGCAACGCGGAGGTCGACAGCTACGCCGGCGCGCTGTCGGCCGCCGCCGCGCTCGCGCTCGCGACGGGGACGATCGGGTCGTCGCAGTAACCGTCGCACGGAGGCGCCAGCCGTGCGCGGCCAGCCGCCCAACCGGTTGACGGGTGCGCGGGCGGCCGACTAGAATGCCGCCCATTCTTCCTTCAGGAACCATCGTGGACAGTTGCAGCACTCCGTTGCGTGCGCCGCTTGCCGCCTGAACGCCTGTCCGACGCAGTTCTCCTGCCGCGGCTCGCGTTCCGCGAGCCCGCACGCCTCCCGTTTCACACTGAATGACGCATTCGCGCGGTACAGTGCCGCGCGATGACGGCCATCGTGCCGCGTTCGGCATCGCGCCGACGCGACGCGGGCCGGCATGCGCTCATTGCACGGCAGGACACTCATGACTCTCGATTTCGCACTCCGTCTTTTCGTCGCGTTCGCCTGCGGCGTCGCGATCGGCCTCGAACGCCAGATGCGGCAACGCACGGCGGGCTTGCGCACGATCACGCTCGTCGCGAGCGGCGCGTGCCTGTTCGTCACGCTCGGCGTGCTGACCGGCAACGGCGTGGCCGGCGTCACGCAGATCGCCGCCTACGTCGTGTCGGGCGTCGGCTTTCTCGGCGGCGGCGTGATCATGCGCGACAAGGGGTCAATCCAGGGCATCAACACGGCCGCGACGCTGTGGTGCTCGGCCGCCGTCGGCGTGCTGGCCGGTTCCGGCCACTTCGTGCCGGCGCTGGCCGGCACGGGCGTCGTGCTGCTCACCAACACGGTACTGCGCGGCGTCAGCCAGGCGATCAACGCGACTCCCGTATCGAATGCCGATCTCGTGCGTGAATACCAGATCACCGTGATCTGCCTCACCGCGGACGAAGTGCACATCCGCACGCTGCTGTCGAATTCGATGTATGCGAAACCGCTGTCGTTCCAGAGCCTGACCAGCGAGGACGTGCCCGAGCAGCCGGATCGGCTGAAGGTGACCGCGACGCTGAAGCTGCATCCGAAGGATCAGCAGAAGCTCGAGCAGATCGCGAGCCGGATGAGCATGGAGAAGAGCATTTCCAGCGTGAGCTGGACCGCGAAGGAAGCGGAGCCGCTGATGGAGTGAGCGGCAGCAGCCGTTCATGCGATCCGGCGGCAGGACTGCCGCGCCGCCGGTGTCGCGTCAGGGCGTGTCGATGAGTCCGGCCCCGATCGCCTTGACGACTGCCTGGACCTTGTTCGTCGCGCCGAGCTTCTCGAGGATGTTGTTCACGTGGAAGTTGACCGTGCGCTCCGAGATGCTGAGGATCTGGCCGATCTCGCACGCGGTCTTGCCTTCGGCCGTCCAGCACAGCACCTCGCGCTCGCGCGCTGTGAGCGTGACGCTCGACTCCGGCGACAGCTTCGGCACCATGAAGCGGCTCATCAGCGAATGCGACAGGTTCGCGAGCCAGTTCGTCTGCAGCGTCAGCATGTTGATCTCGGCCGGCGTGAGCCGGTCCGCATGACGGGCGATGCTCAGCAGCCCGAACGCGCCGCGCGCCGCCCAGCTCGACTGCGCGACGCCCACCGACAGCCCGTAGTCGCGCGCGTCCTGCCACAACGGGCACGGATCGATCCGGTCGACGTCCGGCCACACGATCATGTTGGTGCTCAGCGCGCCGTCGCGGACCGTCGAATCGATCTCGATGTAGTTCTGCGCCTGGTAGCGCGCCATCCAGCCGTCCGGATAGGTATTGAAGATCGCGACGGCCGGCTTCGATACGGGCAGCGGCACGCGAATGCCGTAACAGCAATATTCGAAGCCGAGGCGTTTAGAATAGGCAGCGATCCGCTGGAAGAGCTGCTGCTCGTCTTCCGCGGCACTGAATTGTTGGTAGGCATCCTGCCAGCGTAATTCCATTATTTCTCCGACAACGTCACGCTGTCATACCTGTCAGGTGCCAGCGCCGGTTCGGGGCTGATACATTCCGCGCATGACTTCACCTTTGTTGCACCCGGTCCGCGGCCCGTCTCCGGACGGCTACGTACGGCTGTCCGAAAACGCACTGGCCGCGCTCGCGCTCGACCATGTCGCCAGCGACCTCGATGCATCGCTGCTCGCGGAACTGCGCGACAGCGCCATCGACGCGCGCCTGGCCGGCTACACCGAATGGCACCGCCCGGCCAGTACCGGCGTCGCATACCTGACGGTCGGCTGGGACTGGTATCTCGAACGAGCAACCGGCACGTTCGTGATCGCGGGCGGCGACGTCCGCAGCAACATCATGGCTGTGGACACCAACGGCGCCGACCTCGGCATGTTCCGCACCGCCGCCGCGCTCGTCGCGCGGCTCGCTGGCATCGCTTGGCCCGCCGCCGTCGCAGCGGCGCTGCTCGGCCGCAATGCCACCTATGATGCCGGTCCCACGCTCCAGTGACAATCTGCCACGCTTTCCTCTGACATTTCCTCAAGACTGGCGCTCTTTATAAGCAAAAGCCGCCCGTATTTCAATCCCGCAGATCAAGAAACCGTTACCACCGGTCAAATCGCGTCGGCGCACGTCTACCTGTAAGAGTTACCAGTTACCGCCTCCTCGGGACGCGCGCTGTAATGCGTGCATACAAAGATCAATCCGAGGACACCATGCGAACCTTCGTTCACGAGGAAGGGCGGTTGCCGCACGAACTTGCAGCGGATCTAGGGCGCTATCGGCGCCGTGTATTCGTCGAACAGCTCGGTTGGGCGCTTCCGTCGGCGAACGAGAGTTTCGAGCGCGATCAGTTCGATCGCGACGATACCGTTTACGTGTTCGCGAGAAACGCCGGTGGCGACGTGTGCGGATGTGCGCGCCTGTTGCCGACCACCCGCCCGTATCTGCTGAAGTCGCTGTTCGCCGACCTGGTCGCCGAAGACGTCCCGCTGCCGCAATCGGCTGCCGTCTGGGAGCTGTCACGGTTCGCGGCGTCCGGCGACGAAGGCGGTCCGGGCAATGCCGAGTGGGCCGTCCGCCCGATGCTCGCCGCGGTCGTCGAATGCGCGGCGCAGCTGGGCGCGCGGCAGCTGATCGGCGTGACGTTCGCGAGCATGGAGCGGCTGTTCCGCCGCATCGGCGTGCACGCGCACCGGGCAGGGCCGCCGAAGCAGGTGGACGGTCGTCTGGTTGTCGCGTGCTGGATCGACATCGATTCGCAAACGTTTGCTGCACTTGGAATCGAGCCGGGACGGGCCGCCCGGCAAGCCATCGCCGCCTGAGCCGGAACGCGCGTAGTCCGGCTGCGGCATCGTAACGAAGGAGAACCACCTTGGACCAGTCTCAGGTCTTTCGCGCGATGATGCCCTGCTTGACGGGTGCCGGCGGCGCCCGCATCGCAGTCGCCTACCCGTCGTTCCCGCGGCCGCTGCCGCTCGTGCGGCTCGATCGCCGCGGCCTCGTGTTCCGGGCGGCCGGCGCCGCGCCGCTCGTCTGCGGGCTGCCGCGCGCGGCGACGCTGCTGGTCGCCGACGAGCCGCTCTGTTCGCTGCGCCTCGTGATTCGCGACATCGCCGCTGTCGGCGACGGCCGGCACGACCTCACGATGCAGCCGTCGGGTGCCGCCGGCGACGAACTGCTGTGGCACGCGCTACGCGAGCGCGAACCGTACCGGCAGATCCGGCAGCCGCTCGCGCCCGTCGACGCCGCCATCGCACCGAACGGCGAGCCGCAGGTCGCCGGGGACACCGCGCAACGTCCGTCGCGCAGCACGGCGTTCCGTCTGCGCAGCCACAGCGATGCGCTGTTCTTCGCCGACTGGCTCGAATATCACTTCGACGAGCTGCGCGCGCTGTCGCAGCGGCATGGGCCGCAACTGCAGCTCAACCAGTTGCAGCGGCAGGTCGCCGACGACGAAGTCGGCGTGCGCTTCCTCTACGACATCAATGGCCATGCGACGCGGCATGCGCTGACCGACTGCGCGCGCGAGGCCTGCGCGTGGATCGAGATGGAAATGCGCGATAAGTACGCGGTGCCGGTTGCGCAGGAGCGGTTTGGTGCATTTGCTACGCACGCGCGGGCTGGCGGGATGTGAGCATGTGAGAGTGGACGGCGGCCAGGTGGATACGCGGCGGCCGGTAGGTCGAATGGCAAATGTTCCGTGGCAGGACATTGTGTAATGTCGGATTGCGGGAAGGCCCGCGATACGCCGTGCGCTGCTCTTGCCGGGAAAACAGTTCGCGCTGCGTTGCACAATTACAACTAGGGCTTGCCATCCCTCGGGTTTTCCCTTAAAGTTACATCTGTCTCCTCCATGTCTCCAAACATGGATTCAGCCCGCTCCCAGGAGCGGGCTTTTTCTTGCCTGCGTGGTTTAGCGGGGACATATCAAATTTCCCTGCTTTCGGCACATTTACCGTGGGGCCGGCGGCTTATCATCGGCGAACCGTCACGCACAGCCGACGTCGTCATGCACGCCCACCTGCGCATCGCCCGCCCCGTCGCCGATCTCGCCCGAACCGAGCGCATGTACCGCGACGCGTTCGAATTGTCGGTACTCGCGCGCTTCGACGATCACGACGGCTTCTCCGGCGTCATGCTCGGACGCGAAGGGCTCGACTACCACTTCGAATTCACGTACTTCCCGGCGCATCCGGTCGCACCCTCACCCACGCCCGAAGACCTGATCGTCTTCTATCTACCCGACCACGGTGCCTGGGAAGCCGCATGCGCACGCGCAGCCGCGCACGGCTTCATGCGCGTGGCGTCGTTCAATCCGTATTGGAATGCATCCGGACAGACTTTCGAGGACCCCGATGGCTACCGGATCGTCCTGCAGAACGCGGAATGGCGTTGACGGGCAGGCATGCCCGAATCGTTATGCGCTGAGATCGTCGGCGGAGCGAACGGTCATCGCGTGCGCGACAAACAATGTGTGCCGTCGCAGCGCATGTCCTTGCGGCTACGCAGGATGTGCGTCGGATTGCGCTTCGAAGCGTGCGATGGTTGCCCGTGCATCGGCAGGCAACCCACATCGGCCACGCGCGAGCCATGCGGTCACGGCGGGATCTGCGCGCATCGCCACCAGCGCGCCTGCATCGTCCGGGCGCCGACGACGCAACGTCAAACGTTCGGTGTCGATCTTCGATGGCACGGTCAACCGTGATCGGGATGTACAGGGAGCGCGGGATGCGTCAGCCCGCCCGTGTGCACTTTCGATAGCGCAGTAACGAGCCCGAACGCAAAGCGAAGGAGTGACGCAATCGCGATCGTTGCCTGAACCGGCAAGAAGCGTCGACGGCCACCAGCACCGACGACGAGAATTGAATGCAGCGGAACGCATCGCCCCGCCCGGCGCTCGCAGAATGCACGCGGCGCCCATTCGGGCACCCGCGCGTCGAACGCGCTTACTCGTTCTCTTCGAAGTAATGCCCGAACTTCACCTGCTTGGTCCGGATATAACGCTCGTTTTCCTCACGCATCGGCACCGCAAGCGCCACGCGTTCGCAGACCGGAATGCCATGCTTCACGAGCGTGTCGAACTTCTTCGGGTTGTTGCTCATCAGGCGCACCGACGTCACGCCGAGGATCCGCAGGATCGCGGCGGCCGAGTCGTATTCGCGGGCGTCGTCGGGCAGGCCGAGGTCGAGATTCGCCTCGACTGTATCGCGACCCTGCTCCTGCAGCGCGTATGCGCGGATCTTGTTGCTCAGCCCGATGCCCCGCCCTTCGTGGCCACGCAGATACAGCAGCACGCCGCGGTCTTCCGCCGCGATGTAGCGCAGCGCGAGATCGAGCTGCTCGCCGCAATCGCAGCGGTAGGAGCCGAACACGTCGCCCGTCAGGCACTCGGAATGCAGCCGCGCAAGCACGGACTGCTCGCCGGTGACGTCACCCATCACGAGCGCGAGATGTTCGGCATCGCTGCCCGATACGCGGAAAGCGTACGACGTGAACGTACCGTAGCGCGTGGGCAGCGACGCGGTGGCGACGAGCGTCACGCACTCGTCGGCCTGGCCATTGCCCGGCGTGGGCGATTGGGGACGCGAAGACATCATGAATTGAGTCGAAACGATCAGGAATGTAGGAGTTGTGTGGATAGTGCGTGACCGGAGTTTACCGCTAATCTGGAAACGTCACGCGACTGCCTCGGTCGGCCCGGCTATACTGGGCCCATCGGGTGCTGCGCATCACGCCCTGCCTTCCCTGCATCGTCCCGCACACGGAGAAAGCAAATGAGCACGACTGTCGCGCAAATTCTCAAGGCCAAGCCGGATTCGGGCCGCACGATCTACACCGTCACGAAAAACGATTTCGTCTACGACGCCATCAAGCTGATGGCCGAAAAGGGAATCGGCGCGCTGCTGGTCGTCGACGGTGACGACATCGCCGGCATCGTTACCGAGCGCGACTACGCGCGCAAGGTCGTGCTGCAGGAGCGTTCGTCGAAAGCCACCCGCGTCGAGGAAATCATGACGGCCAAGGTGCGCTACGTCGAACCATCGCAATCCACCGACGAGTGCATGGCGCTGATGACCGAACACCGGATGCGCCATCTGCCCGTCCTCGACGGCGGCAAGCTGATCGGCCTGATCTCGATCGGCGACCTGGTGAAGAGCGTGATTGCCGACCAGCAATTCACGATCAGCCAGCTGGAACACTATATCCATGGCACTCCGTCGGTCACGTCCGTCTGATCCACTCCAGCGAAAAAGGCCCAAACGCGCGAGCGTCTGGGCGGGAAAGCCGCCGGAATGCGGCGACGGAGGTTCTGCTCTGCTGACGCAGGCGCGCGCTAGCGGCGCGCGTCGCGTCGGTCACATGCTGTGCTCGGGCAGACCCGGTATATTCAGTTGCCGAAGTAGACGGAGTTCACGGGATTCGGGGCTTCACGCGTGACGCGGCGGCCCGACTGGCCTGCGCTCATCGCCGCCGCACCGTAGCCGCTCGTATCGGCTTGGGCGAGCATCGGCTGGCTCGGCTGAATCCGTTGTTCCGCGGCCTGGATATCCTGCGGATATTGCGAATCGCTCGCGACCGGCTTGTAGCCGTTCTGTTCGAGTTGCACGAGATCGGCCCGGACCTGCTCACGGGTCAACCCCTGCTCAGACTGTGCGAACGATGCGATCGGGGTGGCAAGGACGGATGCAACGATCGCTGCGTAGATGATCGACTTCATGATGGACCTCCGAAATATGTTCTCTTTTGGCGTCGCTCCCGGCTGGACTGTCTGAAGCGATGGAAACAAGTGTAGTGCTCGCGATACCAAGGGGAAACCCTTGGTTTGAACATACAGCGTTGCGTTTTTGGAAAAAATCCATCGCCGTCGCGTCACTGCATCATCATCACTTAAAGCATTTCCACAACAATGCCTGACGGAAGGCCGACAGCCGAAACGCCGATCCGGAAGGTTGTGTTGTAGAATCGTAAGGCTTTATTCATCCGTCGGTACCCTATCCACCATGCACGCGCCCACGCCTCTTTCGGTTTTGCCGTCCGGCCCCGCCGGCGTGTGCATGCGCGCCGGTCATCCGGCGCCCACCTGCGTTCGACGCACGGCCCAGGCGCCGCTCGCCCCTGCCCGGCGCCTGATCTGACGGCACGGTCTCCTCCCGGAGCCAGGTCAGACAGGCTCCGGGCGATCCTCATAGGCATGCCACGCCTGCCCCCGCCGATCATTTGGAGAACTGCCATGAAACAACGCCTTTACCAGCTGAGCGAAGTCGACGTCGCTCGCCTCGAGAAGCACGCCGAACACAACCCGCGCTTCCAGGCGATGCTCGACACGCTGCTCGAGCGCGCGGACATCGTCCAGCCCGACGCCATCAAGGCGAACGTCGTCACGATGAACTCGCAGATCACGCTGCTCGACGAAGCATCCCAGGAACAGACCACCTGGACGATTGTTTATCCGGATGCCGCCAATCTCGAACTCGGGCGCCTGAACGTGTTCTCGCCGGTCGGCATGGCGCTGCTGGGCACGCAACGCGGTCAATTGGTGAAGGTGCTGCAGCCGAGCGGCGCCGAAAAGCTGATGAAGGTCGCGGCGATCGTGTTCCAGCCGGAAGCCAACGGCGAATACACGCGCTGACGCCGCTGCGGGCCGGCAGCGTACCTCGGCCAGCCCAAAACAAAAAGCGAGGCCCTGAGCCTCGTTTTTTTGCGTCCGGACGAGACGCACCGTCGTCGCGACCCGCGTCGTCGTATTCGACAGGCGAAAAAAAGGCGCCCGAAGGCGCCTTTTCGATACTGCGAAGCGGGTTACCCCGCTTGTCACGCTTAGAAGCGGTGACGCAGACCAACCGTTGCTGCGGTTTGGTTGATCGACGAGCTCGGCAGGTTGTTGCTGAAGCTGTCGCCGTTGTAGATCGACGCGCCGATGCCGTTCTTCGCTGCACGCTGGTACACAGCTTGTGCGTAGACGTCCGTGCGCTTCGACAGCGAGTAGTCAGCTTGCAGGCCGAACTGGTTCCAGTGCGTGCTGCCGTTGTTGATCTTCGCGTTCGTGTACGTGTAAGCAGCACCCAGGCCGAGAGCCGGCGTCAGGTTGTACTTCGCGTTGACTTCGTAGTTGTCCGTACGCAGCGTGCCCAGACCAACTGCGTTGTTGTCGAGACGTGCTTGCGTCCATGCAGCGCCGACTTGTGCCGGGCCGAATGCGTAACCAGCAGCAGCACCGTACGTGCGGACGCGGCCTTGGCTAGCGATGCCACCGATTGCCGACGACGTCGCGCCGTTTGCGTTCGTACCGTCACCCAGGTTCGCTTGCGAGTATGCACCCGCCAGCTTCAGGCCTTGGAACTGGTATGCAACGCCTGCGCTGTACGCACGGTTGTTACCGAAGTTCGTGTTGTTCGAGAACGAGTACGTGCCGCCGAATTGCAGGCCAGCGTAGTTCGCGCTCGTGAACTTGATGGTGTTGTTCGCTGCGACGTCACCGGTCGTGCTCAGACGGTCGAGGTTCAGCGGGTGCGCGAAGTACGTGCCGCCCCACGAGCCCGTTGCCGTCAGCGGCGCCAGGTAGTCTTGCGTTGCGTCATACTGCTTGCCCAGCGTGACCGTGCCGTACTGGCTCGACAGACCGACAAATGCTTGACGGTTGAACATGCCGCCGTTGTTGCCCAGCTTGCCGTTACCGATGCCGAAGCCGCTTTCCAACGTGAAGATTGCCTTCAGGCCGCCACCCAGGTCTTCCGAGCCACGCAGGCCGAAACGGCTCTGGTCAATGCCCGAACCCATCGCCCAACGCGACTTGCCAGCTTGGCCGAGTGCCGGCTGGACGTTGCTCGTGTAGGTGATGCCTGCGTCCAGCACGCCGTACAGCGTGACGCTGCTTTGCGCGTGAGCGACGGTAGCGAACGATGCTGCAGCTGCTGCAACGATCAGAGTCTTGTTCATTCGTGGAGCTCCCTTCTAAAAAGAGGCAGGTCTCGCGACCTTGTTCATAAACGGTCTCAACCGCCCGGGAGCGCCATCGATCCTGCTGGCGGCGCCCGGATAGTTGCCCGTTTGGGAACCGTGAGTTTAGGGGTGTACCCTAGGGGCGCGATCTGCAAATAAAGAAATAACCTTTTCCAGAACTAGAAATAATGAAAGTGGGGACGAGTTATAAGTATTTGTTTTGACGTCTTTTTTTGACTTCTTGACGACTGTTTTTTGGACACTTCTATCCCACCATTCCTTCGTGTCAGCGTCTTGACGGTTGCATAGAAACAACAAGCGGAATCGGCAAATCGCCCGAAATCGGTAACTTTTACCCAATGAAATCTCAAATACCGGGCCGCGCCGCCTAAAAACCAAGCGGCCAAGCGGTAAACACACACCCGCGCGGCCGTTGCTGGCGCCTGCTCCGTCGGCGCCGGGCTGCAACGGGAGGTCGGCCCGCTCCACCGGACGACCAGCGGGCCCTCGTGACATGCAGTAACAGCCTTAACGGCCTGCGTAACCCGGCCACGAGACCGGGAAGCTAATGTACGGCAGACCCGCTTACATATAAGAGGACCCGTGATGAATCGACGCTCGTTGTTGCGCGCCATCGGACTGACCGCCGCCGTCGCGGCCACCGGCGGCTGGCTGCGTACCGCCTCGGCTCAGCCCGCCCCGCCGGGATACCGGCCGCCCGGACCGCACCACGGGCCCGGCAGGCCGCCTTATCCCGATCGCCCGGGCTTCGCGCCGCCTGCACCGCGGCACGATCGCCGTCCGCCGCCGCCGCGGCCGCACGGCTATGTCTGGACCGACGGCTACTGGCGCTGGCAGCGCGGCCACTATATATGGGTGTCCGGCCGCTGGGTCGCGCGGCGCCCGGGGCGTCGGTGGGTGCCCGGCTACTGGCGGCGCCAGGGGCCGGTGTGGATCTACGTCGACGGCACCTGGCGATAGGCAGTCGCCCGCGCCGGCTTTCGGTGGGCGCAACGCCGTACGGCGGACGGCCCGGCGGCGGTGGACGGTAGAAGGACCACGCGCCGGCGTGCGAGGCGACTAATCGGCACCCGAATCGGCCCCGGACGGCCACCGATCGCAACTGCCCCCGATCACGGCGGACCGCTCGCTCAAGCCGCGATCGTCCCGCATACGTTGCGCCCTTCGCAACAACGCGTACGAGCAGCACGCTCGAAACATTCGGATAGCGAAGTCATCCGATGCCGCCGAGGCACATACATACAGCCGGGGCCCAGCGCGGGGTAACGCGCGGGTCGCCCCTCCCTTCTCCTCCCGCTTTCCGGCCTTCACCTCTCCCGCACGCATCGTCGCTGCGCCGTACGACATCCGGCACATTCCGGAGACCGCAGCTCATCCGTTTGGACGGCACGCAGCGCCCGCTTTGTTGCCATCATGGCCGTCATTCATCGCGCGCCACGTCCCGCACCGAACGGCGCCGCGCGCATTCGCGCACCCCGCCACGAAGTGAACGAAGGCACCGGCATGCGCGCCATGATCGCGCTTGGCATCACCCAGGCGCGCGCATGGGACCGCGCCGATCCGGTCCGCATCATCGACACATCGGCCGCCGCATGAGCGGGCCCGAGCGCTTCTCCCTTCACTCAAAGGAGCAAACACGATGAAACGACTCGAAGGCAAAGTGGCGTTGATCACGGGCGGCGCCCGCGGCCAGGGCGAGGCGGAGGCGCGCCGGTTCGTCGCCGAAGGTGCACGCGTGGTGATCGCCGACGTGCTGGACGACGCCGGCCGCCGCGTCGCGGCCGAACTCGGCGACGCCGCGCGCTACCAGCATCTCGACGTGACGAACGAAGACGATTGGCACACTGCCGTGCTTGCAACGCTCGCGCATTTCGGGCGGCTCGACATCCTCGTGAACAGCGCGGCGATCCTGAAGCTCGTGCCGATCGAGTCCTGTTCGCTCGACGACTATCGCAAGGTGATCGACGTGAACCAGGTCGGCTGCTGGCTCGGCATGAAATCGGCGCTGGCCGCGCTGAAGGCGATCGAGCCGCCGCCCGCATCCCTCAGGAGCACGAAATACAGCAGTCCGACGAACGCCGGCAGCAGTACGCAGGCCGCGCCGAAAGGCGACGTCCTGCGTAGGGATAAGGGAAGCATGACGCCTCGCGACGGGTTAAACTGCCGCGCAGCATAAAAGTTGAAGTTAACTTCAAGTCAAGCTTTTCCGGAGGGCGCATGGGTATCGATGAAACTCCGCAATGGCCGCTGATGTCGATCCGCGAAGTGGCCGCGCGCAGCGGCGTGCCGGCGTCCACGCTGCGCTTCTACGAGATGCGCGGGCTGATCAAGTCGCACCGTAACGGCTCGAGCCATCGCCACTATTCGCGCGCGGTGCTGCGGCTGATCGCGTTCATCGTGTTCGCGCAGAAGATCGGCTATTCACTCGACGAGATCGCGGAGCAGCTCGTGAGCCTGCCGGAAGACACCGCGCCGACCAACAAGGATTGGCAGCGGCTGTCGCGCGGCTGGAAGCAGCGCGTCGCGAACCGGATCGAGGAGCTGCAGCGGCTCTACATCAACCTCGACGAATGCATCGGCTGCGGCTGCCTGTCGCTGAAGCGCTGCAAGTTGACCAATCCCCAGGATCGCGCGGGGCGCAACGGCCCCGGCGCGCGGCGCTGGCTCGGCGATACGCCGCCCGATCTCGACTGACGCATGCGCCTGACGCGACGCGACGCGCCGCGCCGCCTTTGCGCGTCACCCGAACCGCCACCCGCCGTTCACCGCGATGGTCGCGCCCGTGACGAATGACGCACGCGGCCCGGCGAGCCACGCGACCGCGTCCGCGATGTCGTCCGGATGGCCGGCGCGGCCGACCGGCGTCTGCTCGCGGATCGTCGCCGCGATGGCCGGTGCGACGCCGGCATCGCCGAACAAGCGCGTATCGGCGATATAGCCGGGCGCGACCGTATTGACCGTGACACCGCGCGGCCCGAGCTCGCGCGCCAGCGCGACGGTGAGCCCCTCGACGCCCGCCTTCGCCGCCGCATACGCGAGGCCGCCCGGCAGGAGGCTGCCGGCGCGCGCCGCGATCGACCCGATGTTCACGATTCGCGCCGCGCGCTCGGCCAGGTGCGGCAGCACGGCCAGCGTCGTGATGAACGTGCTTTTGAGGTTCGCAGCGAGGACGGCATCCCATACGGTTTCGGCGTCGCCCGCCTCGGTGTCCGCGCCCACCCGCCCCGTCAGCCCCGCGTTGTTGACCAGCACGTCGATGCGCGGCCACCGCGCGACGATCGCCGCGACCGCCGATGCCGCGTCGCGCCGCACACTCAGATCGGCCGCCTGCCCGATCGCCGCGTTGCCGAGCCGCGCGACGGCCGCTTCCAGCCGCCCCGCATCGCGCCCGACGATCGCGACGCGATACCCGTCCTCCACCAGCCGGCTCGCGATTGCGAAGCCGATTCCGCTCGATCCGCCTGTGACGATCGCGGTACGTTGCCGTTCGCTGCCTGTCATGTGCTGCCCTCCTTTCCTCGGTGTTGACGATTGATGACATTGGCAGTCTGGACAATCCACGGCGATAGATAAAATACGAATTCGATGACCATCCGATACGAGAAAGGTATCGCAATGATCGATTTGCGCCAGTTCCGGCAATTCATTGCCGTCGCCGAAACGCTCAGCTTCCGGCGCGCCGCCGAGCGCCTGCACATGGCGCAGCCGCCGCTCAGCGCGGCCATCCGCAAGCTCGAGGAACAGTTGGGCGTCGCGCTGTTCGAACGCGACAACCGCGGCGCGACGCTCACGCCGGCCGGCGATGCCTTCCTGCTCGAAGCGCGCCGCGCGCTCGAGCAGGCCGAGCGGGCGGTGGCCGTGGCGCGACGCGCGGGCGCCGGCCTGGGCGGCACGCTGCGGCTGCGGTTCGTCGACAGCACGGTCAACGCGCTGCTGCCGCTGATCCTCCGCGCGTTCCAGGAACGGCATCCGGACGTCGATTTCCAGCTGGAAGAAGGCACGACCGCCGAGCAGGTGCTCGCGCTGCGGCAGGACCGCACGGACGTCGGCCTCGTCGTGCTGCCGGTGGCCGATGCCGGCGACGTGCACGTCGAGCCGCTGCTGCGCGACCGGATGGTCGCCGCGCTGCCCGACGGCCACCAGCTCGCGCGCCGCCGCCGCATCGCGCTGGCCGAGCTGGCGGACGAACCTTGGGTGCTGTTTGCCGCGCATCACGGGCCCGGCATGCATGCGCGGATCGTGACGGCGTGCGCGCAGGCCGGCTTCGCGCCGCGCGTGGTCCAGCAGCCGCGCCAGATGCAGACGACGGCCGGACTCGTCGCGGGCGGCATCGGTGTCGCGCTGATGCCGCGGCTATTCGTGCCGATGCAGCCGCAAGGCATTACGTTCTGCGAACTGACGGGCGCGGGCAGCCCGCTCGCGTACGAACTGGCGATCGCGTACCGGACGCCGTCGCCGCTCGTCGACGCGCTGCGCGACACCGCGCGGCACGCGGTTGGCACGCTGGGGCTGGTGACCGCGACGTGACGGCGACGAGATCGCGCGCGTCGCGCGCACGGCGCTCAGTCGAGCAGGAAGTTGAGCGCGACGTCGAGCACGGCCTGCCGGAACGCATCCTGCCGCGTGGGCAACGACGTGAACTCGAGAATCAGATGGCTATACGACACCGTCGTGCCGATCGCGCTCGCGATCATGAAGAACAGCACATCCGGATCGACCGGGCGGATCGCGCCGGCGTCGACGGCCTCCGCCAGCAGCGGAAACATCGCGTCGTGATACGGCCGCACGAGCCGCTCCCGCAGCCGGTCCAGCCGCGCGCCCTCCTCGGTCGCAGCGGTCGAGAAGAACATGCCGATGTCCGGCTCGTCGAATTCGTGATCGACACACAGCTCGATCGCGCGCCGCATGCGCTCGCGATGCGGCAATGACGACGTGCGCAGCGCGCGCAACGCATCGAACATCGGCTCGGCCAGCTCGGCGATCTGCTCGACGACCGCCAGCCACAGCGTTTCCTTCGTGCCGAAATGATGGGCGATCAGCGCCGCGTCGATGCCCAGCTCGCGCGCGACCTCACGCACGCTCGTCGCATCGTAGCCGCGCTTCGCGAACGTGCGGCGCGCGGCTCGCAATATCACGTCCGGACCGACGGACGCGTCCGCCAGCGGCCGCCCGCGCGTGCGCCGCTTCGACGGCGCGCACTCAGTGACTTCAGCCACGTATTCCTGCTCCTCTTGATTGATTCGAACGCCCGTGTTCGTGCCCCGGTTTCGCGTCGCCCGGGCCGGGCCGCCTGCCCACTCCGTTGACACGCGAAGCCGGGAAGCGCTAGGATCATACCTTATTCATCATGTGATGATTTATCCATGACAACCCTTACTCGCCCTGCCCGCATCGTCATCGTCGGCGGCGGAATCGCCGGCTTGCAGCTCGCGACCCGCCTCGGCGAACGCCTTGGCCGTAGCGGGCGCGCGCAGGTCACCGTCGTCGACCGCAGCCCGACCCACGTGTGGAAGCCGATGCTGCATACGATCGCGGCCGGCACGCGCGACGTGCAGCAACAGCAGGTGATCTTCCTCGCCCACGCGCGCGACCACGGCTACACGTATCAGCCCGGCGAACTGAAGGGGCTCGATCGCGCGCGCCGCCGCGTGCAGCTCGCCGAGATCCGCTCGCCGGACGGCGAACTCCTGCTCGACTCGCGCGAGCTCGAATACGACGTGCTGATCCTCGCGCTCGGCAGCCAGGCCAACGATTTCGGCGTGCCGGGCGTGCGCGAGCACTGCTACTTCATCGACAGCCAGCAGCAAGCCGAAACCTTCAACGAAGCGCTGCGGATGCGCGTGTTCCGCAGCATCGCGCGCGACGAGCCGTTTCGCGTCGCGATCGTCGGTGCGGGCGCGACGGGCGTGGAGCTGGCAGCGGAGCTGAGCCGGCTGCTGGAAATCGCGCAGGCGTATGGTGATGAGACGGTGCGCGAGCGGCTGCAGCTGACGCTGCTCGAAAGCGGCCCGCGCATCCTCGCCGCGTTTCCGCCGAGGATTTCCGCGTCCGCGCAGCGCCGGCTCGAACAGATCGGCATTCACGTGCTGACGTCGACGCGCGTCACGGCGGCCGATGCGAACGGCTTCCACTATGGAGACGGTTCGTTTGCCGAAGCGGATTTGATGGTGTGGGCAGCCGGCGTGAAGGCGTCCGATTTCATGCAGGCGCTGGGCGGGCTCGATACGAACCGTGCGAACCAGATCATGGTCAGGCCCACGTTGCAGGCCACGGCCGACGAACACGTGTTCGCGATCGGCGATTGCGCGAGCCTGCAACCCGACGGCCAGCAGCGGCCGCTGCCGCCGACCGCGCAGGTGGCGACCCAGCAGGCCGAGCATCTCGCGAAGCACCTGCCCGCGTGGCTCGACGGCAAACCGTTGCCGCCGTTCGTGTTCCACGATTTCGGCGCGCTCGTGTCGATCAGCGACTACGACGCATTCGGCACGCTCGGGCAATTCGGGTTCTTCCGCGGCGGCTTCATCCAGGGGCGTTTCGCCCAGTTCAGCCATCTGATGCTGTACCGGCGGCACCAGCAGGCGCTGCACGGATTCTCCAAGGCGACGCTGCTGTGGATCGCCGAACGGATCAACGGCTGCGTGCAGCCGCGCATCCGCCTGTCTTGACACATTGCGTAACGTTTCGAGGAAAGCAGACATGAGCAACAGTGCAGCCGCCTGGCTCAGGACCGTCGCCGCGATCGGCAGCTTCGACATGCCGTCCGTCTCATGGGCCGCGCCGCGCCGGCGCAGCGTCACGCGCGACCGCTTGCCGTCGTGGGACGCGACGAGCCAGCCGACCATCAGCGTGCTGGAGCGGCCCACCGCCGACACCGTGATGATTTCGTGGCGCGACGCGTGCACCGGCCACTACGGTTATCAGAAGTGGCGGCTGTTCACGACGCGCAAGCGCGGCGTCTGCGCGCTGTCGGGGCGGCCGATCGCGCCCGGCGACAGCGTCTATGCGCCGCAGCTGCTCGGCTCGGCGCCGGGCAACGCCGCCGCGATGGTGCTGGCGGCGTCCCTCGACGAGGCCTGCGCCGCTTAAGCGGACGTCGCCCGACCGGCGCCATAAGCCGGATCGCCATTCTGCCGTTCCAGTTCCGCGTCGAGATGCGCGGCATGCGCCTTCGCTTCGGACTCCGACATCAACTCGCCTTCCCACTTCGCGACCACCGCGCTGGCGATCGAGTTGCCCACCGCGTTGGTGGCCGAGCGCCCCATGTCGAGGAACGTGTCGACGCCGAGAATCAGCAGCAGCCCCGCTTCCGGAATGTCGAACTGGTGCAGCGTGGCCGCGATCACGACGAGCGATGCGCGCGGCACGCCGGCCATCCCCTTCGACGTGAGCATCAGCACCAGCAGCATCGTGATCTGCGTACCGAGCGACAGATGGATGTTGTACGCCTGCGCGATGAACAGCGACGCGAACGTGCAGTACATCATCGAGCCGTCGAGGTTGAACGAATAGCCCATCGGCATCACGAAGCTCGAGATCTTGCGCCGCACGCCGAACCGGTCGAGCGCATCGAGGATCTTCGGATACGCGGCTTCGGAACTCGCGGTCGCGAACGACAGCATGAACGCTTCCTTGATCAGCGCCAGCAGCTTGAACACACGACGGCCGAGGAACAACAGGCCGGCGGCCACGAGCGTGCTCCACAGCAGGAACAGGCTCACGTAGAAGTCGCCCATGAACACCGCGAACTTCAGCAGGATCGACAGTCCGTTGATCGCGACGGTCGACGCCATCGCGGCCAGCACCGCGAGCGGCGCGAGCTTCATCACGTAGCCGGTGATCTTGAGCATCACGTGCGCCAGCTGGTCAATCGCGGCCACGAGGATCTTCCCGCGCTCGCCGAGCGCCGACAGCGCGACGCCGAAGAACATCGAGAACACGACGATCTGCAGGATCTCGTTGTTCGCCATCGCCTCGGCGATCGACTTCGGCACCATGTGACTGACGAAATCCTTCAACGTGAACTTGGACGTCGCCAGATGCGCCGATGCGCCAACGTCCGGCAGCGGCAGGCCGAGGTTTTCCCCCGGGTGCAGCAGGTTCGCCATCAGCAGCCCGAGCAGCAGCGAAATCAGCGATGCGGTGACGAACCAGGCGAACGCCTTCACGAACACGCGCCCCACCGACGATGCGTCGCCCATGTGCGCGATGCCGACGACGAGCGTCGAGAACACCAGCGGGCCGATCACCATCTTGATCAGGCGCAGGAACACGTCGGACACCAGCGAGATGTAGCCGGCGATTTCCGTCGCGGACTGCTTGTCCGGAAACTGCGTATAGATCATGTAGCCGATGAAGATGCCGGCCGCCATTGCGAGCAGGATCCAGACTGCCGCGGACATTCGTTTGTTCATAACGGTACTCGACGCACGGTGCAGGAATGGAAGAAAACGCCGCGCCGGTGCCGTGCCACGGTGCGCGTTAGCGGGCCGGTCGTGCGCCCTGTCGCTGCTCCGGCGCTCGCGCGATGGCGAACGCCGGTTGCAACGGTTCAGCATGATGCGATCAAATCGGATCAGGTCAGTACCGGTCAGTAACCGACCGCCGATCCGGCCGGGCGACGCGGATCGTTGACGCCGTAGATGTAGCCGACGCGTACATTGCCGGATACCGACGAGTCGTTACCGGAACTCTGGTGGCTCGCCGCTTCGGTGCCGGGCAGGCCGACCATGATCAGCTCGGCGGCGCCCCACGGCGTCTGCTCGACCATCTTGTAGCCCATCTTGTGCAGGATCGCGAGCGTGTCGGGCGACAGGCCGCGGGTCTCGTAATAGACCTCGTCCGGCAGCCATTGATGATGGACGCGCGGCGCACCGACCGCATCCTGCGGCGTCATCCCGTAGTCGATCACGTTCAGCACGGTCTGCAGCGTGATCGTGATGATGCGCGAGCCGCCCGGCGAACCGACCACCATGAACACCTTGCCGTCCTTCTTCACGATCGTCGGCGCCATCGACGACAGCGGGCGCTTGCCCGGTGCGATCGAGTTGCGCGTGCCCTGCACGAGGCCGAACAGGTTCTGCGCGCCGACCTTCACGGTGAAGTCGTCCATCTCGTCGTTCAGGAAGAAGCCCGTGCCCGGCGCGATCACCACGGCGCCGAAGCGGCCGTTGACGGTGTACGTCGTCGACACCGCGTTGCCGTCGTGGTCGACGATCGAATAGTGGGTCGTCTCCGGCTTCTCGTGCACGCCGACGCCCGGCTGCACGTCGACCGACGCCGTTGCCGTCTCGCCGCTGATCTGCTTGCGGATCTCGGCCGCATACGCCTTGCTCGTCAGCTTCGCGACGGGATTGTCGATGAAGTTCGGGTCGCCCAGCAGCGTGTTGCGATCCTCGTAGGCATGGCGCATCGCCTCGGTCATGTAGTGGACCACCGACGCCGACTGATAGCCCATCTTGCGCAAGTCATAGCCTTCGAGGACGTTCAGCGTCTCGCACATCGTCACGCCGCCCGAGCTCGGCGGCGGCGCCGACACGAACTCGTAGCCGCGATACGTACAGGTCAGCGGCGCGACGTCCTGCGCGCGATACGACGCAAAATCGGCTGCCGTGATCAGGCCGCCGCCGCGCTTCGCGGCCGCTTCGACGATCTTCGGGATCTCGCCGTGATAGAACGCTTCGGGGCCGTGCTCCGCGATGCGCTCGAGCGTGCGCGCCAGGTCCTTCTGCACCAGGCGGTCTCCCGGCTGCAGCGGCGTGCCGTCCGGGCGCAGGAAGATGCGCGCGGCTTCCGGATCCTTCTTGAAGCGCTCGATCGTCGTGTCGAGGATGTCCGTGTCGCCGCGCGTCAGCACGAAGCCGTCGCGCGCGAGCCGGATCGCCGGCTCCATCACCTGCTTGCGCGTCAGCTTGCCGTACTTGCGCTGCGCGAGGTCGAGACCGGCGACCGTGCCCGGCACGCCGACCGCGCGATAGCCGTACAGGCTGTCGTCCGGAATGACGTTGCCCTTCGCATCGAGATACATGTTCGCCGATGCCGCGGCTGGCGCCGTCTCGCGGAAGTTGATGAACCGGTCGCGGCCGTCGGCCAGATGCACGGTCATGAAGCCGCCGCCGCCGATGTTGCCGCAGCACGGATTGGTCACCGCCTGCGCGTAGCCGACCGCCACGGCGGCGTCCACCGCGTTGCCGCCCTTCTTCAGGATGTCGACGCCGATCTGCGACGCGAAATGCTGCGACGACACGACCATGCCGTTCTTCGCTTCCACCGCGGGTTCCGAAGCGGCGAGCACGCACGCGCTCATGGCAGACAACAGAGTGAGTACTACGAGCCGCCTCATGACGGAATCCTCCTGACGAATAAACCGGCAACGCCGTGATGCGATCCGACATGTAATGAACAGTACATTCCGGCGAGGCCGCGATCATATCATCGAGGTTTTTGTTCAAAAACCTAGGGTTATCACTGAACTATTCCGCTATGTCCGATGGATTCGCAGTCGCTTTGAATGTTTGTTTTATTACACATGTGAATGATCGGAGTGGAGACGATGCGACCCTCTAATCTCGAGCCGTACACGGCCCGCGGGCCGTCGATCGGCTAACATGCGTGGAGTCGCCGGCAGACATATGTCTGCCGTTTGTCATTCAGATACGAGCAAGCCGGAGTGCCCGATGGGGACAAGCATCAGGGCGTTGCTGCTATCCCAGATGGATAGCTTCACGCCGTCGGAACAGAAGGTCGCGCATGCGCTGCTGGATCGCTATCCGAGCCTCGGTCTCGGGCCGATCGCGAGCTTTGCGAAGCAAGCCGAAGTCAGCGACCCGACCGTGTTTCGCTTCGTCGTGCGGATCGGCTTTCCGAACTACTCGTCGTTCCAGCAGGCGTTGCACGACGAGATCGATACCGCGATGAATTCGCCGCTCGCGCGGATGGATGCGTTCCACTCGGAATCGGGGATGCGCGACAGCAATTCGGCGATCTTCCAGCGGCTCTCGCAAGCGCTCGCCACGACGATCGACGAGCTCGACGCGGCGGCGTTCGACGAAGCGGTGACGCTGCTGGCCGATCCGGACCTTCGCGTGTTCTGCGGCGGCGGTCGTTACACCGCGCCGCTCGCGTCGCTGTTTTCCTTCACGCTCGCGTATGCGCGTCCGCATGTGCAGTACGTCGAGCCGAACGTGAATCTCGCGTCGGTCACGCTGACGGACATGGGGCCCGCCGACGTGCTGGTCATTTTCGATTTTCGCCGCTATCAGAAGGACAGCATCCGGTTCGCGCAGGCTGCGCATCAGCTCGGCGTCAGGGTGCTGCTGATTACCGACGAATGGCGCTCGCCGATCAGCGCATTCGCCGAGATCGTGCTGCGGATTCAGGGACGCCCGTTCGCGATGCTGCAGACGAACGTGCCCGCGCTCGCGCTCGCCGAAGCGCTGGTGATCGGCGTGACGAACCGGCTTCCCGAGCTGGCGCGGCAGCGGATGGAGAAGATCGAGCGGCTGAGTACGGGTGGGGTCGAGCGGGATGCGAATCAATGGGATTTGCCGGAGTAGCGGTGATCGTCATTCGGGCATGAGCTTTCAGCTATCGACGTCGCGGGGCTTGCGACTTGAATCGAAAAACAAAATCCAGACGTTCAATGTGCGGCTCCGGCCATCGTCGCGATACCGTGCTCATGGCATCAGTTCCCTCCGGTTGCCGGTCACGATCAGCTTGACGGGATCCGTCTTCTTCCAATGCGACTTCGGAATCACGAGTTGCCACTCGGCACCGCCCTGATCACGAAAGAACCCCGCGACACCCACTGCTTGCACGTCGTCCGGCATTGGCGCGGACAGCTTCATCGGCAGCGCTGCCGGCAGTGCGGCAGGCGCCGATCGCGACATCGATGGCAGATAAATATCGACCCGTACGTGTCTACTTGCACGCTTCACGACTCCACATCCTCAAGACTGAATACTTCCGTCTTGTCGTTATACGAAAATACTTCGCCGTAACGCCCCCAGTCGATCACCGCGTCGAGCGTTTCCTCGGCCGCGCCATCCGACAGAAAATCCTCCAGCTCCTGCTCGAAGCGCACGCGCGGCGCGCGATGGCCCGGGCGCTCGTTCAGCACCTTCTTGATCC